>Ga0307414_10000062_pt1 | contig 108721 bp, 82 predicted proteins | sample DK1Ometagenome_FD_203804 | JGI IMG/M metagenome (GOLD analysis project Ga0307414, IMG submission 203804) | Maize rhizosphere microbial communities from greenhouse at UC Davis, California, United States - DK15-O-3 | ecosystem: Host-associated > Plants > Roots > Rhizosphere > Soil | place: USA...
ATGTCTTGTATTAACCATAATCCGGGGCCAGTACCTACCAAGCTGGATTTAAGTGCAACTAGTACCGAATTAATATAAGCTGTCTCAAAAGTACCTGTCATACTATAGTGAGATTACATCGCTTGACGGTATAACAAGCTTATGAGACAGCCTTACATTTTTATTAGTAGTGGAATTTTCTCAGTTTTCAATTGAATGTTAGACTCCCACTTGGAGATTCCATGGACAATTGACTACTAAACATTGTCTAGCACTATTCTTCCTCGTCCTCTTCAAATAGAGCGATTTCGGCATCAAATTCCGCTTCCAGAAATTCATCTCTTCTCATCCAATAGTCTGAAGTTACTAAATTGTATTGGTCACTACCACTGTGGTTTAATTCCCATAAGATTGAATTAGCCTCTTCAAATGGGGCTTTTCCTTCTAATTGATCCGGAAAAAGCCGTTTGATGACATTACTTCCATCCAGCGTAAACTGCAAGGCTTTCAGCACCACTTCTTTGGTGATTTCGGGTGCATCTTTATCTAGCGCATTCATCTGAAATTCTACAATGGTAGCTTTGGTAGGAGGGAACTTGCCGTTGTAGGATTTATATAGAAGCTGGTTGATATTGAAAAGCTGATGATGTAGGCTGATTTCCGGATATTCCTCAGAAACCTTATCCAGAAGCATATCATGCGAAATCTGTTCAATTTGACCCTCATTGAGGTGTTCGGAAAGCTTATAATCAAGCACTATCGCTGCGGCTTCGGCAGGTTCATAATCAGTAATCGCCATACTAAGCAGCTCTTTGAGCTCTTCAGGTTTGGAATTAGTGGCATCAGGATAACCAAAGCGATCCAGTAATTGGATTAAATCCTCATTGGTCCAGCTGTGAGGTAGCTGATCTACGGTCTTTACGCTGTTGATGATAAGATGATACTTCATAAGTTGGTTATTTATTAGTTAAGATTGATTACATGGCGGTTTTTAATAGTAATCAATAAGTTGTGGAGAAGATAATCCAATTTCCAGACTATTCCCGATCCTAAATGCAATTGGCCAAAAGTGCGTATCTAAAGTTGAAAGGTGATCGAATATCCTGACAAAGTGGAAGATCAGAAGGTTAAAAAGTTGATGCCAAAATCTTGCGTTTTCATTAATTTTTTCTTCTCAAATACTACCCTCCTCCATAAATAAAATTTACTTGTACCAAGGACATGGCTGTCACCCTCATTTACTACGGAAGGTTTTGTCTTGTTTGGTACTTTAGCTTTGGACGATCGAATTGATTCTCCCAATAACAACCAACCGCCATTGCGAATGCTGAGCCTTATCTAGAAAATGGCGTTGAGGTATGAAAGTGTGAAACCGTAACTTTTCAGTAACTTAATCTTGTTCTTTTATCGGTCAAATAGCTTCTTATAACCAGTATAAGTGAGTTTTCCTTCATTTTTTGGTTTGGAATAAAAATAGCCTATTTATTATTAAACCTGTTCTAAACCATTCACTTAACTTACTAGAACTATGAAAGCTTTTGGATCTAATAGATATCATTTTGGACTCCTTTTTGGGATAATCATCTTAAGTCTTGCTGCTTCTTGCAATGAAACAAAGCGTGGAGAACAGGATTACACAGGTGAAGAGGAAGATAAAAACTTTGCAGTAGATGCAACTTATTCCAATCTAGCAGAAATCAGAATGGGGGAAATGGCTCAAACCAAGGCTGGTTCAGAATCCGTGAAGCAATTTGGAGAGACAATGGTCCGGGAACATACTACCGCCTTGGAGCAATTACAAAAAATAGCCGATGAGCAAGGAATAGATCTTCCTGACACGGTAAAGAAACAGGATAAGCAAATTGAAGAAGAAATTTCAGGGTTAGCGGGGTCTGCTTTTGACAGCGCTTACATGCTCCATCAAGTTGAAGCGCATCAGAAAGCACAGCAATTGTTTGAGAGGGGGGCCAATAATGATAGAAATCCAAGCTTGAAAAATTATGCAACTTCCACACTTGAGCATATTAATATGCATCTTAAAATGGCAAATGAAGTTAAAGAGGAGCTTGATTCATCTGAAGGAAATCAATCTGGTGTAGCTCAAGATACTACTGACAACCAGCCTTAGGTGGGAATATTTTTTTAACAAGTCTTTCTATAAGCAAATTTAGAATTGCGAAACACAGAGATCATCTTAAATAATTTGTTATTTAATTACTTGGATATGAGGTTTATTGACTCTAAAACACATGGGTTTTTGGACTATGCTTCAGGCATTTTATTTATAGCAAGCCCTTGGCTATTTGACTTTACCACAGGCGATACTGCAATGTGGGTACCGATTGTAGTAGGTATAATAGTATTGGTGATGAGCCTCATGACAAAATATGAGATGGGGGCGGTTTATAAAATCCCTTTTGTCGTACATCTAAATATCGATGTGATTACCGGGATATTCTTGATCGCATCACCTTGGATTTTTGGATTTGCGGAAGTGGTAAAATGGCCTCACGTTATCTTCGGGATATTAGCACTTGGAGCAGGCTTGTTCACTAAGAAAAATGTTCAATCACCTCAAATTGATATATAATGATTCGGGATTCTCAAACCAAAGCGATATGGAGCGAAGTCTCTGAGCACTTGAATTATCCCCCTCTACCTGGAGATTTGAAAACAGAAATAGCTGTGGTCGGTGGAGGTATTACAGGGATCAGCACTGCCTATGCTTTGGCCAAAGCTGGTAAACAAGTAGTAGTGCTGGAAGCGGGCAAGGTAGGAATGGGCACCACCGGATCATCCACAGGAAACCTTTATGCACCGATAGATGAGCGGCTTTTTTCTATTGCTGAGAAGCATGGGGATGAAGTTCTGAAAGAAGTTGTATCATCCAGGTTGGCAGCAATTGAATTTATTGAGCAACGCATCCTGGAATTGGGGATTGATTGCAACTTCAACCGTGTTCCTTGGCACTTGTTTTCAACAGAAAATTTAGATGAAGCAACTAAAGAAGTGCAGAAAGAATATGAAGTTGCTGTGAAGTCTGGCTTGACTGTTTCGAAAGTTGCAAAAGGAGGTTTTCCGCTACCTGTATCAGAAATTACTACCATCTATGATCAGGCCCAATTTAATCCACTTGCCTATACCCGTTCATTGAGTTCTAAGATTGATTATACGAAGTGTTCAATTTATGAGGACACCAAAGTATTAAATGTTTCGGATGATGATCCCTGCATTGTAGAAACAACCAGAGGTACTGTCAAAGCTGAGAAAGTAGTGATGGCAACTCATTCACCCAAAGGAATATATGCTGTCCATACCGCGATGGAGCCGAAAAGAGAATTTGCTTTGGCAGCCCGTCTAAATGGTTCTTTGCCGCAGCCGGGTGTATACTGGCATACCACAGGGACGCAACAATATTCTATCAGACCATTCAGTTCAGCAGAAGGCAACTACCTTCTGGTGCTTGGAAGGACTTACGCAGTAGGACACAAAGAAGATACTAAAGATGGTATCCGGAAACTGGAGGAATACTTGCGGAAGCATTTTGAAGTGGCAAGCATTGAATATACGTGGGCTGCCCAAAATTATCGTCCGGCTGATAATCTGCCGTACATTGGAACAAGTATCACAGAGAAGAATATCTACATTGCCACAGGATTTGCTGCGGATGGTTTGGTATATGGTACACTCTCCGCTATGATCATTAGTGATCTCATTCTTGGTAAGGAAAATGTGTGGGCGAAGATTTATGATCCTATAAGGTTTACTCCAATTGCTTCTGCCAAAACTCTGTTAAATGAAAATTATCAAGTGAGTAAGTACCTGCTCAAGGACTATCTTTTTTATGATCGAAAAACGCAACTTAGTGAGGTGAAGAAAGGGGAGGGGAAAACTCTGAAGGTAGATGACGAGAAGATTGCAGCTTATCGGGATGGGTCAGGTGCTCTGCACTTGGTTTCTGCTACATGTACACATATGGGATGTATTGTCCATTGGAATAATGCGGAAAAGAGTTGGGATTGTCCTTGTCACGGTAGCCGATTTTCTGTTGATGGAAAAGTCCTTGAAGGTCCGGCATATCATGACCTTGCCAAACCCAAGAGGGAGGGTGAAGAAGAGTAGGAAGTTGGAAGTTTGAAATATAAAGTCTGAAGTCTGAAAATCGCAGTGATCAGTGAGTTAAGATTCATAATGTTTGATGCGCGATGCTTGATGAATGATCTGGTGTTTCAGTGTTCGGGATTTTCATGGCGATTGGCCAACGGACCACTTTCGACAATCCCCCGAATAGGGACGTACATAATGGGAGTGGGATTTTGTCTGTTGGACGTTCAGTATTCAGGTGAGCGTCATCGGTAGGAACGAAGCAATCATTTTCATCAAACTTCAGTGTTGAGTCTTCAGTGACTGATTTTGAAGCAGTTTAAAGCCGTAATAGATTGTCTAATGCATATTTCGGGTTAAAGCATCTATACTGCTGAATGTTACTGTTATTTTCTTAATTTACTTTTTAAACTCATCATCTACCCAAACCCAAAATGAATCCAAAAACCACCTTCATTTTTTTTCTGCTTTTTATCTTCTTTCTTGATAGTAAAGCACAAGATATGCAACCACGCCGATTAATTTTTGATACCGACATGGGGCCAGATTATGATGATGTCGGTGCTATTGCAATGCTTCATGCATTTGCGGATCAGGGCAAAATTGAAATTTTGGCCACTATCGCCAGCACTAAATATGAGGGAGTTGCAGGCGTAATTGATGTTCTAAATACATATTTCCATAGACCGGAACTACCTATAGGCGTACCTATAGCGGAAGCTAAAGAACAAAAGGATAATCAACACTGGACAGATTCTCTGCTAGCTAACTATCCCCACCGCATTCAGAAGAATGAAGAAACACCCGATGCCGTAGCCCTATACCGGAAGATATTGGCTTCACAACCTGATGCCAGTGTGACAATTGTGACTGTGGGTTTCTTGACCAATATTTCAAATTTACTCCAGTCAGCACCTGATGAATATTCTGAACTCAACGGACTGGAACTGGTCAATAAAAAGGTAGTAAAGTTGGTAAGTATGGCGGGAAAGTTTCCTGAGGGTTCCGAATTCAACGTCAATCAGGATCCACTGGCTTCCCAATATGTCACTGCTAATTGGCCCAAACCTATTGTTTATAGCGGATTTGAAATTGGCGAGCAAATTCATACTGGAATACCTTTAATACATAACAAAAAGATCCAGGATAGCCCTGTAAAGGATGTTTTCGCTATTTCAATTCCTTTAGCAGAGGAGGATAGGAGTGGCCGCATGAGTTGGGATCAGACAGCGGTCTATGTGGCAGCTCTGGGACATGAAAAATATTTCGATTTGGAAGAAGGAAAAATGATCGTAGCAGCGGACGGCTTTAACACTTGGGATACTTCAGGAAAAGGACAGTTCAAACTAGTGGGCAAAGACAATATGATGGGGATCGAGAAGGAAATCAACCGCTTGATGATGCATCAGCCAATAAAAAAGAAGTAGGAAGTCTGAAGTAGGCAGTGATCAGTCGCAGTGTGTCAATGCCTGTCGGCAGGAGTTAAAAGACCAGGGGTTAGGTTTTCAGATTAGCGATAATTAAGGGGCGTAGTCCTATAACCTTCCAACTCTCATTTGTTATAAAAATTAATTCAATTCTATGAACTAATCTGGCAGTATCCTCGTCAGATAGGTAGAAGTTTAACCAGCCAAAATTGTCTTAATTTTGGCTGAAATTAACCTGCTTATTTCCATGGATGATCTTTTTGCAGCTCGCTCCCAAATGGCTTTATCGTTGGGGTTCCATATTATTTTCGCGTGTATTGGAATGGTAATGCCTTTTTTTATGGCTACCTCCCATTATAAGTATTTAAGGACCAAAGATCCGCTCTATAAAGACCTCACCAAAGCTTGGAGTAAAGGAGTTGCTATTTTCTTTGTCACTGGCGCTGTCTCCGGAACCATGCTTTCCTTTGAGCTCGGTCTCCTGTGGCCAAAATTTATGCTTCACGCAGGCCCGATCTTTGGGATGCCGTTTTCATTAGAAGGAACTGCTTTTTTTATAGAGGCGATAGCACTGGGTTTCTTCTTGTACGGATGGGGTAGATTCCATCCTTGGTTTCATTGGTTCACAGGTGTAGTTGTTGGAATTAGCGGATTGGCTTCGGGAATATTAGTCGTTGCCGCCAATGGCTGGATGAATAGCCCAAGTGGCTTTGACTATGTCAATGGCGAGTACCTGAATATTGATCCCATTGCCGCCTTATTCAACGATGCATGGTTTACACAAGCATTGCACATGTCTTTGGCAGCTTTTGTAGCAACGGGTTTCGCGGTGGCTGGAATTCATGCTTTTCTTTTATTAAAAGGCAAGAACAAAGAATTTCACCGTAAAGCCTTCTTGATTGCTGCAATATTTGGGGCTGTTGCAGCAGTTCTTCAACCAATTTCTGGAGATATCTCTGCCAAGGATATAGCAGTTCGCCAGCCTGCAAAGTTGGCAGCTATGGAATCCCATTTTAAAACTAGCAAATCTGCTCCTTTGATCATTGGAGGTATTCCTGATGAGGACGCTCAAGAAGTGAATTATGCAATTGAAATACCCGGTGCGTTGAGTTTTTTGGCTCATGGAGATTTTGATGCGGAAGTCATTGGTTTGGATCAGTTCCCAAAAGAAAACCATCCTCCAGTATTGGTAACGCACATTGCATTTCAGATAATGGTAGGAATGGGTATGCTGCTGGTTGGTTTGAGTTTGCTGTTTTTCTATTCCATGTGGAAAAAACGCACTTGGCAAGAAGCACGTTGGTTTCTTTGGTTATTTGTAGTGGCCACGCCGCTCGGCTTTATAGCTATAGAAGCTGGCTGGACAGTCACGGAAGTGGGAAGACAGCCTTGGATTATCTATGAAATCTTAAAAACTAAGGATGCGGTCACCCCAATTCCCGGAATCAAGTACTCCTTCTATCTCTTCACGGCAATTTATGTTTCATTGGCGGCAATCGTTTCTTTTTTACTCTACCGCCAAATAAAAGCTGTGCCCAGGATGCTTGATCCTTCAAATGAATCCATTGAAACCAAGACGTTCCGAGAATCTTAATTATCGAATATGCTGTACGTTGTCATTGTTTTTTTATGTTTATCACTTCTCCTGTATGTGCTGTTAGGTGGTGCTGATTTTGGAGCAGGGATAGTAGAAATCGTTACTCCTTCCAAAATGCGGGAACGGATCCGTGCGACTACTTATGAGACAATTGGACCGATTTGGGAGGCAAATCACATGTGGTTGATTATAGCGATTGTCATATTGTTTGTTGGTTTTCCAGCGGTGTACACGTTACTTTCTATTCATTTACATATTCCTTTGGTGCTGATGCTGGTCGGGATTATTGGAAGAGGAACAGCCTTTGTGTTTCGGCATTATGATGCAGTCAAAGATGATATGCAGAAAGTGTACAATCTGATATTTACTTATTCAAGTTTTGTAACCCCACTTTTTCTGGGTTTAATATTCGGAGCTGCCGTTAGTGGAAATATTGATCCGGAGGCCACAGATTTTTACACTGCTTTTATCCAACCTTGGTTCAACTTCTTTAGTTTTTCTGTTGGGTTGTTTACAGTGGCAATTTGTGGGTTTCTGGCTGCAGTTTTCTTAATTGGGGAAGCCACAGCGGCCGAAGTAAAGCGATTTTTGGTGAAGAAGTCCCGATTGTTCAGTTTGATGACGATTGTGGCGGGTGGACTGGTTTTTATTGCGGCTGAATATGAAGGCATAAATTTAATTCAAATGATAATCCACGAGCCGATTACACTTGGGATTTTGATTTTGGCTACGTTAGCGATGGTTGCACTTTGGTTTCAGCAGGTAAATGGAAACACGGTTATCAGTAGATTGTTGAGTGGATTTGTTGTCAGTGCGATTTTATTGGCTTTCGGATACCACTATTTTCCCGACATTATCATCACCAAATCAGGAGAAAATCTTTCTGTATTTAACTCAGCGGCAGTGGGAAAGCCTATAGATTCCCTAGCTTGGGCATTATTGATTGGCAGTGTGTTTATTCTCCCTTCGCTGTATTATCTTCTTTACAGTTTTCAGAAAGACAAGGTGGTTCGGTGATTTCTATAACCACATAGATACATAGGAAATACGTCTGGGATGCCCTGACGTATGAAATAATAAGAGGGGCTGTTGAAGTGCATAAAATAAGGGCAGTGCGTTGCTGGAGCGCATTTATCATCCATGCTTAAAGAGGAGTTATTACATAGCCGATCCTGTCGGGACTCACAGAGACGGAGTTTAGAAGTGGTTTATTTGTATAGCATGAAGCGCAGCTTCTGATCTATATGAAACTGTTGAAATACCCAAGGGGAGTCCTTCTAAACTTCAATTGTTCTACTATTTCAACGGATGTATCTATGTGGTTGGAATCAGATAATAAACCACATAGATACATAGGAAATACGTCTGGAATGCCCTGACGTATGAAATAATAAGCGGGGCCGTTGAAGTATATAATATATGGACAGTGGGTTGCTTGGGAGTACTTATCATTCATGCCTAAAGAAGAGTTACATAGGATCCCGATCCTATCGGGACTCTCAGAGACGGAGTTTAGAAGTAGTTTATTTGTATAGCATGAAGCGCAGCTTCTGATCTATATGAAACTGTTGAAATACCCAAGGGGAGTCCTTATAAACTTCAATTGTTCTACTATTTCAACGGATGTATCTATGTGGTTGGAATAAGATAATAAACCACATAGATACATAGGAAATACGTCTGGAATGCCCTGACGTATGAAATAATAAGCGGGGCTGTTGAAGTGCATAAAATAAGGGCAGTGCGTTGCTGGAGCGCATTTATCATCCATGCTTAAAGAGGAGTTATTACATAGGGTCCCGATTCTGTCGGGACTCACAGAGACGGAGTTTAGAAGTGGTTTATTTGTATAGTATGAAGCGCAGCTTCTGACCTATATGAAACTATTGCAATGCGCCAAGGGGAGTCCTTCTAAACTTCAATTGTTCAACTATTTTCGTCCTATGTATCTATGTGGTTGAAATTTTTATATTAAAAAAGCGGAGACCTTTTGGCCTCCGCTTTATGATTTAGAAAGTATGAACTGCAAATCAATTAATCCACTTCTGGTTCTGGAATCGTAGTAAGAGGCGGAATATTGTTTTCAAATCCTGAATATCCTTCATTTTGATTTACATGACCTTTGGTGGCTGAAGTGATTGATTCAGACGGAACAGGCCATAGCACATGATAAGGGCTCAGGGTATATTCATCACCATGTCTGGTTTTCACTCCTTTGTTGTAGAAATCTGTTTTTTCCATCATTCGATCATAGTAGAAGTTTTCTTTTGAAAAATCAGCTTCATTGTAGCTCTTGCCGTTGTATGCAGTTTTGCCTGTTTGGGCAAATATTCTGGCAATTCGGGTCAACTCGGTTTTTCTCGGCTCTTCATAATAAAGTTCCCGTGCCCTTTCGTCGAGGATGGTACCGATGTTGATGTCTGCCGCAGTATATGGAGCAGCGCCTGCCCGGGTTCTTACTGCATTGACGTCCGCTGCAGCCCCTGCCAGATCGCCCATCCAGAACTTAGTTTCAGCTCTCAAAAGGTAAGATTCAGCCAATCGGAACACATACCAATCTGTAGGCCCTCCCTGAGGTTGGATCCGTTGTGGATCGGGTACATAAAGTTTATAATGTGGCCATGAGAACCAGCTCCTGATTGTGTCTACTGCCAATATGACTCCAGCTTCATTTCTGAACTGAAGGTTTTTACCATAGTATGGATCATTTTCTTTTATATCTGGATTATTATAGACCAGATCAGTCATATCCATCCAGTTGCCAGGTGCATGTCTCAGGTCATTCTCATCATCCCAGATCATGCTCTGATGATACCAAGTTCCTCTCAATCTACCGATTCCCCGACCGTATTCTGTTACTTGATCAATTGCTAGTCCTGCCAGATCAGAAGTTCCTTTATTGCCGGTAGGAGTATTGATGCTTGTGCCCCAGAAAGGAACTCCATTTCTCATGCTGATAATACCGGTGGAATTTCCATCTGTGTCTACCCGGTCCATGACCAATAAAATGGTTTCGGTATTTCTTGCGGTAGCCTTATTTTCAGACCTGTGTAGATCCCAGATCACATTTTTAGTTGGATCATTTGCATCTACCCCAAAACGTCCGGTCATCAATGCATACGGACCATTGTCTATCAGTCTATTTGCTACGTCCAATGCATCTTGGAATTCCCCAAGAGCAAGATTGATTTTGATCAATAAGTGCTGCAAAGCACCTTTGGGTACACGTCCACGGTCCATTACTTCAGGAATCCATTCTTCACCCCATTCCAGATCCTCTTTCATTTTTCGGAGAATTACTTTCCGGTCTGTAGAATATAGATCAAGTTTGGGTGCTGTGATTTCTTCCAATAATAAAGGAACATCCCCAAACTGCTGGGTCAATCGATAATAGCGCATTGATCTATGGAAATAAGCAGTGGCGAGAATATGGTTCCGCTCGGCTTCTGATTCGTAATCCTGCGGTTCATCTATTCGTGATACTACTGTATTTGCATACTTAATGCCTTTATACCCTTCATACCAGTACCAGCCAATCTTGTTGGTATCCGTGTGGTTTAGGTTGGCATCCGGAGTGATCATTAGATTCATATCCTGTGCGGGACCTGATTTGTCCGTGGTGCCTTCCACAGCTACCTCAGAGAAAATATGCTCTGTCAAAATGGGAGAGCCGTCCCCTGTAAATTCATGTCGCAAGTTCCGTTCGCAGGCCACCAATGCTGCCCATAAACCGCTTGCTTCATTATATGAATTGGCTGGAGAATAGAAAGAAAGTGGCTTAGGATCCAGCCAGTCTTCATTACAGCCTGAAGTGACCGCCATTATTAATCCTGTGAAAAGGATTTTTAGGGTGTTTGTTTTACTTCTGATTTTCATTTGAATGTTTTTTAGGCTTACAGTGTGACATCAATTCCAAGTGTGAAATACCTCGGGATTGGACCTGAGTTTTCTGGATCCCAGAAGTCCCATTCTGGAGCGTAATAGCCTACATTCCGGATGTTTCCATACACTCGTAGGTTGGTCAGCTTTGCTCTTTCGATCAACTGCTTAGGGAAGTTGTATCCCATTGATATGTTTTCCAGGCGGATAAATGACTTCTTACGGTACACACCAAAACCTGATGCACCACCTTCACTGGAGTTGAGCCTGGCCCACTCATTATTTGGGTTTTCTTCTGTCCAATAAGGAGTTACATAAGAACTTGATCTATCAGGGAAGCCTTCTCGGTTCTTCATCTGGTTGAATGTGTTACTATGCCCCCAGTAGGAATACAGCATGAAAGAAATATCCAAATTCTTAAAGAGCGTGAATTCATTTCTTAAGCTCCAGCGGAACCTTGGTTCTGTAAATCCTAAAAACTGCTTATCTGCATTGGTGAATTTCCCATCTCCATCCACATCCTCAATCTTAAAATCTCCAGGCTTCACACCATAAGCATCTGCTTCATCAGCTTCATTGGATTGCCAAATCCCTTGTGTCTTATAATTCCAGATTTCGTCTATGGCATGCCCAATGAACCATTTGTTTGGGATGTCGTCAAACTCTTTCCCATTCTCATCCATATCGCCGTATAGACTAACAATTTCGTTTCTGTTCAACTGGAAGTTGCCTGTAGTTCTCCAAGTGAAGTTACTCCGTTCGAAATTGGTTGAGTTCAAAGTCAGTTCAAACCCTTTATTATCAACTTGGCCGAGATTGTCATAGACATAGGTGAATCCCAGAATTTCTGGTAGCCTTCTTTCTACCAATAGATCTGTGGTACTCATAGAATAAACTTCAATCGTACCTGTCAATCTGGTCTTCAGTACAGAAAAATCTATTCCTAGGTTGAGTGATTCAGTCCTTTCCCACTGCAAGTTCGGGTTTTCCATACGGTTCACATACAGCTGATTGACCAGATACAGTTCTCCACTGGGGCGTTCGTAGAAGTACTTGCCGGTGCTCAGATCAGAAATGGCTACATATCTACCAATGTCCCGGTTACCATTACTTCCCCAGGATAATCTCAATTTCCCAAAATCCAACCAGTCAATATTGATAAAGTTCTCGTCCGAGAATACCCATCCTCCTGCTACTGAATAAAACAGCGCCCGTGGATTTTTCTGTCCAAATGCCGAATACCCGTCACGTCTTACTGATAGGGTAGTAGAGTATTTACCATCGTAAGAATAGATCAATCGTCCCATCATCGCATCACCCGTGCTATATTCATCATTACTACTGATAATGGGATTGATTCCCCCGCCCATATTGTGGTAACCAAGTCTATCATGAGGTTCAAATCCATTATTGGTCATCTCATCTTGCCAACTCTGGAATTCTTCTGCGTTGATCAGGAAGGTCCCGTTGAAGTCATGTTTTTCGGCAAATGTTTTCTGCCAGGTCAAGATGTTATCGATTTGCCAGTAGAATTCCTTTTGGTTTCTTCTGTTCGCTATGCCGCCTTGGGCGCCCCATTCTTCATGGGCAGCAGACTTATGATAGAAGCGGTTGTCAAACACAAACCGGGGGCTGAAATTGGTCCTGAAATTAAAACCGAACGGAAGCTGGACCGATGCGTAAAGGGTAGAATTCAACGTGATTACCTTTTCATATCGATCTGTCAAGCTTCGGTCATAGGAGGGATGGTTTCCGCCACTTGCTTCGTCATTGGGTCTCCATTTATAAGTGCCATCTTCATTATATTCGGTACCCCATGGAGATAAATTGCGGAGCAAATTCCAGTCTACATATTCAGGTGCAGGATCGTCACTTCGTGGAGATATTGGCACCTTGCTGTCATCGCTTGCTGCGAATTGGGTATTTAAACCAACCGTCAACCATTTGTTCACTTTCCCTTCCAGATTGACACGGCTTCGGAAAGTTTCATATTCATCACCGATCACGATTCCTTCATTGTTCAGGTACCCGATGGACCAGTAGTAGCTGAAGTTTTCACTTCTTCCGGATAAGCTCACGGTATAATCCTGCCTGAATCCTGTTTGGAATATTTTGTCCCGCCAGTTTACTGAGTTTCCTGCTTTATAATTCTTGATTTCTTCAGGCTGCATATTAAGCCGTTGCAACCATACTGTTACGGGGTCTCCGGATGATCCGTCATAAGCCATCCATTCCTCCAGCGAAATATCACTCGGTAAAGTTCGTGGATCTGAGAATTCATACGGATCATATCCTCCTGCATTGATGCTTTTGAACACATCTTCTCTCCAGCCGATGAATCCATCTGGACCGTATACCTCTGGAAAAGTAGCCATGGTAGCCAAACCTGAATTCACGTTGAATTTAACGATAGGCTTGCCCAACACCCCCTTTTTAGTGGTAATCATAATCACTCCATTGGCTGCTTTTGCACCAAATACCGCCGCTGCACTTGCATCTTTGAGAACTTCCATATTTTCGATATCATTTGGATTGATATCTGCTAGCTGTCCGTAGTAAATAGCTCCATCCAATACTAGCAATGGGGAGTTTCCGGCTTCTAAGGAGGTTCTTCCCCGTACTTGAAGGTCTCCGCCACCTTTGGCAGAAGTGCTCATACCCACATTCAGTCCTGCGGCATTTCCCCTCAAGATATCCTGAACGGAATTCGGGTTTTCGTTCTCCAGTTTACCTGGATTTACAGAGGAGACAGCACCGGTGATGTCCCGTTTCTTGGCAGAGCCATATCCAATTACTACGACTTCTTCCAGATCAGAAGTATTTGGATTCATTCGGATGTCAATTGTGGATTGATTTCCTATTTCCATTTCAATCGGATCGTAGCCGATAAATGAAAACACCAATACTTCGTCTGGGGATGCTGTTAAGGAGTATTTTCCATCCAGATCGGTTGTTGTTCCGGTAGTAGTACCCTTTACTAAGACAGTGACTCCGGGCAATGGCATATCCGTTTCGTCCAGAACAGTGCCGGTAACTTGTACATCTTGTGCATGCGTCAACGTGACACTTATACATAAGATAAATACAATCAACCAGAGGTTATTGTAAGTTTTGTGCAGCATAAATTGGGGTTTAATTGTTAATGAATAAGTTGTTGTTAATAATGATTTAAGAAATATTAACAGACTAATGTATAAGAAAATCGACCTACGCAAATAGAAGAGCTCCTAATAATCTGCGCAATCGTTTTCGGGTTTTAACGTAATTTAGAAGCGGGTCTTTTAAGATTTGCGCATCACCCTTTATTTTATCCGTTATTCATGTTATTTAGCCAATCAAACAATTTATATAATAAGAGCTTGCGTATCTAAATAGAAAAGTTATTTTTTAAGTAAACCAACAAGTAGGTAGTGGTTATTATTACTATTTAATTTTTTGATCAGTATAAAAGGTTATTTCCAGGCCCGAATTTGGGGAACAACGTATTGAGCAGTAACAAAAAGAATTGCGATTCTGGATTGGCTGTACTTGCCTGAATCTTCTAAAAAGAGAAGGTAGGACATCTGAAAAGTTAAACTAGCTAAATAATTATATTTCAATCAGTTTAACCGTAAAAAAAGAGGCTGTCTCAAAAGAAGTGACAGCCTCTGTTTTATTCGGGGAGGTATCTGAGTTAATTTTCGTACAGCCAAATCTCAGGCTCTTGAATTGACTTATGAGACAGCCTCATTTTTGATTTCAATAGAATGTGCAAATCAATTATTCATATTCCGGTATAGAAGTCAGTGGCGGAACATTATTTTCAAATCCTGAATACCCTTCATTCTGGTTCAAATGGCCCTGAGTATTTGCATTGATCGAACTCTGCGGAATTGGCCAAAGGACGTGGTAGGGGCTCAACGTATAGGTATCTCCATGTCTGGTGAATACCCCTTTGTTATAGTAATCTGTGACTTCCATGATCCTGTCATAGTAAAAATTTTCTTTCGAAAAGTCCATTTCGTTGTAGCTTTTGCCGTTGTAAGCAGTCTTGCCGGTCATGGCGAAAATGCGCGCTATTCGCGTCAATTCCGTTTTTCGTGGTTCTTCATAATAAAGCTCCCGTGCTCTTTCATCCAGAATGGTGCCGATATTCATGTCTGCTGGGCTGTATGGTGCAGCACCAGCTCTAGTTCTCACTGCATTCACATCTGCTGCTGCCCCTGCCAGATCACCTAACCAGAATTTAGCTTCAGCTCTTAATAGATAAGATTCTGCGAGCCTGAAGATGTACCAATCGGTATGGCCGCCGCGCGGTTGATTTCGTTGAGGATCTGGAATATACAGCTTATAATGCGGCCAGGAGAACCAGCTTCTGATTGTATCTACTACCAGTATGGCACCTTCATCATTTCGAAATTCCAAGTTCTTTCCATAATAAGGGTCCTGAATATCATCTTTTAGCAAGTCTGGATTGTTATACACCAGATCGGTCATATCCATCCAGTTTCCGGGAGCATGCCGTAGATCGTTTTCATCATCCCAGATCATGCTTTGATGATACCAGGTAGCGCGTAATCTTCCGATCCCTCTTCCAAATGCGGTGACTTGATCAATTGCTATATTAGGTTGATCGGAAGTTCCCTTATTTCCGATAGGCGTATTGATATTAGAACCCCAGAAGGGGACAGCATTCCGCATTGAAATAATACCACTGGAATTGCCTTCTGTATCAATCCGGTCAAGCACCAATAAAATAGCTTCGGTATTAGTGAAGGTCGCTTTATTGTCAGGACGGTGCATATCCCAGACTACATTTTTGGTAGGATCATTGGCGTCCACTCCAAACCGTTCGGTCATCAACGCATAAGGACCTCCATCTATCAGTCTATTTGCTACATCCAGTGCATCCTGAAATTCTCCTAATGCCAAGTTAATCTTGATTAATAGGTGTTGCAAGGCTCCTTTAGGAACCCTTCCTCTATCCAGAACTTCCGGAATCCATTCTTCTCCCCATTCCAGATCGGCTTTCATCTTTTTGAGGATCACTGTTCTTTCCGTAGAATAGAAATCCAATTTTGGCTCTATAATTTCTTCCAGGATTAAAGGTATATCGCCAAACTGCTGGGTCAGCCGGTAATAGCGCAGGGATCTGTGGAAATAAGCAGTCGCCAAAAGATGGTTCTTTTCTTCTTCTGATTCATAATCCTGCGGTTCGTCTATTCGGGAGACGACGGTGTTTGCATACTTGATACCATTATACCCCTCCTCCCAGTACCAGCCAATGCGGTTTGTATTGGTGGAATTTAGATCTGCATCTGGGGTGATCAACAGATTCATATCCTGTGCCGGGCCGGATTTATCGGTAGTTCCTTCCACAGCGACTTCTGAAAATATATGTTCCGTCAATATGGGAGAGCCGTCACCCGTGTATTCATGACGCATATTCCGTTCGCAGGCCACTAAAGATGCCCAGAGTCCAGCCGCCTCATTATAGGTGTTCGAAGGCGTATAAAATGACAAGGGTTTGGGTTCCAGCCAGTCTTCGTTACATCCTGTCGTAATCGCGAATATTACACCGGCCAAAAGGATTTGTATAGGATTTAATATAGTTCTTATTTTCATAATAATAGTTTTAGACTTACAGTGTGACATCAATTCCAATAGTAAAATACCTCGGAACAGGCCCGGAGTTCGCTGGATCAGTAAAGTCTATTTCAGGATCCCAGAACTCCCATTTTGGAGCGAAGTAGCCCACGTTTCTGATGTTGCCATAAATCCGCAGATTGGTGATCTTCGCTTTTTCTGTTAATTGCTTCGGGAAGTTGTATCCCACCGAAATGTTTTCCAGACGGACAAAGGATTTTTTACGATACACATCAAATCCTCCGGCACCCCCCTCACTGGAATTCAGTCTTGCCCATTCATTGTTCGGGTTTTCTTCGGTCCAATAAGGAGTGACATATGAACTGCTTCTGTCCAGGAACCCATCCCTGTTTTTCATCTGGTTGAATTTGTCGGAATGACCCAAATACGAATAGAGCATAAAGGACACGTCGAAGTTGCTGAATAATGTAAATTCATTTCTTAGGCTCCAGCGGAACCGTGGCTCAGTATATCCCTGAAATTGACGATCGGCATTGGTGAATTTGCCATCGCCGTCCACGTCCTGTATTTTGAAGTCTCCCGGTTTCACACCATATACCCCAGCTTCATCGGCTTCATTTGATTGCCAGATTCCCTGTGTTTTATAGTTCCAGATCTGGTCAATTGGATGTCCAATAAACCATTTGTTGGTGAGGTCATCTACCTCTCTACCATTCTCACCCAAATCACCATACAGGCTCACAATTTCATTTCGGTTCATCTGAAAATTTGCCGTGGTTCTCCAAATGAAGTTGTTCCGCTCAAAATTTGTAGAATTAAGTGTCAGCTCAAATCCTTTGTTGTCCACCTGACCCAAATTGTCGTAGACGTACTCAAATCCAAGAAAAGGGGGGAGAGATCTCTTAACCAACAAATCTGTCGTCGACATCATGTACATTTCCAGGGTCCCTGTCAATTTCGTTTTTAGTATTGAAAAATCGATTCCTAGATTCAATGATTCTGTTCTTTCCCAACGTAGATTACTGTTTTGCATGTTCTCCACATATAGTTGGTTGACCAGATAAAGATCTCCGCTGGGCCTCTGGTAAAAGTATTTTTCAGGTTTTAGTTTGGAAAGGGCCACATATCTACCTATGTCCCGGTTACCGTTACTTCCCCATGACAATCTCATTTTACCGAAATCCAACCAGTCGATATTGATGAAGTTCTCGTCAGAGAAAACCCACCCTGCCGCTGCTGAATAAAACAAGGCTCTTGGATTGCTTTGTCCAAATGCAGAATAGCCGTCCCGTCTGACCGATAGGGTAGTGGAGTATTTTCCATCATAGGAATAGATCAGGCGTCCCATCAGGGCATCTCCTGTGCTGTATTCATCGTTGCTGGAAATCACTGGATTAATGCCGGCTCCTAGGCCATGGTAACCCAGTTTATCATGGGGTTCAAAGCCGTTGTTGTTCATGTTGTCTTCCCAGTTCTGAAATTTTTCGGCATTGATCAGAAACGTGGCATTGAAATCATGCTTCTCCACAAATGTTTTTTGCCAGGTCAGGATGTTGTCAATCTGCCAGTAATATTCCTTTTGGTTTCTTCTGTTTGCAATTCCACCTTGTGTACCCCATTCTGCATGATCTGACGATTTATGGTAGAAGCGGTCGCTGAACACAAACCGGGGACTGAAGTTGGTTCTAAAATTGAACCCAAACGGTAGTTTTATATTTGCGTAAATAGTAGAGTTTAAAGAAATCGTCTTTTCATACCTGTTTGTGTGGCTAAGGTTATAAAGTGGGTGATTTCCTCCACTGGTTTCATCATTGGGCCTCCACTTGTATGTTCCGTCCTCATTGAACTCAGAACCCCATGGAGACAATCCGCGCAGCAAATTCCAGTTGGTATAAAGTGGCGCAGGGTCATCTTTAATGGGTACACCGCTATCGTCGCTTGCCGAAAATTGCGTGTTTAATCCTACAGAAAGCCATTTGTTAATTGTGCCTTCCAGATTGAACCGGCTCCGGATCGTTTCATATTTATCACCAATCCGGATTCCTTCATTGTTCAGATAGCCGAGCGACCAATAATAATTGATATTATCAGTTCTGCCCGAAAGACTGACCGTATAATCCTGTCTGAATCCTGTCTGAAAAATTTTATCATACCAGTCCACGGATTTACCCGCTTTGTAGTTTTCAATTTCAACAGGTTGTAAGTTCAACCGTTGCAACCATACCGTTTCTGGGTCTCCGGATGATCCATCATAGGCCAGCCATTCTTCCAGCGAAATATCACTTGGCAAGGCCCTTGGATCTGAGAATTGATAAGGTTCGTAACCGCCTGCATTAATACTTTTGAAGACATCCTCCCTCCAGCTGATAAATCCATCCGGACCGTATACTTCTGGAAATTTAGCCATCGTGGCAAGTCCTGTATTCGCATTAAATTTAATTACAGGCTTTCCTACTTTTCCTTTTTTGGTCGTGATCAGTATGACGCCATTGGCAGCTTTTGCTCCAAATACCGCGGAAGCACTGGCATCCTTCAAAACCTCCAGATTTTCGATATCATTTGGGTTGATATCCGCGAGCTCACCGTAATATATAGCACCATCCAATACCAATAATGGAGAGCTATCGGCAGTTAATGAAGTTCTCCCTCTAACTTGAAGATTACCTCCACCTTTGGCTGTGACACCAAGCCCTACATTCAGACCTGCGGCATTTCCCCTTAAGATATCCTGGACTGAATTGGGGTTTTCGTTCTCCAGTTTACCGGGATTTACGGAGGAGACGGCGCCGGTTATGTCCCGTTTCTTAGCATATCCATACCCGATGACCACCACCTCCTCAAGATTGGAAGTATTCGGGTTCATCTGAATGTCAATAATTGCTTGGTTCCCTATTTCCATTTCTACAGGATCATACCCGATAAATGAAAATATCAAAACTCCCTCACGGGATGCCGATAAAGAGAATTTCCCATCAAGGTCTGTTGTAGTACCTGTAGTGGTACCTTTTAGGAGGATAGTTACTCCTGGTAGTGGCAAGTCTGTTTCATCTAAAACAGTACCGGTGATCTGTACATTTTGCGCATATGTCTGAGTGACATTTACACAAAATAACAATACAATCAACCAATGGTAATTGTAAAATTTGTGCATCATAAATTAAGGGTTAATTGTGATAAATTGAGTATGTAAATACGCACTTATAAGCATATTTATGAGTCAATATAATTTATTTAGGCAATATGCCCTAATTTATGAAGTGTTTAATTTCAATACTTTATGAAGTAAATTTTAAATCTCTCTGTTTTCTAAATATTTGAGTATAAATGCGTATAAATCGATTGTTTTACATTTTAAACATTTTATATATATCACTTTTAACTCGTGATAAGTATTACTTTGAGAATTATAAAAATAAGGAAATTACCAGGTGAAGGCTTTAAGGGAGGAAGACTCCTGTGATGCTCCCCTAATTTAATCGCTATGCTAATCTTTTAAGAAGTTGTATAGCTAATTTTTACAGAAAACAGGGACAGGAAGATTCTTGGGGTCATTAATACTCAAAAAAAAAGAGCCGCTCTAAAGTACAGAGCGGCTCTTTTTTAATCGTAAATAATTTTAAAAGAATTGTGGTTTCGATTATAAACTGTCAAGGTGAGTCAACTTTATAATACCATATTACTACCTGGTTTAGGTCTGTATTATTGCAGTTAAACACCTTTCAATACCCCGGATTCTGAGGGAACGCACTTGCATTGCCCTCGGCCCGATCTATTTGGTTTTGAGGAATTGGTCTCAGTACATGGAAATCCTGAATGTTTGGAGCCCCCTGCGGATTATAGGCTTTAACACGTTCAATCAAAATACCCCATCTTTTTAGATCCAGCCATCTTGTCTGCTCGCCGATCAACTCGCGCGCGCGCTCTTCGGTGATGAATTCAAATGTCAAATCAGATGCAGCAATTTCCATAGCAGCTTCATTTCCCGGGAAAGCAGCTCTTCGTCTGACCATGTTGATATTCTGTGTGGCCAAATCAAGTTTTCCCTGCCTGAACTGTGCTTCAGCCAACAATAAATAGGTGTCAGCAAGACGCATTGCGATGTAGTCTCTGCCTCCTTCAAATTGTGTACGGTCCACTCTTCCCGGATCCTTTTGCTTCTTTAGTGGGGGAAATACCCGCTCAGTATATAGTTCTGGAGTAAGTACCTGATAAGGATATTTAGCCCGTTCTGCCACTGGTATATTGTAACCCGGCAGCCAGATGGTCGTATCTCCCTGAGCAAACGTTACGGTTTCCTTAGACTTGTCAAAGGTGGTATTATACGTACCGGGCTTATTTGATAGGAAGTGATCTACAAAGGTATTCTTGTACCGGGAATCATTTGTGCGGTCAGCAAAAACAGTATTCAATGTATAATCAGTAGGTTTATATCGTTTATACGGGCGGCCATTTTCAGTATCACGCTGCATGCCTGGCTGAACATCATATTCCATTAGAAAGAAGAGGTGTGAATTGTTGCCGGAATTGAAATTAGGGTTCTCATTAGTATTGGCCTGCATGTTGGTAAGCGGATCGTATGTGTATTGAGTAGCCCAGATCACTTCATTGTTTACTTCATTTCCAAAAGCATGTACGTCTGCAAAATCAGGAAGCAGTTCAAATCCATAATTATCAATTACACTTTGAAGTAAAGGCTCTGCTTTGGCATAATCAGATGGATCTCCAGCCTCGGAAGTTGCTTTCGTTAGATACACACGTCCTAGCAGATGCTCAGCTGCTGGTCTGGTGGCCCGGCCATAATTATCAGATTTCGCTTTTGCTTCTAAATCTGGTATAGCCTCCTCCAGATCTTTTATGATCGCTGCATACACCGCCTCGACAGGTGTACGGGTTACTTCTTTTGTTGGAAGGATGGTTTCAGAAAGTTGCAGATCTACAGGACCAAACAGTTGTACCAAGATAAAATAGTGATGTGCCCTAATGAACTTAGCTTCGGCAACCCGTTGTAGTAAAACAGTCTCATCGAGGCCAGTGACTGAAGGGGCCCTATCAATAACTGCGTTGCAGGTGTTGATTCCCCGATAGAATTCGTCCCAGAGTTCTCGTACAAGTCCATTTTGAGAATCAAATTGATTGGTGTATGTGTTCATAAACTTCCATGAACCATCTGCACCATTGGTATAGATGTCCGTTCCGAAAGTGGTCAGATTATTTCCACGTTCTGTTCCATACCAAGCACGCATGGTGCTGTATGCAGCATTGATGCCATCATTAAGACCCTTAGGTGTGTTAAGGTAATCACTTCCAATCTTAGAAGTGACATCTTCTTCGAGAAACCCACTACAGGAAACAGCTCCCAGTAAGGTTACAATCAAGCTGGTATATTTTGCCCAGCGATTTATTTTTATAGCTATATATTTCATGTGTTTTATAATTGATTTTATGGTCACATGGAACCTTTGATGATTAAAATAATCATTTCCTGAAAAGTTTAATGTTATTTTTATCATGTCGGTTTCATCTTTGATTAGAATTTTGCATTGATTCCAAATGTGAAAGAAGTAACTGCAGGAGAGACGTTTGCGTTGACTGCACCTCCACCAATACCAGTACCGTCTTCACCATCCAGATAAACTTCAGGATCTATCCCTTTATGTTCCGATCGATAGTTAGCAAAAATGAACGGCTGCTGGATGCTTGAATATATACGCAAGCCTGTCAACCCGATTTTCTTGGCTGCATCTGGGGAGAAATTATATCCGAAATTGATGTTCCTGATTTTAATGAAGGTGCCATCAAAATATTCCATCGAACTGGCATATTTCGCGCTTTCCTGGTTCACGTTAGGTCGTGGATAATCGTTGGTTGGATTAGTTGGAGTCCAATAATTTACATCAAGATTATTGTATCGACCCGCCAAGGTATTGTTGCCGGTATGGAACTGGGATCTGATCATATACCCAAATCTGCCATAGACAAAGAACGAGAAGTCAAAGCCTTTATAGCTAAATCTATTGGTAATGCCCATGGCAAAATCCGGTACTGCAGAGCCCAGGAATTGTCTGTCTTCAGAGTTTATCGCTCCATCTTGATTATAATCTTCAATTTTTATTTCTCCCGGTACACTTCCGAATGATTTTGCTTTATCTTCTTCGTCCAACTGCCAAATTCCAATTTTCTTCAGATCATAGAATACAGTCAACGGTTGTCCGATAAATCTTCCGGCAGAAATATCATCCCCGTTTGGCAGAGAGATTATTTCTTCTGTGTTTTTGTTGAACACCAAATCTGTAGACCAGACAAAATCCCCTTTCTCAATATTCAGCGTTGAAAGTGTCAATTCGACACCCCTGTTTTGGGTCTCACCTATATTGGTGATGTACCCGCCAAAACCTATTGAATTTGGAAGTGGTTGAGGTGCCAGCAAGTCACTGGTATTGGTGATGTAATATTCCAATGAACCAAATATTCTGCTTTTCAAAATTGCGAAATCCAAGCCTACATTGAATGTAGTGGAAGTTTCCCATCGCAAATCTGGGTTTCCAATGGTATTAGGGCGGTATCCAAATGCAGGCGTATTATCGTAAGCGTAGGTAGTTCTGCCCAAGAGCGCCTGGGTCTGATAAGGGTCAATTGCTTGATTACCTATAGAGCCGTACGACACCCTAAGTTTCAGCTGTTCTATGGACTGCGAGTTTGCCAAGAAATTTTCTTTCGCTATGTTCCAGCCAAGTGCTACTGAAGGGAAGTAACTGAACCGGTTGTTTTCTCCGAATCGAGAGCTACCATCTGCTCTCAATGTAGCAGTGAACAAGTACTTATTGTCAATGTCATAATTCACACGTCCCATAAATGACAAGAGGCTCCATTGTACCAAGTTTGTATTTGCCCCGGTGATTTGCGAAGCATCTCCAAGCCTGTGAAATAGCTGGGATTCATCAGGGATGCCCAAGACACTGATTTGCGATTCTTCCAGATTATCTTGCTGAACAGATTGGAGCGCCGTGATATTTAAATTATGCTTTTCATTGAAAGTCTTGGTATAGCTTAAGATGTTTTCCAAGGTATAGTTGAAGCGAAATTCCTCATCTATACTTCCAGTTGCATCGCCTCCGCGTCTTGCGTTCGTCTGTGAACCGGTAAACCGACCATTTCTGCTGATGGTAAAATCGGGTCCAAACACCAGTCTATAACTCAGTCCGGGTGCAATGTCCCACTGTGCGAAAATACTGTTGAAGATCCTGTAGTTCTTGGTCAGATCCATTTGGGCGCCGGGCACAATTTCTGCAAAAGGATTTGTTCTCAACCCATCGGAGGTTGGCAAGAAGATCATATTACCTTCTTCATCATAAGGCACTCCAAGTGGGTTTTCTGCCAGCGCACCACCAATCGGGTTGAAATTCTCCCCATTTCTTTCCGAATAGGAGACTAATGTAGAGGTCCCAAATTTGATTTTATCATTGATTTGGTGGTCGATATTTGCCCGGAAGGTGTAGCGTGTGAAGTCTTGGTTGATGATGACACCTTCGTCTTTAAAGTAATTTGCAGATACAAAGAAGGTGGTTTTATCACTTCCTCCGCTAATACCTACTTGATAGCTCTGGATGGAGCCATTTCGGGTAAGACCTGCGGGATAATCGGTACTTCTTCCAAGTGCTATACTTTCCAGCTCGACTGGTTCAAAAATAGCGGCATCAGCTTCAGGAGTGGCCGGGCCTTCGGGATAATCCTCGCCCGCTCTTCTGGATTCCCGCTTGTATTCGGCAAATTCAGGACCGTTGAATACATCTATTCTTCCCAGTTCTTTGTTTATGCCATAATAGGCATCAAATGATACGACCGTTTTACCTTTGGTTCCCCGTTTGGTTGTGATGAGGACTACGCCGTTTGAACCTCTTGATCCGTAGATAGCAGTAGCTGATGCATCTTTTAGTACTTCCATAGAAGTGATGTCCTGCGGGTTGATATCGTTGATACCACCGACAACAGGTATTCCGTCAATTACATACAAGGGTTCGTTAGAAGCGTTGAAAGACCTTCTACCTCTTATTCTCACTTGAGGTGCAGCTCCGGGTTTAGACCCAGGCTGCGTTACATCCACGCCTGCTGCCCGGCCCTGCAGTGCTTGTCTGGCATCCGTGATGGGTAACTCTTGGATTTCCTTTGATCCGACAGATGAAATTGCGCCTGTTAATTGACTTTTCTTGGCGGTACCGTATCCTACTACCACCACTTCTTCCAGATCAGCAAGGTCAGGGATCAGGTTGACATCAAGGACCGACTGATTTCCCACCGTTTTTTCCACAGGAGTGTATCCTATAAAGGAAAATACCAGAACTCCATCAGGAGGGCTGGAGATGGTGTACTTTCCATCTAGATCTGAGGTAGTTCCAGTAGTGGTTCCTTTCACGAGTACAGTGGCTCCAGGAAGCGGTTGCCCTGTCTCATCGTAAATGGTACCATTCACTTGTGTTTCTTGAGCCCAGGTGTAGGTCACACTGAGCAACAAGATCAGCACTACCCTGAGGTGCGTGTAAATTGTTGATTTCATAGGTAAATTGGGTTTGTTGTTAATAATGAAAAACCACCAATGTTGTGTCAAGTGCTTCTTTTTCAATAAACACAGAACAGCAGTCTATGGTATAGTCAATGTAACTTATATAAGCGCTATATTCAAGAGGATGAGCGGCGTTATTACGCAATCGATTGCGCTTTTTTTGCGCAGATTAACGCTAAAAAAATCTATATAAGATTGAACAAAGGGGAATCTATCGCTCAGTTATTTCATTTTCTGATATTTTCCCAGTGTTTTAAATACGGGACCAGCTTTTAAAAGAATGATTTTCTCACTTACAAAACAGTTTGATTATGATAATTACACTTCGATATGAGAGCCTTGTTGCGTTCGTAGCAAAAAAATCTACTCTGAAGTTGAAAAAATCTATAAGTTATTTGTTATGCTTTGAAAGGCATATTCAGCCCCTGCAATAAACCAAACTGCAAACTTAGTTCTTCTTTTAATTTAGCTATTATATAAGCTTTTTGCTCAATCAATTGATCTGCTCATTTTCGTAGGCAAATACTTTCTGGTGATGCTTCCTCAGGATTTCCACGATACAATCTTCGTAAAACTCTTGTTTCGCCACTTCTGAAGCTGGAGGTTCTTTTAGTATCCGTATAAAAACGGTGTCCAATGGAGCTTCTTTCAAGAGATCTGCGTACAGATATACCTTGAATATGGGTTTTAGGTTTTCGGAATGATTACGTACTTCCCGCTGTGGCAAAAAGCAGTAATCCTGTTGGTTTAGCGTTTTCATGCTCATTTCAGTTTAAATGGCTGATATAAAGCGTTTTATTTATACTTCTAAGGTACAGATTTTACCTACCCAAACAAATTTTGAGTCTCATTTTCTTTTATAAGAAATGGGATTTTTGAGCCAATTTTGACGAAAATAAATGGATATGAAGTCGAAAAGCCGGGAGGTGTGCAGTTTTAGAGTTTTTGTTGTGGGTTCAAGTTCAATTCTGAATTCTTACTCATTTGCTTAACTTTCTGAAGTATCTGTGAAATTTTGAGTATGTTATGTGTGTTGCTAAAACTTCTTTTAGCTCTTTCTTGTCTTGCTTCATGCTCTTGTTGAAGAAATTATTTTCAAGTTGCAATAATTCAAAATCTTTATACTTTTCATCTCCATAATCTTTGACCAAATAATTTAAGTGGTTGAATTTTAAGGATATAGTTTTATTTAATGATAAATATTGGGCGGGTGGGCCCTGATGATAATTGGTTGGGTGCAGTATATTATTTCCACATAATAATTTCCAACTTAAAGATGCGTATGTAAATGTTTGTTGGTATAAATCGAATGTGGTATAATTGATAAACAAGTTTTAGAAATTACCACCCATTACCTGCAATCTGTTTCTTATTGAAAATAGAAAATCCTGAAAAATTTGCAGTATAAAAACTTGTGATACATAAGATTATGCTCTGAAATGTAATTATATCTGGATTATTAATCCTTGATATTAAAATAAATTTAGATGATCTAGAAATTTTTAATGGTATTAAAATCAATAGGATGAAATACTTTGTTTTTGCTCTCTTTGTGTCGTGTACAACTCTTTTAGTTACTTCATGTAAACAAGAGGCAGTACAGTACTATAAGTTTGTTGAAGACGGGAGCTTAATTCGTCCGCTTGATTACCGGACCTGGATTTTTGTAGGAAGTGCTGCTACACCAAAATCCTTGGACTCAACCGTGCTGTTTCCTGACTTTCAGAATGTGTACATGGATCCTGATAGTTATAAATTTTGGCGGGAGAACGGCTATTATAGGGAGGGGACCATCTTTGTTAAAGAACTATTGCGTACCGGTGAAACGATCTCTCCGATCGGTCGTGGCTTTTATCAGGGACCTCACTATTCGTTGTCAGCTACCATCAAGGACACGCTACTTTTTCCGGATACTCCCGGCGGATGGCAATATTTCAAATTTACCAATTATGAGAAGCAACTGCTGGAGAATACTTCTGTAGCGTTGGGAGGGGCTTGTATTGCCTGTCATAATAATACAAAGGCTGGTTTTGGGCCTTTTACAGAACTATATCCGGTGCTGCTTGATGCAAAAAATTATGGGAAAGAAAATCCTGAAAACAGAAACACCAGGACGGGCCTTGATGAAACAATGAAGTCTTATACTGAAGAGCATTAATGACCAGGATCACAGGCAATTTTATCATAGATACGAAGGCTGTTGCTTTTCAGCTGGGCTGTGAGTAAGGGTCGATGCTGTTAGTAAAAATTTAACATGATGAACTGGGCAAGATGCTCTTTTGGTAATATATATATGGCCAGATTAAGGTTATAAGTGATTAATAATTTATTTATTGTATATCAAATACTTGTAAAGTTATTGATTATGGATATAGACGTTGTTTAGTATGGAAAAATGGTTTACATTACTGTTGTTTGTTTTGACTTTTAGTAATGGGTATTCCCAATATATTGTTGAAGAAGCAGAGGTGGAGAAAGGTGTCTGGGAGATAAGTCCATCCTCTATTTACAGTTATGCTCCATCACTATCGAAAGGATTGTTCAAAACGGAGCTTCATGTGACTTACTGGATAAATGAAGAATGGGCTGTAGTGTTAATTGAAAGTTAGTTTTTATATGAATAGATAGATGGAAAAGGATTAACAAATCTATGTTCCAGCAGGTAAAAGAGTGAAAGCAATAAAGACAGGCATAGAAAAAAACCATGTTCCAATCTGGTAAAAAAGAAATAATATGAAGCGAACCAAACTTGAAATTGTCAATAAAAGGGGAAACAGATTAAGTGCCTCTTTAGAGCTTCCCGCCAACGGGAAGCCACATTTCTATGCCATTTTTGCGCATTGTTTTACGTGCAACAGCACGTTGGAGCCCGTGCGTAACATTAGCAGAATGCTTACCAATTACGGTTTTGGGGTGGTGCGGTTTGATTTTATGGGCTTGGGACACAGTGAAGGTGAGTTTGCCGAAAGTCATTTTTCGGGCAATGTGGATGATTTGATTTCCGTAAGCGATTATTTAAGCGACCACTTCAAAGCCCCCTCACTTTTAATAGGGCATTCTTTGGGCGGTGCAGCCGCCATTGTAGCGGCATCCCGATTGGAAAATATTAAAGCGGTGGCTACCATTGCCGCTCCGGCCTCGGTGTCGCACGCCAAACGGTTGTTTTCCGGACAAGTGGATTTACAAAGTAAAGAAGCTGTTGAAGTAACCATTGAAGGTCGCCCGTTTAAGATTGATGCAGAATTTGTAAAAGATTTTGACAAAACTGATTTGATCGCCATTGTGAAATCACTTCGGAAACCACTATTAGTGATGCACGCCCCGCACGATAAAAGCGTAGGCATTGAAAATGCACGGGAATTGTACCATCACGCTTTTCACCCCAAAAGTTTTATCAGTTTAGACAATGCGGATCATTTGCTTACCAACAGCAAAGACAGTCAATATGTAGGCAATATGATTGGCACTTGGGCACAGCGTTATTTTGGCGAAGTGGAAAACGAAATGTTGGATCCGGAAGGGGAACAATTAGTAGCGCATATAAATGTAAAGCAGGACAATTTTACCACGTTGATGCAAACCCGAAATCACAGCCTTATTGCCGATGAACCGGAAAGTTTTGGAGGCGACGATTTAGGGCCTGCTCCCTATGATTTTTTAAGTGCAGCACTCGCTTCCTGTTCAGTTTTGACAGTAAAACTGTATGCCGAAAGAAAAGGCTGGGATCTGGAAGAAGTTTATGTGTATACCACTTATGCCAAGAAACACAGTGATGATTTAATGGTTGATGTGGAAAATCCGGGCAACATAGAGGTAATAACTAAGAAATTAAAATTTATCGGAAATCTGACCCAAGAACAACGCAATCGGTTGACAGAAATAGCCGCAAAATGTCCGGTACATAAAACCCTAACGGAAAAGGTGGTAGTACAAACAGAAGAAATAAAATAAAGTAGGTAGGAAGCAGTACTTGTATTACTACAATTTAAGGAAATGAAGGGACTGGCGACAAGTAAATATGGTCACCCCGAATGCTGCAAACTTCCGGGCATGGGTCTAGAAAAATCAACAGCCTATTTCGGACCAAACCTATGAGGAGTTTAACCCTCGATAATCAAGTATTAAACCATTAAAACATATATTATGCAGAAAATAAATTTTGCCAGTTCATCTCTTTAGGATTTATATTCAATAAAAGGAAAAAATGCCGTTGTAACCGGTGCAGCACAAGGTATCGGGCTGGCCATAGCAAAACGACTGGCAGAAGCGGGTGCTACTATAATACTTACCGATTTACAGGAAGAAGCTGTAATAAAAGCAGCCCGGGAACTTACCAAAGCAACCGGCGTAAAAGCAATAGACGGGGATGAAAATTTCCCAAAAGGGCATCCGCAATTGGCACAGCCTGCGCTGCAGCAGGCTAAAAACTTGGCTAAAAATTTAGCTCTGGAAAAAAGCCGGTGGAAAACTTTTTCTTATTTTGGCAAAGGCTCTTTGGCTATTATCGGCAGAAATATAGCCATGATGGATTTTCCCGGACAAAAAGGAAACATAACAGGTTTTACGACTTGGTTTATTTGGATTTTCGTACACATTATGGGCTTGATAAATTTTAAAAACAGGCTGCATACGTTCATCAATTGGATTGGTTATTATATTTATAAGGATCAGGACTTTAGGATGATTTTTAAGCCGAGTGAACCGAAAAAAGAAGAGAAGCATGTTAAGCTGAACTAAACAGATGGTCCCATTATAAGTATGCGTTTTTGCACAGAAAGATAAAAAATGAGCGAAACCAAAGGAAATAATTAGCGGGAGAAAGATAAAAGCAACTTCTATAACAAACACTAGTAGCGGTAAACAATGGTTGAAATTTTAGTCAAAAACAAGAAAATAATTAAAGTAAACAGCGTTGATCAGATTTCAGCAGATGCAATGGATTTCTTCGCCATACAATTTGTAGATTATACCGACAAGTATATAAACTGGGCGGGGAAAAATTTTGGGATCAACTGCTCCCTTATGAGGCGTTACCAAGACATTGAAATCAGCTCGCACGTTTTGATAAAAAATGATCAGACTGCTTTTCATATATCTATTCCCCATTATTGTTCCAAAGAAAAGGGTAAACTAATTGGGTCACCTATTTTCTTTGTTATGAGCGATAGTGGTCTGTTTTTCTTTTCTACCTCAGCGATTGAAGATTTTTTTAATCAAGAATATTCCCACAAATTCAGTGAACAGCGAGTAGTAACAGATATCAGAAATATATTGATGTACCACCTGGAATTTATTTCCGACTATTTTGCAGACATTACCGAAAGCGAAGCAAGACAGATAAAAAGACTTTCCTGCTCCGTATTGTTGGAAAACAAGTCATCCAAAGAAGTTTCCGAATGCATAACCACCTACAATTTTAATAATTTGTTTTTAAAGGAATCGTTACTTGAAAATACAAGAGTGCTTAATCTATACAAAAAAAGCGTTCGGGAGCAGGATGATGTCATAAAAGAATTCGTAGATACCGAATTGAATGATCCTGCCGTTGTTTCAGATTATATTCAGTTCAATTTTGACCGACTGGATAATTTAAGGGAAAACATACAGAACAAGATAGACCTGGAGCAGAATCATATTTTTAAAGTGCTTACAGTTATTACCTTATGCTTGTCTCTGCCTGCCATTATTACGGGCATATATTGGATGAATTTTATCAATATGCCCGAGCTTGATTTTCCGTTTGGATATCCGGCTGTGCTACTTATAATGGCACTTTCTACCATTTTACCATATCTCTACTTTAAGAAGAAAAAATGGATGTAGTTAAAGCATGCATCCGGATATTGAAAAACAAGCTGTTATTGTATGGTATATTTTTTGGCGCATTTTTCTTACTGGCGGGGATAATAAATCCCGATGGATTTGGTCATTTATTGGGGGCTGCCAACAAACAGCTTTTGTCAGTGTTTAGCACTTATTATCTATGGGTGGGGATGCTGGTTGTTGTAGTTTCACTGGGCATTCTATTTTTTCCTTTTGCCCGGAAAAGGCTGGGCAGCCAAAAACCGGAATATACTTATTTCAGCTGGATTGCCTTATTGTACAGTACTGGGATGGGTTCTGGTTTATTGCTGAGAGCGGTTCAAGAGCCGTCGTATTATTTCAATAACCCTCCCGTCGCTGCTGACGGTGCAGAGGTACTGGCGCTACAATACACCTTTTTTCACTGGGGATTTACGCCTTGGGCAATGTACAGCCTGTTCGGTCTGATTGTAGCTTACAAGCTTTACATTAAAAAAGTTCCCAATCTGCTTTATGCACTGGTACCGGCATCCAATAATCCATATTTAAAAAATACCACCGTAGTGTTTATCGTGTTGATTACTATTACCGGAGTGATTGCTTCATTGGGGCTCGGCTCGGCTCAGTTAATCGGTGGGATGAACCACACTTTTACCATGAACTTGGGCAATTACACCTTACTGGCTACCGTGTTGCTTATTGGATTTGTGGCGACTCTTTCGGCTTTGACCGGCATCAAAAGGGTTATAAAATATTTAGCCGATTTCGATTTTAGCTTTTCGATTTTATTGATGCTGTTTGTAGCACTGTTCCTAAACTTTGACCTGTTTTTTACACGCTTATTTAGCGCAATGTATCAGTACATAACTCACTTTTTTGAAATGAGTTTAGCTGTCGGAGCCTATAAAACAAACGAGAGCTTTACCCAGGATTGGACCGTGTTTTATTGGGCGTTTTGGATGGCTTGGGTGCCGTTTACAGGTATATTCATCGCCAGGATCTCCAAAGGAAGAACGATACAGGAATATATAATAGCCACGATTTTAATACCTACTTTGGCGACCGTAGTTTGGTTTTCTGTATTTGCCAGCAATACCTTTGATTTATTGGACGGAGGCAACAACGGGCAATTTGATAACCTGTACACCTCGCTATTTGTGTTTTTGGAGCAATTTCCGTTCTATCAGATCACCTTTGTTGTCGCGACCTTATTAGTGCTGATTTCTATTATCAATTCGGTCGATTCCGCAGTTTTTGTATTGGGAATGTTGAGTGACAGCGGAAATGAAAACCCTTCAACATATCACAAACTCACTTGGGGCATTGTCATTACCGCGACCGCTTTTGGAATTGCTGCCATCGGTACTGAAAATTTACTGCAATCCATCAGCAATTTATTGATTATTATGGTATTGCCGTTTAGCTTTTTGTACCTGTATACTATTGCTGATTTTATTAAAAATACGGTTTTTAAAAATGAGAGCAAATAACGTCTCTATGATGGGATTACTTAATGATGATACAAAACATAAAAATTACAGATAAGCTGCAAGCGCCTTTTTCATTTATGCCCGACGAATCGGAAGATGAGTTGCGTATTCTATGGAATATAGGCGAAGGAACCAATGTAAAATTAGACGGGCAAGAAATTCCTATAGGGCAACATTGCATCTTGTTCGTGTCAGAATTTCATAAGAAACTCGAAGCCGTATCGGGAATATTCAGAATGATAAAATTTAATAAAACATTTATAAACCCCGTTGATTCGATGGCGAATACCGGAGAATATTTAATGATATTTTACGGATTGCACGCAGTCAATCATCTGCCGAAAATCATTTTAAAAGACGAGGACTTAGCTGTTTTTGATCAAATCTGGCTAAATCTTCTCTTGGAAGTAAATAATGTAAACAATCCTATTTCTGAAGCACTGGTCCGAAACTCCTTTCAGCGCTTTTTATTGCTCAGCCAGAAAAATCACGCGGAAACTGAGTTTGATATTCCGATCGATTTTAAAGATTTAAGATTGATCCGTGAATTTCAGTATCTGGTAAATACCAATTTTAAAGAATTGACCAAAGTGTCCGATTATGCAGGCATATTGAAAGTTTCCCCAAAAAAAATTTCACTGGTTTTTGGTTGTTGTTACAATAAAAAAGCAAGCGAACTGATTGCGGACCGAAGAAATTTATACGCCAAAAGACAATTGATGTATACCGATGAACTGGTTAAAAACATTGCGTATGATCTGAATTTTTCAGACTCCCAAACCTTTTCCCATTTCTTTAAAAAACAGAACAAAATGAGCCCCGAAGAATTTCGGAACAAAGTACGGGGACTTCAAAATATCTTATAACCCTATCGGCCTTTCGATACTTTATCTGCTGGTGGCCCAGAAGACAAACATCCCATTGGTGGGTATTAATTCTCCGGGGCATTTTATTCTTGGGTACTTGGATGTAGATCAAAGCGATAAGGAAGAATTATGCGATAAGGTAGCCTTCTTCATCGACCCTTTTCCTTAGGCGATCTACAACAATGTGGGCGGAGAAGACAAAAGAATATTGGATAAATTTAATGAACCCGCCTGGGATAACCCCGTGGTGCGATTTATCGATGAAAATGGAATTGATTTAGTACCAAAACATGAATTTTCATTGAACCCTTTTCATTTGCACAGCAAAATGAAAGCGGTCATGCTGCGTATTAACAGCCCTGTGCCGCTTTATTTTGAATTGCTTGCAGATGAATTAAAAATTCTGTACGGCATCAGCAAAGTAACTTATTACGAAACTCCCTGCTTTTGGTCAGGCGAGACCAGTATGATCCAACACCCGATGGTACTTGCCACCGAAGCAGGATGGATAGGGCATAATGAAGTGGTAAAAGTGCATTACGACCCCAAAAGAGGCTCTTTGGAAACATTAAACACATACACTATTGACCAAGGGTTTTTTGTGATAGATACGTTCGATAATTACAAACAAGATGTCAATCCGTAATATTATTTAAAAGAGTCGATCTTTGGATTATTACCCTTAAGCTATAGAATTAGAAAAGTTGTTAAACAATCTTTTCCAGCAACAAGGAGCTTCAGAACGTATTAAAAGCTTTCCGTACCCCAGGCAATATGCAAGTTTATCCCATTATTTAGTTCTTATATTTTTAGTCTTGTTGCCCTTCGGTATTGTACCCGAATTTTCAGAAATAGCTGCGCCTTTTAAAGAAAGTAACCCTTTGATTTTCGAGGGGCTTACTTGGGGAGCAGTGCCGTTCTGTGGAATAGTATCTTGGGTATTCTATATTATGGAACGGATGGCCAAAGTGGGTGAAAACCCATTTGAAGGCTCGGCAAACGACGGACCTATATCAACTATTGCAAGAAGTATCGAAATTTAACTGAGACAAATGCTGAATGAAAACTCTGAAGAGATTCCAGCTCAATTTCTGAATTATATAATGTACAGATGTAAGGATTTTACTATAAATCTGGGTTCGATTATTAAAGAAAAACAAACACCAAGTTGTGAAAGATCAACACCTAATCGCTATCTATTAGGTGTAAATTTATATAAGATTAATAGCTAAAAAAAACAAGATATGATAAGCTGGAAAGACATTACTAATTACACGACAAATGGAAATCCTTCTCCGGATCGAAGGGTGGAGAAAACAGAGGAAGAATGGAAAAAAATTCTCACCCCAGAACAATTCAGAATAACCCGGTTAAAGGGTACTGAAAGTCCCGGAAGTGGTGCTTTTTGTCATGCGCATGATGCTGGAAAGTACAAATGCATCTGTTGTGACAACGAGTTATTTGATTCAACCATTAAGTTCAACTCAGGCACTGGATGGCCCAGTTTCACGCAGCCAATCAGAGAAAACGCAATTAAATATGAATCGGACTCCACTTTCGGAATGCTTCGCGTGGAAGTGATGTGCAATAACTGTGACGGGCACTTAGGTCATGTATTTCCTGATGGACCCGAACCAAGCGGCTTGCGGTATTGCATCAATTCTGAGTCGATTGACCTGATAAAGGAGTCTGTCAAAAGCTGAATAAAAGATCGTAAGACGTAATCTACTTGTCTTAATTTCAAAGGTTAAACAGATTATGCATAAGGATTTATAGCTAAAGAGTAATAAGCGATGGATGATATTTTTATGAGCATAGAGGCGAAGAAGAATATCACTCCTAAAGTTTCAAAATTATGATGCTTTTGGACCTATTCCCGGTAGCAACCGGATATACTAAACTTAAAAATAACCTATGAAAAATAACCAAGGATCAGCTACAATTAAAGCACCTGAATTAAGAGTGGAGCTATGGATAGACGCCAATGGGAATAAATTGGACCAGCCTATCAAACTCGCTGATTACAGTGGAAAATATAAAATCATTTATTGCTTTCAACATTGGTGTCCAGGTTGTCATAGCGTTGGTCTTCCTTCGCTAAAAAAACTGGTAGACGCTTTTGAATACACCGATAAAGTTGCTTTCCTGGCAGTTCAGACCGTTTTTGAAGGCGCTCAGGCCAATACCTACGATAAAATTCTGGAAACACAGAAAAAGTATGGTTTGAAAATACCATTTGGTCATGATCCCGGCAACGGAAGAGCTACCATCATGCAGGATTACCAAACAGGTGGAACACCCTGGTTTATCTTCATTGATCAAGAAGACAATGTTGTATTTGCAGATTTCCACATTAATGTAGATGGAACCATAAAGTACCTAACCGAAGAAATTAAGTAATGGAAATTGTTCACGATAAAGTCAATAAAGAATTTGCTTTGCCCTTGAAAAACGGGGCAAAAGCAAAAGTTAGTTATGTCCTGGACGGTCCCTCTTCTATGAGACTGGTTCATTCTGAGGTTCCCCACGAACTTCGCGGGCAAGGTGTAGGCAAAGAACTGGTATTGAAAACCTTTGAAAAACTTACTGAAGAAGGCTATAAAGCGGTGGCCGTATGTAGCTATGTGAACCACGTAGCTAAAAGAGATCCAAAGTGGAGTAGTATTATTGGTTAAGAACAGAGCCGGGATCTTATATGACACTGATATGAATCGACCAGTAAATAAGGTAGTACAATATGTATGGGGTCATAAGAATATGCGGCGCTCAAAGCATATTCCTTATTCCCGGCTTAAAAATTCTGTTTTGCCAACCGACAATAGATGATTAAATGAGAATAAGTATGAAACACATGCAAGACCTTTTCGAACATACCCTGCAGGCACACTTCTCGAGAGAACTTCCAGCTGATCCGATAAGAAACAAAATCCCGAGACAGGTTCAAAAGGCCTGCTTTTCATATGTAGATCCAGTACTGCCATCAAACCCTAGTTTGGTACATGTGTCTAAGTACTTCATGGAGGAGCTTGGCTTTTCGGTAAGCAATCCTGCAGAATTTCTAAAGGTAATGAGCGGTGCCGCTTCATTTAACGGCTTTGAGAGTTATGCCATGTGCTATGGCGGGCATCAGTTTGGCAACTGGGCCGGGCAACTTGGAGACGGCAGGGCAATCAATATTGCCGAAGTAGCTATGAAAGATGGGATAAACTGGAAGTTTCAGTTAAAAGGGGCAGGTCCAACGCCTTATTCAAGAGGATCTGATGGAATGGCAGTGTTACGGTCATCAGTACGGGAATACCTATGCAGTGAAGCGATGCACCACTTGGGCGTTCCCACCACCCGGGCCCTGTCTTTGGTGAAAACCGGCGATTTCGTCACTCGGGATATGCTGTACAATGGAAACCCAGAAGATGAGCAAGGCGCCATTGTGTGCAGAGTTTCGCCGAGCTTCATCCGTTTTGGGAATTTTGAAATCTTTGCCGCTAGAAAAGATAAAGAAAATCTACAAAAACTGGCAGATTTCACCATTCAGCATCATTTCCCGCATTTGGCATATAAAAGGGATGAAGATACTTATCTGAAGTTCTTTGAGGAGGTAGTGGAGCGTACATTGCAAATGGTAGTGCATTGGCAGCGCGTTGGTTTTGTGCATGGGGTGATGAATACGGATAATATGTCTATTCTTGGGCTGACCATTGATTATGGCCCCTACGGATGGTTGGAAAATTACGATCCACACTGGACACCCAATACCACAGATGCGCAACATAAACGATACCGATTCGATAATCAGCCGGACATTTGCCTTTGGAACCTCATTCAACTGGCCAACGCACTGTATCCATTGGCGCCAAATGTAGCCCGATACCAAGATGCGCTAAAGAAGTTCCAGTCCGATTATCACGAGCACTATCACAGGATGATGTGCCATAAAATCGGATTGTATCTCACAGAAAATGTTCCTAAACTACTTGTGGATCAACTGAATACTCTTCTACAACAGTGGGAACTGGATATGACCCTGTTCTTTCGGGAATTTTCACAAAGAATAGACGGTTTTGAAATGTTCTGGAAAGGGGTAATAAAATCTACCTATAAAAGCTCGGATCAACTGGAAGCGGGAAAAAAAGAATGGGAGGATTGGTTTGATTCCTTTGCTATGCTGTTGGCAAAGGAGACCATGAGCAGTGACGAAAGAGTAGGTAAGATGAAAAGTACTAATCCAAAGTATGTGCTGCGGAATTATATGGCACAACTAGCCATAGACGATGCTGAGAATGGGGATTACAAACTAGTGGATGAGTTGTACCAATTGCTTTCCGCCCCTTATGAAGAGCAGCCGGCACTGGACAAATGGTATGCGAAAAGGCCCGAATGGGCACGTCATAAAGTAGGCTGTTCGATGTTGTCGTGCAGTTCGTAGATAATAAAGTGCAAGGATAAATAGCGATATGTCTATAGTATTCGGTGTCAAGTATCATGACATAAGTTATTGATTATAGGATAGATAAAACCGTCTATAAAGGACATCTACATTTGACTAGACAATAATCATGTAGATTAACTTTCTTATCCTTACTTATAAATAAGAAGTGTTGATGTTCAAATGAGGGGGCAGAGGACTGTCAAAGTTGTTAGTGGGCAATTATAAAATGCATATGAGTGCCTAATTGTCCTTCTGGCAAATAAGCGAATAATCAAATAATAATTAATCAAATCATAATCAAGTAATAGAACTATGGAAAACACAAAAAAAGTATATATCGCAGGTGGTTGTTTTTGGGGAATGGAAGATCTCTTCAGGATCCGTCCAGGAATTGTAGCTACAGAAGTAGGCTATCTTGGTGGAGAAAATGAGAACCCTACCTATAGGAATCATCCCGGGCACGCCGAAGGAATCGAACTGACATACGACCCTAAGGAAACTAACTTCAGGGAGATTTTAGATTACTTCTACCGCATTCATAACCCGACCACTGTAGACCGGCAGGGGAATGACAGAGGGTCCAGCTATCGGTCAGCGATCTTCTTTCAAAATGAGGAGGAAAAGCAGACTGCCGAAGAAATAATCGCTATAGTGGATAAATCCAACAAGTGGGATGGAAAAGTGGTGACCACCTTGGAGCCTTTCACAAAGTTTTGGCCTGCCGAAGATTACCATCAGGATTACTTGGTAAAAAATCCTAATGGCTATACGTGCCACTCAGAGCGGTTTGGGACATTCCTCACTGTGTAACTATCGGATTTTCCGAATGCAGGATTTAGTGTCACTGTGGTAATCTGATTGAAGTGATTATCTTCTGGTAGCTATTTGCAAAATGTAAGGAGGCCTCTATTACTTCATTCACAGTTTATGGTTCGGTACCTTCGGTAATTCAGGAAGGCATAGACATATAGAATAAGATGTCGCCGAACAAATTGATCAGTAGGAGAGTAGGCATTATTTATTTCATTCATTCGATGCCTGCCTCCCTGATTGGTTTTACTAGTTAATGAATTCATGAACATTCAACTTTAATTTGACTATTTGCAGCATTTTAAAGAGAGCCAACCAGTCTAGTAATGCATGTTTATTTCACAATCAGCCCAATAAAAGAATGAAAGCAGTTTTCAATAATAAAATCATTGCCGAAAGTAACCAGACTATTCGCTATGACGGCAGTACTTATTTTCCACCTGACAGTATAGTGCCAGCATACTTCAGGCTGGATCCGGACTTCAGTACTACCTGTAGTATAAAAGGTACCGCCACCTATTATACAGTAAATGTCAATGGTGAGATAAGAGACCAGGCCGCCTGGATATATGAAGATCCCAAACCGGAAGCTGCTAGTGTAAAAGGGTATTTTGCATTTTGGAGGGGGATACGAATTTTAAAAAATTAGCTGACTATATGTCTTTAAATCGCTTAGATGAAACGAATAAAAGAACTTCCGCTTGGCTATTCTGAAGTCTTGTACAGAGACAAAAAGTATGGGGTAACACGTTCGGAACATAATCAGGGCAAAAGTATAAAACTATACGCCGAAGAACTTGGGGGGAATGATTTTATCAGTTTTAATTATTATCAGACGCGTAAGGATGCAGTGCTTAAACCCTGTGAAATGCCTGAAGAAAAGGTTATTCATTTTCTGAATAATTACAAATTGTTATAAGCTATAGTATGATAGAACAACAGCGATTACCTGCCTGGTCTTTATTGCCAATAGGGGATGAATTGATTCCGAAGATTGAAGATTTTTACGGAAAACCCTTGCTGATTTTGTTTTTTTATCTGGGTTGTCCCGGATGTAAAGGGCGTGCAATTCCGTTTGCCAATAGGATCGTTTATGAAAATTCCGGCATCGAGGTAATGGGGATACATACACGCTTTGAAGGAAGATCGTATGCAGACGAGGAGATAAGGGAAGCAATCGAACAGTTTCATATACGATTTCCGGTATACAGGGATATGCCAGAATCAAAAACCTATCATACTTATCATGCTGGAGGTACGCCGCATTGGGTGTTGATAGATAGCGAAGGGCGAGTGGCACAGTCAATTTTTGGTTCAGATCCTAATAATGCCTTATTGAGGTTGGATTATAGGATCAAAGAAATGCTAGAAAATGACTAATACGGCTGGTTATCTGACTTCTATAAAGCCATCAGAAAGGTAAGTATCTAAAGTATCATAGCAGACTCTGACGAATTATTGGTCGAATAGGAGAGGGAGAATGAACAGGATACTACTAACAATAAGATTGTGGATGAAGAGTTCAGAAAATCTAAACGATCACTACTAAATAAAGTACTGTGAAAAAGACAAAGCGAATAAAATTAGGATTAGGATTAGCAGCACTCGGAAGACCTGAATATATAAACATTGGGACCGCTTCCCAGGATGATAAAACGGAAACTGTAATGAAGCAAATTGCCTATAATGTGCTGGATGAGGCTTATTACGGGGGGATCAGATATTTTGATACCGCACCTTCTTATGGGAAGGGAGAAGAATTCTTAAGTCAATGGAATTCAGAAAGAGCCCATAAAGACGTAATACTCGGTACCAAATGGGGATATACCTATGTGGCAGATTGGAAAATAGGCTATGAAGGCATGCATGAGATAAAAGAGCATTCAATTTCAAAATTGAAAGAACAATGGGAGATTTCTAAAAAACTGCTGCCACATTTAAATAATTATCAGATCCATTCGGCTACCTTAGAAAGTGGGGTTCTCATCAATGAAGAAGTACTCAATTACTTAGCCTTACTCAAAGAAGAGTACGATATCTGCATCGGTATTACCACCAGTGGCGCTGATCAACCGGAGATCCTGGAAAAGGCTTCCTCTATCCGTCTCAACGGGAACCCATTGTTTGACAGCTTCCAGGTTACCTATAATGTATTGGAGTACAGTACCCACCGCGTTTTGCAGCAGCTGATAGCCAAGGGTAAGCGTGTAATAATCAAGGAAGCCCTGGCTAATGGAAGATTGCTTCCAAACAAAGAATATCAGCATTATCGGGATCTTTATTCTGTATTAACCATACTTTCAGATAAATACCAGGTTGGGGCAGATGCTATTGCTTTACGGTTTTGCATGGATAATTTGCATCCCGAATTTGTACTAAGCGGTGCATCGTCGGTAAATTACCTTCAGGACAACTTAAAAGTTCATGACTTTACCCTTCATTCAGAGGATATTGAACTTCTAAAACTGCATACTGTTCCAAGCCTGGATTATTGGAGTGAAAGAGGAAAGTTGAAATGGAACTGAACGCGCATCGGTTTTAGAGTACTTAAAGTTTATTACAAAGTGAGAATAATCGAACTCAGGTTACCACTAGTTCAGGAATAAAATGCAGGATTAGACATGATGGAAACAGAATACATAAAAGTAGCGTTTGGAGGAAGTTGCCATTGGTGTACAGAAGCCATTTTTCATTCACTGGTCGGTGTATACAAGGTGGAACAGGGGTTTGTGGCGCCTGCTGAACACCCCGAGGATTATTCAGAAGCTGTAGTCGTTTATTTCAACCCGCTGGAAATTACCCTAAAAACGCTGATCGAAATCCACCTGCGAACCCACAGCAGTACCAAGATTCACAGTCGAAGAGGTGATTACAGATCGGCTGTTTATACTTTTAGTGCAGTGCAGGAGCAGGAAGCACTTGACCTGTTGAGGGAGTTGCAAAATCTGTTTGAAGAAAAAATAATTACAAAAGTAATCCCATTTGGTGCTTTTTCGCTTTCGAAAGAAGCATTCCTAAATTATTACTATTCCGATCCTGAGAAACCATTTTGTAAAAATTACATTGATCCTAAATTAAAGATTTTACTACATGAATTCAGCTGCTTCACAAAAAAAGAAAAGTTGCAGCATTTAAAGTGAGATTTATGGCAATTGAATTCGTGAGCCACTCCATTCTCCACTCAAATTTTCACTTTCTATAACCCAGGTCCCACTAGCTAATTCCCCTGACATTTCTCCAGAAAATGAAGCTCCACTCGACACATTACCTATTGCTAAATTTAATTTACCGTCCTTTTTAACTTTCCCCCCCAATTGGAATGTTTGGACGATCACATCGGAAGTTAAGATTCCTGTGATATTTCCTTTTGTATCTACAGTGAGTTCCCATTTTCCTTCATCTTCATTTCCGGTGTATCTACCACTCCATATTCCCTGGTATTCTGAGACGTAGTCATCATCAGATGAACAAGCGATTGCCGAAATTCCAATTATAATTAAAATTAGAAAAGTTACTTTACTGTTTTTAATGAATGTTTTCAATTTATTGAATTTTAGATTCTGAACTTGAAGATAACTTGGCTGAGTCTCAATTTACAAATATGAGGCCAATAAGTTCCAACTGATAGGCCGTTGGCTAAGCAATGAATATGCTTTTTTTAGTTAAAAATGCTATTGGTAAATTTATACATTATAATTGTCCCAATACCTGATCACCGCTCCAATTTGCATGTTTTTTTCGGATTTCACTTTGCTGAAAGATTTTAAAAGCTTCAGTTCCGGATTTTGTAGAATCAGTTGCCCCAATGAGTCATCAGTTACATGGATTTTTCTCCAATCATTCCTCATTTTGCATCAAAAGAAGGGAAGAAATTCACATGAAATGGAGACTGTCATCTAAGTTTAAGCGGGTCAACCATAATTCTACATGTTTTATTGAAAAAAGTCCTTTCATCTAAGTGTATGCTTATATATTTGAAGTTGTAATGTTAGCAATATTTATCTGGGGTTTGAAATATTTACTTCCGATATTCTACTTATTTGTATTTATTGTTTCAAATTTTATTGTTTATAAAGATCGTTTTAGTATTTGTTTATCAAATTTATATATATCATAATTGCGTATAGATTGTGTTTATATTAGTTAGTTGTGCGTAAATCTAATTTATTAATTTCGATGAAACATAACCTATTAATCGTTACTTCTGCTCTTTTGATAATGAGTTCTTGTGCTGCCATAAAGCAGTCACAACAAGATGAAAGTGATAGGATCCAACAATCTGTAAAGGATATTTAGAAGGAAACTTATGATGAAAGAGAGGCTAATCTAGAAAAATACAATGTGACCTGTGACTATACAGACCGGCCTGGGACTATTACAATTATTCAACTGGATCCTTTGAAGGATGATCAGCTCATGGTATCCTACAAGTTCACACCCAGCGAGGCAAGTGATAGCGATAAGGAATTTGAACTGGCAGATAGAAAGCGGACTTTAATCATTGACGGGACCTATCCATCCCGGGAATGGTGTGAGCAAAACGGAGTAAAAGTGGGGCCAGTTTTCCAGCTTCCCGCATGGAAATAGTGAAAGGGGAAAAGACTGAGTATTGCGAACAAGTTAATTATAAAATCCCATTACTGGGAATTTTGAAATGAGGGTATCGGCCCGTCAACGGTAAAAAGATCAAGGTTTGTGTTGTTTGACAACTTCAAGGGGTACTTTCTACAAATCCTATTAAAAAGAGGCTGTCTCAAAAGTTGGGACAGCCCCTACTTTATTCAGGGAGGGATCTTATTCAATATGCAGATTCTTAATTCTAAGGCTGCTTATTTAAGTTTTGAGACAGCCTCAAGTCTTGAATTAAATCTTAGGTGGTTCCCACCCTTTTTCATATTCTCTTGTCCAGAGCGCTGCTGCTGTTTTAGAGTTTTTGATATGTCCGTTGCTGGGATCGCACAATAAGTTTTCCCCTGTCCTGTAACTGATATTCGCCAAATGACAAAGCAGCGTACTTACGGCCCCTTCTTCAATGTTGGAGTTTTGTTTTTCCTGCCCACGTACCGCATTGAAGAAATTCACCGCATGTGTAGTACTCATATCACCGCCTCCCCCAAGTGCTGTTCCAGCTTCATTGCTTGAAGACTGGCTGTTTTTTACTTCTTTACCAGATCTATCAAATTGTTTGTAACCACCTCGATCCACATAAACTGAACCATCTGTACCATAAATAATAGTACCGCGGTCTGAGCCGTAAGTTTTATAGTTGTTACGGCTTTTTCCATCCCATTGGATTACAGCTCCATTTTCAAATTTGAAAGTAGCGTCCATTGTATCATACATCACCCACCCATCTTCTGGAAAGTGCCTTTTATCTGCAATTACGCTTACTTCCATTGGATAATCCACCTGCAATGCCCAACGTGCAACATCCAGTTCATGTGTTGCATTATTACCTGTCTCGGCAGTGCCGTATTCCCATCCATACCAATGCCAGTTGTAATCCCAGGTGTCATGGGTATATTCACGGCGTGGAGCAGGCCCTTGAAACATTTCCCAATCAAGTCCAGTTGGGGCTGGAGCTGTCTTTGGAAGTGGAACTTCCCCTCTGGAATTGCTATAAAAAGCTTTAGCCATGTAAGGTTTTCCAATCGCTCCATTATGAATAGCCGAAATTATTTCCCTGCTTTCTTTGGCAGACCGCTGTTGGTTGCCCATTTGAACTACTTTATTGTATTTCTTTTGCAGCGCGATCAACAGTTCTCCTTCGCGTGGATTGTGCGAACATGGTTTTTCTACATATACGTGTTTGCCCCGCTCAAGAGCCAACCAAGTACCGGGCGCATGCCAATGATCCGGAGTAGCAATGATGATGGAGTCAAGCTCTTTATCATCCAATACCTTCATGATATTTTGTTCCAGTTTGGGAGTATAGTCAATATGCTTCGCAAAACTTTTGGCTGCTTTAGGCATTTGGGATTCCATGGCATCACAGAGATACATGAGGTTCACATTGCTAGACTTTAACCCGATAGGTTCATAATATGCACCCAATCTTCTTCCCAAACCTGCAATAGCTACATTCAGGCGGTCATTTGCGCCAATGATTCTTGCATATGATTTTGCGGAAAAACCAACGGTCCCAAGAGTGGAAAGCCCTACTGTGGCAGCGGCGGATTTTAATATAAATTCACGTCTATTCGTATTTTTCTTCATAATGGGTTCTGGGCTTAATTTAACGTCTTGATCTTTATGTTTTTAAAACTTACCTCATTACCATGATCTTGAAGAAGGATATGGCCTTCTGACGCTTCACCGAAATTATCCCATTTGGCATATTTGCTGATCGCTACCAGATCACGGAACTCCTGAGACCCTCTTTCGTATTCGACCACCTTCACCCCGTTAAGGTAATGGGTAACTTTATTGTCAGGAGTGACTACAATACGGCCTTTGTTCCATTCACCGATTGGCTTCATAAATCTTTCCTGCTTATCTGCTTTAATTAGGTCATATAGGGAGGATAGAGTTCTGTTGCCTTCTCTCCCCATTTTCGCATCAGGGTGTTTCTCATCATCCAGTATTTGATATTCCAAACCTATTGCAGATCCTTTGTTTTCCTCCGAAAGGGTGACGAAGTACTTTAATCCAGAATTGGCTCCTTCAGTAAGCTTGAAATCAAAAGCTAAATCAAAAGCTGAGAATTTTTCTTTGGTTACAATATCACCTGCATTGGTGGATTCGCCTCCATCAGATGCCGCTATGGTAAGAATACCTTCATTAACTGACCATCCAAAATCAGGGAATTCTTCCTTATAAGCTCCTTTCCAACCTTCACTGTCTTTTCCGTTGAATAGCAGTCTCCAACCGTTTGCCTTCTCATAGTCCGTCAAGGAATTCAGACTGTTGTTCACCACAAAAATGTCCTTGTTGAATGGCTTGGGCTGTAGGTTTTCAGTTTGAATTTTCACATTCTTGAAAGCGGTCTTTCTTCCGGCATCTTCCGGATTTTGAATAGAGTGAACCTGTAGTCCTACAAATCCGGTCTTGTCCATGTCGTCTACTACATAGGCCACTTCTTGACCATTTACCCAAGTTTTGATCTCGTTGCCAATTGCTTCAATTCTGTAATGATTGAATTCACCCATTTTAAAAGCAGATTTGGCCTCAGGATTCAATTCAAGGGGATATAACCAGCCTCTTCTTGCTTCATCATATACTCCACCGGACCAAGCTCTATCGGATGGGTCTGCTTCGATTTGGTAGCCATACACCATTCCTTTTCCTTCTCTGGCGGCTGGATCAAATTGTCCTCTGGTCATCACGCCAGAATTACTGGAGCTATGTTCAATTTTCAGGTCCAGCTCAAGGATATAATCCCCATAAGTTTGCTCTGTAATAAGGAAGGTATTTGGTGAACCTGCCACTGCTGTACCTACTATGACACCATCTTCTATATCAAAAGTTGCTGTTCCGGCTACAGCTTTCCAACCGGTCAGATCCTTCCCATTAAAAAGATCAGTCCATCCATCTTTGGCTTTCTGTTCGTTAGCGCAACTTGTTAGCGCCAGGGAGGTGATTAAGACCGCGAGTATGTTTCGGGTGTATTTCATAAATTATGGTATTATTGTTCAATATAAAATTCAAGATTTAGGGTCATTGTGCCAAGGAGATTTCTTTTAAATTACGCAATCGTTTGCGAGTACAAATACCTAAGATAGTTATTTTTAGGAAGATCGATTTGGTTTTACGAATGATGAGTAGAAGGCAATTGCAGTGGTCACCCGGCCTATTTACGGCAAAGGCCGCGAAGAAATACACAAAGTGAGAAGCTCTGCAGAGAAAAGAAGTAGGCAGTCGCAGTGTTCACTCCCGGTCGCACAGCAAATAAAGGGTGTGTAAATCTTTTTACTTTATATTTAGTGCTTTCTACTTGCTACTTTTATTACCGCAAAGGCCGCGAAGAAATGCGCAAAAAGTGAAGTCGCAGTCTATTTTTATATGTTTTCCCGGAATGTATTTGGCCTCGACACTGCTCGGCCACCGGGCTTTGGTTTTAAACGGAGATTGGAAATGTGGCAAAAGCCGCATTTCCAATCTCACGTAATACTAAAAAACATCCGTCTCCCGATCTCAATCGAAGGGCGGTTCTTGAGCTTAGCCGAAGGACGGTTCCTGAGCTTAGCCGAAGGATGGTTCCTGAGCTTAGCCGAAGGACGGTTCTATTTATTCGTGCTACCTGATTCTTTCACTTCACTTGATTCCGGATTTTCCCGACAGGCTTGTGCTCTTGGTTCTTGAATCTTAATGCCTGATACCTAAATACTTGTTTTTTGATATCTGATACCTGTCACTTGACCTTGCTGTTGGCCGAAACTGAACGAAGAATCCGTTGATCTTTCTTACTTTTGCATATGCTTGATTTTAATCTCAAAGGAAAAGTATTTGTTACCTGTAAGGACCGTTCAGTTTCTTACCTTGAAAAGGAAATCCGTGAACTTGGTTTTGTACCAGAGTCTGTATCCAGAACTGGCGTGGAGCTCATTGCCAGCATGGAAGAATGCATGGACCTTAACCTTCATTTGCGTACAGCTTCCCAAGTGCTTTATGAAATAAAGTCGTTTTATCTTCGGAATGCTGACGATATTTATCGCCGATTTAAGGCAATTCCATGGGAAGAATACCTGGATGTGGATGGCTATTTTTCTGTAAGTTCTGTAGCAGACAATGAAAGCATCACCACGCCTCTGATCGTAAATGTGAAAGTGAAAGACGCAATTGTCGATCGCTTCAGGGAGTTGAAGGGGAGGAGGCCTGATTCAGGTTCTGATTTTGATGGATTGGTTTTTCAGGTTTATTGGAAAGACACACAATGTTCAGTTTATATCAATACCTCAGGAGATACGCTTGCCAAGCATGGATATCGGAAGATTCCTGGTAAAGCACCCATGATGGAAGCGTTGGCAGCAGCTACTATTTATGCGACGGAATGGAATACACGTGTTCCGTTTATCAATCCAATGTGCGGATCTGGGACGCTGGCTATTGAAGCTGCGTTGATGGCCACCAAGCGATATCCGGGTTTATACAGAGATCATTATTCCTTTCAGCATATTTTGGGGTATGATGATCAAGCTTATTTGGCCAAGAAAAAGAAGTTGGAGAATAAGGTTATGGAGCTTCCCGAACTAAAAATCGTTGCATCGGATATCTCACTTCAAGCGATTTCATTTGCTCAGGAAAATGCCATTACTGCAGGTGTGGACCATATGATTGAATTTCAAGTATGTGACTTTGCAGAAACAGAAATTCCTGAAAGACCCCGTGGCGTCATTATGTTCAATCCAGAGTATGGCGAAAGATTGGGGGAGAATGATGAACTGGAGGTTACCTATAAAAGGATAGGGGATTTTCTCAAGCAGAAATGCGCCGGTTACAGAGGCTATATTTTTACAGGAAATCTTGAATTAGCCAAAAAAATCGGTCTTAAGGCCAATCGACGGATTGAATTTTGGAATGGTACGATTGATTGTCGTCTGTTGAAATATGAGCTGTACGAGGGGAAGAAGGTGGAAGTTTAGTGGGGGAGGGATGTGGGGTGGAGAAGCATGAAATCTAAAATCTGAATTATTGTAATCTGAATCCATGGGGACCAAGATCTTAGACAAAGAGTATTCAGTCGCAGTGTTCCCTGCCTGCCGGCAGGAGTTCGCAGACACACTGCCACTACAAACCAAGGGCGAAGCCCTTAAAATGCCGTAGGCATGATCGATTTTATAGCCGGACATTTTAATGTCTGGTAAATGGAATTCAAAAAAGTCACAAGAATGCCGTAGGCAGGTTAAATCAGGACGTGACATCAAGAACCAAGACAGAATAAGTCGCAATGATCAGTGTTCAGTCGCAGTGTTTAATGCCTATGCTGGTCAGGCAGCAGTTTGCAGATCGAAATCATTCCAGTTGGAATTCAGGGGCATAGCCCTGATCTCTTCGTAGAAAAAATGCATAACCGTAAAGGGGAGGGGCGTAGCCCTGACATCTTAAATCGAAGTTGGGGGGGTGTTGGAAGAGGGGAGACCGGAGAAGGAAGGAGGGGAGCTGGAAAGTGGGGTGTTTGATGCTGGGTGTTGGGTGGAGAAGTATGAAATCTAAAATCTGAAGTATGAAATCGAGACACGTTTTCTATTCATACTTCATCTTTCACAATTTATACTTCACACTTTCATCTAAAAAATAAGGAGTTGGAAAAAAATGGAGGCCACAAGTAAAAAACTTGCAACACTCCATTTTTAAATGAAATATAAATAAATTTTAGGTAACCGATTTGTTCTGTCCAGAATCAAAGATCCCGTAAATCGTAACTCAACAATCACAAACATCATACATCACAATTCACACTTCATTGTTCACATTTTCATCCTTCACTGATGTTCATCCCTCAAAAGATCATTCACGGTTTTCACAGGATTAAATGTGATTAATGGTACTTCAACAAATACGGTATTCCAACCGGCCATAGCCCCATTCCACAAACCTGGAAGCTCAAGTGCTTTCAGTTCTCTGCCGCTTTTGGACTTTCCAGTAATAAATCCGGTCATCATATCCCTGAATTTTAAAAGGTCAAATGCGTCACCTTTGTAATCCCTTGTGGCGCAAACTAGGTCTACGGGGTTAAAGTGTGTAGCATTGTTCAGGTGATTCTGGGATCCAGGATCTTCCAGGTTGATCTGCGCAGTTTCCAAAATCTGAAGCGATTGGGAACCGTCCTGCTCTTTAATCCAAAAGGGTCCTCCTCCCGGCTCTCCTGTATTTTTGACCATCCCGCATACACGGATTGGTTTATTTAGTTTCATTTTTAAGAAAGCTCCTCTGGCTTCAGTAGACAATGTCGAGAAATCATCAGGAAGCTTTGCTCCCAATACCTTTGTAAAGACCTGTTCCGCCAGCTTGAGGGTATTTTCATCTTCTCCGTTTTCAAGCTTCCGCAAAGCTTCAAATACTTGCTCCTGTATCTCTAACAAAAGACCACCGATTGCCATTTTATAATTTTTGGTGTCTTCTTTTAACCGATCAGGCACCACATTGTCAATATTTTTGATGAAGATTAAGTCAGCCGAAATTTCATTTAGATTTTCCAGTAAAGCCCCATGACCTGCTGGCCGAAAAAGGATCGAGCCATCATCATCAATGAAAGGTAAATTGTCTGTATTCACTGAAATTGTATCTGTACTTTTCTTTTGCTGGGAATAGGTAATTTTGAACTCTACACCATATTCTTTTTGCAATCCAGGAAGAATAGTTGCAATCTCTTTTTTAAATTTCCCTTCGTGCTCCGGAGATACTGTAAAATGGATCTGGACAGTATTTCCGCTGCCCAATGCATATTCTACACCTTCTATAAGGTGTTCATGCGCAGGAGTCCGACGTTGATCAGGATAGGTGTGAAATCTCAATAGCCCCTTCGGGAGCATTCCATAGCCTAGTCCGGGATCTTGCAAAAGGGTCGCTAGAATGCGCTTGTAATCATTAGTGTCCAGACACTGGGCAAGACTTGAGCCCTGTGCTTTTAGCTCTTCATCGAGATCTTTGCTGAAAGCAAATTTTTCGATGTTATTCATGAACTTCTGTACAAAAGGGCTTTTGCTGATGTCTCCATCTCCTTCCAAGAAAGCAAAAAGATCTTTGAACATGCGGGAGGCTGCCCCACTAGCTGGTACAAACTTGACAATTTCTAGTTGTGAAGCTTTCTGCGGATAGGTAGTAAGGTAGTGGCTAAGATCCTGATCCGAGAGCACTCTGATTCCATTGCCCGGAGTTGCTGGAGCTACAATTTTAAGAAATGGAAATCCATTCTTGAAGTGGTTTATTTGTTGTGAAACTATCTCAGGGTCCATCCCCTGGGATAAAATTTGGTCTTTAAGGCCTGCTTCCATTGGTTATCGTGGTATGTTTGTAAAAGTGTAAGATAACAGTCTTGAGTTCTTTCCTCAACAGGATTTAGGTTTTTTTAGAAAACGTTTTCTTTTGAGTAGGACTCCATGGTCTGTGTCACACAGATCATTCGATTCTGTCACACAGATCATTCGATTCTGTCACACAGACTATTCCATTCTTTTGCGCCTACTATATTATGAGGTAGCAAATCAACTACTAATTTGTACGCTTAATTCTCACTTTTTCACCAAGCTTTTTCTGTGCCAGAATACAAGCCGACTCTTCGGTCAAATGTAGTGACGAAGATATCCTTCGTATTCTTGAAGCGAGATGGTGCTGAATTTAATACGGTCCCTAACTTCAGCCACTACAGGATAATCCTCTTGTGGATTAAAAAAGGTAAGTGGAGATCTTCCGATCAAATGCCATCCGCTTGGACTTTCCATTGGATAAATCCCCGTTTGATTGCCTCTAATAGCAACTGATCCAGCAGGAACAATTCGATCGGGCACGTGCTTCCCAGGAATATGCAGAAGCGCAGGAAGTCCGCTCAAATACATAAATTCGGGTAAGAAGCCAAAGAAATGGATGCGGTAAAGCGGCTCGCTGTGTAGCGGGGTGATCTGTTTAAGCGTTGGAGTCATTCAGAAAAATTGATGAACTTCTAGTAGAAACTCCCTAATTCCTGGACTATCTCCATGAAAACAACTGGTATCTGGATTGACTTCTAGTTGCCTGAAACGGATCCAATAAAATCATCCGTAAAAATTGTGTTCAGATGATTTTTTACATTTACCATGGTTGTTAATAAAGAACCGGGATGGGAGCGTGGAATAAGTTGATGATTATCTTGGCGGTCACCAAATACTTCTATTTTCACTTTCAATCCTTTTTGTCACTGAGCTATTGGACACTGCACACGGAGATTGGATCAATTCTTTATCTACTGGAGATTATTTTTAAAGAAAGAAAATATTCCTTTCTTTAAAAGACGATAAACCCTCTTTCTAATGAATGATAAATTGCCCAACTCTATTTCTAATAGCAAAGAGAAGGTTGTTCAAGAAGAGGATAATTTTTCTTTCTCGACTGATAGTGACTTATGGAAGAGCTTCAAATCAGGAAATAATTCTGCTTTTATCTTGATTTATGAGCGATATTTTCACAGTTTATATAGCTATGGATTGCGGATCAACAGTAATGAAGAGTTGGTCAAAGATGCAATTCATGATGTTTTTCTAGATCTGAAAAATAACAGTGAATCTTTGGGTGAAACTGATGCCATTAAATTTTATCTCTTTAAATGTCTTAAACGAAGAATTTATAGGGAATTGAAGAAATGGTCCAATTTGAAGGAGGAATTGGTTCAGCATGATAGTTTCTCCATTACTTTTTCCCATGAACAAACTTTAATTGATAAGCAGATCGATTTTGAAATGACCCAAAAAATCAATGCAGCAATTACTAAGCTGTCTCCAAGGAAAAGGGAAGCAATTTATTACGTTTATTTTGAAGGATTGTCTTATTCGCAGGTCTCGGAATTAATGGAACTTGCTGATCCCAAATCAGCGAGAGATTTGGTGTATAAAGCATTAAAATGCCTACGTGAATCGTTAGGCTTTTTACCCATGTTTTTCACTCCTTTTCTAGCTTAAGCACATAGTTTGTTTGGGGATTGGTGAAGTAAGTAGATGCTTGTTTCGTGATTGTTAAAAAATTGTTGATTTTTTTTGGCGTTGTTTTGAGGTTGTTTGCCTTTTACTAGTGTAACTGATTTTTAACACTGGTGTGAATGAACCAACTAACTGACCTTTTAGAAGATTTGGAATTCATTAGATGGGTAAAATATCCGGATAGTGAATTGACCACATTTTGGAAAAGCTGGATGGAAGCCAATCCAAATCGTATTGAGGATGTCAAACTTGCTAAAGAAATAATTCTAGGGCTACAATTTCCTTCTCAGAAAGCTTCGGAAGAAACTAAAAAAGAGGTGCTGACCCGAATACTCCGTGTTAATAAAAAAGAACCTAGGAGTTACCACATCCCAAACATTTCAGAAGAAAACCGCCGCACTTGGTATTTCCCAAGAGTTGCTGCGATTTTGATCGGGATACTTTCCCTTGCCTTGGTGCTAGTGACCCTAAAGAAAGAGACAAGTGACGAAACGGCTTTTACAGCTACCAAGTGGATAACCAAGAGAACCAACACAGGGGAGAAAATGAGCTTTCGGCTTCCAGATCGGACTGTGGTTTGGTTGAATTCATCCAGTAGTCTTAGCTATCCTGAATCTTTTGACTCTACAGTCAGGCTGGTGAAATTACGTGGCGAAGGTTTTTTTGAAGTTTCTGAGAATGTACAGCAGCCATTTCAGGTTTGGTCAGACAGTTTGATTACCACGGCCTTAGGAACATCATTCAATATAAATGCAAAAAATAGCGATGAACTAAAGGTGTCGCTGTTAACAGGAAAAGTAGCGATAAACCACCAGTCAGACAGCCTGAATTATTTATTAATTCCGGGAGAGGAGTTGAACTACAAGAAGTCCAGCAAACAAGCAGAAGTTCAAGGGTTTAACGATGAACATGTATTGGGCTGGCGATTTGGAAAACTGGTTTTTAAGAATTCTTCGCTAAAGGAAGTTCAGGAAAGTCTTGAGGAATGGTATGGTGTGGAAATCGCCTTCTCTGGGACTGCAAGAAGTGGGTGGCGGTTCAATGGGAAATTTGAAAATCAAACGCTCGAAAATGTATTGAAGAGCATGTCTAATATCGAAAATTTTACTTATACGATTGATAATAAAAAAGTGCTCATCGTCTTTAATCAATAAATTATGAAATCAGCATATATAGATGATTCTTAGTTAAATAAGCCAACTGATCAGATCAGCTGGCTTAAGTTGGCGGTCTTTGGGTAAATAACTATTGGGGAATAGGAAACCCGCGGACCTAGTCTAAAGAAATTTTCAATAAACCGCTCAAAATTATGCATTTAAACTTACAAAAGGCAATCTATATGTTGTCTAAGTACTTCTTGTATGGCTTTATAGTACAACTGATGGTTTTTAACTTTGTCTTAGCAACAAATGTTAAGGGCCAATACAAGTCAATAGATCAGGTACAGGTACGGATAGACAAAGAATCGATTACACTGCAACAGTTCTTCAAAGTAATCGAGAAGCAATCACCCTTCACTTTTTTATATGATACAGATCAAATTGATTCAGGGACGATCATCACACTTGAGGAGCATTTTGGTTCTGTAGAGAGTTTTTTAAAGCAGGTTTCTTATCAGTCCAACTTACGGTTCCGGCAAGTAAATAATGGAATTGACGTAAAGGAAGATTCGCGATTGCCCCATGTGACCATTTCAAAAGAAGTAGAAGATGTGGAGATCAAAGGGATCATTCTGGATGAAATGGGAAATCCTCTTCCAGGGGTCACTGTATTAGTCCAAGGAACCACAAAGGGGACGGTTTCGGATGTCGATGGAAAATTTACCATTGATGCACCTGCAGGTGGAGTTTTGGTTTTTTCTTTTATTGGATTTGAGCAGCAGACCGTTCAAGTGGGTAATCAAACAGAAATTGCTATCACCATGATAGAAAGCCTTTCGGCTTTGGAGGAAGTGGTGGTAGTTGGTTACGGCACGCAGAAGAAAGTAAATCTTACAGGTGCAGTCAGTGCGATTTCCTCAGATGAGATAGTAAATCAGCCTGTTGGACAGTCTTCCATGGTGCTACAGGGGGTGGCTCCGGGTGTGACTGTAACGCAGCGAAGCGGGCAGCCCGGAAGTGACGGAGGGAATATCAGAATCCGGGGAATAGGCACCTTGGGGGACTCCAACCCGCTGATCATGGTGGATGGTGTGGAAACGAATATGAACAATGTGGATCCCAATGAAATAGAAAGTATTTCAGTATTGAAGGATGCGGCATCGGCAGCGATTTATGGATCAAGAGCTGCAAATGGAGTAGTGCTGATCACTACAAAAAGAGGAAAGGAAGGTGTGCATGTAAATTATAATATGTATGCGGGTCTTCAAGTACCTACCAGGCTTCCAGAAATAGTCGGTGCTGTAGATCACATGTTGTTGGCCAATGAGGCTTTCACCAATATCGGCAATGATCCGCAATATTCGGAGGAATTCATAGCAGATTATATTGCGGGAATGCCTTCTGACCAATATCCGGATACAGATTGGCAGGAAATAACAATGAGCAATTCTGCCTTCATGCAGAGCCATAATATAAGTGTAAATGCCGGGAATGATAAAGCAAAAGTATTGGGCTCTTTCAGTTACCTGGATCAAAACGGAATCATTCCCAATACCGGATTTAAACGGTACAACTTAAGATTCAATTCTGATATTAATGTGACTGAGCGACTGAAGTTGTCTATGGATATTTTTTTACGGAAAGCTGATCAAAAACAACCTTCCAGTGGCACAGGCTATATATTTCACTGGATGCGTAGAATTCCTGCCAATGAAGTTGGGCTTCTTTCAAATGGAAAATATGGCGAAGGCTGGAATGGCGACCACCCCTTGGCAAGAGCTAAGGATGGAGGTCTGGAGACTAACGAGAGTCTTGATGCCATCTTAAATTTTAGGGTAAATTATAAGTTGACTGACTGGCTTTCTGCTGAAGTCATGTACGCTCCAAAATTATGGAATCCGCACGTCAAAAAGTTTTCCAACATCACGCAAACCTATGCCCGAGACGGAGTGACGCCTACTTTCTTTGTCCCACAGCGTAATTCGCTCACTGAAAAATATACAAGAGAATGGTATAATAACTTTAGGGCCATGATCTCCCTTGATAAAACCTTTAACGAGGTACATACCATTGGATTCACAGGCGGTTATCAGCAGGAGGATCAAACTAATCAATGGATATCAGCTTATAGGGAAGTATTTCCGCTGCCAGATTACCAAGAAATTAACGCTGGGAATCGACTAAATGAACAAACAGCAGGATCAGCGGAGCATTGGGCGCTTCAATCTTTATTTGCCAGAGCCACCTATAATTATGACGAACGATATCTATTTGAGGCTAATTTAAGAAGAGATGCTTCTTCCCGCTTTGCGGAAGGCAACCGGGCAAGTTTCTTTCCATCCTTCTCTGCGGGTTGGAGAATATCGGAGGAGTCATTTATGCAGGGAACTAGCGATGTGATTGACCAGCTGAAATTGCGGGCTTCTTGGGGAAGGTTGGGCAATCAGAACATTGGGCTGTACCCTTATGCAGCATTTATTTCATTAGGGGGAAGCAGTCAGGATTATGCTTTTGATGGGGTGATCTCTCCCGGAGCAGCACTGAACAGCATGGCTAATAAGGACATTCAGTGGGAAACTACAGAAACTACAGACATTGGTTTAGAATTCAATCTTTGGGGCAAGTTGGATGTGTCTTTTGATTATTATAAAAGAAAGACCAAGGACATCCTTTTGCCACTGAACATCCCACTGACTCTTGGGTTAGACGAGCCTTATCAAAATGCAGGGGTGGTACATAATACAGGGTATGAGATTATGTTGGATTACCGAAATAGAATCGGTGATTTCAATTACGGGGTAATGGTGAATTTTTCTGATGTGAAGAATGAGGTTGTTGATATGAGGGGGATAAACAATACCGGTTTGACTGTGAATAGAGAAGGGCATCCAGTAGGATCATTCTTTGGGTACGTTGCTGATGGATTCTTTCAGACTCAGGAGGAAGTAGACAATCATGCTACCCAGTTTGGTAATGTGGCCCCTGGTGATATCAAGTACAAAGACCTGGATGGCGATGGAATGATCAATGATCGTGATCTCGCTGTAATCGGAAGTAATATCCCAAGGTATACGTATGGGCTGAAATTGAACGGAGAATACAAAGGATTTGATCTATCTGTGTTTTTTCAGGGAGTAGGGCAGGCTGATGGTTATCTATTCGGACAGGGTATTATGCCTTTTTACCTTGGTGGTACCGTTCAGGAACAGCATAAAGACCGATGGACACCTGATCATCCCAATGCCAGGTATCCGCGATTGGCATGGAACCAGACCAATAACCAGCAAAACTCGAGTTTTTGGATGAGTAATGCTGCGTATTTGCGGCTTCAAAGTGTGCAGTTGGGATATGTATTTCCTAACCATATTCTTGAAAAGCTGAAAGTTCAGAATCTCCGGATTTACCTCAGCGGTCGAAATTTATTTACGGTGACCAATTTCTATGAAGGATATGATCCGGAAGCACCTGTAAGCGATGGTGGTTGGTATCCGCAGATGTCCACTTATACCATGGGATTAAATCTCAACTTCTAAACAACTGCAATTATGAACAAGCTGATAAAATATATATGTACTGTTTCTTTGGTGATTTTCTTCCAGTCGTGTGACGATCAATACTTGGATAGGCTGCCATTGGATTCTCCATCTAGCGAGAATTTTTTTACCAATGAAACTGAATTGGAAATGGCGGTTACCGGAGTTTACAATCGGCTCTGGTACAAAACTCAGGGAGCCGTCTGGTTTTTGTCATTTGATTTTGCTTCTGATGATGGATGGGACAGAAATGGGAGCGCACTCCAAGCTCTGGGACGAGGAGAGCAGAATGCGGATAATGCCTATACAAACGGTTTTTGGGAGAATTTCTATCGGGCCATAAACCGTGTGAATTACATTACTTCGGGTACAGCCGAACTAAGAGAGAAAATGGATCCTGAAAAATACAATAGGCTAGTTGGAGAGGCCAGATTCTTACGTGCCTACTTCTATGCTTATCTGGCTGAGCTTTATGGTGATGTGCCTTTAGTGACCACTACACTGACGCTTGAGGAGGCACAGACACCAAGAACCCCGAAAAGTGAGGTAATTGATTTTGTGCTTTCAGAATTAAAGGAGGTAAAAGAATATCTTCCAATGGATGCTTCAGAAAAAGGGCGGGTGACAAAAGGTTCAGTGTTGGCCTTAATCTCCAGAGTAGCACTGTGGAATGAAAGATGGAATGAAGCCGCCGCTGCTGCAAAAGAACTGATAGATTCTGGGGCTTATCAAATTGACCCGGATTATGCAGGAATGTTTACTTTCTCTGGGGACAATTCTCCAGAAGTGGTCATGAGAATACAATTTCTTCGCGGTGTAGAAACCCACAATACCCCAAGGGATTTCTTGTCCAGAATGGCATTGGGACATTCCAATAAGAAGCCACCTCAGGATTTTGTAGATACTTTTGATTGCATTGACGGTTTGCCAATTGATGAGTCACCACTTTATGATCCGGAGCAGCCGTTTGAAAATAGAGACCCAAGATTGGATTATACACTGGTTGTCCCAGGCTCAAGATTGGTCAACTGGATCTTTGAAACCCACAAGGATAGCACACAAACCTGGGAATTCAGGGACAATGGCATGGTAAGGGTGCCAAATATAGAAGCGCAGCATGCTTATGCTTCTTTCACGGGATACTTGTTCAGAAAGCATGTGGATGTATCGGATTATCCAACAAACGTGGGAGCGTCAGATCAGAACTTAACTATCTTTAGATTTGGAGAAGTACTGCTGAACTATGCTGAAGCAAAAGTGGAACTTAATGAACTAGACGGGTCTGTATATGAGGCTATTAATTCAATCCGAGGAAGAGAGTCTGTACAGATGCCACCTATCGCAAGCGGAAAGTCGCAGGAAGAGTTGAGAAATATAGTTCGTAAGGAAAGAAGAAGTGAGTTGGGAATAGAAGGCTTGCGCTACTTTGATATACGCCGATGGAAAATCGCTGAGAATGTAATTCCTGGCCCGGTAAGAGGCAGGGTGAACAGGTATGGAAGTGGTGGTTGGTTGAATGAGCCGCCGATGATTGATCCCATTGGAACGCCCAGCTATGACAATGTCAGTAATGCTGATGAAATGGTAGTCATTGAAACACGTTCATTTAATCCTGCCCGTGATTACCTCTGGCCAATTCCAAGGATTGAACTGGAGACAAATACAACATTGACCCAAAATCCAGGATACTGATTGATTTTAATTAAAAAGCTTTTAGCTATAGTATTTGACTGTAACCGAATAATCTATGAAAAATTTAATTATTGTTTTATGCCTTCTAATTTCAGCACTATGCGCTCCTCCTGCTAATGCGCAGACGCATGATATTGTGATTTATGGAGGTACTTCTGCTGGAATAGCCGCTGCCATTCAAGCCTCCAGAATGAATAAATCTGTTGTGCTGATAGAACCAAGCAACAGGTTAGGCGGACTTACTACAGGCGGATTAGGGCAAACCGATATAGGCAACAAGCAAGCGATAGGGGGGATATCCAGAGAGTTTTACCAAAACATCAAAGCCTACTATGAGCAACCTGAGAATTGGACCTGGCAACAGAAAAGTGAGTACATGGACAGCGGACAGACCAGGACTCAGGAAGGGGAAGATGCCATGTGGACATTTGAGCCATCCGCTGCTTTGAAGGTTTACCATCAGATGTTGGAAGACGAGGAAGTGGAGGTAGTGTATGGTGAGCGGTTGCTGCGAACTGATGCAGGTGTAGCTAAATCCAATGGAAAAATCCAGTCTATCACCATGGAAAGCGGTAAAACCTTCTCCGGGAAAATGTTCATGGATGCCACTTATGAAGGGGATCTTATGGCAGCTGCAGGTGTGAGCTACACCGTAGGCAGAGAAAGTAACACGCAATACAATGAATCTTTAAATGGCGTGCAGGCAAATTACTGGAGTGTGACCTTGAAAAATAAGCCTTCACGGAATGCAAAGAATCACAACTTTGTGCCAGGGGTGGATCCTTATGTAGAAAAAGGGAATCCTGAAAGTGGCCTTCTTCCTTACATCATTGAAGGTGGGCCGGGAATAGATGGTTCTGGCGACAAGAAGGTTCAAGCGTATGGTTTCAGAATGTGTTTGACTGATCATCCTGATAATAGAATCCCTTTTCAGAAGCCTGAAGGGTATGAGGAACTGAATTATGAATTACTTTTCAGAAATTTTGAAGCTGGAGAAACTGTGTTGCCATGGATCAACTCACCTATGCCAAACAGAAAAACCGACACGAATAACAAGCAGGGTTTTTCCACGGATTTTGTTGGGCAAAATCATGATTATCCAGACGCTAGCTATGAGGAGCGTGAGAAGATATTGGAAGCGCATCGGACTTATCAGCAAGGGTTGATGTGGACGCTCGCCAATCACCCACGCATACCAGAAAAAGTCCGGGAAGAGTTTTCCCGATGGGGGACTTGTAAGGATGAATTTGAGCGGGGTGACGGTTGGCAGAATCAATTGTATATCCGTGAAGCGAGGAGAATGGTAAGCGATGTGGTGATGACGCAGCGTCATTGTGAGCGACTGGAAGTAGTGGAGGATGCAGTAGGATTGGCTGCCTATGGTATGGATTCTCACAACATTCAGCGGTATGTTGACCACAACGGGTATGTGCAGAATGAAGGAAATGTGGAAGCTCATGTGGAAGGACCCTATCCAATCAGTTATAAAGCAATTGTACCGAAGAAAGAAGAAGCAACCAATCTGCTTGTACCCGTATGTCTAAGTGCATCGCATATTGCTTTTGGATCTATTCGGATGGAGCCGGTCTTCATGGTTCTTGGACAATCAGCTTCCATCGCGGCTTCGCTTGCTATCGACAATGAAATGGCTGTTCAGGATCTTTCCTATGAACAATTAAAGCCCCTCTTGATCAGCAATAAGCAGCGGTTAGAATAGTTTTGATCAATTAAATTACACGGAGGGAAATCCATCCCTATTTTTAACTAATTTGAATTCTATGAAAATAACTAATAATGCAAAAATCTTCCTGCTTGGCTGTTTTAGCCTTATGTTCTTTACTTTCTGTAAACCAGCTCCAGAACAGGAGCAAATCACTGATGTAATTGTCTATGGAGGAACTTCCGGAGCGGTAACGGCAGCTATTCAGGCAAAAAAAATGGGTAAATCTGTGATTTTGGTATCGCCCGATATTCATTTGGGAGGCCTTTCTTCCGGTGGATTGGGCTGGACCGATACTGGTAAAAAGGAAGTAATTGGTGGGCTTTCCAGAGCTTTTTATCAGAAGGTATATACAAAGTATCAAGAAGATGGAGCCTGGGATTGGGAGGATCAGTTGGATTTTGGAAACCAAGGACAGGGGACGCCAGCAATTGACGGGGATCAGCGGACTATGTGGATTTTTGAGCCACATATTGCTGAAGAAGTTTTTGATGAATGGGTAGAGGAAATGGGCATTGAAGTTTATCGCGACGAATGGCTGGACCGTGAGAAGGGAGTGACTGTGGAGGACGGAAAGATCGCCTCCATTCGCACCTTGAGTGGAAAAGAGTTCAAGGGGAAGATGTTTATAGATGCAACGTATGAAGGGGATCTAATGGCTGCCGCTGGTGTAAGTTACCATGTGGGAAGAGAAGCAAATTCAGTGTATGATGAAGAGTGGAACGGCATCCAAACAGGCGTTTACCACCATCGGCATCATTTTCAAGTATTGGATCAGCAGATTGATCCTTATTGGACTCCCGGAGATTCCTCATCAGGTCTTATTCCAAAAGTCAGTGCCGAAGATCCCGGTGTGAAAGGGGAAGGGGACAATAAAATACAAGCTTATTGTTTTAGGACCTGCATGACTGATCATCCTGATAATCGGGTTCCTTTTCCACGTCCTGAAAATTATGATTCCACTCAATATGAACTATTGGTTCGGATTTTTGATGCAGGCTGGAATGAATGGTTTGGGAAATTTGACATGATCCCAAACAGGAAGACTGACACCAATAATCATGGGCCTTTTAGTTCCGATAATATTGGAATGAATTATGATTATCCTGAAGCAAGCTATGAACGTAGAAAAGAGATCATCAAGGAGCATGAGGACTACCAGAAAGGTTTGTTGTATTTTGTGGCGAATGATCCCCGTGTTCCAAAGGCTATTCAGGAGGAATTCCAAAACTGGGGTTTGGCAAAGGATGAGTTTGCAGATAACGGGCATTGGCCACACCAGATTTATGTCAGAGAAGCACGCCGGATGATCGGGAAATATGTGATGACAGAGAACGAATTGCTTCAGAAGAAACCCACTCCGGAATCTGTAGGAATGGGTTCATATACTATTGATTCGCACAATATTCAGCGCTATGTAGATGCGAATGGACATGTGCAAAACGAAGGTGATATTGGAGTTAGCTTGCCCGAGCCTTACAAAATTGCTTATGGTTCTATTGTACCTAAAAAAGAAGAAATACAGAATTTAGTGGTTCCTGTGGCAGTTTCAGCCAGTCATATCGCATTTGGGTCAATACGCATGGAACCGGTTTTCATGATTTTAGGCCAATCTGGAGCTACGGCAGCGGTGATGGCTTTGGAGCAGGGAATCAGTGTGCAGGATGTTTCTTATGAGGATTTGAAGAATAAACTACTTGAAGATGGGCAAGTGTTGTCGTTAGAGGATCAGATTAAGTAGGAGGTTCTTTTAGTATTTATTCTCTTTCAAAAATGCCGTTCGTGATGATCCACCTTTTGGAGGACATACCGAACGGCATGTTACATTTGAGGTTTTTAGAACCTAGATGATAATTAGTTTTCAAACCGCTGAGATCACAAAGAAAAGCGCAAAGCGGAGGTTCACGAAAAGGGGAGTCTCATCACGAAATTTGACGTGGCTTAAGTTCCATTCTTTTCGGTGAACAGGATTCGACGGGCAGGCAGGTTATAAAGTTTTGAAGTAGATTGATTAGAGGCGGGAGGTTTTTCTGTAAGGACTCAATCTTTAAATAGCCACAGCGTACAGGTTTTTTAATTTGCCACGGCGAACAGGTCTTTAAATCTTCCAATTCCTTCTTTCTTAACCCGCAGTCGGGACTGCATTGTTTTGAGTCCAAGTCTGAAGACTTGAACTAACCCCATGCCAAAGGCTGTACTGCAACGTTCTACTTGTGGCGCGCGGTGGGATGTCGCGGCAGCGGGCCAGCGTCGGGACTGAGCGGGGGAAGCATTGCTGCGACTGGGCTTTTTGTTGCTTTTTTGCCAAGAAAAAAGCAAGAGAAAAATCCATCTTCACGCATCTCAACAATTCATGGATATACCCTTTATAAATATAAAACTAACTATTTTCATACATCCTGAAGTACAGACCTGCTTATCGGCAGGTTTCAGGGCTACGCCCCTTAATTAACAGATGCCACTGAGACTGGTTTCAGACCTGCCTACTCGCAGGCGGGTTCAGCCTTTATATTTCATAAAGCCTCCCTACTCAATCTTCCAAATTTTTAATTATTCACATATCTAAAAGTTTAATATTAATAAACTTTTATTGATAACATTATCTTCAATCAAGGGATCAATAAAATGAAATGTGAAGAAACTAATTGATTATATACTATTGATATATAGTTAATTATATATTTTATTTAGCTCTTAACACAGAATTAATTCATTTTTTCGTAAAGTTCATTTAATCCATTTCAAAAAGTGTAGGTTTAGCTTTGGTGAATATTTTTAACCTAACGTCTATTTTAATAAATCTACTGGAAAATGATTGCTACTAAAAGCATTTGGCAATGCGTCATCATGTTATGTATGCTGTTTGTCATCAACTTTTCTTTTGCCCAAGAACTCAAGATTCAGGGAAAAGCAACTGACGAAAATAATGAGCCTCTTCCCGGTGCAAGTGTCTTGGTGAAAGGGACCAACCGCGGAACCGTCGCAGATATTGACGGTAATTATGCTATTCAGGCAAGTGTGGGGGAAACACTTGTTTTCTCTTTTGTCGGATTCGAAACTTTAGAAAAAACAGTAGGTGAATTGACTACTATCAATGTGACTCTTACAGAAGGTACTGCTCTTAGTGAAGTAGTAGTGACTGCACTGGGCGTGAAGCGTGAGACCAAGGCATTAGGCTATTCTGTGCAGGCTGTGGATGGAGATAAATTCACAGAAGCCAGAGAAACGAATGTGATTAATTCTCTGAGCGGACGGGTTGCGGGTGTTCAGGTGACGAATGGTTCGTCCGGAATTGGTGGGTCCAGCCGGGTAACAATCCGTGGAGAATCATCCTTGAATATAAATGCGAATCAGCCTCTGTTTGTAGTGAATGGAGTACCAATATCAAATAACATCGTTGGCTCCTCAGGATCATCAAACCAGGAAGTGGATTATGGTAATGCTGCCGGAGAAATTAACCCGGACGATATAGAATCAATGACGGTTTTAAAAGGTCCCGCAGCAGCGGCGTTGTATGGATCCAGAGCTGCGAATGGTGCAATATTAATTACGACCAAATCAGGAAAAGGAAGTAAGGGCATTGGGGTAACCATTAATTCTAACACTACTTTTGATAATACACTGAGATTGCCACAATGGCAAAACAAGTATGGTCAGGGCAATAATGGCCAATTTTCGTTTGTAGATGGTAAAGGTGCCGGGATTTCAGATGGGGTGGATGAAAGTTGGGGACCTGGACTAGACGCAGGGTTGATGATTCCGCAGTTCGATTCGCCAAGGGATGTGCCGGGTTACCGTGGTGGAGATCTATCCGCTCCGGCCGGAAGTACCATCTTAGAAACACCGTGGGTGTCCAGTCCTGACAATATCAATGACTTCTTCCGGACGGGCGTGACCCTATCCAATAACGTGGCGCTCTCTGCTGGTAATGAGAATGCAAATATCCGTCTGAGTTGGACTAATCTAGATCAGAAGGGGATTGTGCCAAATACTGATTTAAAGAGAAACACCATCTCCATGAATGGTGGGCTGAACCTTACGGATAAACTGACGATCAATTCCACCATCAATTATCAGCGAACTAACAGCGACAATAGGCCCAACATCAGTTATGGCACAGAGAACCTCATGTATCTCTGGATTTGGTATGGACGTCAGGTGAATACCAACAACCTCCGGGACTATTGGATGAGAGGGATGGAGGGTGAACAACAGTTCAACTACAATTACAACTATCATGACAACCCGTATTTTAATGTCTATGAAAATACAAATGGGCAGGCAAAGGACAGAATCTATGGAAACATATCGGTAAACTATAAGTTTACGCCGAAGTTGAGCTTGATGCTCCGGACAGGCTTGGACACCTATAATGAATTACGGACCCGAAAACGAGCGTTCAGTACGCAACGGTTTCCTCAGGGCAACTACAGGGAAGACGACCTGTTTTTCTCTGAGACTAACTCAGACTTCTTGTTGACCTATTCTGAGACCACCAAGCCAGTATTTTCATACAGTGTCGCAGTAGGCGGGAACCAAATGCGTCAGGAGAACAGGTATGTGGAGACAGTCGCACCGCAGTTACTGATTCCCGGGATTTATAATTTCACCAATACGGCAGTGAATCTTCAGGTCGATCAGTATGTGTCTGAAAAGCGGATCAATTCCCTGTATGGTTTTGGGCAGATCGGGTACAAAAATATTCTATTCCTGGATGTGACGGGTAGAAATGACTGGTCCAGCACGCTTCCTGCAGACAACAACAGCTACTTCTATCCTTCAGTGACACTTAGTGCCGTTTTCTCAGACATGTTTACGATGCCAAAGGCTATTTCTTTCCTGAAAGCCCGGGTGGCGTACGCTGAAGTGGGGAATGATACAGATCCATATTCTTTATCGAATGTGTACAGCTCTCAAACTGCTTGGGGTTCTATTCAATCAAAATCCGAATCCAATAGGCTTTCTAATGCTGAGCTGAAACCTGAACGGACTGCAGCCTTTGAAGCGGGGATCGATACCCGGTTTATGAATGGAAGATTAGGAGTTGATTTCACCTATTTTGATAATAGAACAAGAAATCAAATTATCCCAATCGAGCTGGATATTGCTACCGGGTATGCTTCCCGGATTATAAATGCCGGAGAAATCCAAAACCAGGGGATTGAAGTGGTCTTGAGTGGTAACCCGATCCGCAGTGCTTCTGGGTTCAACTGGAATATCATGGCCAACTTCACCAGAAACCGTGGAAAAGTACTGGAATTGACTGAGGGATTAGATACTTATACGCTCACAGGTAGGAACGGAGTGGATATTCAAGCTAGAGTAGGTGAGCGAATGGGGAATATGTATGGAAGAGGTTTTGCCAGGGTTGAAGATGAGAATTCTGAATATTACGGTCAAATAGTACACAATTCTACAGGTACACCTCTTTTGGATCCCGAGGTGAAGCTTCAGGGAAATTATAATCCTGATTGGATGCTGGGTCTGCAGAACAACTTTAGCTACAAAGGAATCAATGTCGGTTTTTTACTGGACTTCAGGTATGGTGGGGTAGTGGTGTCACGAACCAAAACAATTGGTAGCACCTCTGGCCAGTTGGCGGAGACCTTGTATGGCCGTGAGACAGGCTATGATCTGGAAGGTGAAGGGAATGGAATCATCAGCGAAGGGGTAGTGGCCAATGCTGATGGTACATACAGTCCAAATACCTATGAAACTACTTCCAGAAACTGGCACAATAGATATTATGAACGTGATAATGTGGAAGCTGCGAAATACGATGCGACATTCCTTAAACTAAGAGAGGTTACAATTGGCTACTCTGTACCAAAATCCCTGCTGAACAAGCTGCCAATTGAAGATGTAAAAATCTCTTTGGTAGGTAGGAATCTGGCGCTGTGGACCGAAAATCCTCACATTGATCCTGAAACCATGGCGATGGGAGGTGGTACGCTGATCCCAGGGGTTGAAGATATGGCTTTCCCTTCTACCAGAAGCATTGGTTTTAATATCAACTTGAAATTTTAATACTTCTTATTTTTTACCAGAATGATGGATCTTAAGAGTTTCTTAAAAATGAAAAACATGAATTTCAATACTAATTTTATAGCCGGGATCGGTTTGACGGCACTTCTTTCACTTACTGCTTGTGATAAGGACTTTGAGGAAATAAACACCAATCCCAATAGTCCAGAGACAGTCTCTTCAAGTTTGCTTTTGCCCACAATCATAAGAAATACAACGAATGAAATTGCGGGCAAATCTTGGGGTTATGGCAATGTAGTGATGCAGCAGACGGCTAAAATTCAGTTTACTAACGAAGATCGGTACAACTGGGGGGCAGAAGGAAATCCTTACGATACCTTCTTCAATTCGATGCGTGATCTGAACAATGTCATTGAGATCTCTACCGCCGTCAATCAGAGTAATTATGTAGGAATAGCCCTGGTGCTAAGAGCAAGTCTATATTCCTTCATGACAGATGCTTATGGTGATCTGCCTTATTCTGAGGCGACAAAAGCCAAGGAAGAGATTAATTACCCTAGGTTTGACACGCAAGAGGATATTTATAAAGGAATTTTAGCGGAATTGGAAGAGGCAAATAGACTGCTAGGTTCCACTACTGAATCCGTAGAAGGAGATATTCTGTTCAATGGGGAGTTATTAAGCTGGAAGAAGTACGCCAATTCATTGCGGTTGCGAATCTTGATGCGTCTATCTGATCGTATGGATCCTTCTGAGGAAATGCAGAAGATTATCTCTGATGTAGATACTTACCCGATTTTCACGGCTAATGAGGATCAGGCTGCACTTCAATATTTGCAGGATGTGCCTAATCAACATGGTTTATATACCACGCGATCAGGTTCTTTTGATGAGTATCGTCTCAGTGAAAACATGGAAACGGTGCTTAAAAATCTAAATGATCCCCGATTATTTGCTTATGCTCAGCCCACCTCTGCTTCTGGCGCCGGCATAGTAGGGAAGGTGGAAGATTATCAAGGTGTACCAAATGGAATGGCAGATGAGGAAGCATTGGCTTATTCTCCATCAGGTGACCCGGCCAAAGGTGGATCTAATTACATTTCTAAAGTTGGATATTTATGGTCATGCTCTGCTTGCACTTCTTTGGCCAATCCAACAGGGGCTCAGGGTATATTGATGAGTTATCCTGAATTGCAATTTATTTTGGCAGAGGCCAGAGAAAAAGGATTTATTACCACTGGGGCTGCTGAGGAGTACTACAGGAATGGGGTTCAAGCATCTTTTGATTACTTCAAAAGCAGGTACGAATTCATTAACCTCCCTCAAATCGCTGAAAAACTGAAAGTAGATAATTCATATTTTGCACAGCAAGCCGTTGCATACACAGGCACTACTGAAGATAAACTGTCAAAAATAGGAACTCAAAAGTGGCTTGCCCTTTATTTCAGCGGTTTGGAAGCTTGGTATGATTGGAGGAGGACTGATTATCCAAAGATCAGCCCCGGTCCAGCTGCCTATATCAATAGTGTTCCTGTGCGGTTTATGTATCCAAGCAGTATCCAATCACTCAATAAAGAAAATTATAATGTCGTGATTGCACGACAAGGTCCCGATGCGATAACGACCCCGGTTTGGTGGGATGTGAGATGAAGGTGTGGGATGTTGGGTGTGGGTGACACTGATAAGTATAAAGTGTGAAACCTGACTACGGTCTGGCAGGTCTGAAATCAGTAGCACCTGTCTGCCGTCGATGCAGGGTGTTCAGTTTGCAGACCGACACACAGCCACTACAACGCAGGGGTGTAGCCCTTCTCTCAATAGAAAACAACCTATTAACCTGCAAGCAAGGTCGTAGCCCTGAAATCTTATTACGGCCTTTAGTCCTGCATGCCGCCTTTAGGCAGGTCTTCAATTAGATCATTGAACAGACTTTAGCGGATCGAAATGATCTGGCTAGAATCAAAAATACCGTAAATCGTAGTTCGTCTATCGTTATTTTAGATGAACAAAAAAAATGTGAATTCAATCAATCCAAATTATGAACAAAAAAATATTTTTATGGGCTTCATTCGTACTGTTGAATATGCAGGCAATGTTGGTAAATGCTCAAGATCATCAAACAGAAAACATCATTCTGATCACTTTGGATGGGTTGAGATGGCAGGAAGTATTCAAGGGGTCAGACTCCCTGATGGTGGATGATACAGGAATGATCAAAGAGGCGGGGTCATTATTGAAGGAGTTTTGGAATGAAAATCCAGTTCAACGCAGGAAAATGTTAATGCCTTTTTTCTGGCAAACTATTGCAAAAGAGGGGCAGATTTATGGCAATCGCGCTTATGGAAATTTGGTGGACAATAGCAATAAGATGTGGTTTTCTTATCCTGGCTATAATGAGGTCTTAGCAGGTTTTGCAGATGATGTCCGGATCAACAGTAATTCAAAAATCAACAATCCGAATGTGACTTTTCTGGAGTATTTAAATCAGAACCCCGAGTTTAAAGGGAAGATATTGGCTTTCGGATCCTGGGATGTTTTTCCATACATCATCAATGAAGAGCGAAGTGGTGTAGCTGTCAATGCTGGTTTTGATGTAGCTGAAGGTGATAATCTTTCTCCAGAAGAAAGGTTGACCAACAAATTGCAATCAGAAATCCGTGGACCATGGGGTGGCGTCAGGTTTGATGCCTTCACTCATTCTTATGCTATGGAGGCTTTGCAGAATAAGAAGCCAAAGGTCCTTTATATTTCGTATGGGGAGACGGATGACTATGCACATGAAAATCACTATGACCAATACCTGTGGTCGGCAAAGCAGACGGATGCTTACATCAAGGAAATCTGGGATTTTGTCCAGACAGACCCACGCTATAAAGATAAGACCACGATGATCATTACCACGGATCATGGCAGGGGAATTACGAAGACTTCCTGGCGGGATCATGGTTCATCCGTGCCTGAAGGTGGAGAAATTTGGATAGCAGCCATTGGACCGGATACTGCCCCTTCTGGCGAAATGAAATCAAAAGGGCAATGGTATTCAGCAATGATACCCAGAACTATATTTCAGCTTTTGGGGATGGAATATCCAGACGAGAAAGCGGCTAAGGCAATCGAGGAAATGGTGGGGAGATGATTGGGAAGACGGTATCAAGTATCAGGTATCAGGTAAGCCGTGATCCGTCGCACCTTGCCTGCCGGTAGGAGTTTACAAAGACCAGCTGTCAGGTTTGCACGTTAGTGATAATCAAGGGGGCGTAGCCCCTGAAACCTTCCAGCCGGAAGGCAGACACGAACTGCAGCATCAGTAAACAAAGGCAGGTAAAATCAGGACGTGACACAGGAGTAGGAAGTAGGAAATCAGAAGCATTAAATCTGCGAGACGGAAGAAGAAAGTATCAACACTACCTGACGGTACACAGGGACATATTGGGACTGATCACTGGCTACTGAAAACTAAGATTTGATCATTCTAGCGGCCATTTGACGATAAATAGCTAAATCAGGCAAAGGGATATGTTCTTCTTTAGCCATTTCATCCCAAGTTCTCAGCTTTAGGGAAATCTCGAAAAGTGGATCCGCTTCAAAAGCAAGCGCTTCAGCTTCATTCATTTTGCCTCCCTGGAATTCTAGCGTTTTGCGGCTGGCTTCTGACAGTTTTTCAAAATATTCAGGATGACGATAGGTGAGGTAGCGTTTCGCCTGCACATGATTCTCCACCAGTTTTGCAACCCGTTCCGGAAAACCGAGTTCTCTCAAGAAATTAGCCCCTATTTTTTCATGACTATGAACCCCATAACCATCCATGGAAGAATAATCTCCCAAATTAACACAGAGATGGCCAATGTCATGAAAGAAAGCGGCCAAAATCACCTCTTCATCATAGCCTTCTTCCTCAGCGAATTCAGCTGACTGACACATGTGCTCAATTTGGGACACAGGTTCTCCAATGTAATCTTCCTGTCCATACTTGCTATATAGATCAAAAACCATTTCGACACGCTCAGAAATGGGGAGGTTGGCAATTTTACCCGACATGATGTTAGTTGTTTATCAATACTAAGTAATGAAACACAGTGATGCTACCCAAACAAATTGTATTAAGGAAATGTGATTTGTCCGAATACAAATGCTGTGTACTGAACCACAGATTACAATTTGTGACGGCAATAGTGTGAGTACCCTGTTAGTGTAAAAAGTGAAGAAAATAGATCTCGTCAGTTGTAACTTTAGTTGATAGAATAATCACAAAAAGAAGCTATGGAGTATGAAGTGGTCGTTCAGATCAGTAATAAAATCAAGAGCATCCGTAAGGAAAAAGGGATGACTCTTCAGGAAGTGGCCGAAAAAGCTGGGGTCACGAAAGGTCTGATTTCTCAAATCGAAAACAGTCGGACCATTCCTTCATTATTGGTATTGATTGAAATTATCCAAGCATTGGAAGTTGATTTGGAATCTTTTTTCTCAGAATTGAGGATGCATTCAGGAGAATTGCCCATACTCGTTCGACGCAAATCAGCTTATGAACGCTTTGAAAAAGAACCGGCAAACGGCTATGATTACTTTAGAATATTTACTAAAAAAGTAAAACAAAGCACCATTGATATAGTACTTCTAGAGATTCAACCGGGATCAAAAAGGAGTTTTGTGAAAACGGATGCTTTTGAATATAAATTCATTATTTCCGGTTCGGTCCAGTACATTTTCAAGGATCAGACGTTTGATCTTTATGCAGGTGATTCAATGTTGTTTGATGGAAGACAGGAGCATAATCCCGTGAACAATGGGAATGACCCGGTACAGATGTTGGTGATCTATTTCTTTGAAGAGGGCATATGACTTTGCTAGTTAAGCTATCAGCTTTCCCAACTTTATATTGTTCAGCCAGAAATCGTGTTGAAATTAGTTCATCGTAATCAGGTAAATTACTAAAATCATTGCTTCAGCATCAGTTTCATTTTTGGGAACATGCGGGATGTTTCCATCAAAAAATAAAGAATCTCCTTCTTCCAGTTCAAAAGTTTCGTTATCCAGTTCATATTGTACAGCGCCTTTCACTATATAAATGTATTCAAAGCCTGAAGTTGATACTTTTGCCCTTTCAGCCTTGCTGTCCAATGTGAGCAACGCGATCTCCATTGAAGATTTTTCTATAGGATAAGTCAAAATCATCTTGTATTCAAATCCGGTAGATTCTTCCTCTTTGTTCAGTGGGGAATACTCTTTTTTCTTTCGTAAGATGTACCCCTTAAAATCATTTTCGGCTTTCAGGTCGCTAAAGAAATCAGAAACTGTAAGGTTTAGCGTCTGAATAAGTTGGATTAACGAGGGCAAGGTTGGAATCACGCGGCCGTTCTCAATTTTGGAAATCATTGCGATACTTAAACCTGATTTCTCGGCCAATTCCCCCAGTTTCCACCCATTTTCTTTTCGAACTGATTTGAGTTTATTGCCGATTTGGACAGTTAAGTAATCTGAGTTGGTCATGTAGCGCTATTGATCTTAAATTTTGTATTAAAAGTCCCAATTTAATGAATATTTAGGTACTCCTTCATGGGGCTACTGTCACAATTACTCTTTTATATCGGGTAAGTGCAGGTGATCCCTGATCGGTGACTGCCAGAATAATATGCATGTCTCCAAGTCGACCAGCTTTTGGGATGATGAAGTGAGCATTTGGCAGATCCACATTTTCAATTGTCAGGGGAGTGGCTGTTCTCCCGCTGGAAATCGTGTATTGTCCAGGTTCTGAGTAGTAAAACCATCGATAAGAAAGCTGGTCACCATCGGGATCCATGCTCCCTTCTGCACTCAGGTCAATCCGCTGACCTACTTTGGCGGTGATCCGTTCTGGGGAAGCAAGCTTTGGGACTGGTGGATGATTTGCCTCTTCATAAGATTTGATTGTCCAATCCATTCGTGCTTCAAAGTCATTTTGAAATGCCTCTCTCCAGCGCCAAATCGTGGCCTTGTTGCTGGTGTGCCAATTGCCATCAACTCCAAGAACTTCATCCATGGCATCCGTCCAAAGTGGCCGCGTTTCTGGTCCTGGAAACCACCGTTCTGTTCTCGGTTGATAGAATTCATATCGACCACCCCAATTTCCATAGTTTGGATGCTCTGGGTCCTCCAGTCCATTGTGGATCAGGTGCATGAAACTTGGAGAATCTCCTTCCATCAGGAATTCCATGTGCGGATATTGTTTTCCCAAAGGGCCTTTACTTCTGATGTGTGTATCCAACCAGGGATTGTCGACAATTTCAAAGTTTGCTCCCGCAAATCTTCCATGGATTTTGTCCCCGCTGATTCCTGACCAGGTCCCAAAATGGTAAGCTCCATAATCATGAATTCCGGGACTGGCAATGTAAAAGAGTTCAGGAAAAGTTTTTCTCAACCATGGCCCACTGTCATCTTGATCGGAAATGGTATAAACGCGTATTTTGGAAACAAATTCCGCTGTTTCCGAAGGAGTCCGGGTAGCTTTCACTTTCCAAAGTGCTTGGGCGAGACAATTGGGTCCACCCCATACCAAGACCCAAACCGGACGAGGATCATCTTTATCTACTGCCTTGATGATAAGTTCTGAGCCTTCAGAATCCATACCTTCACCAACTGCTTCCATTCCATATTTTGGAATACCTTCCTTCACTATTGATTTTAGATAGGCGGCAGTGGGATACCCCTGTTCGTGCGTCTCCAAATTGTCCCTCACTTGCCCATATGCAGCAAGAATTTCGTTTATCCTCCAGGCGGCAATTTCATTTTGCTGATGAATCGATGTGGTGGCGACAAGGCCTTCTACATCCCACTGATTTGAATAAGTCAAGAATCTCACCAATGACATGGCATCATCGGGTTCATTCTCTATATCAGTGAGTACTATGATCCTTTCTTTTTGGACTTGTGCGGAAAGGGTAGGATAAATCAGTATCATTAGGATGCTGATATACAGGAAATTGGGTTTCATGGACTAGCGGTTGATTTGGTTTATTGCGTAGTGAAAAGTAAATAATTGAGTTAGCTGTAGCAAATGAATATTTAAACTGGTTCACGAGGAAAGTCTAAGATATTGTAGGCTTCCTTCCAACTTGTGCCATGTTGCTTAAAATACAAATTCAATTTGGGGATGATCTTCAAATACTTTTTGCAACTCAGCCTGATTCGCCTGAGTTTGCCACAGATAAACGGTTTTCAAGCTATCAAGCTCTTTCAGTTGCACCAGCCCCGCAGAATTCACATTTGTTTTGTAGAGGTTCAGCGCATTTAGATAGTTCAGCTTTGAAAGATATTTCAAAGATCCATTGCCGATCGGATTTTCCTCAAGCCGGAGCTTTTCCAGATTTTCGAATTCAGAAAGTGGGCTTAAGGATTCGTCGGTAAAGTTGGAGCCGGATAAGTTCAGCCAGATAATATTTTTTGCCAGGGGACTCAGTACTTCCAGATTTGGGGGATTTTCAATGTTGTTTTGGGCTACTGCTACATCCAACATGACTGGGTTGAGATTCATTTTTCGTACCGTAAAACCTTGTTTTTCAATTTTCGCAAGTTGATTTTCATCTACCTCTGCCGGAATGTTTGGATTGAGGGGAGCTTGATTGGAGTCTGTTTTTTGGTCTGTTCCCTGTCCGTCACCTAGCTCCAGATAATCAGCTGCTGTACCCTCTATTGTTGCAAAACCTGCCAAGCTGGTAAGTTTTGTGCTTGGACCGCTTGCTCCCGATTCTATCCACCAGTTCAGTAGGGCTATTTCTGTTTCGGTCAGCGGAGTCTTGCCATCTGTCGGCATGAATTCTTCGTTTTTCGGGTCCAAGGTTACCCTTTTTATGAGCTCACTTTCCATGCTTGCACCTGCCTTGATCACGGGGCCATGCTTGCCGCCTTTGCGGATAGATTCAAATGAACTTAATAGCAACTCTCCCTTACGCTTGTCCTGACCATGACATTGCACACATTTATTCTCCAGGATCGGAGCTATTACATCTTCATAGACAAGGGCCTCCTCCAGCGTTTCCGGTTTCTCCCGCTTTTTTTCAAGCAGGGTGTCCAAGGTCAAATATTCGGAACCATGGGTGAGATTGCCGCCCATATGACCTACAAAACCCATTAATAGCACCATTGGGAGAAATGTAAAAGAGATAATTGATGGCCTTAATGAAAGTTTGTTTTTTATTTTCGGGGTATTTATCAAGTAAAGGCCAATACTGAGCAAAGCCAGTCCAATTCCTCCGTATTGGTGGTATTGCAGGGTCTGATAGGAATATTCTCCGGTAGTAGAAAGTATCCATCCCAATATGCATGTGATTATGGCAGAGATGGCTCCCAATAAAAGCACGAAGGGAGTCGCTTGCCGAAGGTGTTTGTATTTAGAAAAATAAGAAGTCCAATCCAGGATAGCCGCCATCAGCAAAAAGCCAATGGGAAGGTGCACTGCAAGCGGGTGCAACCTGCCAAAGAAAGTGGGGATGTCAAGAAAGGTCATTGCTTCCGATTACATGAATGAATGTGTTGAAGATCATTTGAAAACAACGGTGTATTTATTTTACAATCACGATTGGGAATTTACCTATTGCGTTTTATATGGATATTTATACCATGGTTTGTCTCTATACAGTAATTTTATATAGAGGAATATTTATATGCTGTAACTATTTTCTCTTTTATATGTATCATTTTATTCAAGTTTAAGCATTAGAAAAAGGATAGATTTGGGTGGAAATTTCAGTGCTATATTGTCATCCTATACCGGCTATCTAAATTCTACCGGAGCCGCTTTTGCAGTAACCATAAACTATGACAATGATCTAGGTATGCATATTTCGCAACAAATTTGCTAACGGTTGACTCTTGATAGAAAATCCGACAACCATATTTTAGTTAGTTATACTACGTTAAATTCCGATTTGTTAATTTCCACGATAAACTTCACGTTGGCTTTTAAGGCCCGAAAAACTTTTAAAATTGTTTCAATAGTCACATTTTTTGTGTTTCGCTCTAATTTGGAGATCTGTGATTTTTGAACTCCAATGAGTTCACCAAGTTGTTCTTGGGTTAAATTTCTTTCTTTTCGGACGGATTTGATCATTTCTCCAAGAAGTTCCATACGTAAATCAAATTCGTATTTATCCCGTTCCGGTGTCCCGATTTTTCCAATGTCCCTGTCTTTTAATTGATCAAGGGTCATCATTTTCTTCTTTTCATTTTTTGTTTCCATAATCCTGTTGTTCAAAATATTCCTTTTTAATTCTATCGGCTTTCACAATTTCACTTTTGGGTACTTTATCTACTTTTTTCACTATGCCGTGTGTTGAAATTACCAGTGTTTCGGTATTATCAGATTTGTCCCAAAAAGCGAGAAAACGATATTGAAGTCCGCTGTATTGTGTCCTAAATTCCCAAATCTCATCAGTAAGTTTTTTGAATAGCGCTGGGTCAAGTCCAAGCTTAGCCTTATCTATATTGTAATAGATTTTTTGACGTGCCTTTAAGTCCAAATTTTCTAGAAATTTAAGAGCTTGCTCAAGAAAAACAACTTCAAAGTTTTTGTGCATTTTGTTTATTTAACCTGGCAATGAGACAAATATAATAAAAAAGTTGAATTATATGGAAACTTTCTTCTTGGAACAACCAAACGCTCTGTAGCAGTTTTGGATTTGCCTGATAGTATCGTTCATAAAAGTGTTTCATTTATCAAGTAATTTTCTGTTTCTAATTGCAATCATCTCTGCCAGTTCTTCTTCTGTTGGTAAAACAGTCTTGTATTTTGATGCAAAAAGCTGCTTGTTTTCTTGTAATACAGAATATTTAACCATTGTTTCGTCTTTTTCAGCACATAGTATAATGCCGATTGTTGGATTGTCATCTTCTCTGCGTTTTAAGGGCATCAAACATGCGGACATACATATCCATTTGTCCGATGTCTGCATGATTTAGTTTTGTCGTTTTTAAGTCTATTACTACAAAGCATTTGAGTAAATAATTGTAAAACACCAGATCAACATAAAAATGGGATGTTTCAGTACTGATGCGCATTTGTCTGCCTACAAAAGAAAACCCTTTTCCGAGCTCTAATAGAAAATGTTGCAAGTTACCAATTAAAGCATTTTCCAAAACAGATTCTTTGCCAGTTAAATTTTCCGGTAGATTAAGAAATTCAGCAATATAAGGGTCTTTAATAAATTGACTTAGATTTAGTGTTTCAAGTTTGGTTTCTGAAGTAGCTTGTTGTGTCGAGAGTAAACGATGATAATATCCGCTTTTTATATTTCGTTCCAACACGCGAGAACTCCAATTATGCGAGTGAACTTCCTGGATATAGTAATCTCTTTCTTTGGAATCATCAAGCCGCATGATCAAGCGGATATTAGTCCAACTTAAATTGGCTACATTATGCGTAGAGAATTGGTCAAAGTCGGGGAATGTCTGATAAAACTGTTTCATATTCCACAGATTAGCTTCAGAAAAACCTTTGCCAAGGGTGTCGGATAAATGACGGGACAAATTTGCAATTAAGAATTTTCCATAGCCCGCGCGGCTTTGACCATGTTGCTCTTCCTCTATAATACGCTTTCCTATTTGCCAGTAAGTTTGCACCATAATGGTGTTTACTGCCTTAAATGCATTTGTTCTTGCTTGTATAAGCAGTTCACATATTTCTGAGAAAAAGGAATTTTTATCACTCATAAGTTGTATCTCACCCCGGGACTAATTTTATATGAAGTGAGTAGCTTGTCCTCACTTGCCGAAGCTGTTTGTAGTTTGGAAAATAAGACACCCAATCCAGGATAGCCACCATCAGCAAGAAGCCAATGGGAAGGTGCACTGCCATCGGGTGCAGCCTGCCAAGGAAAGTAGGGATGTCAAGCTGGATCATTTTGTTGGGCTATAGATTAAGGGAGGTAAAATTATTCTTATGTCAAGTTTCTTTAGTTTCGGATGGATTTAATCATTTCTTCGAGAAGTTCCATACGTAAATCAAATTCGTATTTATCCCGTTCCGCTGTCCCGATTTTCCCAATGTCCCTGTCTTTTAATTGATCAAGGGTCATCGTTTTCCTCTTTTCATTTTTTGTTTCCATAATCCTGTTGTTCAAAATATTCCCGTATAAGTTGGATAGAACTGTATTATGTTTTTTAAAGTCGCTTCTTAACTATAAGTTCAGACTCTGTATCGTAAACCATTATGCCTTCATTGGCATCGTCCAGTTGCCCGATCAGCGTGCCTTCACTGTTCCAGCAAGAACTTTTTCCCGCACAGTCATATTTTCCTGATTTCCCGACTAAATTGGACATTACTGCTGTCATTTTATATTTCTTTGCAATAGCTGAAATCCGGTTTATATCCTTGTCCACTCCATCTTTTGTGTTTAATACACTGGCTAAGTATACATTGGCTCCGTTCATATATGCGTTTTCAGCATGTTCAGGGATAGATGTCTCATAGCAAATTGCAAATGCCAAGGTTTTGTCCATAAGTGTTATAGGAGGTGAGTTCGGCCCAGTTGCAAAAAACTTTTCTTCACCCGGGTGCAGATAGGCTTTAGTGTATGTTGTTCGAGGCTTATCAGGCTGAAATATCACCATTGAAATACAAACCCCTTTCTCATTTTTGGTTGGAAGACCCACCCCTATCACTATTTGATCCGAATCACAGATCTGTTGAAACTCATCAAATCTTATATCTTCTTTAGAAGTTGTCAACTTCTTAGCGAGTTCAGGTTCATAACCGGTCAAAGAGAGTTCTGGAAAAATTATTATATCTGAGCCCTCCTTCACAGCAAGATTAATTAACTTGATATGGTTTATAATATTCTGGGCAATTTCTCCTTTAAGAGGTTTTGTCTGCGCAATACATAGTTTCATTTTATAGTGTATTTTCTAGAAAAACAGAATTTTTTACTGCTTCAGTAAGTTATTGCAAACCGGTAGCTATGGACTACCATCACCTATGAACCCTTATCACTTTTACACCAATATCCCATTGATCACTTCCCCGGCTACATCGGTCAATCTAAACCTGCGGCCCTGGAACTTGTAGGTCAGCTGTTCATGGTCTACACCCATCAGCTTCAACAACGTGGCGTGCACATCATGAACATGCACGGGATTCTCCGTGATATTGTAGCTGAAATCATCTGTTTCCCCAAAGGAGAAGCCTTTTTTCACACCGGCTCCGGCCATCCACATAGTAAAGCATTTCGGATGATGGTCCCGTCCGTAGTCTGTGGCCGTGAGTTTTCCCTGTGAATAGACAGTCCGGCCAAATTCTCCCCCCCAGATCACCAATGTGTCTTCCAAAAGGCCCCGCTGCTTCAGGTCGGAAATTAATGCAGCTGTCGCTTGATCAGTTTCTCTACATTGGGTTTTAATTCCGCCGGGTAGATTGGCATGCTGGTCCCAGCCCTGATGGTATAGCTGCACAAATTTGACATCCTTTTCCAGTAGTTTCCTCGCCAGGAGACAATTTGCTGCATACGTTCCCGGCTCCCGGCTATCTGGCCCATACAGTTCAAATACATCCTCACTTTCATCTGAAATATCCATTACTTCAGGCACGGATGTTTGCATCCGAAAAGCCATTTCGTATTGCGCAATCCTTGCGTCAACCTCAGGATCCCCAATCGCTTCATTTTGTAGCTTGTTTAGCTTCGTTAGGTACTCCAACATCTCTTTTCGATCGTGTCCGTCGTATCCTTCCGGGTTGTTCAGGAATAAAACAGGATCTTTGCCTGATCTGAACTGTACTCCCTGATGCTCAGTGGGAAGAAAACCATTTCCCCAAAGCCTTGAATACAATGGCTGTCCGCCCTTGTTTTTGGTGACCAGTACAATGAAGGACGGAAGATTCTTATTGTCAGAACCCAATCCATAGCTGAGCCAAGAGCCAATGGAAGGTCGGCCAGGCAATTGGTTTCCAGTTTGGAAGAAGGTAATAGCGGGGTCGTGGTTGATATGATCGGTATGGACAGACTTCACTATGCATAGTTCGTCTACCACCTTGGCAGTATGGGGGAGCAGGTCACTTACCCACGTCTGTGATTCTCCATATTTTTGAAAATTGGTAAAGGAAGGAGCGATTGGGAAAATACTTTGACTGGCGCTCATCCCAGTTAGCCGCTGGCCCCCGCGAATGGATTCCGGCAGGTCCTGGCCCATCAAATCAACCAGCTTTGGTTTATAATCGAATGTTTCAAACTGGGAAGGTCCACCACTCATGAAGAGGTAAACAACCCGCTTTGCCTTAGGCGCAAAATGTGGAATTGCATCCAGTATTTGCCGTTGCATCTCCTCGTCTGAAATCACTCCGGGGTTAGGTTTGGAACTTGTACCTCCAAAACCTTTTAATCCAAAAAGAGAACCCAGCGCAAGCGTACCCAATCCTAAGGAGGTTTTGGTCAGAAAATTCCGTCTGTCAAGTTTTTGGTTCAATGCCCGAAATTCGGGAGTATGGAGTTTGAACTCGTTGTGGTGATCGTCATCCATGGGTTTATCGCTTCGTTATTACTGCATCTGAATTCAAAATAGTACTGGCCACGACGGCGTTTGCTGCAACGGTGGCCGCATCCAGGGATGGGTCTATTTCATAATATCCTGCCTCAAGCCATCCTTTGGTTTTGGCAGGATCATTTTTGAATTTATCCAACTCATGGTCCCGTAGCTGCAGAAGCAACTGTATTTCTTCCATTTTTGGCATTTTCCCGGTAAGCTTGCGGTATACCTTTTCAATCGCTTTTGCGGTATCACGTTCATTTGCCATTTGTTCGCCAAGAACTTTTGAGGATTCTACAAAAGTGGGGTCATTCAGTGTGACCAAGGCTTGAAGAGGAGTGTTGGTGCCTTGTCTACGCACTGTGCAAACACTTCTGGATGTGGCATCGAAAGTGGCGAGGGTGGGATTGGGAACAGATCTTTTTACAAACACATAGACGCTTCTGCGGTACACAGCATCGTTACTATCGGGCACATACTTAGCTCCATTGATTTCCCAAAGACCATCTGGTTGGTAGGGTTTGACACTTGGACCACCTATTTTATCATTCATCAAGCCGGATGCCGCCAAAGCGTTGTCCCGGATCATTTCGGCTGTGAGCCGCTTGCTAGGCCCTCTGCTGAGAAATCGATTCTCATAATCTTTATCAAGTTTCTCCTGAGTAGGAATAGATTCTTGTTGATACGTGGCAGTCATGACCATCATTTTTATCAGTTCCTTCACATTCCAGCCTGATTCCACAAACTGGATGGCTAAGAAGTCAAGTAATTTTAAATTTGAGGGCAGTTCACCCTGATTGCCAAAATCTTCTGCTGATTTGACCAGTCCTGTTCCAAAGATATTTTGCCAGAACCGGTTTACGGCCACTCTCGCTGTCAACGGATTGTCCGGATCGGTAAGCCACAGTGCCAGACCGTATCTGTTTTTGGGAAGCGCCTCATTAAATGGAAATATTCGCTCGGGAGTGTTTGGATATACTTTTTCACCCAGCGCATCATATATGCCACGCTCCAAAATGTAGCTTTGTTTGGGCTCGTCCATTTCCTGCATCACCATGATTTCCCGAATATTTTCCACAGAATCCGCCAATCTTGTCCGTTCTTTTTGTAGGGCTGCTTGCTGTGTCAAACTGGCCGGATGTACCGCGCTGAAATAATAATCTTTCAATCGGTCTTTATCGATAGTGGACAATTCATTAAGATCTTTATCCGTGATTTCTTTCCAATGGGTTTGACCGGCAAGGACAGCTATTTCAAACGGAGTCAACATCCTGTCATAGACAGCTATGTCATCGATGATCCCATTTTTTAATCCATATCCCCGTTCCCACGCGCCCACTTGCAGCCCAGGCTCCTTCTTTGTATTAAATAAAATATCTTTCGTCAGTTGGTCCACTTCGGTAATCATTTCCAGTGGCTTTCCATCCAGATATAAATTGAACCCTTCGGCTTTGGAAGAGCCATCATAGCTTAAAGTGAGATGAATCCACTTGTCTCGGGGTAGTTGCTGCTTACTTACCATCATGATTGCATTGGAAGGAGCGGTATGGGCCATGCTTGCTTCCACGGTGCCATTGTCCCGGATATAGACATGGAAGCCCCTAAAGTTATAGAGTCTTTCCGCTAAGCTTTTATGGAAAATTACCCCCTCTTTGACTTCCTTGGGGATATTGACAGCCATACCAATGGTAAAGGGTTCTGATTTTCTGAATACGCCGACGGAGCCACATTCCAGCCAGGCATCGCCGTTCAGTTTGATGCCTTTTCCATGCTTTCCTGCTGTGAAGACTTCTTTTTCCCGTCGGTTGGCCTGTAAAGTGGTAAAACTTTTATCATTTGGATTGACTTCACTGGCAAGACCCGATTTATCAAAGCCGAATTTGGCCTCCAGATTACGGGAAGGGACTTCTTGTTTGGCCAAATCCTGATAGTTTTTGGTTTTCAACCAAACCGTAAAATCAGCTTCATTTAATTGCGTATCTTTAAGTGCAAGCTGCTTTTGGGCAATATTGTTCTCGATATAAGCAATCAGCTTTTCCTGTTCCTCCGTGGGTAGCATCAGCGTAGGAGTGGGCAAAGCATTGTTCCAGGAAATTTGCCCAGCTTCTCTTACATTATTGAAAAAGCTGAACAATTCGTAATAATTTTTCTGGGAAACGGGATCATATTTATGATCATGACATCTTGCACAGCCTAGAGAGATTCCCATCAGCGCATCGCCCAAGGTATTGGTGCGGTCAATTACATACTCCGCCTGAAACTCTTTTTCTATGATTCCACCTTCCATGTTCTGCGGATGGTTTCTGTTAAATGCCGTTGCGATAAGCATTTCCTTGGTGGGGTTGGGCATTAGATCTCCAGCAAGCTGCCAATGGACAAACTCGTCATACCGTTGATTTTCGTTGAATGATTTGATCACCCAATCCCGATAGGGAGACATGTCCCGGGGCCGGTCCACAGTATAGCCATGTGTATCAGCAAAGCGAGCTACATCAAGCCATGCTACAGCCATTTTTTCACCATAGTGTGCAGAAGCAAGGAGTCGGTCCACTACCTTTTGATAGGCATCTGCACTTTCGTCTCGCACAAAATTGTCGATCTCCTCCAGCGTGGGCGGCAAGCCGGTCAGGTCCAAGGTGACACGTCTCAGCAATGTTTCCTTATCTGTGCGTTTAGCCGGTGACAGCTTCATCTTTTCTAGCTTGGCAAGAATGTAATTATCAATTGGATTTTTTGTCCAACCCTCCTGCTGAACCGTTGGAATTGGACTTGGCTCTGGCTTTACAAATGCCCAGTGGCGTTTGTATTCAGCTCCTTCTTCAATCCATTTGACAAGTACAGCTTTTTCGTAGTCCGACAGCGACAAGTGGGATTCCGGAGCTGGCATAACCACATCAGGATCAGTGGAAGTGATCCGCCAGAAAATTTCGCTGCCTCCGATGCTCCCCGGGTTAATGGCAAATTTGCCGGGTGTTTCTGGCAATTCTCCATAAGCTGATTCGGCAAGATCCAATCGTAACCCCGCCTTTTGGTTTGCCTCATCCGGGCCATGACATGCGAAACATTTGTCAGAAAGGATTGGCTTCACATGTAAATTATAGTCGATTTCCTCGGGCAAATTTTTCATTGCCTGCACAATTTCCACAGGAACATCCGGTTCACATGCACCGAAAATTATCAGACAAAGAAATAAGGAGCATATGGTGGAGAAAAATTTCATTTTCAACGCATAAAATAAATAAGGTAAATGCAGCGGAATGGATCTTAAAATCCCTGATTAATGTTAATCAATTGTTAAACAATTGAATAATCATGTAGGCTAAAATATGTAAATCATTCGCTTTAACTGTCTTTTGCCATATTTTTTTCAAAATAATGAACTTTAATAAACATTAAATACTTGAAAAAACAACTAACTGCCAAATAAAAAGATACCTAGATGTTTTGTCAGGATATTAGTAGGTGCAACCTTTCCAAATTTAATTTTTGGAGGATTTGGTTGGAAGTGGAAGAGGCTAAACTAGAATAAAGTTTACTCAACGACCACACAGTCGAGTACGTACTCAATCGAGTATGAAATAGCTTATATTTAAATTCTTTATTCAGCAATATGAATTTGATCAAACAGAATTCTATTAATTCATTCTTAGACTTCAAACTATTATTTGAAAGGTGGGAAAAGTTGGCGGACAATACGCACCCAAGTACCTGTCTATATCATGACTACCTTAGCAGAATTAAAAAGTCTCCCCAGTTATTAGAATCCGATATTGATCCTAAAGTTTTAAATTCTGATCAAAACAGGTTTGGGTTCGGTTTAATCCTCAGTTCATTATTGCCGCTTTCTGGCCAAGAGGAGAAGAAGATTTTGGCTATTTCAAAACCTTTTGATTACAATCCGATCTACGCAACACCGGCTTTTTCAAAGCAATTTTTAGGTGAAAATGGGTCAATAGCAATTCCTGAGGATCTTGATTATGAACGGATCACTTTTGATAAAATGATTCACGTATATGCCAAGATTCTCAGTCAGTTATATGGTGTCAAAATGGATCAGTTTCCTCCAATGGTATTCAAATTCAAGGGGCCTGACGGAGTGACGAAGCATTATCAAATCCATTTCAACCTACAATTTGTACATGTGGTATCGAAGGGGCCGCTTCCTGAGATTCCGCAAGGTTCTGAATTATGCAGGGTAGATGAATCGTATCAATTTGAACTGGAGCGGTTGAAGAAGCTACTTCCTTTAGATCAATTTGAATTTCATGGGTTTGCAATCATGGAAGCGAATGATTTAACTGTGGCCCAAAGTGTGGCTACACTAAATGAGGCTGTTCTCAAACAGGATCTGGTCAGTCCGGAAGAGTTTATGCACATCGTAGAAGATTCGGTTAAGAGCCTTTTGGACAGGGGGGAGTTAAAGGTGGGCCTGGCGGTGCTTCAAAACATCTCAGGGAGAATCATTATGTCAGAAAATCGACTGGCCTACAGTTACCTCTTCCGCCAATTGTTTACTACTGAAAGTGACAAACCTTACCGGGCAATTATGGATTTTCTTTCGAAAGTCAATAAGCCGGTAATTCTAAAAGATATTCAGAAAAATCCAGATAATCTTCCTCTAATCAGCCTTTTGGTGGAGATGGGACTTCAAGAAGTTATACTCTATCCACTAAGACATAATGGGGATCTTGTAGGTGTACTGGAGATTTGTTCCTTTCAGAAAGAGACTTTCGACCCGATGATGATTCATACGTTAGATCATCTGGCCCCCTCCCTTTCTTTGGCATTGCACAGACAAGCGGAAAATTTGGATCATAAAATCAAGGCTATCATTAGGAAGAATTTCACAGCTATTCATCCAGTGGTAGAATGGAAATTTGATGAAATTGCCCTGGATTATGTATTAGAGGAAGAAGCGGGTAAAAGTCCCCAGATCAAACCCATTCTATTCAACGAAGTGTATCCCTTGTATGCTGCTGTGGATGTTAAGAACTCAAGTATAGAGCGAAATCAGGCAATACATGATGATTTCATCATCCAGTTGAACATGGGAAAAGCCATCTTGGAATTGGCTGGAAATTTACATTATCTACCTTTATTGGATCGGCTGATCGACCAGGTTGAAGAATATAAACGTAGGATAAATTTGATTCTGCTAAGTGAAGAAGAGGTCAGGATCACAGAGTTCTTTCATTATGAATTAGAACCGACATTCGTTCACCTGAGTGAGACATATGAAGATCTAAAGCCAGAGATTCAAGCTTACTTTAACGCATTGGACCCCCAGCTTCTGATTATCAATCATCATCGGAAAGCATTCGAAAAGAGTCTGCAACTTATCAATCAGACGGTTGGGAAGTTTTTGGATGAACAGGAAGCGGAAATTCAAAAGATTTTCCCACACTATTTCGAGAAATTCAAGACTGACGGCATTGAATACAATATTTATATCGGACAGTCATTGGTTAAGAATCAGAAGTTTGATCCGGTGTATCTGAAAAATTTAAGGCTTTGGCAGTTACAGAGTTTGATAGACGTATATCATCTGATCAATGAAAAGAAACAGCAACTGGAAAATCCTCTGGAAATCACGCAATTGATTCTGGCCCATAGTACTCCTATATCTATAAGTTTTAGGTTGGATGAACGGAAATTTGATGTGGAAGGAGCCTATAACATCCGCTATGAAATCATGAAGAAACGGATTGATAAAGCGTTAATTGTTGGAACTAAGGAACGACTGGTTCAGCCGGGAAAGATTGCCATTGTTTATTCACAGCTTCGGGAAGCCAGAGAATACCGGGATTATATCAATTATCTGCAGAACAAAGGAAAGCTCCTGGATGAAGTGGAGGAGCTCAAATTGGAAGAAATGCAGGGTGTCCATGGACTAAAGGCTATCCGGGTAGGTATTGCTGAAAGGGACCAAACTTACTTGACGAAAGAATCAGAACTGATATCCGAGCGAAAAGAAAGGTAGATATTCTTCTTCATTGAATCCTATTGAGAGCGTGGCAACAAGCTGGTTAAGTGGAGCCAGCCAAACCCCTGCTCCAAAGGAATTGTGCCATTCATCAGAATCTTCATTTTGTACCCAAACTCTCCCGATATCATTATAGGCCAATACGCCCACTGTAGCGGGTAAAATATAGGTTTTCAGGTTAAATAAACGGATCCTTACTTCGGTATTGTTGTACGCTACTGCATCGCCGTTGAACCGGTATCTTCTGTATCCACGGAGATTGTCCAACCCACCAAGTGTTTGGCCTTGGAAGAATTCAAAGTCTCCCCAGTTTTTGCCACCACCAAATCGTGTCGCCCAAACCATTCTGGAGGGGTACCTGAACGACCAATAAAGTGCAAGTTCCCCATCAATACGGGTGAAATCACCCGAGAAATCAGTCAATCCCCACATCCGTTTTGCCTGACCTTCAAAATATAACCCTCTAGTGGGTATATTCTTATGATCGCGTCTGTCAAAAACCACTTTAGCTGAGACACCAGAATAAAATTTTGCTTTGTCCAGGACTGCTTGGTCCAGTCCGCTTTCAGGAGCAGTAATATATTTATCTTCATTGTCTTCAGGATCAAATCTATAAACCTGATAATGTGGGCCAATTGTGAGGCTTCCGCTTTCGCCAAGTTTGGACTGTAATCCACCGTGCAACTCATACCAGTTGAACCGCGCCCGATAATATTCGATGTCGTATTCGTCACTGTTGTTCTGAGATTCATTTCCCATTCCGAAGAAGTTATACGCATAATCTGGAGCACGGACATCCGCTTTCCATACCAGATCCAAGTTGCCAAGAACATCCACTGCATGTCCGTTGTATTCGATATTGAAGGCGTTGGTTTTGATGGCATAATTACCTACAATCGACTGGCGAACAGCAAATGGCTCTTTCTTGAAGCCGTGTTTTTCCCACAATATACCTGCACCTAAGAATACACCATCATCTTTATTTATTGCCACAGATGCTAAAGGCATCACTTTGTCATATTTGAATTCTTTTCGCTCATAACTCAGGTACGAAAGAGATGGCGCGTATTTTATTTTAGCACTTTTGCCCAGCTCCAGTGTCTTTTTTTCATCACGGTTCTGATAGATCAGGGTGTTTCTTTTCTGGGTTTTACCGCTATCTGAATAGGTGTTGGTACCATTTCCGGGTACAATTCTGACTTTAATTTTTCCCGGCCCTTCTCCTTCAAATAGAAATTGATCATCACCTTTCAGACCATACAGTCGAACCTCTTCAGTTTCTGCAGGGTCAAAGGTTCTTTTATAAATTTTGTGCTCCAGATCTCCTGATTTATCGATCTTACGAATTTCTACTTCTATCTTTCCATCATTTTCATAGCTCACCTTGAACTGTTCGTTTTTATGGGTGCCAGTCACATCCACATCCTTCGAAAGAAACCGGTAGTGTTTTAACATTTCTTCTTTAAGCCAAGATTTTCGCTGCCTTAGTTTGGCTTGAATCACGGGACCATCTTTATCTGCGACGGTGTCAGGCCAATCCACAAAAGCTTTAGCAATTGCCTCCTCAGTCATTTTAGGGATTACCTTGTCCAATGCTGTTTCCCAATCATGTTTGTCCAGTTCATTCAGGAAGCTACGGTCAAAGAACCTTGCATTGAACATAAAACCTGAGACAAAGCGTGGGGGGGCGTAATCAAATCCCTGAAATCTCGGCTCCGCCCACTTGCGACTTGCTATTTTTGGAAAGATACCTTGGTTCACAAAGAATGCCTGATCTCTGTCCCGCGGCATTGGGGTGAACTCCCAGCCATTTTTTCCCTTCTCACCAACCCATCTCCATTGATCATCGTGACGGTCCCAATCTGCTATCCATAAATCAAATATTCTGGCCTTGAGTACCTCCTTTTGCTTCACCTGATGATCATTATCCCCCTGGATTTTCTTGAGCATTTTATCAGTGCTGAAAAATTCTACATCTGCTGGAGCATCTTTCCCCGCGATTTCGCGCTCTTCGAACAGGTATAATTCATTACCAAATTCTTTTCTGTAAACCCCCAACAATGGATCATCAGGTAAGTAGACGATGGTTGGGATGGTATGGACAATTCCTACTTGATCGGCAAGTTTGGCTACAGCCAAAGCAGCATAAGGATGTGAAGCAGAGATCTGATCCTGAATCACCTGCTTGGCAATCGTCTGACGAAGCTCCGGAGAAAGTGCATTTTCAGGATATTTATTGATGGATCGCAGGACGTATTCTTTCCCGTTTTTATCAGCCAGTCTCAGCGAATGGGTTTGTAGTCCACCACCTTTTTTGATAATGGTAAGACCATTCTTTTCAGTAAGTAGATCTATGGTGGGAAAGGTGGCAGGAATGGCCCAAGTTTCCCTGTAGTTTTTGCCAAGGAAGCGATAGTATCCTTTGCTATGGAGATATTGTGTGGAAATGGGACGTGTGACACTTGAAGAAATGGCGCGGTCGAATGATTCCAGATCAGAGATATCGTCTGCAAATGGTAGGACCAGCTGAGACTGATATAACGGGGCTTGCTTGGATGGATCAAAAAAGGATAAATCTACTTCATGATTTTCGTAAAAATCCAGCACAGCATAGCCTTGAGATGGATAGGTGAAATCTGCCGGATTGTTCTTCTTGATGTAGGTGTCTTTTGCTCCGGCACCACTGATGATGTAATGCACATTTTGCTCCCGCTTGTAAGTCAGGCCATGTTCGTGACCGGCCACTTGAATAATGTTTGGGTGGCTTTGGAAGACGGTATCAAGCGCCCGGATCATGGCTTCATATTTCGGGTGCGGCAGATCTTGGATATCTCCAAACCAACTTCTGTACAGCGGATAAATTGATCCGACTATCGGCAGAGGAATGTATAGATTGGGATCGACGTCAGTGAGTGGAAACAAGTGATTTTTCCAATTGTACCCTCCATTATGTGGGCCATATGAACGTAGCGGATGATGCATTGCTACGAGTATAGTTTTGTTCTGGTTTTCTTCCAACAGGTAGCCAAGAGCTGCCAAAACCTCTTCTTCTGATTTGTAATCGCAATCTGAATCTGCACCAGGTTTGCCTTTTTGCTGAAGCCACCATTGGCTATCCAGCGTGATAAGCAGTGTTTCGGGATCCAGTGGGATTACATTTGGTCCTGGACAGCCACCGCTTGGAAGCCACATCACTTTATCTTCCGTGTAATGTTCCTGTACATATTCCTCAGCCCGGTTGACAGAATTCAAGCCATCGGATTTCCCACGTTCCCAATCGTGGTTACCGGGTACCATCCAGATTTTTCCGGAGATAAGTTGTGTTAGATCTAATTGCGTTTTTAAAATAAGTTCAGCTTCTGCCCGGTCGCTATCCTTGCTGGTAGGCATTCCTGAAGGATAGATGTTATCACCTAGGTAAATAATATGTGTTGGAATCAGTGAATCGGACTGTAACTTTTTCCGCACGTCTTGAACTACAGGATGGTGCCCGTCTTCCATTTCTCCCGCATCTCCGATTAAATAGATCCTGAACTTTAAAGGACTTTCCTGAGCAAACAAACTACTGGACAGCAAACAAAAAATCAGTGAAAGTAAAAGTTTCTTCATGGGGTATAGACAAATTTAAGAATATTGGGTCTTCCATCCTGCGCTTCATTGGAGATATACATTGTCCCGTCAGGATCAAAGGTGATCCCTTCAGGCTGTTTAAATATCCTTGGACTGAGTCTATAGATTTCTTTGGGATTAAAATCCAAATCTGCTATCAATAACCATTTACCACTTGAGGAAATAATATATAATTGATTCTCAATAGGGTGTATGGCGGCCGCCGAGGGTTGAATATCCAACGAGTCTGATTTTTTACTCGTGAGTAAAGGTTGGATATCTGCTCTTTTCAAAGTCTTAAAAGGAATAGAATCATATTCTTTGGTAATCAAATCAAAGCGAAAAATAGAAGCTTGTTCAGGCCCTTTGTCCCACTTACAAACTTTACAAAAAACATACAGGGATTGTTCTGACCTGGATGCTATAATTGCTTCAAAATCTCTTTTTTCTTTGATAGGAAAATGATGTTCGATGCTTTTTTTACCTTTTTTCAGTGGTGACACCACTTCGTATAAGGTCCCGTTGCTCTGCAATACCCAGGCGACGCTGTCTATTGCCGTCAAATCCTCTATATCCTTATTTTTGGCAAATTTCTTTTTCTTGAGAATTTCACCTGTCTGTGGATCCAATTGATAAATTATGGAAGATTCATCCTCAATCGCCCAAAGTTGATCATTCCCAAACCAAAAGATTCCAGATACTTCTTCCATATCATCCTGGAGATTTATTTTTTCATAGGTCTCCAGTGAATAACCAGCAGGAAAGGGGTCATTTCTGGACTCCGAAACAATAGGAGTACATTGGCTGGTCAGTAGCAAAAGAAAGGTTACTATCTTTGGTAAATGCATCGTTATTTAGTGGTAACTACTTATCTTCAAATTAGTATGCTCAAATTAAGTGAATAGCTGTGGATACTCAACTCGAAAAGTTTGAATCCCGGATCAGGGAAATGTTTAAAAGTTGCCAAAAATCGGAGCTTTGTTACCACAATCTTGATCATACAACGCAGATTGTAAACAAAGCGCAGGAAATTGGTGAATATTATGCTATTGGCAAAGATGAGCAGGAAGATTTATTTTTTGCTGCTTGGATGCATGATATTGGGTATTGGGAAGGAAAAGGGGAGGGGCATGAAGCACGTGGAGCCGCTACGGCAGAGAAATACTTAACTGAGCTAGGCCTAAGCATGGTTCGAATAGAACGGGTGAAATCTATTATTCTGGCTACCAAGGTGCCGCAGAATCCCCAGAATCTACTTGAAAAAATAATATGTGATGCCGATCTTTTTCACCTGAGTTCGGATAGCTTCTTTGATCAGACGCTTTTACTCAAACAAGAGCATGAAAATTCTGGTAGGGGGAATTTTGCGCTTATTGATTGGTTAAAAAGAAGCTATAAATTCATGAAAGATCATCATTACCACACTTCCTATGCCCAGCAATATTTACAACCGGGAAAAGAAAAAAATCTCAAACTCATTGAAATGAAAATTGAAGAAGCTGAGGCTAATTTTGATTCCAACCAAGTCGAACCGGGAAATAAGAAAAAGAAGAACAAGAATAAATCAGAAAGAGGAGTGGAAACAATGTTCCGTGTCACTTCAACCAATCATCTTGAACTTTCAGCTTTAGCAGATAATAAAGCCAACATTATGATTTCTGTGAATTCGATCATCATCTCAATTGTAATCACCGTCCTGATCCGCAAGCTGGAGGAGTATCCAAATTACATAATTCCTACTTTTATGTTATTGGTAACATGTCTTTCTGCAATGGTTTTTGCGATTCTGGCTACCCGTCCGAAAGTAACAAATGGCAGAATAAGCAAAGAAGACATTGCCAATAAGAAGGGGAACTTGCTGTATTTTGGTAATTTTCATGGGATGTCACTCAATGAGTACAAAGAAGGTATTCATTCCCTAATGGACGACGGGGGATATCTCTACGATAGTATGATCACTGATATTTACTTCTTGGGTAAAGTTCTTTCTGAAAAATACCGTCTTCTTCGGAAGAGTTATAACATCTTCATGTTCGGATTTGTAATTTCAGTGATTGCATTTTTGATTGCCACCGTCTTCTTTGAGCCATTGCAATACTAAATTGAAACGAAAATTCCGTTTTCTTTTCTTTCGTCTGGAAAGGATTTAACTGTAGACTTTGTTGTTTTCCAGGCGGCCCAGAAAGTTATGCGCCTGACTTACAGCCATTGCTCCTTCACCTACCGCACTTGCGACTCTTTTGACAGACCCACTCCGGATATCTCCCACCGCAAAAAGACCTGGAATACAGATTTCTAAGGATTGCGGTTGACTGACATACGGCTAATCATAACTTTCTAAACGGTCCAAAGTGAGATCTCTTCCGGTAGGTACAAAACCACTTTGATCCAGACAGGTCGTTTCCTTTAGCAATTAAATGGCCATGCTAGACCAAAAAAGAAACGAAATAGATGTTCTACGCACTAACTTTATGTCAAATTTTCTAAGAAAATTGCTCAATTGTATTTGAAAAGAGAGCTTTATTGAGGTCGTAAAAAATCTTTTGGCAACATCTTATTACTGAACTTGCTAAATATAGAAGCCCTTAAAAAATTTTTATTAGCCCATCAATCCAGAAACACAGCAATGTCATGCAAGCTTGATAAGAACAATTTCTCTCCAAGAAGTAGGCCTGCAAAATCGTTTAGTAAAAGCTCACAATCTAACTAGGAAATAGAAACTGAAAGCTTTATTTTCATACTCAGCTTTTTGTAAAATGCATCCGGACATCAAGACATATCACGAACAGCACACTTCTGCAGATAGAGAAATATTCGATTTGCTTGCATCTATTATAGACGGTATATTGACAGATGCGGAAAGTAAAGTGTGGCATGGACATCCAGTTTGGTTTTTGAAGGGGAATCCCATTGTAGGATATAGCAAGCAAAAAGCGGGTTGCAGGTTGATGTTTTGGAGTGGAGCCGACTTTGAAGAAGTTGGATTAGCTGTGAAAGGGCAAAAATTTAAAGATGCCTCCATATTTTATACAACAGTGGATCAGGTGAATGTGCAGGCCCTGGAGCGATGGCTGATGAAATCGATCAGGATTCAGTGGGACTATAAAAACGTGGTAAAAAGAAAAGGCAAACTTGAAAAGTTGAAGTAGAACTTATGAAAGATATGTCAAAACATGATGAGCGAATTGCTAATATGACATTCTCCTCGGTTTACCCGATGTATGTAGAAAAAGTGGAGAAGAAAGGAAGAACCATTGAAGAATTGCATCAAGTAATCGAGTGGCTAACTGGCTTTAATGATAAGAAGCTTAACGAATTAATCGCTGCAAAAGTAACGTTCAAAACATTCTTCGAAGAAGCGACACTAAATCCTAATTCACACCTCATTACAGGTCTGATCTGCGGATATCGCGTGGAGGAAATCACGAATCCGTTGACACAAAAAACCAGGTATCTGGACAAATTAGTGGACGAGTTGGCAAGAGGCCGTAAGATGGAAAAGATTTTAAGAAAGGCTGAATGATGATGATGGATGTTGGGAGATGGAAGAAGGGTGATGAGTGTAGGAGGTGGGGATGTTGGAAGAATCTGAAAAATGAATTAAGTCGCAGTGGCGAGAGTTCAGCACAGCTTCCCATGCGTGACTGCGACTGAACACTGCGACTGCCTACTTTTGAAGGTGAAGGCAATGATCATAAGTACAAGCCCCACCTTCTAGGTTTAACCGAGATTAATCCTCTAAATACCCGAATTTCCCAAGGTTATAATCATTGAAAGCCTCCATCAATTCCGCCTTTGTATTCATTACAAATGGTCCATGGGACGCAATTGGTTCATTTATTGGCTCACCACTGAGCACTAAGACAACGGATTCTTCTATTGCTTTAATGTCAAAATCTTCTCCCTCAGCTTCGAACAAGGCAAATTGGTCCGTTTCCACTTTCTCCTTTCCATTTACTACTATAGCGCCTTCAACTACTAATAGTGCAGTATTGAAGTGGGCAGGGAATGAGAAACTCGCAACGCCATCTTTTTTCAATTTCGCGTTCATCAGATTCACTTTGGAAAAGGTGCTTGCAGTCCCTTCAAGTCCTTGATATTCCCCAGCTATCACTTCTACGATGCCCGCATCATTGGCTAATCCATATTTTTGGATTTGATCGTTTTTTATACCCTGATATTTAGGAGTACTCATTTTGTCTTTTGCAGGCAGGTTTACCCACAACTGTACCATCTGGAATTCACCGCCACTTCTGCTGAATTCTTCTTCGTGGTATTCTTTGTGAAGGATTCCCGAAGCAGCAGTCATCCACTGCACATCACCTTCTTCGATCACCCCGCTGTTGCCGCTACTGTCATGATGCGCTACTTTGCCTTTGTAAGCAATGGTGACAGTTTCAAAACCCCGGTGTGGGTGAACGCCTACTCCTTTAGGTTCAGTGGAAGGAGGAAAGTGAAACTTAGAATTATAATCCAGCATGATGAACGGGTTCATGCGATGCGCGTCTAAATGATATCCTCCGGGTATAAAATTATGGACGCGGAATCCATCTCCAACAAAATGTGGTGCAGGTGGATTGACAATGATTTCTATGTTTTTGGTGTTCATAGTAGTGTTTGTTTAAGATGAAACAAATATCACTATCACAGCACCGTTGCACATTGATGTATGGTAAGATCGGATCTTAAGTCATTTTAAAATTTCGCGTGGCAAGTTCTTTCCGGACCCTGCTAAGGGATTCTGGGGTAATCCCAAGGTAGGAAGCGATCATCCATTGGGGCACCCGGAGTAGGAGATCGGGGTACTTTTGAATAAAAGTTAAATAACGTTCTTCTGCTGTTGCCCCAAGAAGCTGATTGACACGTTGTTGGAGTTGACGAATATGAGTGTGTAAAGCCCGGTCATTCGCGAGTTGAAACTTTGGACTGATCCTTGAGATCTTCAAAATAAAATCTGAAGTAAGAAGTACCACTTCGCTATTTTCAATTGCTTCAATGTAAAAATCTGAAGGTTCATTGAAGTATAGGCTAGCTCTGTCCAACGAAATCCAAGTTTCAGGAGCAAACTGAATAATGTGTTCTTTTGCTGTGTCACCGATGGTATACGTTCGCAATAATCCACTTTCTGTAAACATCGCATGCATACAGACTTCCCCGGCCTTCAATAAAAATTCACCTTTTTGAAATTTCTTTACTTTAGCATCTTGTAGAAGTTGGTGGATATAAGAATCGGAAAGGTCACTTTTTTCTTTTATATAATTGTGGAGGTTCGGTAGCATAGCGGGAGTATATTCCAAAATTACTTCGATATCGGGATAATACAAGTGATGTGGGTGTTGGGTGTGGGGTGTTGGGTGCACGGTGTAGGATTGTGCCTAGGCTGGTCAGGCAGGAGTTTGCAGATCGCAATCATACCAATTGGAATTCAGGGGCGTAGCCCTGATCTCTTCGTAGAAAAAATGTTTGATTCGTAATGGGTAGGGGCGTAGCCCTGAAATCTGGAGGATGCGAGGTGTGGGATGCGGGGTGTGGGATGTTGGGTGTGGGATGTTAGGTGTGGGATGCTCGATGTCCTTCGATGTTCAAGATTCGGAATTCGATGTTGTTTATTGATTGAGTGTAGGAGGTGGGTGGAAGACGGAAGAAAGGGTATCAAGTAATTAGTATCATGTATTCAGATGTATCAAGTCTGAAGATTCGATTAAAAAGGGGCGTAGCCCTGACACCTTCTTAGAAAATGATTAATTGTTGTAAAAGCCAAGGGGCGTAGCCCTGAAATCTGAAATGTTAAGTGTGGGATGTTGGCGTAGATGTTTTTCGGCGTTCAGAATTCGATGTTCTTTATTGATTAAGTTAGAAGAGCAAATTGATCAGCCTAACCTCAAAAAATGCCGTAAATCGTAGTTCGTAAATCTGTATTGTTGGATGTTTGGTGTGGGATGCTCGATGATGTTCGATGTTCGATATTCAGAATTCGATGTTTTTTATTTATTGGGTTGGTTGGGAGACGGAAGAGGAAGCACGGGAGACCTGCCTTTGCCGGCTAAGCAAGCAATCTCATTAAGAGGAAAGGGGGTTTGGATGGGGAATTGATCTGCCTGACCTCAAAAATCCCGTAAATCGTATTTCGTAAATCGTAGTTTTGAATTGTTGGGTGATGGATGCTCGATGTTCAAGATTCGGAATTCGATGCTAATTCTTCAGCAGGTGCTTCATCTCGGCATGGAACCTGTATAGCAAAATAGGATAATATTTTAGTTCTGGCTTTCAATTCATTCTTATGATGAAGATGATTTCAATTATCGCTATTGCTCTTTTGGCTAGTATAGGTATGTCGTGTAACCTTCCAAGGGACACGCGTGATTCTTTCGATTATGCAAAGAGTCATGCACTAAAGGTCGGCGTGGTAGATAATCCACCATTTTCAAGGTATGATTCTGACTCCATCAGAGGCACCGAAATAAAAATGATCGAGGAATTTGCTCAGAAAGAGGGATTGGAAGTTGAATTTATTCCCGGGTCAGAATCTTCGCTGGTTGAACGGATGAAAGAGGCAGAGATTCATGTCCTGGTAGGGGGATTTGAAAAGAAAACTGTCTGGAAGGAGAAGACTGGCAAAACCAGGCCGTATGATGGGAAGCATATCTGGCTGATCCCCAAAGGAGAAAACAAGCTAGTATACAAACTGGAATCCTATTTACATACGATCAAGAAGCCATGAAACCAACCTCAAGATTTGAACTTCCGCCACAGTTAAAGGGCACTTTACAGCAGGCCATTCGCCTAGAATGGATTTCATTAGCATATCTGGTAACTGTGGTAATTCTGATGAACCTGGTGATGGGATCCAGTCAAGCGATGAAAACTGCTTGGTTGGAAGATGCCTTAAGCACCCTACCGGGTATTTCTTTTTTGATAGCATCCAAATACTTTGAGAGACCTGCGACAAAGAAATTTCCATACGGTTTCCATCGTACGTTCACTATAGCTTTTCTCACAGGTTCAGTCGCATTGTTTTCGATCGGGTGTTTCCTTGCCATAGATTCAGTGATTACTTTGGTGAAGATGGATAGGCCAACAATAGGAACAATTTTCATTTTTGGAAAACAGATCTGGATGGGATGGATCATGATTTTGGTCTTAAGTTACAGTGCTATTCCTTCCGTGATTTTAGGGATCAAGAAAATGCCCTTGGCAAAAAAGCTGCATAATAAAATTTTATTTACAGATGCAGATACTCATAAAGCTGATTATCAGACTGCTTTTGCAGCCATGATCGGGATCATCGGCGTGGGCTACGGCTTATGGTGGATGGATTCTTTGGCAGCATTGATTATTTCAGTGTCAGTGATAAAAGATGGTTTGAAAAATCTAAAGAATGCGATTGCGGATCTGATGGACCGGACCCCAATGGATGTAACCAGTGAGAAGCCTGATCTGCTCACGGAAGAAATACGACAAAAAGTACTTGAATTTCCTTGGGTTGAGGATGCTATGATACGGTTTAGAGAGCAGGGACAAGTTTATTTTGGAGAGGTATATGTAAAAATGAAGGCAGATTCGGATTCAGATAAATTGATTGAGGAAGCCAAACAAAAGTTGAAGGATTATCATTGGAAAATTCATGATGTCACTATAATGCCTGTCACTGAATTTTAAATTTTAGCTTTCAAGTGGGGGAATAATTTCAATAATTTCAAGAAAAATATGCCCATAACAAACATTGAGGATTTAAATTTTCGATAGGAATCAGATTGCTTTTTAAGATTTTTCAAAAGCAATTTAATGAAGAGAAATCAAGTGCTTTTATCCTAATTTATTTCAGTTTAACCCATACTTTTCAAGACCGGCTACGTCATTGTAAGCTAAAATAAAATTGCTGTTTGAAGTTACGGCTATCATTGAACTTTAGCACTGGGCGACAACTTCGGTGATCAGTGATTTAAACAGGTTGTCTTGGTTGTTATTAATTCTGCCATACTAAAAGAATAGCTTAAAGTATAGAAGTTAATTCTTGCCTTGACAAAATAAAAATTGCTATTTTAGTGATTAGCAATAATTAATTCACTCTTGAAAGTACTTTCTGATCACCTTGATTTTGAATGGTTACCTGGCTTAATAGCAGGAGATGAAAAAGCATTTAAGCTGTTTTTTAAATTATATCACGCTAAAGTATTCAAGTTTACTCACCAATATCTTAAGAATCGCCAACTCGCTGAGGATCTAGTACAAGACATTTTTATTAAAATTTGGCAGGAAAAGTCGAAACTGAGAGATGTTGAAAATTTTGAAGCGTATCTTTTTACCATTGTAAAAAGGAAGACAATTGACTGCTTGCGACAGCTGGCACGGGATCGGGAAGCATACTCAAAATTAAAAAGTAGCCAGACATCTGCTTGTCACCCGATTGAGGACCTTGATAACGCAAAATACCTTGATAAAGTCAAAAAAGGGCTTACACGGCAGCAGTTAGTGGTATTTGAATTGAGCAGAGAAAAGGGGATGACTTATGAAATGATTGCCGGAGAGCTGAATATTTCTAAAAATACCGTCCGGAACCATATGGTTGAAGCACTTAAGTATCTAAAAATGATACTGAAAAAGCCATTTTTTAGCTTTATCACAATTTTTCTTTTATTCAACTAGTCCTATGGTCGGGGCCTAGGCGTCATCCTTATAGATGTAACCTACAGAAGCCTTGAACACCCGCTTTAAAGAACTACTTGAAAAGTATCTGACCAATACCTGCTTACCATCAGAACGGGATGAGTTTTTTGCAATGCTGAATGATCCAGCCTATGATGATCTTCTGCATGAAAAAATGCAAGAATCGTGGGATCATCTTGACATTGGTCAGGAACCTCTTTTATCTGCAAACGATGAGCTGTTTCAATTAATTAATGAAAAGAAATCGGCACATTTAAAAGTCTCAAGACAGAGCGGAATCAGCTATAAATGGTACTGGGTGGCAGCTACTTTTATGCTCATTAGTAGTTTGACCTTAACCTTATTTTTATCCGGGGAAGCTAACCTGACACCTCAGGAAAATTGGACCAGCATTTCTGCCGGCATTGGGGAGCGAAAATATATAGTGCTTCCGGATAGTAGTGAAGTTTGGTTGAACTCTGGCTCTACTGTACGTTTTTCGTTGGAGTTTAAGCCAAGGGCTGTACAACTTACAGGGGAAGCATTTTTTGATGTGAGACGTGACACACTCAATCGGTTTAGTATCAGGACAGGTGAGATCGTAACCCAGGTGCTGGGTACTTCATTCAATATTCGGTCATTTGAAGAAGAAGCAGAGGTGAAAGTAACTGTCAATACTGGAAAAGTAGGTATTGGAAAAGAGAATCTGCCATTTGCTTCCCTTCTTCCCGACCAGCAGATATCCTATCAGAAAATCGCCGGTGATTTTTCTTTTAATGAAGTGGATGCGGCTTCATTATCCTCCTGGAAGGAGGGGAATCTGGTATTCGAAAATATCACGTTTGCCGAGGCTGCTGTCACACTTCAAAATCACTTTGGAGTCGGGGTTTACTTTCAAAATGAGAATTTGAAGGACTGTAGGTTTACTGCCAAATTTGATATGGAAGAAGATATAGAACATGTCCTTGAAGTATTGAGCAAACTTAACGGAATCTCAGTAAGAAGTGAAAATGGAGACATCTACTTTTCCGGAACTAAATGTTTATAAAAAGAAAATGCTTATGTGAAACCGCGAAATCAAAAAAAGCTGCTTCGGTTGCACCCGAAACAGCTTCGCCTATTGAAAAGGCATAGATCCAGTCATTATCAATTAACCTAATCCAATTCAAAATTATGAAATTATATTTATCTGGGATATATCAGACCCTGTATAAAAAAATTGGCCATTATCGGCTGAATTATCATGCACCGGTCATCCTTCTAAAAAAGACCAAAATCATGTATTTGGCTTTTCTACTTTTGAGCACAACCCACTCAGAAGCCAGAAATCAAACACCGGAGCTTGACGAAATTTTTGTCAATATAGAGCTGGACGGAGAATCCTTGGTAAGTGCCTTCAAAAAGATAGAAGAAAGCACTCCATTTAAATTCTCCTATAAACTCGACCAGGTCAAATCATATCAGGATTTAACGCTAAAGAAGTCAAAGCGGACGCTTAAAAATACATTGGACCTACTTCTTGCAAAAACAGAACTGCAATATGAAAAAATTGAAAACAGTATTGTAATTACCCCCAAAATCAATTCCGTAGATGAAATGGTGGAACCTATATCCACTGTCGCAAAGAAGGTTATTTCAGTTAGGGGAAAAGTAACGACCGATACAGATCCTGAAGGAATGCCCGGGGTAAATGTAAGAGTTGTGGGAACTCAGAACGGTACAGTTACAGATTTGGATGGGCTGTACGAAATAAATGTAGCGGATGAAAATGCCGTGCTGGAATTTTCCTTTATAGGCTACGAATCGAAACGCGAGGAAGTTGGTACAAGGACAGAAATCAATGTAAATCTTACCGAAATTATCAGTGGACTCAATGAAGTAGTGGTAGTTGGGTATGGGGTACAGAAAAAAAGTGATTTAACGGGGTCAGTGGTTTCACTGACACAAAAAGATTTTACACAAGGTGCTAATTCAAATGCACTTCAATTATTAAACGGGCGTGCTCCCGGTGTGAATATCAGTCAACCCAATTCCGCTCCGGGGGCTGCCACCAAAATCCAGATCCGTGGAGCAGGTTCAATCAATGGGGATAATAATGCATTGGTAGTGGTAGATGGACTGCCCGGCGTAAACCCCGCAGATATCAGTCCGGATGATATTGAATCTATCGAAGTACTAAAAGACGCTTCGTCTGCGGCTATTTATGGGACCAGAGCTGCCAATGGGGTCGTCTTGATTACCACCAAAAGTGGAAAGAAAAATGAACCTACTTTAAAGTACAACATGTATTATGGAGTTCAGTCGGTTGCAAAGCGTGTCGATGTGCTCAGCGGTACGGAATATATGCAGACCCTTAATGCCATTAGAACTGAAGGTGGAAAAGATCCCATCTATACCCAAGATCAGATTAATACGGTAGGAGAAGGGACAAATTGGCAGGACATCATTTTTAACAAATCTGCCCCTGTTCAAAACCATCAAATTACAATGTCAGGAGGATCAGATAAAAGTACTTATTATGCAGGATTAAATTATTTTACACAACAAGGGTTAGTTAAAAACTCGAATTTCAACAAGTTGAATTTGCGTACCAACATTGACTTCAAACCAAAGGAATTTCTTCGTTTTAAGTTCAATATGAATTACACCAGATCTGTACAGAATGCAATCTTATTTTCCAATGCGGCGAATGAGAATGCGGGTCCTATAAATTCAGCCATACAGTTTGATCCCACGCTTCCTTCTGGGTTAAACCAAAATGGGCAATATTACCTGAATGATTTTATTGCTTTGGACAATCCTGAGGCATTGATCAATGGGGTGTCTAATGAAACCTTGCGTAATAGGTTTTATGGGACATTCACCACAGAAGTAGAGCCTGTCAAAGGGCTTATTGGATCTGTAAGACTTGGGGGCTCGACCAGCAGTTCGATCAACTCATCCTATCGTGACAGATCTACTCTGAATGGTAGAAGTAATGGAGGAATAGGTTCCAGGAATGCCTCTGATTATGCGCAATGGTTGGCAGAATTTTTAATTAGATATGAGAAAGAATTCAATGTAGACCATAGGTTAAATGCTTTTGTTGGGGCGACATTTGAAGAGTTTCTTACCGTGGGAGTGGAAGCAAGCTCCAGAAATTTCTTGTCGGATGTTACTGGATCTGACTTACTTGAGAGTGGGGATGGAGATGAAGGAGATGATGTAAAATCTTCAAGAGATAGAAATAGGCTAAACGGTTTTCTGGGTAGGATCAACTACGATATAAAAGGCAAATATTTGTTGACTGCTTCTTTGAGGGCAGATGGCACTTCCAGATTTTCAGATAGTAATAAGTATGCATTTTTTCCATCAGGTGCATTTGCTTGGAGAGTTTCTGATGAATCGTTCTTTCAGCCTTTAGTTCATGTTTTGAGTACTGCCAAATTCCGTTTGGGATATGGTCAGCTTGGAAATCAAGGAGTTCCAAACTTCAGTACCATCCAAACCTTGGTATCAGGAGGAAGTGCTGTTTTTGGAGAGGCAATTTATCAGGGGGTAGTGCCCGCAAGACTGCCCAATCCGGATCTTAAGTGGGAAACTACTGAGGAAATTAACGTTGGATTGGATTTTGGATTCGCTGGAGATCGGGTGAATGGTTCTATCGACTATTTTATCAGAAATACAAAAGATCAGATATTCAGTAAGCCGATTCCAAGTGTAGTAGGTTTTTCAAACATATTGGTAAACTTTGGGGAAGCGAAAAATAGTGGAGTTGAATTCGCAGTCAATTCTGTTAATGTACACCGTAGCAATTTCAAATGGTCGTCCGCTCTTAATTTTTCCATTCTAAAAAACGAGGTTACTCAATTGCCTGATTTTATTCCTGAAATAGTGTCAGGAAGTATTGGTACGTTCATCAGTAATTATTTGCTGATCAGAGAGGGAGTGCCGATGCGTTCCTTCTATGGCTATGAAACAGCGGGTATTTTTCAAACGGGCGAGGATATTTCAGGATCAGCACAGCCTAATGCTGAGCCAGGGCACATCAAGTTCAAAGATCAGAACAATGATGGAGTTATTGATCTGAACGACAGGGTAATACTAGGAGATCCATTCCCTGATTTCACAATGGGGTTTAACAATAGTTTTAGTTACAAAAATTTCTCCTTGGATTTATTCTTACAATGGGTACAAGGAATAGAGACGCTGGATGCGAATGTGACTGAGTCCCTTTATCCTACGAATGAATATCGGAACCGGATTGCCGAATATTTAGAAAACAGATGGACACCCGATAACCCTACTAACAAATACCCAAGTGGCGTGAATCCTACAGCTTATGGAGGTGACAACATCATCAATTCATTGACGGTAACTGATGCCTCCTTTTTGAGACTGAAAACTGTCACTTTGGGATACAATTTCCCGATAAGAGACAGGAAAGTCATTCAAAATGCAAATGTGTATTTAGCAGGGGACAACCTGTTTACCCTCACCAGTTTCAAAGGATTTGATCCGGATGCAAATGCCAGTGCCACAAATGATACGGACAACGTGGCAAAGGTGAATTACAACAGTTATCCCTTAAGTAGGACTTTTCGCTTTGGTTTATCTGTAACCTTCTAAATGACAACGAGATGAATTATACAACAAAGAATATAAAAACAACACTGATCGCATTTTCTATCCTGATAGGACTTACCGGGTGCATCGATTTCTTGGAAGAAAAAGTATATACTGAATATAATCCAAATGAATTCTTAAAAGATAAATCAGGAGTAGATGCACTGCTTACGGGAGCTTATGCCCGCTCGCGCATCATTGCATATGATCATAGAAACTATACCTACCTCCTCAATGAATTCTGTACAGATGTTTCATTTGAGACTGGCGGTGGACTGGAAGCAGTAGCAGCACCTTTTATCCAGTTTACCTGGCCGGTAAACAATGGGGTTTTAAATGGCCAATGGGATAAGATGTACGGCGCAATAGCCAGTGCCAATACTGTTTTGGCAGTGGCTGCTGATCTTCAGGATTTGTCAGAGGACGAACTAAATGCAATTAATGGAGAAGCTAGGTTTATAAGAGCTTCAGCCTATTACAACCTTTATAATCTGTTTGGGCCAACTCCCATCATTGATATACCCGCCGGAGCTACACCGGACGAAATAGAGGAGATAGGCAAGGGAACACCAAGACCTACAAAGGATGAGTTCTTCTCCTATGTAATTGCAGATCTACAATTTGCCGCAGATAACTTACCTATAGAGGAGACTTTGATCGGTAGAGCCACCAAAGGTGCGGCACTTGGTTATCTAATGAAGTTTTATTTCAATGACAAAAATTGGGAAAAAGCTTCCGATACTGCGCAGGAAATTATTGACCTGAATTATTATCGCTTATATGAGGATTATGAAAAGCTGTTTTCAATTAATGGGGAAGCTAATAAAGAATTTATCTTCAGGGCGCCCTGTCTGCCACAGTCAGGCTATCAAAATAACTACATGGCACATGCATTTCCTCCTGGCTACCCAGTAATGGCTACTTGGGCAAATTACGGGGCTCAGTTCAGAACCTACACCGACTTCTATGAGACCTTTGATGCGCAGGACATCAGAAGGAAATTATTTGTAACCGATTATGTAGATATCACCGGGAAAAATATTGAGCTATTATATAGTCAAGATGGTCGGCCTTTGGATAATGCTAGGAGCTTCAAATATTGGCCAGATCCCAACGGAATAGCAGAAAATCATGGCAATGACATCGTTTATATTCGATTTGCCGATGTATTGCTTTCTAGGGCAGAGGCTTTGAACGAGGTTAACGGGCCAAATGCTGAAAGTATTTCCTTAATAAATCAAATTAGGCTTAGAGCCGGGGTAGATGAGATCCAATTGAATGACTTTTCTTCAAAGGATGGTTTACGTGATTTTATATTAGAAGAACGTGGTAGGGAATTCTATACTGAAGGTTTAAGAAGAGAAGACCTGATTAGACATGGTAAGTTTATCTCAAGTGCCCAATCCAGAGGTTATAATGCGCAACCACATCAGGTGTTATATCCAATTCCACTACAGCAGCTCGAGACCAATCCTAATTTGGAGCAAAATCCGGGTTACTAAATCTTAAAACCAGACAAACAAACTATGCAGGTGCAAATGAAAAGAACATTCTTGATTTTAATTGCTTCCCTATTTTACATGGGTTGTAGTTCAAATGGCAGTCAAAAAATGAATACTGATCCGGAAGAAAATGAATTAAATATTGTGCTGATCCATGTGGATGATTTAGGATGGGCAGATATTGGCGTGTTTGGTAGCGATTTCTATGAAACCCCGAATATTGATCGCTTGGCAGCTCAGGGGCTAAGGTTCACCAATTCCTATGCTTCAGCTGCCATTTGTTCCCCAACTCGGGTGGCCATGCTTACGGGTAAGTATCCTGGCAGAACAGGAATTACTGATTGGATAAGGGCGAGGTTCCAGGGAGAAGTAATTCGTAATCCATCAGGATTTGATGAAAATGGCGATAAACCATTAAGAACCCCACAAAATAATATGTATTTACCCTTAGAGGAAGTGACTATAGCCGAACACCTCAAAGAGCGTGGGTATCAGACAGCACACATCGGCAAATGGCATCTGGGTACAGAAGATTATTTTCCGGAACATCAGGGATTTGATGTGAATATTGGCGGTTGTGATTTGGGACAACCGCCAAGTTATTTTGACCCTTATTTGTCAGGCAACGGAAATGCAGACTATGTAATTCTAAATCTTACCCCACGAAAAGAAGGAGAATACTTGACAGATAGGGAAGGGGACGAGGCCGTTAAATTCATAGCTGACCATCATGACAAGAAATTCTTTCTCCATTGGGCCCCATACACCGTTCATACCCCATTGATGGGAAAGGAAGAGCTAGTGGAGAAGTATAAAAAGAAGCAACCGGGCAAGCAATCCAATCCCGTTTATGCAGCAATGGTAGAGAGCTTGGATGACAATGTGGGAAAACTTATGAAAGCGTTAGACAGCTTAGGCCTTAGTGAAAACACCTTAGTAATTTTTACTTCTGACAATGGAGGACTTGAAGGTAATCCTGAGAATCAAATAACCAATAATGACCCCCTGAGATCGCAAAAAGGATATCCTTATGAAGGAGGGATTCGGGTTCCGACGATCATGCGGTGGACAGGACAAATACCTGCAGGGAAAGTTACAGATTCACCCTTGATGACCATAGATATATTACCTACAGTCCTAGGGGCTGTAGATGGTCGTAAGGATGAAAGGAATTGGGATGGAATTGATTACGCTACTTTCATTCAAGATCCGGGAGAACCTATCGAAAGGGATCTGTTCTGGCACTTCCCTCATTATCGATTGTCTGATGTAATCCCTTATTCTATTGTCCGCTCAGGGGATTTTAAATACATTAGATATTATGATGGATCAGAGGGAGAGCTTTATAACTTGAAAGAAGATATGCAGGAAACCACTAATTTAATCAAAACAAGTCCAGAAATGATCGACTCATTGGACGCAAAATTGGACGAGTGGTTGATAGCAACAAATGCTAAAATGCCTGAGGAAAAGGACTAATGAGTGTTTTTTTGCCACCAAGGTCGCAGAGAAAAGCGCAAAGGGTGGAGGTACGCAGAGAGAAGTAGGCAGTCGCAGTGGTCAGTTGGCAAAACACAAAGAGTAAGGGAGCGCAGAGACATCTGGATAGAGGATGCATTGTGAATTTCAGATTTCAAATTTTAGATTTCGAAATTCATCCTTATTTTTTTACCACGAAGGTCGCAGAGAAAAGCGCAAAGGGTGGAGGTACGCAGAGAGAAGTAGGCAGTCGCAGTGGTCAGTCGGCAAAACACAAAGAGTAAGGGCGCGCAGAGACATCTGAACACTGATCACTGCGACTGGAGACTACCTTTGTGGGCAGGCTTGCATCTTGATACTCTTTACTTGCTACACGATACTTATTTTTTATCGTATTTTAGACAAACCCAATAGCCTTAATTTTTATCGACATGGTCAGAAACATAATTGCATTTCTCATTCTTTTGACGAGTTCTTTATTCACCTACGCTCAGAAGACCACCCCAGGATTGTTTATTTCAGATAAAGCAGATAAATCTCAACCTAATGATTTACACAAAGACCTTCAAGCGCATTTTCTAGCAGTTTGTGACGAGATGGCTACATTATCTCCTCCTGCTAGGCAACAGATAGGCAGGAGGCTACTTCATGTGAGCAGAACCTATCTCAAGCGGATTTCTTACCTCGCCTATGCTTATCAATTAACGGGCAAAAAAAGGTACTTATCAGCAACTGAAGACCATTTATTGGCAGCAGCAGCGTTTACGGATTGGAATCCATCCCATTTTCTGGATGTAGCAGAAATGACCATGGCGATGGGGATTGGTTATGATTGGGTCAAAGAGGATTTATCTCCCCGATCGGCTGCAATAATCCGGGAAGCAATCGTAACTAAAGGCCTGAAAGAATCCCTGGATGAAGAGAAAAACTGGTGGATCAATACTACGAACAACTGGAGCCAGGTTTGCCATGCATCCATGGCAGTAGGGGCGTGGGCTGTGGAGGAGGATTATCCAGAATTAGCGCTGCAGCTTATTGCCCGGGCAAAGACAAAGATGCGCATCCCAGAGGCACAATATGATCCGGACGGAGTATATCCCGAAGGAACTTCCTACTGGGAATATGGTACAAGTTTCAATGTGCTTTTTGTAGATGCTTATCAAAAGGCCTATCCAGATAGTACACTGGAAACTTCTGAAGGATTTAAGAAGACGGGAGAATTTTTTCTACATGCCCATGGCCCCACTGGTAGTTTCAATTTCTCTGATTCCAGACACAATGAGGCGCTTTCTGCGGCCATGTTCTGGTTCGCTTCCAAAGCCAATGATCCCTCGCTGATCTACAATCAGTTGCCTCTGCTGTATAAGGTTATTAATGGTGATTATAATATTGATATAGAAGATGATTCTGACAGGTTTTATGCGTTTTTATTGATTTGGCTGGCAGAATTACAATCTATTTCAAATGATCAGCCGGCTGTGACTACTTGGTCAGGAAGTGGTGTGAACCCGGTTAGTTTCCAAAGATCAGGGTGGGACAAAGAAGCAATCTATATTGGTAACAAAGCCGGCTCACCAGAAGTAAGTCATGGACATATGGATGTGGGGAGTTTTGTGATGGATGCTGAAGGTGTACGTTGGGCAATTGATCTGGGGATGAACAACTATAATGATTTGGAGTCTGTAGGTGTTAATCTGTGGGACAAAAGTCCAGAAGGAGACAGATGGAAGGTGTTTCGCTACTCTAATTATTCACACAACACTTTGGTCGTCGATAGTTTGTTGCAGGATTTAGATGCAGCTGCCATCCTAACAGATGTGACAGACACGAAGAAGCTGAAATCAACCACGATGGATATTACATCTGCTTATAAACGTTCGTTACAATCCGCTATACGAACAACTTCAATCCGGGGTAATGAAGTAGTTGTTCAGGATAATATACAAAACAACAGTGGTCCCTCAACGGTTAGGTGGGCGATGATGACTTATGATGATATTGAAATAATCGGAAATGGAACTGCGAAAATATCCCATGAAGGAAAGCGGCTACTTTTTGAGGTGGTCTCTCCTAAAAATGCCCACATCACCATCTATCCAGCTACACCAACTATGCGCGGAGAAGAAGAGAATAAAGGGTTAGCTCTAATCGGATTTGAGAGCCGATTGGCACCAAATGAATCAGCGGAATTAATTGTGAGGATGTCCTTCGACAGCGCTCAGGAACCGTCCTTCGACAGCGCTCAGGAACCGCCCTTCGACTGAGCTCAGGAACCTCCCGTCGGGAGGCAGGCCATACTTCGCGATGCAAGTACCATAGTGTACTATTGAATCCGAGCTGCCTTAGGGGAGACAGGCCTACTTTCTCAATTTAGGAGGTCCTCTGGAAGACAGGCTACCGGTATAAAAAAGGAGATGCTTTTTATAATAAAAAAAGTGAGCGAGAATGCGGCAAAAGCCGATTCCAGCTCACTTCGCAAACCTCCATAAATAGGAAGTGGAACAAAATCGAGACTATTATCAGTTCATGCAAAACATTCCATTCAGGCTATAAAGACTTGTTCACATGACCTGACAAATAACGCTACTTTATATAGATAAGTTAGCTACTCTACCCTAACTAACTCTGGTGTTTGGCTTGTCATATGATACAGACTCCATTTTCCGATGGAGGCCTTTACTCTTTAACCAAAAATCAAGATCCTTGGCTTCTGGATCACCAAGCAGTTTTACCGCTTTCGAATATTCTTTTTTCAGCAATCTCTGATCAAAACTTACTTTTTCAAGAATGGTTTTATAGTAATTCAGAAATGAGTTCTTATCCATTTTTAACGTTACTTTTTGTTATACATCTATTTAAAAAACTTATAGTTAAGAGATTCTTTTCTGAGCCATGACGTATAGCTTACTTTAAATAAAAATGGTCGAGGCAACCTCTGAGGTTGCCCGCCATTTGTTAGCCAATTTGGATTTTTTTAGCTGGCTTTTTCTTCGCTTCTTCGCGTTTAGGAATGACCAGCCTCAGAATTCCGTCTTCATATTTCGCCTCTATTTTGTCTTGTTCGACCGTATTTGGTAAATAGAAGGACCTATTGAATGCACGATAACTGAATTCTTTTCGGGCATAATTTACATTATTACCGTTTTCTTCCCTGTTATCAGATGCTTCGGCTTGAATCACCAAGGTGTTATTTTCTAATTCTACCTTGAAATTCTCTTTTTTCATCCCTGGAACAGCCATTTCTACCAAGAA
>Ga0307414_10000063_pt1 | contig 107710 bp, 104 predicted proteins | sample DK1Ometagenome_FD_203804 | JGI IMG/M metagenome (GOLD analysis project Ga0307414, IMG submission 203804) | Maize rhizosphere microbial communities from greenhouse at UC Davis, California, United States - DK15-O-3 | ecosystem: Host-associated > Plants > Roots > Rhizosphere > Soil | place: USA...
GAATTTGACGGAAAATTAAGTTTGGCTATTCAGGTATTCAGAGGTGAATATCACAGAAAGTTTATGTTGCAACTGATTTCAAGTCAGTTGGATATGGATCGAATGGATTATTTAAAACGGGATAGTTTTTATACTGGTGTTGCAGAAGGAAATGTAAATTCTGAACGGCTTATCCAGATGATGAATGTTGTTGACGGAGTTTTGGTTATTGAAGAAAAAGGGATTTATTCTGTTGAAAAATTCCTGCTTTCGAGACGATTAATGTATTGGCAGGCTTATTTGCATAAAACTAGTTTGGTCGCTGAATTAATTTTAATGAAAGCATTAAAAAGAGCCAAAGAATTAACGCTGAAAGGAGTGAATTTACCATGCAGCGGACCTCTTCAGTATTTTATGCAAAATAAAATTACATTAGAAAATTTTGATGCCGATAAGCTGGATTTGTTCTCTCAATTGGATGATTTTGATATTATAAGTGCCTTAAAAGCATGGCAACGCCAGGATGATTTTATACTTTCTACCTTAAGTAAAATGATCATTAACAGAGATTTGCTTAAAATTAAATTAAGTGCAGAAAAAATTCCGATTGAAGAATCGCAATCGTTAAAAGAAGAATTTGCAGAACAGCATCATATATCAGCTGTAGATGCGGGCTATTTTATTTTTAGAGGAAAAATAAAGAGCCAGGCCTATAGTAAGGAAGCTGAACCGATACGAATTTTGAAAAAAGACAAAACAATTGAGGATGTTGTAGAAGCTTCTGATCAGCTGAATTTGAAATCATTATCCAAATTGGTTACAAAATATTATATCTGTTTTCCAAAACAACTTATCTAAAATTAACATTTAAAATCTATTTTTTATATTTTTGTCGCGATGAAATTTACAGCAGAACAAATAGCAGGAATTTTAGAAGGAGAAGTTGTTGGAAATCCCAATGCAGAAGTTTCTCGTTTATCTAAGATTGAAGAAGGTGAGGAGGGATCTCTTACTTTTTTGGCTAATCCTAAATATATCAACTATATATATACCACAAAAGCATCAGTTACTATTGTTAATGACAGCTTTATACCAGAATCTGAAATCACTACTACACTAATAAAAGTTGAAGATGCTTATGCGTCTTTTTCTAAACTTTTGCAGTTTTATAATCAGGTAAAATTGAATAAAAACGGAATAGAACCGCAGTCTTTTATGAGTGAGGGAACCAAATATGGAGAGAATCTTTATCTGGGCAGCTTTAGTTATATCGGACAAAATGTGGTTTTGGGCGATAATGTAAAAATTTATCCAAATAGTTTTATTGGTGATAATGTTGTGATTGGTGATAATGTATATATTTTTGCAGGCGCTAAAATATACTCTGAAACTATTATTGGCAATTTTTGTACAATACATTCTGGTAGTATAATTGGTGCAGATGGTTTTGGTTTTGTACCAAATGAAGAAGGTGTATATAGCAAAATACCACAAATTGGTAATGTTATTATAGAGGATAATGTAGATATTGGCGCCAATACTACAATAGACAGAGCAACTCTGGGATCTACCATAATTAGACAAGGAGTTAAATTAGACAATCAGATACAGATTGCGCACAATGTAGAAATTGGTAAAAATACCGTTATAGCAGCACAATCGGGTGTTGCAGGTTCTACAAAAATTGGCGAAAACTGTTTGATTGGAGGACAGGTTGGTATAGCAGGCCACTTAATTATAGGAAACAATGTGAGGCTTCAGGCTCAATCAGGAGTAGGAAAAAACATTAAGGATAATGAAACCCTTCAGGGAACGCCGTCACTTGGGTATACAGATTTTAATAAATCTTATGTTCATTTTAAGAACTTACCTAAAATTGTGGCCGAACTGGAAGAATTAAAAAAACAAGTAATAAACCCAAAAAATGGAAATAATGGTTAAACAGAAGACCATCAAGAATGAAATTTCACTAACAGGAGTTGGACTACATACCGGAAAAGAAGTTACAATGACTTTTAAGCCTGCTCCAATTAATAATGGTTTCACTTTTGTAAGAGTTGATTTGCAAGGTCAACCAATTATTGAAGCTGACGCTAATTATGTTGTTAATACCCAAAGAGGTACAAATCTTGAGAAATTAGGAGTAAAAATTCAGACTCCTGAACATGTTTTAGCTGCAGTAGTTGGTTGCGATTTGGATAATATCATTATTGAATTGAATGCCTCTGAACTACCAATTATGGATGGTTCGTCAAAATATTTTGTTGAAGCAATAGAAAAAGCAGGAATCGAAGAGCAAGATGCTATTCGTAATGTCTATGTTGTAAAAGAAGTTATTTCATTTACTGACGAAGCAACAGGAAGTGAAATTCTTGTTATGCCAAGTGATGATTATCAGGTAACTACAATGGTAGATTTTGGTACTAAAGTTTTGGGTACTCAAAATGCTACACTTAAAAGTATTGCTGATTTTAAATCTGAAATAGCAAGTTCAAGAACTTTTAGTTTTTTACATGAATTAGAATCATTGTTAGAAAACGGACTTATTAAAGGTGGAGATTTAAACAATGCAATTGTTTATGTAGATAAAGAAATTTCTGCATCTACAATGGAAAATTTAAAGAAGGCATTTGGTAAGGATGAAATCTCTGTAAAACCTAATGGTGTTTTGGATAATTTGACTTTGCATTATCCAAATGAGGCTGCAAGACACAAATTGCTTGATGTTATTGGAGATTTGTCTCTTATTGGTGTTCGTATACAGGGAAAAATTATTGCAAATAAACCAGGTCACTTCGTAAATACACAATTTGCTAAAAAGCTGGCAAAAATTATTAAAATAGAACAAAGAAATCATGTTCCAGTTTATGATTTAAATCAAGAACCCTTGATGGACATTCATAAAATTATGGCAATGCTTCCTCACAGACCTCCATTTTTATTGATTGACAGAATCATTGAAATGTCTGATCGTCATGTAGTTGGTTTGAAGAATGTAACTATGAATGAGAATTTCTTTGTAGGACATTTTCCAGAAGCTCCGGTAATGCCAGGCGTTTTAATTGTAGAAGCAATGGCACAAACAGGAGGAATCTTGGTTTTAAGCACAGTTCCGGATCCGGAAAATTATTTGACTTATTTTATGAAAATAGATAATGTTAAATTTAAACATAAAGTATTGCCGGGTGACACGCTAATTTTTAAATGTGAGTTGATTTCTCCAATCAGAAGAGGAATCTGTCATATGCAGGCAAACGCTTATGCAAATGGGAAATTAGTTACTGAGGCAGAGTTAATGGCGCAAATTGTAAAAAAACAATAAGTTTAATCAAAATTATTGTTTACGTTTGTTGCCCAAATCAGACTATTTTTAATTAAAAATATAAAACATACAGATGAATCAACCATTAGCATATGTTCATCCTGGCGCTAAAATCGCTAAAAATGTTGTAATTGAACCTTTTACAACTATTCATAATAATGTTATTATTGGTGATGGTACCTGGATTGGTTCAAATGTAACCATCATGGAAGGCGCCCGTATTGGAAAAAATTGTAATATTTTTCCTGGTGCTGTAATTTCAGCTGTTCCACAAGATTTAAAGTTTGGAGGTGAAGATTCTTTGGCTATTATTGGTGACAATTGTACAATTAGAGAATGTGTAACTATTAACAGAGGTACAGTAGCTTCAGGGCAAACTATACTTGGAAATAATTGTCTCGTTATGGCTTATGCGCATATTGCACACGATTGCGAAATTGGTAATAATGCTATAATCGTAAACGGAGTTGCATTGGCAGGTCATGTGGTTGTTGGTAACCACGCTGTAATTGGAGGTTTAGCGGCGATTCATCAATTTATACATATTGGAGATCATGCTATGATTTCCGGTGGATCTTTGGTTAGAAAAGATGTTCCGCCATATACAAAAGCTGCAAAAGAGCCATTATCGTATGTGGGAATAAATTCGGTAGGTTTAAGAAGAAGAGGTTTTAGCACTGATAAAATCAGAGAAATTCAGGAAATTTATAGAATTTTATACCAAAAAAACTACAATACAACACAAGCTTTAAGTATAATTGAAGCAGAAATGGAAGCTACTCCTGAGAGAGATGAAATTTTAGATTTTATCAGAAATTCATCAAGAGGAATCATGAAAGGATATTCAGGAAATTATTAATTTTAGAGTTTAGATTTCAGATTTCTAGCGACAGCATAAATTAAATAATTACAAGAAAATTAATAACAGTATAAAAAAAACAATATAGAGTTTGTGGAAAAATCTAAGATCTACACTCTAAAATCTAAAATAAAAACAAATGGCATCTACATCAGATATTAGAAACGGATTATGTATTAAGTTTAATCACGACATTTATAAAATTATCGAATTTCTTCACGTTAAGCCAGGAAAAGGTCCTGCTTTCGTAAGAACTAAACTAAGAAGTTTAACAACCGGAAAAGTATTGGATAATACTTTTTCTGCAGGACATAAAATTGAAGATGTGCGTGTAGAAACACATACTTATCAGTTTTTGTACGCTGAAGGAGATGAATTTCATTTTATGAATGCCGAAACTTTTGAACAAATCTCTTTGAACAAAAGTATCTTAGATGCTCCTGGGTTATTAAAAGAAGGAACAAATGTTATGGTTCAGGTAAATACTGAAACAGACTTGCCTTTGTCAGTAGATATGCCGGCTTCTATTATTTTAGAAGTTACATATGCTGAGCCAGGTGTAAAAGGAAACACTGCTACAAATGCAACTAAATCTGCTACAGTAGAAACTGGTGCAACAGTAAACGTTCCGTTATTCATCAATGAAGGTGATAAAATTAAAATCGATACTGCTTCAGGTTCTTACATGGAGCGTGTAAAAGAATAGTTTATCATTTAGATAATTTGTCAATGAGTCAATTAGGAAATTGATGCAAAGAAGAAATTTACAAGTTTCATATTTTCTGATTGACACATTTTTTATTGACACATTTTCTGATTGACAAATTTTCTAATTTAAAAATATGAAATTTCCAAAAGTTCACTCTTTACAAGAAATTGCAAATTTGCTTCAATGCGAATTTATAGGTGACCAAAACTTCCCAGTTTTAGGCATGAATGAAATACATGTTGTTGAGCCCGGAGAAATAGTTTTTGTTGACCATCCAAAATATTATGATAAAGCTTTACAATCGGCTGCGACTATTGTCTTAATCAATAAGAAAGTAGAATGCCCGGAAGGTAAAGCTCTTTTAATTTCTGATGATCCTTTTAGAGATTTTAATACTTTAACTAAGCACTTCAAACCTTTTCAATTTGCTAATGTTGCTGTTTCAGCTTCTGCTGTTATTGGTGAGGGAACTGTTATTCAGCCCAATTCATTTATTGGTAACCACGTACAAATCGGAAAAAACTGTCTAATTCACTCCAACGTATCTATTTACGATCATACTATTATTGGCGATAACGTAATTATTCACGCCGGAACTATTTTAGGAGCTGATGCTTTTTATTATAAGAAACGAGCAGAAGGCTTTGATCAGTTGATTTCAGGTGGAAGAGTTGTGATTGAAAACAATGTTGGTATTGGTGCACTATGTACTATTGACAAAGGTGTTACCGGTGATACAAAGATTGGTGAAGGTACTAAAATTGATAATCAGGTTCATGTTGGCCATGATTCTGTAATTGGTAAAAAATGCCTTATTGCGTCACAGACCGGGATCGCAGGCTGTGTGATTATAGAAGATGAAGTAACTATTTGGGGACAAGTTGGTACCACAAGTGGCATCACAATAGGAGCGAAGGCTGTTATTATGGGACAAACAGGAGTGACAAAATCTGTTGAAGGAGGGAAATCTTATTTTGGAACTCCAATCGAAGAATCAAGAGAAAAATTAAAGCAGTTAGCAAATATTAAAAAGATTCCTGAAATTCTAAATAAATTGAAGTAATATGTCGATAAAAGAATTTGTTCAAAAATTTTATAAGTCGGATGCCTTGATTGATAGTGAAATCATGAAAACCTATTTGCATCCCGAAGTGCTAGTGGATTGGAATAGCAGCAAAGGATTTATTCAGTTGGATTATAATTCTTTATTGGATATGGCTAATGAACTTAGCCGCGCTTATGTACGTTCAAAAGTTAGGATTAGCCATATTATCAGCGAAGATGATTTAGTATCAATACGTTACTCTCATTATGTTAAAACCATAGAAAACCCGAGAGAAGAAATGCTGTTAGCCCATTTCTCTACTATTTGGCAAATTAAAGACGATAAATTATATCGAGGTTATCAGATGAGTCAATTTTCTTAATTTTTTTGACGACAAAAAGGTTAAAATACATTACAAAACCTTATTTTTGCAACACAATTTTAAAAACTACATAAAATATATATCATGAGTGTTTTAGTTAATAAAGATTCCAAAATAATTGTTCAGGGATTTACAGGTAGCGAAGGAACTTTCCACGCTTCTCAAATGATTGAGTACGGTACTAATGTTGTAGGTGGTGTAACTCCTGGAAAAGGGGGTACAAGCCATTTAGATCGTCCGGTTTTTAATACAGTAAAAGATGCTGTAGATCAGGCTGGAGCTGATACATCTATCATTTTTGTTCCGCCGGCTTTTGCTGCCGATGCAATTATGGAAGCTGCTGATGCTGGAATTAAAGTAATTATTGCTATTACAGAAGGAATTCCTGTAGCAGATATGATTAAAGCAAATAATTATGTTAAAGAAAGAAATTCAAGATTAATCGGGCCAAACTGCCCTGGAATTATTACTCCGGGTGAAGCTAAGGTTGGTATTATGCCAGGTTTTGTTTTCAAAAAAGGAACAGTTGGTATCGTTTCTAAATCAGGAACTTTAACTTACGAAGCTGCTGACCAGGTTGTAAAACAAGGTTTAGGAATTACTACAGCTATTGGTATTGGTGGAGATCCAATTATTGGAACTACAACTAAAGAAGCTGTTGAATTATTAATGAATGATCCTGAAACTGAGATTATTATCATGATTGGTGAAATTGGTGGCCAATTAGAGGCAGATGCTGCTAAATGGGTTAAAGCTGATGGTAACCGTAAACCAGTTGTTGGATTTATCGCTGGAGAAACTGCTCCTGCAGGTAGAACAATGGGTCATGCTGGTGCTATTGTTGGTGGTTCTGATGATACAGCTGCTGCAAAAAAACAAATTATGAGAGACAACGGAATTCACGTTGTTGACTCACCAGCTGAAATTGGTAAAAAAGTAAAAGAAATACTTGGATAATCTCCAATTTATCTAAATAACAATTCCAAAAAAAGTCTCAATATTTGTTGAGACTTTTTTACATTTTTAAAATGTACGGAATAAATTAAAATCTTAGCACTCAGATTCTCAGAAACTCAGAAGCTTAATAAATAAAAAACTCAGCAACTTAGAGCCTTAGAATCTTAGAAGCTTAAAAAAAGAAATATGTACAAAGAATTAAAAAAATTTAAAGTAAGCAACAGTTTTACTTTTACTGCAGAAGATAGTTTAGAACAAGTTTGTAATGCACCGGAATCTGGCGCAGGAATTTTTGTAGTTTATGCAGTTGAAGGAAATGAAAAAGAATTAATCATGGTAGGTTCAACAGGAACTGTACAAAATGATGGAACTTTGAAAAGTAAAAATGGCGGTCTTTATGATAAAATAGTAAATGGACATCAATTTGCAAAAACAGGAAGAAAATATTCATGGCCGGCACAAATGAAATTGGAAAATATTTCAGCTCTGGAAGTGGTTTGGTATGAAACCTTTAATGCTGATTCAAAAGGTATCCCGACAACTGTTGAAGGACAGGTTTTACAAAATTTTCTGGATGAAAATGCAAAATTACCAAGATGGAATGTAGCTTTTTAAAAAGCAGTAACTATAAATTCCGAAGCCTGACTATATTTAGTCAGGCTTTTTTATTGAATTTTATTTTTTTCTAATATTTGATATTTTTTTGTAAAAATGTTAAAATTATCTAAAAAAATAAGTGTTGTAAAATCTGACAATTTAAAAAAAGCCAAATTTTTATTTTATCACCGAAAATTTGATTAATCATAACGGCATCAATAAAAAGAGGCGATTTCCTGATATTAGGAAACTGTCTCTTTTTTGTAAATAAATTGTTTTTAAATTTTTGCTTTTATATATTTATCGCACAATGTAAAGGAATAATGTTAAAAAAATATTTTCTGTACATTAACAAAAAAGCTATTTTCAAAACAACCATCCCAAAATCAAATTATGAAAACTAAAATTTCACACACCACTTTTGATGATAATACACTTTGGGGAAAACTGAAGGAAGGTGATGAAAAATCATTTTCTATTTTGTTCGAAAGGTATTACAGTGATTTAGTAAGTTATGGAAATTCACTTTCTCCCTTTGAAGAGAAAGTACAAGATTGTATACAGGATGTTTTTACAGATATTTGGGTTTATAGAAATGGTTTGCAAAGTTCTGTAGTAGTAAAGGCCTATTTGTTATCAAGTGTTCGTAAACGAATTGCGCGTTTAAATGAAAGAGACCATATTTTTCGCAAAGCCGCAAGTACTGACTCTGTTGCTTTTTTATTAAAATTTTCGGTAGAACATGATCTTATTGATGATGATTATGCCACAAAAGAAAAAGTTTCTCATCTTAATAAACTTTTAAATGATTTACCTGCAAGGCAAAAAGAAGCATTGTATCTAAGGTATCATCAGGGATTAACGGTAGAACAAATTGCCGATATGCTCGATGTAAATTATCAGTCGGCAAGCAACTTGTTATACCGCGGTTTACTTACGCTTCGCAAAGAATGGAAAGGTGCTTTTTCCTTAATTGCACTATTATCTTCAAGTACTTTTTAGTTTTATTTAAAAAAAAATAAAAAAAATCATAATTTGGTGAGTATATAATAAGAGTGCTGTCCTCTATGTTTTTGTAACCTCATTTCATACATGCAAAAACGTAATAAATATACCGAAATTGAAGATTTTTTATCTGATGAATCGTTCCAGTCATGGATTTTATCTAAAGTAGATGAAGACAATTGGGAAGAATGGACATTAGAGAGTCAACAACGTGCAAAACTTGTTGAAGATGCCAGGTTGTTATTGCTTGCGATGAAAGTGCCAGATTCTGGATTATCGTTTTCGGATGTTCACAATGCATTGCAAGAGACGTGGATGAAAATTGAAAATAAAGAAAATCAAATTGACCTGCTTAAAAACAACAATTTAAGATTTCTTAGAAAATATTTTCTTTATGGTGTTGCAGCCACATTACTTTTTTGTGTAATGTCGGTTTGGTTTTTTAGAAATACGATTACTTCAACTCACGAAGTAGTTACCTATAACGAACTTATTGATACCAATAATGAAGGCTTAGTAGAACAAACCAATAATTCTGATAAACCACAAATTATTACTTTATCTGATGGAAGTTCTGTTTTATTACAGCCAAATAGTAAATTAAGTTACCCTAAAATCTTTACCGGAAACGAAAGAAAGGTGTATTTGTCCGGCGAAGGTTTCTTTGAAATTAGTAAAAATCCTAAAAAACCTTTTTACGTTTATGCAAACGAGATTGTCACAAAAGTTGTCGGAACCAGCTTTAGGGTTAAAGCTTATTCTGATCAGCCTAATGTGGAAGTTCTTGTTCGCACCGGTAAAGTTAAGGTAAAATCTAATGAACTTGTTTCATCATCTGAACAAGAGGTAGTTTTACTGCCCAATCAGGCATTGCGTTTTGTGCGTAGTGATTTAGTTTTTAAGAAAATCACAAACATTACAGAAGACGAAGTATTGGTGAAAAGTGTTGGAAATATTGAACAATTAAGCTTTGAATTTAATGATATTCCTGTGTCTCAAATCTTTGAAACTATAGAGCAAGCTTACTTAATTGATATTGATTATCCGAAAGAAAAATTAAAAGATTGTCATCTGACAACTTCTCTTAGCGATCAGCCACTAACCGAAAAACTAAAAATTGTCTGTAGGAGCATTGGCACTAATACCAGTTTTGAGATGAATGGAAATCAGATTAGCATAACATCAGAAGGATGTAATTAATTTGAGATTAGTTGTATAATTGTTTCTGTTGCTTTAATTCGAATTTTTTTGGTGTAAAATCAGATAATTTAACAAATTAAATATAGTGTAATTCTTTAAAAATATAAATAAAACCCCTTTAATAAACTATTTCAAAAATTAAAATAACCGCCTATGTGAATTTAGAATGCAAAAAAAAGTGCCGAAATGCTGTAACATTTCGACACTCAATAAAGTTGAATTTCTTTCTGTAAAAAGTAATTCAATCGTTTCTTAAAATACGCTCTAAACAGTATTAATCAAAACAAACCAAAATTATGAAAAAACCAGTTGTTAAACAACGATTACTCCATCGAATCATGAAAATAACACTATTTCAGTTTGTCTTAGCGCTTGTATTTTCAAGTGTTGCTATGGCTAACGATATAAATGGACAAAAGAAATTAGATACCAAAGTAACAATTACAGTTGAAAATTTGACTTTGGACAATACATTATCTAAACTTTCAAAATCTGCTCATGTAAAGTTTTCTTATAATTCAAGAATAACTCAATTGAACCAGAAAATAAGCATAGAGGCTAATAATGAAACATTATCAGATGTTTTGTCCAGAATTCTGGAACCGTTAAATATTACTTATACCGAAATCAGTAATCAGATTGTATTGCAAAAAAGCAATAAAAATCTTTTTACAGGTGCAGAAACACCAAATACATTATTTGATGTTTTGGCCCAGGGACCAATTATAAAAGGAAAAGTAACAGACCCGAGTGGTGTTCCTCTTCCTGGTGCAACTGTTTTGGCGAAAGGAACAAAAATTGCTGTTTTGACAGATTTTGATGGTAATTTCTCTATCAATATGCCTGCAAATAGTACAGCATTGGTGATTTCTTATGTAGGTATGGAAACTAAGGAAATCGGAATAGAAAATACTGCTCCTACAATCATTTTAAATGAAGCGGGACAAAACTTAAAAGAAGTTATAGTAACTACAGGTTACGAAAAAACATCTAAAAGAACTTTTACCGGAGCAATCAGTAAAATTTCTGGTGCTGAATTAAAAGTTGATGGTGTGGTAGATGTGAGCAGAATGATTGAAGGAAAAGCTGCAGGGGTTACCGTTCAGAACGTTACGGGAACATTTGGTACAGCTCCAAAAATCACGGTTCGTGGATCTTCTTCAATCTTTGGAGATACAAAACCATTATGGGTAATTGATGGTGTGGTTCAGGAAGATATCATTAATATGTCATTTGCAGATTTGGCTTCTGGAAACTCTTCTACATTACTAAGTTCTTCTGTAGCAGGTTTAAATGCTAATGATATTCAAAGTATTGAAATTCTTAAAGATGCATCGGCAACTTCTATCTATGGTTCAAGATCATTAAACGGAGTTGTGGTTGTTACTACAAAGCAAGGGCGTAGAGATGCACCTTTAAAAGTGTCATATTCTGTTGAGAATACAGTAAGGGCAGTACCTAGTTACACACAATATGATATCCTGAATTCTCAGGAATCGATGAGTGTTTTTCAGGAAATGAAAGCAAAAGGTTATCTTGACTTAAGCTCATCATATACAGGAAGAGCCGGAGGAGTTTATAACATTCTTGCAAAACAAATTAATCTTTACGATAGTTCGAATGGAGTGTTTGGAGTTAAAAATGATCAGCCTTATATTAATACTTTTCTGAAAAAGTATGAACTGGCAAATACAGATTGGTTTAAAGTTTTGTTTAGACCATCTATTACTCAAACACACTCATTGAGCTTTTCTGGTGGTGGAAAAAACAACACTTTTTATGCATCCTTAGGATATTATGGAGATCCGGGATGGACTATTGCTGATAATGTTAAACAATTATCATCTAACATAAAAGGAACTTTTTTCGTTAATGACAGATTAAATATTACATTATCTACATTGGGATCTATTCGTAAACAAGGTGCTCCGGGAGCTTATGAAAGTAAAGAAGATGTAGTATATGGTCGTGTAACCAGAGATTTTGATATTAATCCATTTAATTATGTTTTAAATACCAGCAGAACTTTGAGACCTTATGATGAAAATGGTAATTATGAATATTACCAAAACAACTGGGCTGCAATGAATATTGTGAACGAATTGGAGAATAACACATTAGATATTAAAGTAAATGATGTTCGTTTTCAATTAGATCTTGATTATAAAATCAATAAAAACTTAACTTACAACCTTACAGGTTCAGCACGTTATGCAAGTACATCGAGAGAGCATAGAGTTATGGAAGGATCGAATGTTGTAGGTGCTTATAACGCTGGTATTGGAGATACTGAAAATGCTCAAATACAAGAAGCTAATGTTTTCTTATACCAGGATCCGAATAATTTAAATGCTCCAAAAGTTTCTGTATTACCGAGTGGTGGTTTTTTAAGAAAATTTACCAATGACATGACTTCTTATAATATCAGAAATAGTGTTACTTACAGAAATACAATTAAGGACAAACATGAAGTTGAAGGTTTCTTTGGTACAGAGCTTAGATCAGTAGACAGGGTAAATGACAATTTTACTGCTGTAGGAATTCAATATGACAAAGGTCTTACTTCTTTTATTGATCCTAGAATGATCGAAAAAATCGTAAACGGGGGAGATTCATACTATGAGTTTGGTGAAGAAAGAGAAAGAACAGTAGGTTTCTTTGGAAAAGTAGGATATACTTATGACCGTCGTTATACTGGGTCTATTACAGGTCGTTATGATGGTTCTAACAGACAAGGAAACAGCGGTTCAGGAAGATGGCTGCCTACTTACACATTTAGTGGAAAATGGAATGTTGCTGAAGAAAAATTCATGAAAGATGTTGAGTCTATTAACACTTTGGCCTTAAGAGCTTCTTACGGACTTACTGCTACAGCTGGTCCTGCAACAAATTCATTGGCAATTTATAAAAGTTTCATCACAGATCGTTTTAATCTTGCAGACAGAGAAAATGCAATAAACATTGAAGATTTACAAAATCAGGATCTGACATGGGAGAAACAATTTGAAACCAATATTGGTGTTGATTTAGGAATGTTTAATAACAGAGTTCAATTGACTGCTGATGCTTACAGCCGTAAAGCATTTGATTTAATTGACTACGTAATTACTTCTGGTGTAGGTGGTCAGGATGTAAAACAAGGTAATAATGCCGATATGGAAACTAAAGGTATCGAGCTTGGTTTTACAACACAAAACATTGCAACTGATAATTTTAAATGGTCAACAACTTTAAATATGTCAGTATATGATCAGAAAATTACAAAATTAGCAAACCGTCCTTCAGCCTTTGATTTGGTTGATTCTAATGGAGGAAATACAGTCGGACATCCTAGAAACTCTATTTACTCTTATCAATTTACAGGATTAAATAATCAGGGCTTACCAACTTTTAACTTGCAAGATGGAGCTGATAGTAATATTTCTGGAGCAGATTTTCAGGATACAAATGATGTTACAAAATATTTAAAATACGAAGGATCAATTGAGCCAAATAAATCAATTGGTTTAGCGAATACATTTACTTATAAAAATTGGTCATTATATGTTTTCGTAGTAGGATCTGGAGGGAATAAAGTTCGTTTAAACCCGGTTTATGACAATGAATATAACGATTTGACAGTTTTTACAAAAGAATATGCAAACAGATGGATCAATCCGGGAGACGAAAATTATACAAATGTTCCTGTTATTGCAGATAAATTGTTAAACAGAAATTATGGTTCTAATAATTTAGAAATTGCTTACAACACTTATAATTTTTCTGATGTAAGAGTTGCAGATGGAGATTTTGTCAGATTGAAAAATGTTTCGCTTAGCTGGGAGTTTCCAAAAGATTACAAAAGAAAATTAGGACTTAGCACCTTTACTCTAAAAGGATCTGCAGTAAATCCATGGTTGATTTATTCAGATAAAGCTTTGCACGGGCAAGATCCTGAATTCCGTAATACAGGAGGAGTAGCTTTGCCGGTTACATCACAATATACTTTTGCTATAAATATTTCATTTTAATATAATTGATTATGAAAAATATAAAAATTACTTTATCACTTTTGATATTGATCAGCTTCACAAGTTGTGATGATTTTCTTTCTGAAGTACCAGATAACAGAACACAAATAGATACACCCGAAAAAATATCAGAATTACTGGTAACTGCATACCCTGACAGAACTTATATGCTAATGGCAGAAACAATGTCTGATAATGTATTTGACAGCGACATGCAGGATTCTGATGTAGATAACAGACAAAGTTTTAACTGGGAAATGCAATCACAATTTGGTATTGATACCGAAGGAGATTTCTGGAATTCATGTTACAGAGCCATTGCAGCTGCCAATCAGGCTTTGGCTGCTATTGATGAACTTGGTAATTCTGCCAGTTTAAATCCTCAAAAAGGAGAAGCACTAATGGCAAGAGCCTATAATCATTTTATGTTGGTTTCGTTTTGGTCTCAACGTTATAATCCTGCAACAGCAGCGACAGATTTAGGTATTCCGTATGTAACAAAACCAGAAGGAGAACTACTTGCACAATACAGACGTAATAGTGTAGAAGAAGTATTTGAACTTATCGAACAAGATATTACAGAAGGACTAAAGTATGTAACTAATGATTATAAAGAGCCTAAATACCATTTTAATGTTAATGCCGCAAAAGCATTTGCCAGCCGTTTTTATCTGGTAAAAGGAGATTGGGATAAAGTTCTTGAATTATCAAAAGGTCTTGGTGCCGAACCAAAACTTAGAGATTATGCTTCTTTTAATGCTTCAACTACTTCTGATCAAAAAGAAATTGATTATTCAAGAGTAGAACAGGATACAAACTTATTAGTAGCTTTCCCTAACTCTATTGTAGGTAGAGCTTATACCAACAGATTCTATCTTTCTGCAAACAGAGCAGATGAAATTTTAGGATCAGATACTTTTTTCTTTGGAAAACCGTGGTTAATATATACATCAGCGTTTTATCAAAACAACGTTCTAATTCCGAAATTTTACGAATATTTTAAAGTCACAAACGTAACAGCAGGAATTGGAGAACCTTATACAGGAACAGTGCTTTTGAGCAATGATGAGTTTTTATTAAACAGAATTGAAGCTCACGTAATGAAAAATCAAATTGCAGAAGCAAATGCCGAATTGCAATACTTTTTAGGAACAAGAATCGAAGATTACGATCCTGCAATAGACATTATTACAGAGGAAATAATTGTAGACAAATATCCTGTTGTTGCCAATGAATATACACCATTTTATGCTTTAAGCCCGGTACAGGCTTCTTACATAAAAGCAATTGCCGAAGCCAAAAGAAGAGACTTTATACACGAAGGAATGAGATGGTTTGATATTAAGCGTTTTAATATTGTAGTAGAACATAACACAGTGGAATTTGGACAAGTAGTGAGAAATAATATTCTGACGAAAGATGATAAGCGAAGAGCGTTACAAATACCGCAAAGAGCATCAGATAATGGTATCGAAAAAAATCCTAGATAAAAATTTAATTTTAAATAGTATGAAAATATTAAAAATACAAAGATTCATTGCGATAATAACCGGAGCCGTATTATTTGCAGCCTGTGCTAATGAAGATCAGCCTACAGAGAGTCAATTAGACTTTTCGGTACCAAATAAAACGCCATTAGATAAATGGATTGACCAAAGTTTCCTTGATCCATACAACATAAAAGTATATTACGAATGGAACCAAAATTTGGTAGATAACAACCGTTTCTTGTTTCCGCCAACTGTAGAAAAAGTACAGCCAGCACTTGAGATCGTAAAAAAAATCTGGATTGACAGTTATACTACTATAGGCGGACCTGATTTTGTTAAGATAATTTCGCCAAGAGAATTTGTTCTGGTTGGAGGAACGAACCTTAATACAACAGGTACACAAATATTAGGATTAGCAGAAGGAGGACAAAGAGTGACGCTTTTTCAGATTGATTATCTGAATAAAAACAGCAGACCAGATGTGACAGAATTTATTCATACCGTTCAACATGAGTATGTACATATCCTGAATCAGACAAAACCATTTGATGTACAAGCCTGGGCAAAAATAACACCATCAGGATATACTTCCAGCTGGTATATTTATTCAGCTGCAGTTTCGAGAGAGTTAGGGTTTATTACAAGTTATGCAAGATCAAATGTTAGTGAAGATTTTGCAGAAACGGCTTCGACAATATTAACAAGTTCAAAAGCAGAATATGCTGCATTTTTAGCCAGTGTAGTTGATCCCGTAGCCAAAGCTAATCTGATCAAAAAAGAAGCTATTGTTGTTCAATATTATAAAGATGCTTTTAATATAGATTTTTATGCTTTAAGAGATGAAGCACAGAAGAACACAGATGAAGTTATTCAGAACTAAAAACATCTTTAACAGGCATTAATTAACATAAAAATTAATATTATGAAAGTAAAAAATATATTCAAATACCTTATAATTATTGTTGTAGCAATATTATGGGGGGCATGTAACAGTACAGAAGTCGATCAAAAATTTGACAGCTCGGCAACAGAGCGTATAAATGCTCAGAAAAAAGAACTAAAAGATGCACTGCTCTCATCACAGACAGGATGGAAAGTTGTTTATTATACAGACAGTACACAATTAGGAGGTTTTACACATTTGTTTAAATTTCTTCCTGACGGAAATGTAGATATGGCGTCAGATTATGATGATGATACCAAAATACACAGAAGTCAGTACGATATTCAGATGGGTAGCGCTGTAAGTGTAGTGTTTACTACCTTCAACAGAATTCATCTTTTGTCTCAGTCTGATAATTATCCGACTGCAGCTCTTCGTGGAAAAGGATACCTTGGTGATTTTCAGTTTTTTTACTATGGACAGGAAAATGGAGAAATTATCTTTAGAACAAACAGAAACTTCCAGGAAATAAGATTTGTAAAAGCAACTCCTCAGGATTGGACAGATTTAGCCGCAAATACTCCGATTATTGAGCATATTACCGGAGATATGACAAGCCCATTATTTAGGCTGTTAGAAATTAATGATGGTGCAGCAGTACATCAATATGAATTTGATTTTAATGCTGATGCACGATTTGGTGTAGCAACTTCTTTAGACTCTGATGATACGCGCAATTTGGCTTTATCCTACACACCGACAGGAGCAGTGGTAAAACCTGCCGTAGAAGTAAAAGGCCAAAAATTATCAAACTTTGTTTATGACGCTGCTACTAATAATTTTGTCGCAACAGGAACGGGCGGAGTAAGTGCAACTATTAAATTTACAAATGCACCACCAATAATTACAGACGATTATAAGAAATTATTAGATGGAGAGCCACAAATGGTTTTTGGTTATATAGCTGCTAATTTATATAGTGCTCCAAGTACTTCTGATTATTTTAAATATTTGATTGACAGAGCAAATGCTACATTACCGGCCAATCAAAAAATTTCCAGAATTCAGATTTATTTCAATTCACCTTTTGGAACTTATATTCAATATCGTTTTAATGGAGGAAAACCAACTCTTTATCACACAGTAACAACCAGTGAAAATACTGCCAATAAAACAATAGTATTAACGGATGATTATTGGGATAATGGTACAGCAGTAATTGCACCTCCTGCATTTTTGGCAGAGATTGATGCAGAGCTTACCAATTCTGCAGGGTTATATGTAAAGAAAGAAGATTTTAAAATCACTTACTCTAATAATGTTTACACTTTTACAAGTGCTTCAAGCAGTTTTAGAATGACAACATATCAATTGTAATATTTAATTCAGGTAAAGCAGTTCTTAATTTGAACTGCTTTATCTGAATTTTTAAAACAGATTATCTCTTTTTTAAACAAATAAATTATGGATACCATCAAAAAACAAATAACACCAGCCATTATAACAATTTTTATTTGGGGAATTGGACTCTTACTAGTTAATGAATATTACTATGAGTATATTAGATATTATCAATATATTTTTATACCCATAATGATTTCATTCATGATTTTTAATCTTGTAAAACAAAGAAGAGATGATAAAGCTGATGGTACACAGAGTTTTAAATTCTCAATTTACAATATATTAGTTACACTATTTATTATGGGAGTTTTATTTTTTCTCATAAAATCAAATTGAGTATCAGCATATAAAAGTTTAGTTTTTAATTTTTTATTTTGGAGAGAACAGCTCGATTTTGAGCTGTTTTTTTTCTCTTAGATATTAAAATTTAATAGTATTAGTCTGAATCTCAACGGACATAAAATGATTGAGCAAATGAATATTTAATACATTTATTATTATGTTGAAATCAATTTTAAATTCAAGAGGAGTAGAAGTACTTAGCAAAGAAGAACAAAAAAACATTTTAGGAAAAGGTTCACCAATTCATGCAGTTTGTGAAGATGGTAACTGGGCTCCAGAAGGTGCAAATCCGGCGAATTATCCAAATTTTCCATGCGCAGATATTTATGAACCAGTACCATGTTTTCCAACATTTTTGGCAGACGGAACTGTTATTGAATGCTAAAAAAGGAATAAAAATTAGTAAAACCGTTTTAGACTCTAAAACGGTTTTTCATTTTTAGTTTAAAAAATCAATATTGTTATGGAGAAGCCAATTTTTCCAATTACAAATTTTATTAAACGCCCAAATACTCTATATTTGTATTTCAAAAAATAAAAACGAATACCTAAATATGAAATTACTAGAAGGAAAAGTTGCAATCATTACGGGCGCCAGCCGCGGAATTGGAAAAGGAATTGCTGAAGTTTTTGCTAAACACGGAGCAAATGTAGCATTTACATACAGCTCGTCTGTAGCATCAGCTGAAGCTCTTGAAGCTGAGCTTAATAGTCTTGGTGTAAAAGCAAAAGGATACCAATCAAACGCAGCTGATTTTAATGAAGCGCAAACTTTTGTTGATGCTGTTTTGGCTGATTTTGGAACTATTGATATTTTAATCAATAACGCCGGAATTACAAAAGACAACTTGTTGATGCGTATGTCTGAAGCAGATTTTGATCAGGTAATCGATGTTAACCTGAAATCTGTTTTTAATATGACAAAAGCAATTCAAAAAACTTTCCTTAAACAACGTGCAGGTTCAATTATCAATATTAGCTCTGTAGTAGGAGTGTCTGGAAATGCAGGGCAAACTAACTATGCAGCATCTAAAGCAGGTGCAATTGGTTTTACAAAATCTGTAGCACTTGAGTTGGGTTCAAGAAATATTCGTTGTAATGCAATCGCTCCAGGGTTTATCGAAACCGAAATGACTGCAAAATTAGGTGAAGATGTAGTAAAAGGATGGAGAGAAGGTATTCCTTTAAAAAGAGGAGGAACTCCGGAAGATGTTGCAAACGCATGTTTATTCCTGGCTTCTGACCTGAGCGGATATGTTACAGGACAAGTTCTGAATGTTTGCGGAGGAATGCTTACCTAAGACTTAGGTACTAAGCTGAAAGGTTCAAAGTTTTTTAGTGCTCAGTCTATTCTGATTCTAGATCAAGCTGAACACTTTTTTTAAATAATCTCAAGACTGTATACTGATACTGAATACTAAATAAATATGACTACAAACACGATTTTATTATTATTACTTTCAATAGTAATAGCGGGTGGTTTGTCGTATTTTCAATATTTTTTCAAAGCCAAGAGTAAATCCAATGTGATTATACTTTTGGCTTTTTTACGTTTTTTAGTCATTTTTGGCTTATTGGTTCTACTGATAAACCCGATTGTAACAAAAAATATTCTTGAAATAACCAAAACTCCGCTCGCAATTGCAGTTGATAATTCAAGTTCTATAGCAGCTTTAAAATCAGATAAAAAAGTTCTTGAATTATATAAAGAATTAACTTCAAATGCTGCACTTCGCGAAAAATTTGATATCCAGTCCTATCAGTTTGATGCCGATTTAAAATCTTCGCAAGAATTTAATTTTAAAGGAAAACAGACCAATCTTGACGCTGTCGCAAAGAACTTGAAAAGCATCAATAGAAACACCATTTTTCCAACCGTTATTATTACCGACGGAAATCAGACAACAGGAAACGATTATGTATATCGCTTTGATCCTGTAAATAAAGTTTATCCTTTGGTTGTGGGAGATACAACCACTTTTTTTGATTTAAAAATCAATCAGCTGAATGTAAACAAATATGCATTTCACAAAAACAAATTCCCTGTAGAAGTTTTTCTGCAATATGCAGGAGACAAAAACATAACGGCCGATTTTTCTATTATGCAGGGAAATTCAGTTGTAGCAAAAGAAAAAGTATCTTTTTCATCTTCAAAAAAAACAGCCTCTTTAAATTTACTTTTACCGGCAGACAAAGTAGGCTTACAGATTTTTAAAGCAAACATTTCTTCTCCTGCAAAAGAGAAAAACAGCTACAATAACATTAAGAATTTTGCTGTCGAAGTCATCGATCAAAAGTCAACTATTGCAATAGTTTCATCAATAAACCATCCGGATATTGCAGCCCTGAAACGTGCTATAGAATCTAATGCACAACGTAAAGTAATATTGGTTAAGCCAAATGAAATCAACTTGTTGCAAGATGCTTCTGTTTTAGTTTTATATCAGCCAAACGCAGCATTTAAGCCCATTTTTGATCAGAATAAATTAGCGGGAACAAACACCTTTATTATTACCGGAAAAAATACCGATTTTAATTTTCTTAACCAGCAACAAAATAATCTGGTTTTTAAAATGAGCGGACAGACCGAAGATTATTTAAACGAATTTCAATCACAATTTAATTTGTTTGCCATTGACAATATCGGTTTTGAAAATTTTCCTCCATTACAAAATTTATTCGGAACAGTTTCTACTAACGGAAATGTATCTGTTTTACTTTCTTCAAAAATTAGAAACGTTTCTACAAATGCACCTTTATTGGCTTTCGCCGAAAATCAAAACAAAAGAACCGCTTTTCTTCTTGGCGAAAACAGCTGGAAATGGCGTTTGCAAAGTCATATTGACAATCAGTCTTTTGAAAAATATGATGTTTTTATTGATAAGATCATTCAATATTTAGCCACATCAGCTTCAAAAAAATCATTGGTTGTCACACACGAAAGCTTTTATAATTCCGGAGAAGCAATTGTAATCAATGCTCAATATTTTAATAAAAATTACGAGTTTGACGAGAAAGCAAGACTTACTATTAGTGTTACCAATACTGAAACCAGGCAGACCAAAAACTATGATTTATTAAAAGGAAACAATTCTTTTTCTGTAAATTTGGATGGACTGTCTGCAGGAAAATATAATTTTTCGGTAAAAGAATTAAATACAAACACCAGTTATTCAGGCCATTTTGAAATTTTAGATTTTGATATTGAGAAGCAATTTGTAAATCCTGACGTTGTAAAACTAAAACAATTGGCATTGAAAACCAATGGAAAAGCCTTTTTTGAAAATCAGACCGATCTGTTAATCAATGCACTTTTAGAAAACAAAGAATACAAATCAATAGAGAAAAACATTTCGACTAAAACCCCAATAATTGACTGGGTTTGGTTATTGGTTTTAATAGCGTTGTTATTGACAACTGAATGGTTTATTAGAAAGTATAATGGATTGTTGTAATTTTTTTAGTTTAAATAATTGAATCAAGATTGCAGAAATGAATGATTTTCAGAATATTCTAGATGAAATATTTCCTTTTGTCGAAAGCTTATTAAAAGAATATGGTGAGTTCTATCCATTATCTTGTACTGTAAATATTGAACAAAAAATTGAACATGTTATTCTCGAAGAAGATGAAGAGAATGATAATCCAAAATCAAACTCAGTTATAGCAGAATTAAAAAAAGAATTGCGCTGGAGAAGAAACGAATTTCTAGCTATAGCAATTTTTTATGATGTTAAAGTGAAAGAAAAACAAACCGATGCTATTGCTGTTTTCGTTGAACATAAAATAGAAAAGGAAGCTTATATATTTTATTATCCTTATGAACTGATTGAAAATAAAATAGTTTTTGGAAGATCTTGGAAAGTTGTTGAAAAAATGCAAATTTTTGAAAATTAAAGTACAGATTTAAGACACGGTAAAGAATGTTTTAATGAAAAAAAATGATATTTTAATTATTAAACTCAAAAGATTAAGAGGTATCAGGATTTTACAAATCAAGAAATATTTTCCTTTAACTTTCAAAGTATAAAAGAAGTAATCTAATTTTACAACTATATGCAAGCAAAAAAAATTATTGTTTTCTTTAGTCTGTTTATCATAATTATTTTTTCTATTTCTTACATTGGTGCCAGAAAAGAAAATAGAAAAGACTACCATTTTGTAATTGCAAGATATAAGGAAGAACCAAATAATATTAGCTTTAGCAATAATGATAATGAATTTACCTTTTCAAAAAGAGATTCTTATATAAATGATATTGAGAAGGAAGATAGTTTAGTAAAAAAAGCTTTTTCTGAAAATGTTTATATTTATAGGAAAAATAAAATGACGGATAAATATTTTTTGCTATTTGTCATAAAGACTTCACGAATATTTCCAATTGATTGGTTGTAACAAGTATTCAAAAAAACAATAAATGGATTTCAGGCTAAAAGTATTTTACACCGTTGCAACAAGGCTCAACTTTACAAAAGCAGCAACAGAACTGTATATTTCTCAGCCGGCAGTTTCTAAACACATCCAGGAATTAGAAGAAACTTACAAAATAAAGTTATTCGAACGAAATGGTTCTAAAATAGCTTTGACACCAGCCGGAGAAATTCTCCTAAAACATACTAAAAGTATATTTAAAATATACAGGGAAATAGAATTTGATTTAAGCAGTTTTATAGATAATCGCCAGGGTTTATTACGGTTAGGATCAAGCACAACAATTTCTCAATATATTATTTCGCCAGTTTTGGCACGTTTTCACCAGAAACAGCAAGATATAAAAGTAAATCTGTTGAATGGAAATACAGAACAGATCGAGAATGCCTTAATCAATAAAGAAATCGAAATTGGAATTGTAGAAGGACAGACTAAAAATCAATCCATAAAATATATTCCATTTCTGAAGGATGAATTGGTTTTGGTTTGCAACAGCAAAAATCCTTTAGCAAAACAAAATGAAATCTCACTTGAAGATTTAAAATTGATGAAATTTATAACACGCGAGCGTGGGTCAGGAACACTTGAAGTTATAGAATATGCATTAAAACAGGTTGATGTAAAAATCAGTGATCTGCAAATTGAAATGCAGTTGGGAAGTACAGAAAGTATAAAATCCTATTTGCTAAATTCGGATTGTTTTGCCTTCATGTCAATACATGCGGTCAATAAAGAGCTTCAAAACAACGAACTTATTGTTCTCGATGTAGAAAATTTATCCATAGAAAGATATTTTTATATCATTACTTTAGTTGGAAAATCTGATCCATTGTCAGAACTTTTTATTCAGAATATGAACGCTTTCTATAACTTAAAGTTATAGTCGATTGTAATATACAATTGGCGATTTCAATTTAATCGGCAGACCTTTGTGAGGTAATAATTAAGTTCGATATTTTGAAAACGCATTCACAAACAGCAACACATTTAGTAGAAGTAAACATTTATTTTCAGCAGGCAATTTATGCTTTGGCGATTGTCTTATGCTTGTTTTCGATTATTTCGCCACCAATTGCATTGTTATTAGGACTTGTAATTGTAAATTTTTTCGGAAATCCTTTTGTAACTTTCAATCATAAAGCCATTACATTTTTATTGCAATTGTCAGTAATAGGTTTAGGTTTCGGTATGAATGCCGCAAATGCAGTTTCAGCAGGAAAAGAAGGATTTCTGTTAACTATTTTTTCTATTTTTAGCACTTTAGTTTTAGGCTTTTTCCTCGGAAAATGGTTTAAGATAGATCGTAAAACTTCACATCTTATATCATCAGGAACGGCAATTTGCGGCGGAAGCGCCATTGCAGCAGTTGCCCCGGTAATAAAATCAAGTGAGAACCAGACCTCAATTGCATTAGGAGTAATTTTTATACTAAATTCTATTGCTTTATTTGTATTTCCGTTTATAGGGCACCAGCTCGATTTATCGCAAAAAGAATTTGGCTTATGGTGCGCTATAGCCATTCATGACACCAGCTCCGTTGTTGGGGCTGCCAATAAATATGGCCCCGAAGCGTTGCAGATAGCGACAACAGTAAAACTGGCAAGAGCTTTATGGATTATTCCAATTTCGCTTTTAACAGCAGTAATTTTCAAGAACAAAAATTCAAAAATCAAAATCCCGTACTTTATAGGATTGTTTATCCTTGCTATGCTTTTGAATTCTTATGTGCCGCAAGTATCTTTTTTTGCACCTCATATTGTTACTATTGCCAAAACAGGGTTAACTGTAACGTTGTTTCTTATTGGTGCGACTTTAAACATAAATACTTTAAAATCAGTAGGAGTGAAGCCATTACTTCAAGGTGTTTTCCTTTGGGTTTTTATTGCAGGAATGGCTTTGGTTTCAATACTTTATTTGGGTTAAATCTGAAGTACTTATTTTATATTTGAAAATTTCACAACTGGCTTGCCAACAGCTTTATACCATTTACCGCTAAATGAAAAACGTTTTTCAATCACAAAGTTAAACTGCTTTTTTGTTTTTGCCATTGCAGCAAGTTCTTCCGGTAGATCAACCTCATAATCATCTTCTGTGCCTTTTGCCTTTTTGTACGAGCCGGTTGTAGTGATTACAAAATCGCGAAAAAACTTTTTGTTATTATCCACAGCGACAGTATAAGAACTTGACCATTCTGAGCTAATGCTGTTTGAGAGTGAGTAGTAACCTACTTCCATCAGGGACTGATATTTGCCATCAAATCCGGCAATTAGATATAGGTAACCGCTGTAAGGAGCGCCTCCGCCGCCATTGGCGTGTACAAGAGATAAGGCATATTGATCTTCGCCGATCTGAACTAGTTTTAAATGAGGTGACTGGGCAAAAGAACCAAAAGCAGCAATAGCGGGCTGAAAAGATTTCATTTCCCAAACATTTCCATTTTTTGCAAATTTAGCAATACTGATAAGGCCGCCTGAAAATCTGCCAGTCTGCAATCCGTCAGCATCATAGACAGAATGGTTAAATACAAATAATTTAAATTGATTTCCTTTAGAATCAGAATAGCCGATATTCTCAAGAAGTCTGGTCGCAACACCTTCAGTATATGGAAACAGCTGATCTCCTTCGGTGCCATTAACATCAGTAAAAGGAGATTGTTTGCAGGTTTTGCATTTCCAGCTCACAAAAGTATTTTTATTATCCAGATGGTATAATTTTCCGGGAAACAATTTTTGCATGGTTTTTACACCATCAATCGGATCTGCAATCTTAAGGATTCTTTTGGTGTTTAGAATGGTGTCACTAACATTTTTTAGCTGAATATCAGTTTCTTGTGCAAAACAAAAAGCAGATGATAAAAGAAAGAAATTTAGAATAATGTGGCGCATAAAATAAGGTTTGGAAATCAAACAAACTTACAAATAAAAAATGGTTGTGAAATATGAATTTATATTACTTATGAGGTTAAAAACAATCAAAAGTTAAATTAAGAGAATCTTAATTGGTAGTCTTTTAAATTATCTTTAAATAAAGTAAGTTTGCGCTCAAATAAAAATTACAAATGAAAAACTTTAAAATGAAGCCAAGACTAATCGCATTTTTTGCAGTAGGAATTGGATTTTTGACATTATCCTGGGGAATCGTTGGCCACGAACGAATTAACAAAGCTGCAGTTATGGCTTTGCCAAAACCTCTTCAGGTTTTCTTTTACAATCACATTGATTTTATTACTCAGGAAGCTTCTGTTCCTGATATTCGTAAATATGCTTTAAATTATAAAAACGAAAATCCAAGACATTATTTTGACATGGAAAACTTTGGGCCTGTTGACAGTTTACCACAGACAATGGAGGCAGCAAAGAAAAAGTATGATGCTAAATTCCTGAATGATAACGGAATATTGCCTTGGTATATAGAAGACATGATGGTTAAATTGACCAAAGCATTTAAGGATAAAAACAGAGCCGAAATTTTATTTCTTGCTGCAGATTTAGGTCATTATATTGGCGATGCACACATGCCGTTACATACTTCTGCAAATCATGACGGACAATTGACCGATCAAAAAGGGATTCATTCTCTTTGGGAAAGCAGATTACCGGAGTTATTTGTTAAAAATTATAAATTAAATGTTCCTGAAGCGCAATATTACCAAGATGTTCATAAAGCAACCTGGGATATGATTCATGATACACACAGCTTAGCACAGCCATTATTAGATATCGATAAAAAGCTAAGAACTGCAACTCCGGAAGGTGAAGTATTTAAAAAAGATGCAGATGGAAAAATATTGAAAAGCAAATACAATACAGCTGTTTTTGCGGATCAATATGCTGAAAAATTACACAAAGAACTAAACGGAATGGTAGAAAATCAAATGAGAAAAGCTATTACCGCAACTGCCAGTTTTTGGTATACAGCTTGGGTAAATGCAGGAAAACCAGACTTAAGCGATTTAGATTCATCAGCAGTGACACAAAGAAATTATCAGGCTTTACAGGATGATCTAAAGCTGTTTCAGCGAGGAGATTTATTTGGAATGAAAAATCAAAACGATTAATTTTTATTTCAAGTTTTAATATTTTAGGTTCATTCTAAAACCAAATAAAAAGCCTCAAATTCATTATGGATTTGAGGCTTTTTTAATTTATAATTTAATGAACTTTTGCGTACAATTTTTCTTTTTTTGTATTTAAATCTTTAAACTGATATTCCTTTTCCTTCAGTAAATACGATGCTGATTGATAAAAAGCAATAGTTTGATTGATCAAATCGGTTCTTTGAGATTTTAGCGGTTTCTCATCATAATAAATTTGATAATCAGCATTATTTTCTTTTTTATTCAGGCTTAAATCAAATTGTTTTACCTGTTGTTTTGGCGATAAAATAGTTAAGACATTATCTTTTATCAATCCCAGATCCTGATACGTAGCAATAAAAGCGCGGGGTTTGTAATCCGGTCTAAAAACATCCTCTCCAAAAAACTTACTTTGATAATCAAAATGAAGCAAACCAAAAAGCGTTGGCATAAGGTCAATCTGTGACATTAATTTATTGCATGTTTCTGGTTTCATTTCCGGATTGTAAATAAAAGCCGGAATTCGGTATTTGTCCAGAGGAAGTTCTGTTTTTCCAGCACTTGAGGCACAATGATCTGCTACGATTACAAAAACAGTATTATGAAACCAGGATTGTTTACTGGCCATTGCAAAGAATTTTCTAAGTGCATAATCAGTATATTTTACACCTCCGTCACGGGATTTGATGTCTCCGGGAATATCAATTTTATTGTTAGGATAAGTGAATGGCCTGTGGTTACTCACCGTCATAATATGATTAAAGAATGGCTTATTTTCTTTTGCTTCCTTATTCATAACCTTAATTGCCTTGTTATACATATCTTCATCACATACGCCCCAAACATTAGAAAACGTAATTTCGTTTGGAGAAAAGCTTGATTTATCAATAATTTCATAGCCATTGCCAGAATAAAAATCCTGCATATTATCAAAAAAAGCATCACCGCCATACATGAATTTTACGTTGTATCCTTTTTGCTTAAAAACAGCTCCTGTAGAAAATTTATTTTTATTGTCTTCACGTTTTACGACACTTTCGCCCGCTGTTGGAGGCAGGCATAAAGTAACTGCTTCAAGACCGCGCACAGTGCGGTTTCCGGCTGCATATAAGTTAGTAAACTGTAAGCTTTTTTGAGAAAGGCTGTCGAGAAACGGTGTAATATTTTGTTGATTTCCATATATTTTCATAAATTCTGCACTATAACTTTCGATCGTAATAAGCACTACATTTTTATGATTTTCTAGTGAATCACTTTGTATATTTCGTGAAATGTTATCAGTTGAAATTACCGGAAACTGTTGTTTTAAAATTGCAAAAGCTTTATTATTTGGAAGTGTTTTGTAAAATTTAAAGTAATCTAATTTGTTGTTCTCAAAAGCCAGATAAAATCTGTATAATCCATTAGACTGCAATTCATTGACGAAAATATTTTTAGAGTTTTCTGTTTTGGCCAAGGCAGGAATTGCAAAAAAAGAAATAAATAATAATCCGATGTATAGTGCTGACATTTTAACCTTTTCATTTAATGTCGGAATCTCATCAATATACGTTCTAGATTTTCTGACAATAAAATAAGTGACAACCCCGGTAATGGCAAACAGCGCCGAAAACAAGGGGATTACCGGGTAAGACTGCATAATGTTTCCAATGACTTCATTGGTGTAAATCAGATAGTTTACTGCAATAAAATTGTATTTTACACCAAATTCATTCCAAAAGAAATATTCGCTCAAACCGTTTTGAAGAATCAATAAAACATAAAGGAAAATAACAAATGCAAATAACCAGAACCTGATTTTGTCTCTATATTTTGGAAAGAAAAGCAGAGCTGAAAAAAGAATAGCCTTTATTCCAATAAAAATTAAAACAATTCGTGGTAAAGCGCCGCCATATTCGTCAAAAATACTTTTACCTGAAATAACATATAAAAAGGCAGCTATTAAAAGACCTAAAATAATATATCCCGAAGGCTTATTGTATTTAGAATTTGAAATAAATATTAAGTACAACCACAAAAACACGCTGGCAGCAACAAAGACAAAAAAGTCTGAAATCAAGCCTAAACTAAAGATTTTCAGGCTTTCGAGCACAGTAAACGAACTTTGTGTTATAGGATGAAAAAGCAAGACAATTCTAAGCAGAAAGCTAACAATAAAGTAAAATACTCCAAGGTTGTAAAAGGGTGAAAATTTCTTGTAAAAAGTCATGGCATTATTTTTTTTACAAAATTAATTCTGGCTCATTAAGTAAAGATGAAGTTTAGCTTTTGCCTTAATTAGAGTTAACTTAATGTTTGCTTAAGATTATGTGGCCTGTATGATTCAGATTACTTTTAAATATTTTTCCAATCTTAAAATTTTTATCTTTGAATAAAATATAATCTTAACTAACTGTAAATGCATATTTTAATAGTTGAAGACGAATTAGGGATCATTCAGTTTTTGCAGCAGGGGCTGAAAGAAGAAGGATATATGGTAACTACAGCAAATGATGGTTCTAAAGGATTTGAACTAGTACAAAACCAACAGTTTGATTTGATTTTACTCGATTGGATGCTGCCAAAAATCAATGGTTTGGATTTGTGTAAAGCCATTAGAGTAAAAGACAAAACAACTCCCATTATTTTTTTGACCGCAAGAGACACTATCCAGGAAACAATTGAAGGCTTAAAAGCTGGTGCCAATGATTATATCAAAAAACCTTTTAGTTTTGAAGAATTAGTTGAGCGTATAAAAGTCCATTTTAGAAACCAGAAAGCCCCGGAAATCCTTTCTCTTGGCACAATAACGATAGATTCATCCAAACATATTGTCTTAAAAAATGATGGAGAAGTGGCTCTGACACAAAGAGAATTTGAATTATTAAAGTATTTAATTCAGAACAAAGGAAAAGTCTGTACAAGAAATCAGATATTAAGAGATGTCTGGGGAATTAATTTTGAATATGATACTGGTGTTATTGATGTTTTTATGAATGCTATAAGAAAAAAACTTAATCTGAAAATAGAAGAAGATTATATAAAGACAATTCGTGGAATAGGTTATATCGCTAATGATTTATAAATGATGCAGTTATCCTTAAAGAACAGAATTGCCCTAAACTACATCATCAACACGGGTTTATTGATTTTAGTAGTTTTTTCAGCCATATATTTTACCGTAAAATTTACTGTTTATAAGCATATTGACGAAAATCTAATGATCGAAATTCAGGATCATTTGAAAGAAATCAGGATCGAAAATAAAAAGGTGATTTTTATGGATGCCGAAGAATGGCAAGAACGAGAACACAATTCAGTCGATGTAAATCCGGTGTTTGTTCAGTTTTTTGACCTGAATAAAAAAATAATTGAAAAATCACCTAATTTAAAAAATGAAACCCTCGTTTTTCATAATGAAGTAGAACATTTCCAGTTATTTGATACAAAATTATTGGGCAATACAATCAGGCAGATTCAGGTTCCTCTTCATATAAAATCAAAGAAAGTAGGCTATTTAATTATTGCGATGTCACTTTCAGATTCTGCCAAAGTGCTAAACAATCTTTTTGAAACCTTATTAATAGCTTTTCCTATTATATTATTAATGCTGTTTTTTATCGCAAGATTTTTTGCAGGACGGAGTATAAGACCCATAAATGAAATAATAAATACTTCCAGAATTATCACAAAAGATAACCTGAAAACAAGAATTCTGCTTCCAAAAACACGTGATGAATTGTATGTGCTTTCTGCCACCATAAACAATTTGTTAGATCGTATTGAAGACGCGGTGGAACGTGAAAAACAGTTTACATCTGATGCCTCACATGAACTGAGAACACCACTTACAGTTATTAAAGGAACACTTGAGGTTTTGATAAGAAAACCTCGTGATAATAAGGAATATGAAGATAAAATAACATATTGTATAAATGAAGTTGACCACTTGAATGTTTTGGTAGACCAGCTTCTTTTGATGGCCCGTTTTGAAAATCAAAAGTTAAATATAAACAAAGAAAATGTTTATTTAAACGCAGTAATTTTAGATGTTCTGACTCTGAACTCACAAAAAATAAATGCAGCAAAAATTGATGTGGTTTTAGAAGCCAAAGAAGACTTTTATATTTATTCGGACAATTACCTGCTGGTTACCATTATTCGTAATATTATATCAAATGCCATTAAATATTCAAATAAAAAAGGGAGAATTTTAATTGAGTTAAAAAAAGAAAAAGACATTATAAGCTGTACAATTTCAGATCAGGGAATCGGAATTGCAAAAGAACATCTGGAATCAATTCTAAAACCATTTTTCAGGTCCGATTCTTCTCTTCATTCACAAATTAAAGGAACAGGTCTTGGGCTGTCAATTGTAAAAAGAATGACTGAGCTTCTTCATATTAAGTTTAAAATTGAGAGTGAAATAGGTATAGGAACAACAGTTACTTTGACTTTTGATGAAAAATCTCAAACGTTTGAGTAAATTCAGAAAAACCAATAAAAACAGTACCTGATATTTTTTTTAACAATAAACTAGTGTTAAGTTAAAATAAAAATTGCTTTTCTGTTAATTTATCTATTATATTTGCAACCGAAACAAAGAATACAAATAACACAAATCATGATTTCTATTCAATTACATCATCATCATTTTCATTATTGCTCTCAGGCGATGTGTTAATGGTATGTTTGTAAATCATCATATTTTAAAACCCGTTTGAGTACATCAAGCGGGTTTTTTAATTCCAATTCTTTGTACTCAGACTATTAATCCAAAAAACAAAAAAAATGAGTACTCTAAAAATTGCAATTCAAAAATCAGGTCGTTTAAACGAAGAAAGCATTCAGATCCTTAAAGATTGCGGTATTTCTATCAACAACGGAATCGACCAGTTAAAAGCCGAAGCCTCAAACTTTCCTCTTGAAGTTTTATATTTAAGAAATTCAGATATCCCGCAATACTTAATTGACGGCGTTGTGGATTTAGCTATTGTTGGTGATAATTTACTGGTAGAGAAGGGAAAAGAAATACAAGTAGTTCAGAAATTGGGATTCTCAAAATGCAAAGTTTCTGTAGCAGTTCCTAAAACTCTGGAATACAATTCTATTCAGGATTTGGCAGGCTTAAGAATTGCAACCTCTTACCCAAATACTGTAAATGAATATTTTAATTCTTTTGGATTAACAGTTGACATTCACCAAATCTCCGGATCTGTAGAAATCGCACCCAATATTGGCCTTGCAGACGCTATTGTCGACATTGTTTCCAGCGGAAGCACTTTATTCAAAAATAACCTGAAAGAAGTTGAAGTAATTTTAAAGAGTGAAGCGGTTTTGGCTGTTTCACCAAAAGTTTCACCGGAAATTCAGAAACACATTGATACCTTAAAATTTAGAATTCAGGCTGTATTAAGAGCCAGGAATTCAAAATATATACTGATGAATGTTCCAAACGATAAGATCGATGCAGTTGGAAAAATCCTGCCTGTTTTAAGAAGTTTAACCGTTTTACCATTAGCTCAGGAAGGCTGGAGCAGTGTTCATTCTGTAATAGACAAAGACACATTCTGGGATGTTATAGACCAGCTAAAAGAAGTTGGAGCAGAAGGAATTTTAGTTTGCCCAATCGAAAAAATGGTACTGTAAGGGAAAATTTAATTTTTTAATTCCAAATTCCAATTCAGAAAAAAGCTTCGACTTCGCTCAGCTTGACATTAAGATGATACAACTCAGCGTTTTTAAAGAATAATAAAAAACCTTGCGGTTTTGCGGTAGAAAAAACACAAAGTTTGCGTTAAAAAAAATAAAGGCATGAATAAAATAGACAATCCAAAACAAGATACCTGGTCAGAAATATTAAAAAGACCAACCAAAACAATAGACGATATTGAAGTTACGGTTAAGGAGATCTTCAAAGAAGTACAGAAAAAAGGAGATGAAGCTGTTGCAAAATATACTTCAATCTTTGATGGAATTGCATTGGATAATTACGAAGTTTCTAATGAAGAAATTCAGGAAGCTATTGGTTTGATATCAAATGAATTGAAAGAAGCTATTCAGTTAGCAAAAAACAACATATACAAATTTCACAAGGCTCAGAAAACAGAGCGTATTTCGATTGAAACTACCGAAGGCGTAAACTGCTGGCAGGAAAAAAGACCCATCCAAAAAATCGGACTGTATATTCCGGGCGGAACTGCGCCATTATTTTCGACAGTTTTAATGCTGGCAGTTCCTGCGGAAATTGCAGGCTGCAAAGAAATTGTATTATGCTCGCCACCAGATAAAAAAGGAAAAATTAATCCTGCCATTTTATATGCTGCTAATTTGTGCGGTGTGACTAAAATTTTAAAAGTAGGCGGGATTCAGGCAATTGCAGGAATGACTTTCGGAACACAGTCAATTCCAAAAGTTTATAAAATTTTCGGACCGGGAAATCAATTTGTGACCGTAGCAAAACAATTGGCAACGCAACATGGCGTGGCAATAGATATGCCTGCCGGGCCTTCAGAATTATTAATTGTGGCCGATGATACTGCCGTTCCGGCTTTTGTAGCTTCAGATTTATTATCTCAGGCAGAACACGGAACAGACAGTCAGGTAATTTTGGTTTCGACCTCAAAAAAATTAATTGATGCTGTAGAAAAAGAGGTTCAGCAACAAATCGAAGAGCTGCCAAGAAAAGAAATTGCCAAAAAAGCAATTGAAAACTCAAAACTTATTCTGGTCGAAAATGATCAGGTTGCTTTAGATTTAATTAATGATTATGGCCCGGAACACTTTATTATTTGTTCGGAATATGATGATTTTTATTGTAACGGAATCGTAAATGCCGGATCGGTTTTTATTGGGAATTATACACCGGAAAGTGCCGGAGATTACGCTTCTGGAACAAACCATACGCTGCCAACAAACGGATATGCAAAGAATTACAGTGGTGTAAATCTGGATAGTTTTATGAAATCGATGACGTTCCAGAAGATATCAGAAAAAGGCATTCAAAATATAGGAAAAGCGATTGAACTTATGGCTGACGCCGAAGGTTTACAAGCACATAAAAATGCTGTTACTTTGAGACTAAAATCGTTGAAGTAATTCGGTTTTCCTGCAAGGTTTCCAAAACTTGTAGGTATTACATTAACTTTCTGGATTTATAAAAACCATACCTACAAGGTTTTGGAAACCTTGCAGGAGTAAAACTTAAAACAATGAGCACTTTTGATATAAATACAATAACACGTGAAAACGTAAAAACATTAAAACCATATTCGTCAGCAAGAGATGAGTTTGAAGATTTTGATACTGCCGAAATGATTTTTCTGGATGCCAATGAAAATCCTTTTCAAAACGGAGTAAATCGTTATCCGGATCCACAGCAAAGTTCGGTAAAAGCAATTTTGGCAAAAAATAACAATGTAAAATCTAGTCAGATTTTACTTGGAAACGGAAGTGATGAAGTTTTAGACCTGCTTTTTAGAGCTTTTTGTGAGCCAAAAACAGATAATATTATTTCGCTGCCTCCAACATATGGAATGTACAATGTTCTGGCAAATATAAATGCGGTAGAAAACAGAGAAGTTTTACTTTCGACAGATTTTCAGCCTCAGGTTGAGAAAATTTTAGATGCTGTTGATGATAATACTAAAATTATCTTTTTGTGTTCTCCGAATAATCCAACGGGGAATTCTTTCTCAGATGAAAGTGTCGTAAAACTGCTTCAAAATTTTAAAGGCCTGGTGGTGATTGATGAAGCTTATATCGACTTTTCGGATAAAGAAAGCTGGCTGGCAGAAATTGATGGATATCCAAATTTGGTGATTACGCAAACCCTTTCTAAAGCCTACGGGCTGGCCGGAATTCGGTTAGGGATTTGCTATGGTTCAGAAGCTGTAATTTCGGTTTTAAATAAAATTAAACCGCCTTATAACGTAAATGAATTAACGCAGCAAAGAGCGATTGAACGCTTAAGGGATTCAGACAAAATTAAAAAAGAAATCACTTCAATTATTGAACAAAGAGAGGAGTTACTTAAAGTATTACTTGAAATTGGTTTTGTAGAAAAAATTTATCCGACAGAAGCTAATTTTGTATTGGTAAAAGTAGACGATGCCAATAAAAGATACGATCAGTTAATAGAAAAAGGAATTGTAATTCGAAACAGAACAACACAGCCTTTATGCGAAAATTGCCTGCGTTTTACGATTGGAATTCCAGAAGAAAATGCTGTTTTAATTAAAGAATTAAAGTTATTAAGCTAAAAAATATTAGCCACAGATTAAATGATTAGACTGATTTTTCTCTGTGATTGTTCAATTTTTTGCCACTAATTTCACAAATTAAATTAGTGAAAATTAGAGTAATTAGTGGCAAAGAAAAATCCATACAATCTGTGTAATCTGTGGCAAAACAAAAAATATATGAAAAAAGTACTTTTTATCGATCGTGACGGAACGATTGTATTAGAACCAGAAAATTATCAATTAGACAGCTTAGAGAAACTGGAGTTTTATCCCAAAGCATTTCAATATCTGGCTAAAATTGCCAATGAATTAGATTATGAACTGGCAATGGTAACAAATCAGGATGGGTTAGGAACGGATAGTTTTCCTGAAGATACATTTTGGCCGACACAAAATTTTATCCTGAAAGCATTTGAAAATGAAGGTGTTGTTTTTGATGAAATCTTTGTTGACAGAACTTTTCCCGAAGAAAATGCGCTAACGCGTAAACCAAGAACCGGAATGCTGACAAAATACCTGAACAATCCTGAGTATGATTTGGCAAATTCTTTTGTTTTGGGAGATCGTCTTACTGATGTGGAACTGGCTAAAAACCTTGGAGCTAAAGCCATTTTTATGAATGTAACAGATGGAATCGGAAGTAATGAAATTTCATCAAAGCGTGAAGAATTGGACGAAACAATTGTTTTGCAGTCAATGGATTGGAAAACTATTTATGAGTTTTTAAAATTAGAAGCGCGTTCGGCTTCGATTACACGCAAAACGAATGAAACAGATATTTATATCAATTTGAATCTAGACGGAACAGGAAAAAGCAAAATTGATACGGGAATCGCATTTTTTGACCATATGTTGGATCAAATCTCGCGTCATGGCCAAATGGATTTGGAAATACTTGTAAAAGGTGATTTAGAAGTCGATGAGCACCACACAATCGAAGATACTGCAATTGCGTTGGGAGAAGTTTTCGCGAAAGCGTTAGGAAATAAGCTCGGAATCGAACGTTATGGGTTCTGTTTGCCAATGGATGATTGTCTGGCGCAGGCTGCAATTGATTTTGGAGGAAGAAACTGGCTGATCTGGGAAACAGAATTTAAACGCGAAATGGTTGGAAAAATGCCAACAGAAATGTTCTATCATTTCTTTAAATCCTTTACAGATGGTGCAAAAGCCAATTTAAATATTAAAGCAGAAGGAATCAATGAGCATCATAAAATCGAAGCCATCTTTAAAGCTTTCGCGAAAGCGATAAAAGTAGCTGTAAAAAGAGACACAGAAAAAATGATTTTACCTTCAACAAAAGGAATGTTATAAAGATTAGTTTCAGGTTTCATGTTTCAGGTTCTGTTGGCAACATTAAACCTGAAACCTGAAACAAAAAAACAAAAAAAAAGTAAAAATATGGAACCTGAAAAATTTGCGAAAGCGTGGATAACATCCTGGAATTCTCATGATTTAGACGATATCATGAAACATTATTCTGAAGATATTGAAATTACAACACCAATGATAAAGTTGGCGGGAGGAATTGAGAGTGGTTCACTTCAGGGAAAAGAGCAGGTTAGGGCATATTGGGAAAAAGCTTTACAGAAAATTCCGGATTTACATTTTGAATTAAAAGAAGTAACTTCAGGAGTTAATTCGGTTGCACTTTATTATAAGTCAGTGATGAATAAAATGGCTATAGAAGTTATGTTTTTTAATGAAAATGGATTGGTAAACAAAATGATAGCTCATTATACAGATCTATAGAAATTGTTTCAGGTTTCATGTTTCAAGTTCTGTAGAGCAACCTGAAACGTGAAATCTGAAACAAAACAAACAATATAAGAAATGAAAATAGTAATTATAAATTACGGAGCAGGAAATATTCAGAGCATTATGTTTGCTATTGAAAGATTGGGTTTTAAAGCTGTTTTGAGCAATAACCCGAATGAAATTAAATCGGCAGATAAGGTAATTTTTCCTGGTGTAGGCGAGGCGAGTTCGGCGATGGCCAAGCTTCGTGAAAGCGGATTGGATTGGTTGATTCCTGAATTGAAACAGCCTGTTTTGGGAATTTGCCTTGGGATGCAATTAATGTGCAATAAAACAGAAGAAGGGAATACAGAAGGTTTAGGAATTTTTGATGTTGATGTTGTGAAGTTTTCAAGCAATGTAAAAGTGCCTCAAATGGGCTGGAATCAGATTTATGATTTAAAATCAGATTTGTTTAAAGGAATTTCAGAAAACGAATTTATGTATTTGGTTCATAGTTTTTACGCACCAAACTGCTCAGAAGCCATAGCAACAACAAATTATGATGTAGAATATGCATCTGCCCTGCAAAAAGATAATTTTTACGGAACACAATTTCACCCGGAAAAAAGCGGTGATATTGGAGAAAGAATTTTGGGGAATTTTTTGAAATTAAATTCAAAATGATAAAATCCAATTTTTAAATTCTAAATTCCAATCCCAATATCAAAAATCAATTTCAATTTATCAAAAATATCAGTTTAAGATAAATCTAAAATCTTAAGTCTAAAATCTAAAATTAAAAATGAGAATAATACCAGCCATAGATATCATTGACGGAAAATGCGTTCGTTTGTCCAAAGGTGATTATGATACAAAGATAATTTATAACGAAAATCCGCTCGAAGTGGCGAAATCATTTGAAGCGCACGGAATAGAATATCTACATTTGGTAGATTTAGATGGTGCAAAATCAAGCAAAATTGTTAATTATAAAATACTGGAACAAATTGCAGTACAAACCAACTTAAAAATTGATTTTGGAGGCGGACTTAAATCAGATGATGATTTGAAAATTGCTTTTGAAAGCGGTGCAAACCAAATTACCGGTGGAAGTATTGCGGTAAAAAACAGAACGATTTTTGAAAAATGGATTTCTGAATACGGTTCTGATAAAATTATTTTAGGAGCTGATGCAAAAGATGAAAAAATAGCCGTTTCTGGCTGGTTGGAAGATTCTGATGAAGATTTAATTCCTTTTATTAAAGATTATATGAAAAAAGGAATTGATTATGTAATCTGTACTGATATCGCAAAGGACGGAATGCTTGAAGGTCCAAGTTTTGATTTGTATAAAAAAATATTAGGTCAAGGGACAATAATTACAGATGATAAAAACATCTTTAGAAAAGTAAAACTAATCGCTTCCGGCGGAATTTCAACTTTTGACGAATTACCAAAACTTGCAGAATTGGGCTGTGAAGGAACAATAATTGGAAAAGCTATTTATGAGGGAAGAATTACTTTGAAACAGTTAGAGAACTACATAATTGGAAAATGAGAATTAATTAGATAATGTACCAATTTGATAATTAGATAATTATTTCAATACGCTTAAAATTATCTCATTGACTAATTATCTCATTGACACATTAAAAGATTGTCACATTAAAAAAGATATTATGATAACTTGTCATTTAAAATATGTTATAGATCCTTATCAGTTAGCTGTTTTTGAAGATTACGGCAAAAGATGGATCAAAATTGTGAATCGTTTGGGAGGACAACATCATGGTTATTTTATGCCATCAGAAGGAGCAAATAATATTGCTTATGCATTGTTTTCTTTTCCGAGTTTTGCGGATTATGAGAATTATAGAAAAGCAATGTTCTCAAAAGATGATAAAGAATGTGTAGACGCATTTAAACTTGCAGAAGACACAAGATGCATTATTAGTTACGAAAGAACGTTTTTAAGCCCTGTATTTGAGTAAAAAAAATTAGATAATGAGGAAAATTAGATCAATTAGATAATTTTATGCGTTGCGTAAAAATTATCTAATTATCTAATTCTCAAATTAACACATTAGATTAATGTTAGCAAAAAGAATCATTCCTTGTTTGGATATAAAAAACGGAAGAACCGTAAAAGGCGTTAATTTTGTTGACTTGCGCGACGCGGGCGATCCGGTAGAACTGGCAGAAATTTATTCTGCGGAAGGCGCGGATGAATTGGTTTTTCTGGATATTTCGGCTACCGAAGAACGACGTAAAACCTTAGTTAATATGGTGCGAAGTGTAGCGGAGAAAATCAACATTCCGTTTACGGTTGGCGGCGGAATTTCATCTATTGAAGATGTTGATATTCTGTTGAATAACGGAGCTGATAAAGTTTCAATCAATTCATCGGCAGTAAAAAATCCTCAGTTGATTAATGATCTGGCACAGAAATTTGGAAGTCAGTGTGTAGTTGTAGCTATCGATGCCAAACAAATAAACGGACAATGGATTGTGCATTTGGTTGGCGGAAAAGTAGCAACGGAACTGAATTTATTTGATTGGGCTGTAGAAGTTGCAGAACGTGGCGCGGGAGAAATCTTATTCACATCGATGGATAACGACGGAACCAAAAATGGCTTTGCAAATGAAGCTTTGGCAAAATTATCAACCTTAATTAATATTCCAATTATCGCTTCTGGCGGTGCAGGAAATATGCAGCATTTTGTAGATTCGTTTAAAGAAGGAAAAGCAGATGCGGCTTTGGCTGCAAGTGTTTTTCACTTTAAAGAGATAGAAATAAAAGCTCTGAAAGAAGAATTGAGAAGAAATGATATTGAGGTTAGGCTTTAAGAGAATAGAAGCAAGAGAATAGAAGCAAGAGAATAGAAGCAAGAGAATAGAGAATAGAAAATAGAAGCAAGAGAATAGAAAATAGATTTGAAAGAACCGTATGGAATCTAAAATCTGAACTCTAAAATCTAAAATAACAGAAAAATCTAAAATAAAATGAACATAGATATTAAAAGCTCACACGGATTGATTCCGGCGATTATTCAGGATTCGGAGACTAAAAACGTTTTGATGCTGGGTTATATGAACGAAGAATCGATTCAAAAAACAATAGAAACTCAAAAGGTTACTTTTTTTAGCCGTTCAAAACAAAGGCTTTGGACAAAAGGTGAGGAGAGTGGCAACTTTTTGAATCTGGTAAGTATTAAAAATGACTGTGATGGCGATACGCTTTTAATTCAGGCAAAACCTGTCGGGCCAACCTGCCACACGGGCGCAGATACTTGCTGGCAGGAAGAAAATACAGACAATTATGGTTTTATTTCCCAATTAGAAAATACCATCAAAATCAGAAGAGAAAATGCTGATTCTGAGAAAAGTTATGTGGCCTCTTTATTTGAAAAAGGAATCAATAAAATTGCGCAGAAAGTAGGCGAAGAAGCCGTAGAGGTTGTTATAGAAGCAAAAGACGATAACGACGATTTGTTTCTTAGCGAAAGCGCCGATTTACTTTTTCACTATTTAATTTTATTACAGGCAAAAGGATTTCAGTTGAATGATGTTGTGGAAGTATTAAAAAAACGTCAGAAATAATTCTTTAAAATCAAATTAAAGATTAAAAAGTGTTAATATTGATTTGATTTTAAATAGTAAAAATACATGGATAAAGAGACTTTTAAAAAACGTTTTATAAATCATTCTAACGAGGATTTAATTTTAATGGCAACAAAAAATGCCGAAAAATATAATCCCGAAGCAGTGCTTGCTGCAAAAGAAATTCTATCAGAAAGAAATATTGATATCGAAACCATAATTCAAAATGAAAAAGCCAATGAATTGGCTGCTCAGGAAGAATTTGGTGATTTTAATGACGAAAAGCGTTATATAGAAAGTCTTTCTCCGTTAGAACAAATAAAATATTTGTCTGAGAAAAGAGCCGATTTTGAGGAAAATATCGAAGAAATTGTCGAATTGAATAATCAAAATTTGACGAATGAGGAGATACTTTTAAATTTTGAAAATATTCTTAATGCGATTAAAGAAAATGAAGGTTTTGGTGATTTAACCGAAATTCACTCCAAAGAAAATTATTTTCTGACCAGTAATATCATTGATGAAAAAATAATTGAGATTCCTTCTTCATTTATTGAAAGAATTGAATTTGCAAACAAATTAGCCAGAAAGGATTTTCGTAAAAAATTCAATCGAAACATATTTTTTGGTTTGGTATTGATTACATTGGGTTTAGTTTTTGCAATTGGTACAGGCGGAGGAAATTTGGCTATGTACAGTATCATTGCAACCGGCGTAATCTTTTTTATTAGAGGATTTAGAGGAAGAATTCGCTTGAAAAATGGCTCTCAAAATCTATTGCAGGCTTATAGCTAAAATTACATATTAATTTACTCCACAAACTCAAAAAACGCAAATTCATCCGGATGGTGAAACCCGAATTTTAAGCTTTTATAATCCTGTAAAGCAAGATATTCGGTTGTGTTACCGTAATCAATTCTAAAAGTATTTGCTTTCCATTTTGTGCCGGTTTTTGGTTTTATAAAATTGCCGTTTTCAATCTTTTCAAGGCTTGAGAACGGTATTTTAATTTCGGTACAAAAGCCTTCCGGCGTAATTTTACTTATAGTTTCTAGTCCGGCAATAGTAAAATTCATCGAAGTATTCCAGCCTCCGCAGTTAGGAGAAATACATTTTAAAAGCATATCATATTTTGTTGAAAAAGCATTCACGCCAATTTCGACATAGTTTTTTCCGTCACCGTCCGGATCGATAAATATTTCTACCAAATCATCAGTTTCATAAATTTTAGAATCTTTTGGCTGCGATTTTCCAATTATCTTAGAATCCTCAGAACGATACCCGATATAAAGGTTTTCATCATTCCACGAAAGTGAAACAAAAGTTTTTTGTGTTGCTTTTTCTCCGGAATTATGAATAACAAACGGACCAGAAAATGGTGTTTTCCAGTCGCTTAAATCTCCATCAATTATTATTTTATCATTTATTTTGTGAACAGGAAATGTCTGAGAATAATTGTTTATTGCACATAGTAATATCAAAAGGTATAAAAACGAGCTAAATTTCATAAAACGGAAAATTTTAGCTAAAATAAAAAACAATAGCGTATATAAATACAAATTTTGTAACATAAATTAAAAATGTATACTAATATTATAACTAATTCAAAACTAAATTTAACTAATGAAAAAATACTTTGGAAGTGTAATAATAGCTTTTTTTATTGGTTTTACTGCCAATTCTCAAGGACTTATGAATAAGTCGGAAACGGTTTTCACACATCAGGATACCTTACGCGGAAGCATGACAAAAGAAAGAGCCTGGTGGGATTTAAAATATTATCATCTTGATATCAAGGTAAATCCGGCAGATAGAACAATTACCGGATCAAATACTATTTGGTATGCAGTCTTAACAGAAGGTAACAGAATGCAGATTGATTTGCAGGAGCCGATGAATATTTCTAAAGTAACTCAAAACGGCAAAGAACTAAAGTTTGAAAGAGATGGAAATGCTTTTTTTATTACTTTGAGTGAAAATCAAAAAATTGGTGATACAAAAGAAATTGTAGTTTCATTTGGCGGTGTTCCCAAAGAAGCCGTTCGCCCACCATGGGACGGTGGAATTACGTGACAAAAAGACAAAAACGGTAAAGATTTTATTGCTTCATCCTGTCAGGGTTTAGGCGCCAGTGTTTGGTGGCCGTGCAAGGATCATATGTATGATGAAGTAGAAAATATGCTAATCAGCGTAAACGTTCCCGGACATTTGACAGATGTTTCAAACGGAAGACTTCAAAGTGTCAAAAAACAAAAAGACGGAACAAAAACTTTTAATTGGTATGTTGCAAACCCTATAAATAACTATGGGGTAAATATCAATATTGGCGATTACGTTAATTTTTCAGAGAAATTTAAAGGAGAAAAAGGTGATTTGGATTGTAATTATTATGTTTTAAGAGATAATCTGGCTGTGGCAAAAGAACATTTTAAGGATGCACCAAGAATGCTGAAAGCTTTTGAGAGTTGGTTTGGGCCTTATCCATTTTACGAAGATAGTTACAAATTGGTTGAAGCTCCTTATTTGGGTATGGAACACCAAAGCAGCGTGACTTACGGAAATAACTTTAAAAAAGGATATGGAGGTAACGATATGAGTGGAACAGGCTGGGGATTAAAATATGATTATATTATTATTCATGAATCCGGTCACGAATGGTTTGCCAATAACATAACGTATAAAGACATTGCAGATATGTGGATTCACGAAAGTTTTACCACTTATTCTGAAGCGCTTTTTGTGGAATATTATTATGGTAAGGAAGCTGCGAATGAATACATTAGAGGAATCAGAAAAGTGATTGCCAACAAAAAACCGATTATTGGGGTTTATGATGTTAATGTTGAAGGATCGGGAGATATGTACCCAAAAGGTGCCAACATAATTCATACTATTCGACAGGTTGTAAATGATGATGTTAAATGGAAATCGATTTTGAGAGGTTTAAATAGTACTTTCTACCATCAGACTGTTACAACAAAACAGATTGAAGATTATCTTAGTGAAAAATCAGGCATAAATTTAAGCCCGGTTTTTGATCAATATTTAAGAACTGCCCAGGTTCCTACTTTTGAATATTATTTTAAAAATGAAATGTTAGTTTATCATTGGATAAATTGTGTTGAGAAATTTAATTTGCCATTAAAAGTAAAATTAAACGGTGTTGAAACCTGGCTAAAACCTACAACCGAGTGGCAGGCTGAGAATGTAAAAGCCGATAAACCAACTTTGACAGTAGACAAAAACTTTTATGTAACAGAATACAACATTACAGATTAATTGTAATGGTTTAAAAATCAAACCCGGTGACTTATTATTGAGTTACCGGGTTTTGTTTTTTTAATATAGAAATCATAAAATTCTCAAAAAATTGACAGGATTGTTTACATTTGTTGCTAATCAAGTTTGTTTAAAGCACTATTTGTTTCTAATTTCTTAATAATGAAAAAAATACTAGGTGGCACTTTAATTGCCTTTTTAGTTGGTTTTACAGCCAATGCACAGGGACTTCTTAATAAGTCTGAAACTATTTTTACACATCAGGATACTTTACGCGGAAGCATCACAAAAGAAAGAGCCTGGTGGGATTTGAAATATTATCATTTAGATATTAAAGTGAATCCGTCAGAAAAAACAATAACAGGTTCAAATACCGTACGTTATACTGTTTTGAAAGAGGATAGCAAAATGCAGATCGACCTGCAGGAACCTATGCAGATAACTAAGGTAACTCAGGATGGTAAAGAGCAGCAATTTGTTAGAAACGGCAATGCTTTCTTTATCGAATTAACCGCTGCACAAAAGGTTGGAGAAACAAAAGAAATCGTAATTTCTTTTGGAGGAAAACCAAAAGAAGCAGTTAGAGCACCGTGGGATGGAGGATTGAGTTGGAAAAAAGACAAAAACGGAAAAGATTTTGTGGCTTCGTCCTGTCAGGGATTAGGTGCAAGTGTTTGGTGGCCGTGCAAGGATCATATGTATGATGAAGTTGAGAATATGCTCATTAGTGTAAATGTTCCGGGCGATTTGACCGATGTTTCTAACGGAAAACTGCAAAGCGTTAAAAAACAAAAAGACGGAACTAAGACCTTTAACTGGTATGTTTCAAATCCGATAAATAATTATGGCGTAAATATTAATATTGGCGATTACGTTAATTTTTCAGAGAAATTCAAAGGAGAAAAAGGCGACTTAGATTGTAATTATTATGTTTTAAGAGATAATCTTGCTTTGGCAAAAGAACAGTTTAAAGACGCTCCAAAAATGCTGAAAGCTTTTGAGAATTGGTTTGGACCATATCCCTTTTATGAAGACAGCTATAAACTTGTAGAAGTTCCTTACTTAGGAATGGAACACCAAAGTTCTGTAACATACGGAAACCAATATAAAAATGGCTACTTAGGTCGTGACTTAAGCGGTACAGGCTGGGGACTAAAATTTGATTTTATTATTATTCATGAATCCGGACACGAATGGTTTGCAAACAATATCACGTATAAAGATATTGCCGACATGTGGATTCATGAGAGTTTTACAAATTATTCTGAAAGTCTTTTTGTAGAATATTATTACGGTAAAGATGCCGGTGCAGAATATGTAAGAGGTTGCAGAAAAAACATTCATAACGATACTACGATTATCGGAAATTATGATGTAAACAACGAAGGTTCTGGTGATATGTACCCAAAAGGAGCCAACATGCTGCATACAATTCGTCAGATTTTGAATGACGATGCAAAATGGAAATCAATTTTGAGAGGTTTAAACAGTACTTTTTACCACCAAACGGTTACAACAAAACAAATTGAGGATTATATGAGTGCTCAGGTTGGATTTAATTTAGACAAAGTATTTGACCAGTATTTGAGAACAACAAAAATCCCGACATTAGAATATTTCTTTAAAGACGGGCATTTAGGATATAGATGGTCAAATTGTGTAGACAAATTTGATATGCCTGTAAAAGTCAAACTAAATGGGGCAGACGTGGTCTTAAAACCAACACAAGATTGGAAAACAGAGAAAATATCTGCTGATAAACCAACGCTGGAAGTAAATAAAGATTTTTATGTAGCTTCTTTTAATATTACTGAATAAGGAATTTTAAATTCCAATTTTAAAAATTCCAAATTCCAAGTCCGAAGTTTCGGAGGGAATTTGGGATTTTTTAGTTTATAATAAACTCATAGTCTGTCATCCTGACGAAGGAAGGACCACACAAGTAATTCCGCAAAGTATTTCTCAATCTTTGTCGAGCTTCTTGTGTGGTCCTTCCTTCGTCAGGATGACAAGTAATTAACGATTATTCAATTTTGCCTTCTCTTTCATAATATCAGCAATTTTTCTGTTTTCAATTTTGCTTTCCAGCCATGAAATAATATCGAGATAAAGAAAAGCTCTTTTCTCATAAGTGTTATTCTCCAATTCTATAAAACGTTCCCGCATTTTAATAAATTCCTTTTTGATATCTGTCGGATAAAAATTATTCAGGTTTCGTAAGAACTTGATAATTTCTTTTTGAACTTCGTGCAGATTGTTCATCTTGAGCAGAAACTTGTAGGTATTTTTAAGATGATTTTCAAGATAATAATCTTTACCAAGCTCATAATGCGCAATTAAGGACAAAAGTCTTGCAAAGCACATCAAGTCCTCACGCATCGTTAAGTTCTTGTTATTGATTATTTTATCGAGATATAAAATGCATTCATTATATTTTTCGTTTCCAAAATAAATAGAAGCGATTTTATAATAAAACACCATTTCGTGATGCTCATCAAGATGCTCGCTATGCAATTTTATTTTGTCCAAAACTTCAGGAATCAAATATTCGCTTTCGGCAAAAGTTCCTTCAAGAATATGAAGATTCAGTTTATTATTATAAACGTACAGAAATGATAGCGATGCAATGTTATCATTTACCGGAAACTTAGTATTCTCTATTGTCTCTTCTAAAAGCGTCAGGTATTTTTTGAAATTTGATTTATATTTCAGCATATAAAGCGATTCCAAAAAGTAATGATTTCCTTTTAAGAAAAACACAGGATTCAGATAAATCATATTTGGATTGTCATAAAAAAGGGTAACCCATTTATACGCAAATTTGTAACTGGCCAGAAAATCCTGAACCAAAAAGCTTCGCCAAAGGCTGGCATTGTAAAACCAGTATTTCTCACGAAAACCAAATTTGCTTTCATCTAACTTTGCAACGTGTCGGTTAAAGTAATCATCAATATATTTATATTCTTCATCACTTTTTACATAACCGGTTTTTAACATTATTCCGTACAACTGCAATGACAGATTGGATAATTTGCTTGAAATGGTATTGCGGTAATTTAACTCTTTGGCCTGGACAACCAATTCATCAGCGCGCCCCTGAATACTTCGTGTAATATATTGTGATTCGATCAGTTTTTCGAATTCTACAATCTCATACGCCATATATTTTTCATCATTCTCAAGCGCTTGCTGTTTAGTTTTGTCGAGAATCTTTAAACTCTGTTTGTAGAGTCCTTTATTATAAAGTATAACAGCAAAATCTATTTGTTCGCGCAGTTGATAACGAATGTTCTGGCTGGGAATATTGAGTCGGATACTAACTAATATTTGCTTATACAAGTATGATTTTAAGTTAGATAGCTGTACTTTTTGTATTACGCCGCTTTTAAGAATCAGCTTTTCATCGTAGTTTTCAGACTTATCGAGAATATTAAACAATTCGATAAATTTTGTGTTTGAACTCGTTTCCAAACGACTTGCAAAAATTTTAAACTGCCTTTTCTCAGATTTTGTAAGCGATTTTATCAGAACAAATAAGAAATCTTTTTGATGGTTAGCCATTGTAAAATATAATAATGTAACTTATTGGTTTTTAGTTATTTAATACCGTATAAATTGTTTTATGAACAGTATAATTTCATTAAAATGAATTTCGTACTGCGTTTCTACAATATATATTTGTTATCAAGATGTGAAATTACATTAAATAAATGAATATGAATAGAGAGAAAGTTCAAATTTTTGACACCACTTTGCGCGATGGTGAACAAGTTCCAGGATGTAAGTTAGATACTAAACAAAAATTAGTTATCGCAGAACGACTAGACAAAATGGGAGTTGACATTATCGAAGCAGGTTTTCCTGTGTCAAGTCCGGGCGATTTTTTATCGGTCTCTGAGATTTGTAAAATTGTAGAAAATGCAACCGTCTGCGGACTAACAAGAGCCGTAAAAAATGACATTGATGTTGCAGCAGCAGCTCTAAAGCATGCTAAAAGACCAAGAATCCATACAGGAATCGGAACTTCAGAATCTCATATACTCCATAAATTAAATACTACACCAGAAGATATTATTGCCAGAGCAAAATTTGCTGTAGCACATGCAAAAACGTATGTAGAAGATGTTGAATTCTATGCCGAAGATGCGGGTAGAACAGATAATGCATTTCTGGCAAGGGTTTGTGAAGAAGTTATTAAATCCGGAGCGACTGTATTAAATATTCCTGATACAACAGGATATTGCCTTCCTGAAGAATATGGAGCAAAGATTAAATATTTAAAAGAAAACGTAAAAGGTATAGAAAACGTAATCCTTTCATGCCATTGTCATAACGATTTAGGAATGGCAACTGCCAATTCTATTTCAGGAGCTATTAATGGAGCAAGACAAATAGAATGTACTATAAATGGTATTGGAGAAAGAGCCGGAAATACAGCACTTGAAGAGGTGGTAATGATTTTTAAACAACACCCTTACCTTAATTTAGATACAAATATTAATACAAGAGAATTAAACGAAATGAGCCGTTTGGTTTCTGAAAGTATGGGAATGATTGTGCAGCCAAACAAAGCTATTGTTGGTGCAAATGCTTTTGCACACAGTTCTGGTATTCATCAGGATGGTGTAATCAAAAACAGAGCAACTTATGAAATCATGGATCCGCTTGATGTGGGTGTAAATGAATCTTCAATAATATTAACAGCAAGAAGCGGAAGAGCTGCTTTAGCATACCGTGCTAAAAAAGTGGGTTATGAGCTTACAAAAGTGCAATTAGACATTGTGTACATTGAGTTCCTGAAATTTGCAGACATTAAAAAAGAAGTTTTAGATGCTGATATTCATCAGATTATCGAAGCTTCAAAAATTGAAGGTGATTTAATAAGAAGCTAGTTGGGAAAGAAAATAGAGGATAGAGGAAAGAAGAAAGAAGAAAGAGAATAGAACAAAGACGAAATAAAGATTTAAATACATAAAGAACGAGACGTTATGAATTTGAAAATAGCAGTTTTACCTGGAGACGGAATTGGACCGGAAGTAATTTTACAAGCCAAAAAGGCATTATACGCTATTGGCGAAGTATACAATCATGAATTTGTTTTTGAAGAAGCGCTCATGGGAGCGGTTGCAATTGATAAAACAGGAAATCCTTTGCCGGAACAAACCTTAAATCTGTGTCTGAATACAGATGCAGTTTTATTTGGCGCCATTGGAGATCCAAAATATGATAATAATCCAAATGCAAAAGTGCGTCCGGAGCAGGGATTATTAAAGCTTCGTAAAGAGCTTGGTTTGTTTGCTAACATTCGTCCTATAAAACCTTATAAATCATTACTTGATGCATCTCCGCTAAAAAGAGAAATTATTGAAGGTGCAGATTTTACTATTTTCAGAGAATTAACAGGTGGTGCCTATTTTGGAGCAAAAACATTAAATGAAGAGGGAACACATGCTTCTGATTTATGTGAATATTCAGAAGAAGAAATCACCAGAATTGCACATTTGGCTTTTAAATCGGCACAAAACCGTCGCAAAAAGCTGACAATGGTAGACAAAGCCAATGTTTTGGAAACCTCAAGATTATGGAGAAAAGTGGTTCAGAAAGTGAGCGCAAATTATCCGGATGTAGCTTTAGACTTTTTATTTGTTGATAATGCAGCGATGCAGCTGATTTTAAATCCAAAACAATTTGATGTGATTTTGACAGAAAATTTATTTGGCGATATTTTATCAGACGAAGCTAGTGTTATTACAGGATCAATCGGTTTATTGGCTTCGGCATCTTTGGGAGAAAAAAATGCTTTGTTTGAACCAATTCACGGATCGTATCCACAGGCAAAAGGAAAAAATATTGCCAATCCGATTGCTTCTATTTTATCTGCAGCGATGTTGTTAGAACATTTTGGATTATTTACAGAAGCCACCGTAATTTATAAAGCAATAGAAAAAGCAATTGAATATAAAGTTGTTACAGTAGATCTGAGATCAGATTCTAAATTTGGCACAAATGAAGTAGGGGAGTTTGTCTCTAATTTCATTTTTAGCAAAGATGACCTTCTCTATTTTAATAATGACAACGTTAGTATTGGTCAATCAACAATTGTTTAAGTTTTTTATTAAAATAATGAAATAAATAACAAGAAGTATTGTAAATGTTGAGATTTTATTTTTTTAGTTCTTAAAGTTTTCATACTTTTGTAACACTAAAAAAATAAATGATGCAAATCTCAATTATTATTACTTCTGTCGTTGTTGTCAATGTGTTTAGCACATCTGCATCGGGAATGGTATAAATATACTTGAAAAACTATATTACAAACCTTCCAAATACTGGAAGGTTTTTTTTTGAATAAAAATAAAATTAAATATTACATAATGGAATTAAATAAGTACAGCAAAACCATCACTCAGGATCAGACACAACCAGCAGCACAAGCTATGTTGTACGGGATTGGTTTAACTGAAGAAGATTTGAAAAAAGCACAAGTTGGTATCGTGAGCATGGGCTACGATGGAAATACTTGTAACATGCACTTAAATGATTTGGCAAAAGACGTCAAAAAAGGTGTTTGGGATGCAAATCTGGTCGGACTTATTTTTAATACTATTGGTGTAAGTGACGGGATTTCAAACGGTACTGAAGGAATGCGTTACTCACTGGTTTCTCGTGATGTAATTGCAGATTCTATTGAGACTGTTGTGGGAGCACAATGGTATGATGGTGTAATTGCTATTCCGGGCTGTGATAAAAACATGCCAGGAGCATTGATCGCAATGGGACGTTTAAACCGCCCGGCGATGATGGTTTACGGAGGATCGATTCATTCCGGAAAATGGAAAGGAGAGTCCTTAAATATTGTATCTGCTTTTGAAGCATTAGGAAAAAGAGTTAAAAACGAAATTACTCCCGAAGATTTTAAAGGAGTTATTCAAAACGCATGTCCTGGAGCTGGTGCCTGCGGCGGAATGTATACAGCAAATACAATGTCTTCTGCTATTGAAGCATTAGGTATGAGCTTACCATACAGCTCTTCAAACCCTGCATTGAGTCAGGAAAAAAGAGACGAATGTCTGGCTGCAGGAGAAGCAATCAAAATTTTATTAGAAAAAGATATTAAGCCAAGAGACATTATGACTCGCAAGGCTTTCGAAAATGCTATTACAATTGTAGCAGTTTTAGGAGGTTCTACAAATGCAGTTATGCACTTAATTGCTATGGCACATGCGGTTGATATCAAAATTACTTTGGATGATTTTCAGGCTATTAACGATAGAACACCAGTTTTGGCCGATATGAAGCCAAGTGGAAAATATATGATGGAAGATATTCATGAAGTGGGAGGAATTCCTTCGGTAATGAAATATTTACTAAAAGTAGGTCTTATTCATGGAGATTGTTTAACAGTTACCGGAAAAACAGTAGCTGAAAATTTAGCTTCAACTCCCGATTTACAAGACGGACAAGAAGTAATTCATGAAATTCAAAAAGCATTAAAACCAACAGGAAATATTCAGGTATTATATGGAAATCTAGCTTCTGAAGGAGCTGTAGCAAAAATCAGCGGAAAAGAAGGAGAATATTTTGAAGGCCCGGCTGTAGTTTTTGAAGGTGAATTTGAAGTAATTCCAGGTTTACAGGCCGGAAAAATAAAACCAGGTAATGTAGTCGTCATCAGGTATTGTGGACCAAAAGGTGGTCCGGGAATGCCTGAAATGCTAAAACCTACATCTGCAATTATTGGAGCAGGATTAGGAAGCAGCTGTGCGCTTATTACAGATGGCAGATTCTCTGGAGGTTCGCATGGATTCGTGGTAGGACACGTTACACCAGAGGCTTTTGATGGTGGTGGTATTGCACTTGTAAAAGATGGTGATTTGATTGCGATCGATGCAGTAAAAAATACAATCGACCTAAAGATTTCTGACGAAGAATTTGCAGCAAGAAAAGCGGCTTGGGTACAACCGCCATTAAAAGTTACAAAAGGAGTTTTACTTAAATACGCCAGATCGGTTTCAAGTGCTTCTACAGGTTGCGTTACCGATAACTAATTAAATAACAATATCAAAAATCAATTGCAATAACAATGTCAAAAAACAATAGCAATAAAAATTAAAAATATCAATTGAGGATCTACCATTGAAATTGATTATTGACATTGCCATTGAATTTTGATTTTTGAAATTGACATTGATAAAACAAAATATACTATGAAAATATCAGGGGCAGAAGCCGTTATAAGATGTTTATTAGCAGAAGGAGTAGACTTAATTTATGGTTATCCGGGAGGAGCAATCATGCCTGTTTACGACGAATTATATAAATTTCAGGATCAATTACACCACGTTTTAGTACGTCATGAACAAGGTGCAACCCATGCCGCTCAGGGATATGCCCGAGCTACAGGAAAAGTAGGAGTGGCAATTGCTACTTCTGGTCCGGGAGCAACAAATTTAGTTACCGGAATTGCAGACGCTCAAATAGATTCAACTCCAATGGTTTGTATTACAGGTCAGGTGGGAAGACATTTGTTGGGTTCTGATGCATTTCAGGAAACAGATATTATCGGAATTTCGACTCCGGTAACCAAATGGAACTTTCAGATTACGGAAGCTTCTCAGATTCCTGAAATCATTGCAAAAGCTTTTTACATTGCTCGTTCTGGGCGTCCGGGGCCTGTATTAATTGATATTACTAAAAATGCTCAGTTTGATGAGTTTGATTTTAGTTATGAAAAATGTACTTCGATCAGAAGTTATGTTCCGGTTCCAAAATTAAAATTAGATAAAGTTGCTGAAGCTGCAGCTTTAATCAACAGTGCCAAAAAACCTTTTATTGTTTTTGGTCAGGGAATTATTCTTGGTCAGGCCGAAGAACAGCTAAAAGCTTTTATAGAAAAATCTGGAATTCCGGCAGGATGGACAATTTTAGGACTTTCGGCTTTACCAACATCTCATCCTTTGAATGTTGGAATGCTTGGAATGCACGGAAATTACGGGCCAAATTTATTAACGAATGAATGTGATGTTCTTGTTGCTCTCGGAATGCGTTTTGATGATCGTGTTACCGGAGATTTAAAAACATACGCAAAACAGGCCAAAGTAATTCATTTTGAAATTGATCCAGCCGAAGTTGATAAAAATGTAAAAACAGAAGTGGCTGTTTTAGGAGATGTAAAAGAAGCATTAACAGCTTTATTGCCATTACTTAATGATAACTCTCATGATGCATGGCATACCGAATTTAAAGAAAAATATAAAATAGAATTCGATAAAGTTATTGGAGAAGAATTGAGTCCAACGAATAATAAGGGAATCTCAATGGGCGAAACGATCGAAATGATCAATAAACACTCAAAAGGTGATGCAATTATGGTTTCAGATGTTGGTCAGCACCAGATGTTTGCCTGTCGTTATGCAAAATTTAATTCTACCAAAAGTAATATCACTTCCGGAGGATTAGGTACTATGGGATTTGCATTGCCGGCTGCTATTGGAGCTAAGATGGGAAGACCGGACCGAGAAGTTGTCGCGATTATTGGAGACGGAGGTTTTCAGATGACCATTCAGGAATTGGGAACTATTTTTCAGACACAAGTTCCGGTAAAAATTGTTGTTTTAAATAATGAATTTTTAGGGATGGTACGCCAGTGGCAGGAATTGTTTTTTGATAACAGATATGCTTCGACGAAAATGATTAATCCAAATTTTGTTGCAATTGCTGAAGGTTATCATATTAAATCTAAAAGAGTAAGTGCACGTGAAGATTTGGATGCTGCTGTAGCCGAAATGATGGCTTCAAAAGATTCTTATTTCCTGGAAGTTATGGTAGAAAAGGAAAACAACGTTTTTCCGATGATTCCAACAGGAGCATGTGTGTCTCAAATTAGATTAAGCTAATAAAAAAAAGTTTCAGGTTCCAAGTTTTAAGTTTCAGGTTCTCACCAACCTGAAACCTGAAACTTGAAACAAAGAAAACCAAAATAAACATGGAAGATAAAACATTTACCATATCGGTATATTCAGAAAATAATGTGGGTTTGTTGAACAGAATATCAGGAATATTCTTAAAGCGACACATTAACATATTGAGCTTAAACGTTTCAGAATCAGAAATAGAAAATGTTTCCAGATTTATTATTGTAGTGAATACAACAGAGAAATGGGTTCAGAATATTGTTGGACAAATTGAAAAGCAAATTGAGGTTATAAAAGCATTTTATCATACAGACGAAGAGACAATTTATCTTGAAAATGCTTTGTTTAAAATTGCATCAAGCTTGTTGTTTGATGAAAAACAGATTCAGAATATCATCAAAGAAAGTCAGTCTACAATTGTTACAGTTTCCCGCGATTTCTTTGTGATATCAAAATCAGGAAGACGTTCTGAAATAGAAGAATTGTATGAGAAATTTAAGCCTTACGGCATTATGCAGTTTGTTCGCTCGGGCAGAATATCAGTTTCTAAAGAGAAAATGGAAATCTCATCAATGTTAGAAGCATTTAAATAGAACCAAATTTATTAAATACACATCATTAAATATTATTAAAAAAAATGGCAAATTATTTCAACACACTACCACTTAGATTACAATTAGAACAATTAGGCGTTTGCGAATTTATGGAGCAATCAGAATTTGCAGACGGAATTGCTGCATTGGCCGGAAAAAAAGTTGTTATTGTAGGTTGTGGTGCACAAGGTTTGAATCAAGGTTTAAACATGAGAGATTCCGGATTAGATATTTCATACGCTTTGCGTGCAGATGCAATTGCTGAAAAAAGAGCATCGTACAAAAATGCTACAGAAAACGGATTTAAAGTGGGTACTTATGAAGAATTGATCCCAACTGCTGATTTAGTTTGTAACTTAACTCCTGATAAACAACATACTGCAGTAGTTACTGCAATTATGCCATTAATGAAAAACGGTTCGACATTAGCTTATTCTCACGGATTTAATATTGTTGAAGAAGGAATGCAGATTCGTAAAGATATTACTGTAATTATGTGTGCTCCTAAATGCCCTGGTTCTGAGGTACGTGAAGAATACAAAAGAGGTTTTGGTGTACCAACTCTTATTGCAGTTCACCCTGAAAATGACCCGAATGGTGCTGGTTTAGATCAGGCAAAAGCTTACGCTGTAGCAACCGGAGGTCACAAAGCAGGAGTTTTAAAATCATCATTCGTAGCTGAAGTAAAATCAGATTTAATGGGAGAGCAAACTATTCTTTGTGGATTGCTGCAAACCGGATCTATTTTATGCTTTGATAAAATGGTTGAAAAAGGTATTGATAAAGCATACGCTTCAAAATTAATTCAATACGGATGGGAAACTATTACAGAAGCTTTGAAACACGGAGGTATCACAAATATGATGGACCGATTAAACAATCCTTCAAAAATTGAAGCCTATGAACTGGCAGATGAATTAAAAGATATTATGCGTCCGTTATTCCAAAAGCATCAGGATGATATTATTTCTGGAGAATTCTCTAGAACTATGATGATTGACTGGGCAAATGATGATGTGAATTTATTGAAATGGAGAGCTGCAACAGGAGAAACTAATTTTGAAAAAACAGCTCCGCAAGAAGCTCCAATTTCTGAGCAGGAATATTTTGATAATGGAGTATTAATGATTGCAATGGTAAAAGCAGGTGTAGAATTAGCATTCGAAACTATGACAGAAGCAGGAATTATTGAAGAATCTGCTTATTACGAATCATTACACGAATTGCCTTTGATTGCAAACACAATTGCAAGAAAGAAATTGTTTGAAATGAACCGTGTAATTTCTGACACTGCAGAATATGGCTGTTATTTATTTGACCACGCATGTAAGCCGTTGTTGACTGAATTTATGAAGAAAGTTGACACAAACATTATAGGAAAACCATTCTCAACTTCTAACGGAGTAGATAATGCTGTTTTAATAGCAGTAAACAAGGAAATCCGTCAGCATCCTATTGAAGAAGTAGGTGCATGGTTGAGAGAGTCTATGACTGCAATGAAAAAAATTGGATAATAAATTGGGAATTACCGCACAATCGACTGTGCTGAGATTTGCACTGTATCTTTCTTTTATATAATATTTTGAATTAGTAAGCACTTATTAAGATAATATGGATATAGATGCATATTACATTTCACTTAACTTCTGTGAGTCTGTAAGTTAAGTGAAGGTAATCCCGACGAATTAAGTATGTTTAGTTAAATATACTTATTTTGAATGCTATATTAATTAGTAAAATGCTGCTATTTTCAAAATAGGGCAAGACATTAGATTACAGAATTAAAGAAAATTAATTGTTATTAAAATTGTTAAAATCAAAAGGCATAATATTATTTATTGTGCCTTTTTTGCGATAAGCAATTTAGAGGTAAAAGTTATATTTTTATGTAAAATTCATAAAAAATCAATATTTTTTTTAATATGTGTTTTTTTATGTCAAAATTTATGAATTAAATAATTTTAAGAATACGGACAGATTTAATACATTTATAAAAAAATTCCATTAAGTATGAGTTATTATAAAATTGAAAATTTAGAACAATATTTTAAACATTACAATAAGTCAATAAGAGAGCCAAGAAAATTCTGGGGAAAAATAGCTGAAGAAAATTTCACTTGGTATCAACAATGGGATAAGGTAGTTGATTTTAATATGGCAGATGCTGAAGTAAAATGGTTTACAGAAGCTAAAGTGAATATTACAAAAAATTGTATTGATAGACATCTAAGTAAAAGAGGAGAAAAAACGGCAATTATTTTTGAACCGAATGATCCTTCAGAAACTGCTTTACATATAACTTATAACGAATTATACGAGCGAGTATCAAGAATGTCAAATGTTTTGCGTGAGCAAGGCGTTCGCAAAGGTGACAGAGTTTGTATTTATTTACCAATGATTCCGGAATTAGCAGTTGCTGTGTTGGCTTGCGCAAGGATAGGAGCAATACATTCTGTAGTTTTTGCAGGATTTTCAGATTCAGCTGTAGCGGCAAGAATTAATGATTGCGAATGTAAAATGGTAATTACATCCGACGGTGGTTACAGAGGAAATAAAACAATCGATCTAAAAACGATTGTTGATGAAGCATTAAATACCTGTCCGTCTGTGACTAAAGTTTTGGTTGTTAAAAGAACTAATACAGAAGTTAATATGAAAGAAGGGCGTGACATTTGGTTACAGCCTTTATTGGATGCTGCTATAGATAATAGTGTAGCAGAAATTATGGATGCAGAAGATCCTTTATTTATTTTATATACTTCGGGATCTACAGGAAAACCAAAAGGAATGGTTCATACCACTGCAGGTTATATGGTTTACACCGCTTACACGTTCAAAAATGTTTTTAGTCACGAAGAAAATGATATTTTCTGGTGTACTGCAGACATCGGATGGATCACAGGGCACTCTTATATATTATATGGACCTTTATTAAATGGAGGAACTACCGTAATTTTTGAAGGAGTACCCTCTTATCCGGATTTCAGCCGTTTTTGGGATATTATCGAAAAACATAAAATCACACAATTTTACACAGCGCCAACAGCAATCCGTTCTCTTGCAAAAGAAAGCTTAGATTATATTCAAAAATATCCTCTAAAATCGCTAAAAGTTATCGGTTCTGTTGGAGAACCAATTAATGAAGAAGCATGGCACTGGTTTAATGACCACGTAGGAGACAAGAGATGTCCTGTTGTAGATACGTGGTGGCAAACAGAAACAGGTGGAATCATGATTTCACCAATTGCATTTGTAACACCAACAAAACCAACTTACGCAACTTTACCATTACCGGGAATTCAACCTGTTTTGATGGATGAAAAACGTAATGAAATAGAAGGAAATCAAGTTGTGGGAAGTTTATGTATTAAGTTTCCGTGGCCGGGAATCGCCAGAACTATCTGGGGAGATCACGAACGTTACAAAGAAACTTATTTCTCTTCATTTCCTGGTAAATATTTTACCGGAGACGGTGCATTAAGAGATGAAGTTGGTTATTACAGAATTACGGGTAGAGTAGATGATGTAGTAATTGTTTCTGGTCATAATTTGGGAACTGCACCTATTGAAGATGCAATTAACGAACACCCGGCCGTTGCAGAATCTGCGATTGTAGGATTTCCGCATGATATTAAAGGAAACGCTTTATACGGTTATGTAATTCTTAAAGAGACTGGAGAAGTTAGAAACAAAGAAAACCTGACTAAAGAAATTAATCAATATATTGCCGATCACATTGGACCAATTGCTAAACTGGACAAAATACAATTTGTATCTGGTTTACCAAAAACACGTTCGGGAAAAATTATGCGTAGAATTTTGCGTAAAATAGCTGAAGGAGATTTTTCTAATTTTGGAGATACTTCAACTTTACTGAACCCTGAAGTTGTTGAAGAAATTATGAAAGACAGAATTGCATAATTCACTCTTTAAAACAAATAAAAAACGCCTCTTATATTTTAAGAGGCGTTTTTGTTTATAACTTTATAAGTCTTTTATCTTTGTCAAAGTTAAAAACTTTGACAAAGGTTTTAGTCTTAAAGCAATTCAGTCTGATAAAAACCTACTTAATCCCCAATCTCGATTTTAATTTCAAGAATAAAAGTGCGATTCGGTACGCATCTTCAGAAGAGGTATTTCTGTCTCCTTTAGGTATTTTATAAATATCGCATAAATCATCCAGCGAAAATTGTTTGTCATTAATGTCAGTCAGTTTTCTGTACATCATGTCAACATCCAGGGCTTCATTTTTTATTCTTCCACAATCGAGACGCTCCAGTGCGCTGTTAAGCATTTCTATATCAAAATTAATATGATGCCCAACCAGAACAGCATTGCCTATAAAATTAATAAAACCTTCGATAGCATCAGGTTCCTGCATTTTTATCAATTTGCTCTCAATGATAAATTCATTTGAAAGTCCATTATCCTGCAAAAATTTATACTGCAGCAAAACAGATTCAAAACTATCCTTAATTACAATTCCGTTATCTACAACTGCAAAAGCTCCTAATGATAAAATAACATCTTTATCGGGATTAAGGCCAGAAGTTTCTGTTGACATTACAACAAATCTATTGGGTTTAGTCTCGAATTTCATCAGGTAATCTTTCCAGAAATCCGGATAGTCCTTATTGATATTTTTAAGCCAGTCTAGCATATGTTAGGAGAATTGTGTAAGTTGAAATTTATTCTTAATTAATTCTTCAAGATCTTTCATTGGTGATAAAGCATTTTTTAATTTTTCTTTATCACTTTTAGACATTTCCCTTAAATTGATGTATTGTCCCGAATCATCATTTTTCAGGCCTTCAACAGTTCTGAATTTTGATAGTGTCAAAAATGCTTCAGCACAACTCAGATATATTTCTGCATTTTTAGAATCAGTAATAGCTAATTGTTTGAATCTTAAATATGTATTTTGTATTCCTTTAATATTAGCATTTAGAATTAACAAACGTGCACCATCAATTAATGGCATTAATGCGCGGGTTTTGATATCAAATTTATCTTTATATGGACCATCTTCTTCTAAAATGAATTTTTTGAAAAAACTCAGAGGAGAATTTTTCTTTAAAGCATCATTTCCTAAAAAATCAAAGAATAAGGTGTTATTAACGGCATTTTTGAAAATAACACTTTCTATTGCTTCTTCTATTTTTGGTTCGCCAAAAACTATTTCATAATCAAAGAATATACTGCTTAAATCATTGCTGTTTTCACCTGGAGTATTCATCCAGCTGTTGTATTGTTTTGTCCAGTCTGTCAATGACTTACACCACAGCATATTGCTTCCCATATGTCCGTTTGGGCAAAGTTCGTAACCTACTTTTTCAAGTATAGCAGTAGTTCTTTTTGCTAATCTTAAAAAATAGTCTTTTACATCTCTGTATTTTTCCGGAGTAACATCTTCAAATATTAAAATGCTATCCTGATCTGTTAGTAAAAGTTGCTCCTTACGTCCTTGACTACCAATGCTTAACCATGCGAAACGAGCAGGAGGTGAGCCTAAGTCCAAAATTGATAATTCTACCGAACGTTTAATAATTGCCAGGTTTATTTCGCTCGCAATATTACTAACATGTGAAATCGGTATATTTTTCTGTATCGAGTTCTGAATTAAATCTGATAAACGATCACGAATCTGTTTTAAATCTTTTGGAAGCTGAGAACGTTTTATTTCTTTGATCAAAACACCAGGGTTGCTGGCTTGAGCCACAATCAGGTCATGTTCAGAAATAATTCCTTTTACGGCAGATTTACTTGTTCCGTCTTTAGTTACACATAAGTGGGTAACATTGTGTTTAAGCATTAGTAATTGTGCTTCTGCCAATGATACATTTTCTAATACGGTAACAACCGGAGACGACATAATTTTGTCAATTGTTTCCGTAATAGGATAACGTCCCGTTGCAATTTTAGAAGATAAATCTGCATCAGTAACGATACCGATCGGATGGTTTTTTTCGCAAACAACAATATTATCAACCATAGATTCTGTCATTAAAATGGCAACATCTTTTACAATATGATGCGCTTCAGTTTTTAATGGCGAATTATTATAGTTAAGGGATTGTATATATTGCATTTCTGATTGCTGATCTACATAAAAAGAAGTATCAGAAATCAATTTCCCATTAGAACTTACATTGTCTTTGGTATGTCTTGAATTTATTGCAAAACTTTCTAAAAGAAAGTTCAAAACATCTGAATTGTTGGCTACAAAAGGCCTAAACACAGCAATTGGAATTGCATAGATAATGCTTTCTTCGCGTGCTTTTGCCGTCATCATGTAATTATTTTTGGCAAAGAATGGTCTTAATCCAAAAATATCACCCTCATGACATTTGTTAATAATCGTTTCTTCAGCATCGGCAATTGTTGTCAGATTTATAACGCCAGAAGCCACTACATAAAAACTATCATGCAGCGGATCGTTATTTTGAAACAATACAGCGTGTTTTTCTAAATTGAGTACACGAATATTAGTTGCAATGTCTGATAATTCCTGAAAAGATAAATTTTTAAATGGCGGATATTCTTTTAAAAAATCTGCTATATGCTCAGCAATTGTATTCATATGTCTTGATAATTTTTTTGAAGTATCGAGTGTAAAAATAATAAAATAAAGTCTTACAACGAAAGCATCTTAGTGATTTTAAGTAAATGTGAAAATATATGATTTAATAACTTTAAAATTTTCTTTTTATTATTTTTAAAAGCTTTAGAGTTAGGCAATTTGAATAGAATGAACAAATAGTATACCAAGGTACACAAAAGCAACAAAGCCGAAGGTTTATTAAATATCCTATTTTACATAATATAAATTATAGTTCAAAAATACAATTCATGAAATTCTTACTATTGTGGTTTTCAGCAGCTTTTTTATGTCTATAACCCGGCAATAATTCTTTCTAGATATTTCATGAAATAATTTATACAAATCAATAAGTCATATCATTGAGCTAATACCTGAAAATTTTCAATTTGGATTTACACACTCCAATAATTATTTTTTAGAAAATTAATAATAATTTAATATAAAAACTGACATTATTTTCTTACATTAGATGTAGTATTAACTTAAAATCAAAAAATTATGGCTTTTATTGAAGTTACCTTGTATGACAACGACCAACCGTGTTATATTGTTACAGAGAATATTGATGCTGTGTACACAATTCCTGGACAAATAGACACTGAATTTTGCATCATTAAAACTAATGGAGGCCACGAAATTGGAACGAAAGAAAGTTTAGCGCAATTAAAAATAATTATTGGAATTCCTTAAATTATTTATTTAGCTAAATGCAATAAACCTTTGTATAGTTTGATATACAAAGGTTTATTTTTTAGAATGTATTTATTCGTATAATTTGGTTAAAATAAGTTCTCCCGGAACCACATCATCACCACCGCGCTTATCAAACTGGATTTTTCCTTCTTTTTCAAAAAGTACTGCACTTACAGAAATTCCATCTTTTCCTTTTAATTTAATCTGAGCTCTTTCACCCAATGAGCTTACAGTTCCTGTTATATATAAAATTCCTGAATTCAACTCTTTTTTATTGCTTGTAACTTCTGCGGTTCCATAAATTAAATAATTTGACTGTACCAACGTTATTTTAAAGATATACTCCTTATCGCAGTTCTTGCAATCATCATTGCTCCAGGTTCCTGTAAATCGATTGGTTTGTGAATGTACTTGTACAGAAATAAAAAGCAGCAAAGAAATTATTATTTTCATTCAAAATAGAATTTACAGATTTGTTTCAAAAATAAACTAAAAAAGCATCACGATTGTGATGCCTTTGATACTATCTGTGTTAAAAAGAATTAGTTAATTTTTTATATAAACCGATTTTCCGTTTAATGAAACTTCAATCTGACCCGTTTTTTCCGTAAATGTTGTTCTCAAAACGTTTCCTTTAAAAAGCGAAACATCTCCGTAGACTTTCCCGGTTTCATCTGTAACATATTCGAATAATAATTTTTTGTTGTCTGGCTCAATTCCCAATTTATAACTGGAAAATTTTGATCCTTTTAAATCAAACTGCTGTTGCGAATCAATAATTTTACCATCGGCATAAAAATTTGTGATGGTTTTATTCAGCGTAATATCCGGATAAAATTCGTTTACTTTTTGAAGCAAAGCGTATTGAGCTACGTTTGCATCTTCTTGTTTAGATGTAATTGTTTGAGCAAATGAAACTGTTGTGGTGATAAAGGCTAATAGTAAAATGTACTTTTTCATGTTTTTTTTATTTTAAATTAATCGTTTTCAAAACACTTTTGAAAGCCGAATAGGTAGAAATAACTAATCTCTTTTTGAGATATAAAAAGTTTCTCTACTTAACAAGGTAGTAAATATTTACCTTTGCCGGAAATTAAAAGCAATCTTTTAAGAAAATGACAACAAAAAAATACCTCCAACTTATCCTTATTTTAGGTTCTCTAACTGCACTTGGCCCTTTTTCAATCGATATGTACCTGCCCGGTTTCTCCGGAATTGCAAAAGATCTGCATACATCAGTTGCTCGTGTTTCAATGAGTTTGTCCAGTTATTTTATCGGAATTTCTGCCGGACAATTGCTTTACGGGCCTTTATTAGACCGTTTCGGAAGAAAAAAACCATTGTTTATTGGCTTGTCAGTTTACATTTTGGCTTCCTTAGGTTGTGTTTATGTTACTGATATTGATTTGTTTATTTTCCTGCGTTTTATTCAGGCTATAGGAAGTTGTGCTGCAACTGTCGCTTCTGTAGCAATGGTTCGTGATTTGTTTCCTGTAAAAGATATTCCAAAAGTATTCTCTTTATTAATGTTGGTTCTTGGCTTATCGCCAATGCTTGCGCCTACAATTGGAGGTTATATTACCGAAGATTATGGGTGGCATACCATATTTCTAATTCTAATGTTTATGGGAATAGCAATTCTGACGGCTGCTCAAATTGGGCTGCCAAACACCTATAAACCGGATACTTCTATTTCATTAAAACCAAAACCCATAATTACAAATTTTTTGCTTGTACTAAAAGAGCCTCAGTTTTATACGTATGCTTTTACTGGTGCAATCGCCTTTTCGGGATTGTTCACTTATGTAGCGGCCTCTCCTATTGTTTTTATGGATATTTATCATGTAGATGCTAAAACGTATGGTTGGATTTTTGCCTTTATGTCAGTAAGTTTTATTGGTTCCAGTCAGTTGAATTCGCTTTTATTGAAGAAATTTTCAAGTGAGCAAATGATTTTCAGTTCGTTGATTTTGCAGTCAGTTATAAGTATAGTTTTTCTGATTTTGTCATTAAACGATCTTCTGGGGTTGTATGAAACAATCGCAATGCTGTTTCTTTTTCTTGGTTGTTTAGGAATTTCAAACCCAAATACTGCAGGACTTACAATGGCTCCATTTGCTAAAAATGCAGGAAGCGCTTCTGCCCTAATGGGGGCAATTCAGCTTGGACTTGGTGCGCTGGCATCATTTGCTGTCGGAGTTTTTGTGAAAAATTCTGTCACTCCAATGGTTGTGATCATGACAGCAAGTACAATTACGGCATTTGTTGTTTTGAATGTTGGTAAAAAGTTTATCAAAAATAAAGTTGAACTAGCCGAAGGAACTGATGTAATGATTGAACATTAAAATAATTTTTCAGAAATTGAAATTATAAACGGAAATAAAAAGCCAGAACATGTAAAGTTCTGGCTTTCTTTTTTATTGTCTTTTATCAGGTCTGATAATCATTCTCAGAGATTGGTCTCTGGCAAAATAAGCTACCATCCAGTTGTAAAAAGTATTTAATCTGTTTCTGTATGTTATCAAAGAGATCAGGTGGATAAATAACCAGATGATCCAGGCAAAGAATCCTTTAAAATGCCATTTTGGATTAGGTAAATCTACAACAGCTTTATTTTTTCCTATAATTGCCATAGATCCTTTGTCATTGTATACAAATGCTTTAAGAGGTTTATTTTTAACCATTGCTTTAAAATTTTTGGCTAAATTTAATCCTTGCTGAATTGCGACCTGAGCTACCTGCGGGTGACCATCAGGAAAATTCTTATCCCCGGCTGTAATTGCCGTATCGCCAATGGCATAGATATTCTCGAGGCCATTAACTTTATTATACTGGTCGGTTGCCATACGTCGGCCACGGCCATAACTTTCTTTTGGGATACCATCAAAAAGCTTTGCAGATACACCGGCAGCCCAAATTAAGTTTTTGGTTTTAATGGTATCTCCATTTTCAAAATAAACAGTGTCGTCGACATAATCTGTTACCCTTGTGTGAAGTTTTACAACTACACCAAGTTTTGTAAGAGCTTCCAGAGTATCTTTTTGTGATTCTTTGCTCATTGGTGCAAGCAAAGCATCTCCGCCATCTACTAAATAAACATTACTGGCAGATGTTTCTAATTCAGGATATTCTTTTAGCAAAATATTTTTACGCATTTCGGCAAACATGCCAGAAACTTCAACTCCTGTAGGTCCGCCGCCGGCCACCACAATCGTTAACAATTTACGTCGTTTTCGAATGTCTTTAGTAATTGCAGCTTTTTCAAGGTTTTTAAGCAATGTATTTCGCATTTCGATGGCATCATTTAAGGTTTTCATCGGAATAGCGTTTTTCATTACGTTTTCCATACCAAAATAACTGGTTTCTGCACCGGTGGCAAAAACAAGATAATCGTATGATAATTCGCCATTGTTAAGCATTATTTTATTTTCGGCAGGAACTACAGAAAGCAATTCTCCTAAACGGAATTGAAGGTTCTTTTTACCTGCAAAAAACTTCCTGAAAGGATAACTAATACTTGATGGTTCTAAAAAAGCGGTAGCTACCTGATATATTAGCGGAGGAAAAAAATTATAATTGTTTTTGTCAACAAGTGTTACTTGTATTTCCGGTTGATTAACAAGCTCTTTTGCGAGATTTATTCCCGCAAAACCGCCTCCTATTATGACTATATTCATATATATTGTTTATTAAGTAGGATTTATGAGTAAAACTATTTCTGCTTATAGCAGTTCTATAAATTTAACATTATAATTTCAAATACAAAAACCAATTTGGAGTTTTATGTTAAAAAATTATGAAATTAATTAGTCAATTTTAGTTTCATCATATAGTCGGTTTGCTCATCATCTCCCAGCTTAAAAATATGCTTGTCAAACTCAATAAAACCATTTTTTTTATAAAAACTTAATGCTCTAAGATTTTTTTCCCAAACACCCAGCCAAACATATTCAGCATTTTTTTCTCTTGCAATTTCGATAGCCTTGTTATAAAGTAATTGGCCTACTTTTTTTCCGTGAAATTCCTTAGAAACATAAATTCTTTCGATTTCAAGTGCTTTATCATCCTTTAATTCGGTTTGAGATTGTCCGAAATTAATTTTTAAGTACCCAATTACTTCATCTTTAAGAGTTGCGAAGTAAAATTCTGAGTTTTCGTCAGTTAGTTCCGCGGTTAGTTTTTGGTAAGAGAATTGTTCTTCCAGATAAGCTTTCATGTTTTCTTCAGAATTAAACTCTGAAAATGTTTCATAGAAAGTTTCCTGGCCAATTTCTTTTAACTGGTCAATTTCACCGAGAGATATTTTTTTTATTATGATATTTTCTGCCATTTTACTGTCTGTTTTTATAATTCAAATTGTCATTTGCTTATAAAAATACAATATAAATTGGCTAAAACAGTTACCTTAAATGTTACTTTTTGAATTTTTTAACAGGCTTTTCAGTTACTTCAACTTTGTTTTGTAAAACATAGTTTGCCATCAGTTTTTCAACTAACTCATCTTTAGTAAGATGATGAAAAACCGTTTTTACATTTGTTTTCAAATCTGCTGAAAGGTCATGATTTGGCTTTGTTTTGAAGATTTGTTTTGCCCATAAGAGCATGTTGTTTTCCTCTAAACTTACCGCAGAAGGTTTCTGAAATTTAGTAAATTTAATTCCTAATTCTTTTTCAAATTCTGGAATCTCAATTGTTTCTTCTTCTTGTAAAACTGTCAGAGAAAGTCCCTTTGCTCCTGCTCTGGCTGTTCTTCCGCTTCTGTGAACGTAGTTTTCATAAGTGTCGGGCAAATGGTAATTGACAACATATGAAATTTCTTTAACATCAATTCCTCTCGCTGCTAAATCTGTGGCAACCAAAATATTAATATGTCCTTCACGAAATTGCTCCATAATTCTGTCACGAATTCCCTGAGATAGACTTCCATGCAATGCACCCGAAGAAAAACGGTTTATTGCCAGATTTTTGGCTAATTTATTAACAGCAGCTTTTGTTTTGCAGAAAATGATTCCGCGTTCACCATCTCTTGAATTCAGAAAATGCATTAAAACATCCAGTTTTTCAATAGGATCAACCACAATATATTCATGATCAATTCCTTGGTTACCAACAGTTTCCATATTGGCACTTACCTGAACTACATTTTTGTTTAAATAATTCTGAATCAATTGTTTAATTGTTCCCGGCAAAGTAGCAGAAAACAATAAAGTGCGGTGTTTTTTAGGAAGCTCAGTAATGATTTCATCTAAACTTTCTTTAAGAATAGAAACCATTTCATCGGCTTCGTCTAAGACTAAATATTCAGCTTGTTTTAAATCAACTGCTTTGCGCTGAATCAAATCAATTAAACGTCCCGGAGTGGCTACAACAATATGTGTAGGTTGTGTAAGGCGCTCAATTTGAGGCTTTATCGGGATACCTCCGCAAGTAGAAGCTATAGAGATATTCGGAATATGTTTTCCAAAACTTTCTAAGTTTTTAAATATTTGCTGACCAAGCTCTCTGGTTGGCACCAAAATTACTGCCTGAACGATTGGTAATTCGGTATTAATTAATTGCAATAAAGGCAATCCGAAAGCGGCAGTTTTTCCCGTTCCCGTTTTGGCTAAACCTACAACATCATGACTTTCAGATAAAAGTAACGGAATTGTTTTTTGTTGAATTTCTGTAGGCTCAACAATATTTAATTCGCTTAAAGCTTTTAAAATTGGTGCTGAAACTCCTAATGCTGAGAATTGTTTAGACATTTTTTATTTTTGTTTTTTATATTTTTTGTTTCAGGTTTTAGGTTTCAAGTTGTGTATAACGACCACAATAAACCTAAAACTTGAAACCTGAAACTTTTTAACCTTTTTCAGATCAATCCGGTTCGTTCATGATTTTTTCACGATATTTTTTACCTATTAACAAGGTCATATTCTTTTTATAATCATCAACAAGCCATTCACGATAGTTTTTGCTGCATTGGCTTAGACATTTTGCATATCGTTTAATGCGGCATTCTATATCATCATCAAGTTCTTTGGCCAATGATTTGGCTTCCTGAAGCGTTTCGGTATTATCAACACACATAGAAGCATGTTGCTCGAGAGATTTATCTAATACAATTTTTGAACGCAAATTTTGTTTGATTGCCAATTTATGTTCTTCATCAACATCAAAAGTCACATCAGCAGTTTTACTAAATTTAGCACGTAATTCAGGTGGCATGCTGTATTTAAAAAACATTTCGATCTCAGTATCATCACGAAGATTTTCAAGATAAAATTCAGGAGATTTAAAAATGTGTTGCCAGTTTACCGGCTCACTCCATAATCCAAAACGGGCTGCGTTGTTCCCCAGATCAATAACCGTAAATTCATCTTTACCAGGCAATTTACGAGAACCACGACCAATCATCTGGTAATATAAAGTCAATGATTTTGTAGCTCTGTTTAAGATAATAGTCTCTACCGTAGGCTCGTCAAACCCTGTAGTAAGAATCCCGACAGAAGTCAGTATTGCATCCGGAGTTTTCTTAAACCACTGCAAAATATCCTTACGCTCTTCGGTGCTGCTGGTATTATCGAGATGCCTGATATCATAACCGGCTTCTCTAAAAGTTTCATACACATATAAAGAGGTATGAATACCATTATTAAAAATAAGTGTCTTTTTTCCTAATGAACGCTCTGTATAGGCATGCAGTAATTTTTCCTGCATAACTGTATTGGTATACAAATCATCTGAAGATTTTACAGTATAATCTCCATTGATACCGACTTTTAGGGATGTTAAACCCACATCATAACTATATGTTGTAGCGCGCGCCAAAAACCCTTTGTCAATTAATGAACTAATTGTGTCTCCCACAATAAGCTCATCATAACTTTGGTGCATAGGCAATTTTATATTCGAACTCAAAGGTGTTGCTGTTACTCCAAGGATAAAAGCATTTTTGAATGAATTTAATAATTTACGGAATGAATTGTAATGGGCCTCATCAATAATCACCAAACCAATATTATCAAGATGCAATTTTTCATCATTGATACGGTTTTTTAAAGTTTCAACCATTGCCACAAAACAAGAATAATCATTCTGGTCCGGCAGTTCTTTTACTTTACTATTTATTATTTTATTGGTCACACCAAACCCTTTCAGCATCTTTGAAGTTTGCTTACAAAGTTCTATACGATGTGTTAGCACCACTACTTTTTTATCATTATTAGATAAATAGCGACGAACGATTTCAGAAAAAATTACTGTTTTTCCACCACCCGTAGGCAGTTGATATAATAAATGATGTTGAGGAGGAGCATTATCTAAACGGTCAAAAATGGCATCAATATCGCCTTTTTGGTATGCGTAAAGTTCTTTTTTGTCTTCTCTTTCTATTTCTAAAGTGTTTTGAGGCATTGTAATTTTTGGATTTTTGCAAAAGTACACCTAAAAAACAGTTATTCATTGCGTTTTAACTTAAAATAAATTATTCTTTTTAATAAGATTTTTTATGGGAAGTGTTTTTATAAGTCGATTTTATCTAAAATTGTATCAAAATCATATTTGTTTTTCCATTTTTGTTGAATAGTTTCTTGTTGGATTGCAATAATTCTTGCTTTAAATTCATTCAAAATTCCATTTGAAATTGTAAAATTAACAGCTTGTTCAAAAGAATTAAATATACTTTTGTAAAACAAATCTTGCTTTATAAGATTTTTAGATGAGTAAGTTTGTGCAATTTCAATGTTATATAGCATCAAATCAGCGATTATAAAGGAGTCAACTCCCAGAGAAATAAAATGTTTGATGATTTTTTGCGCAACCGAACGACGCATTTTTGCCTTTGGACGCCATTTTGAAGTTGGTTTTTTTATTGGAAAATATTCGTGTGAGATTTTAGTTTTGCTTTCCTGCAGAAGCTTATCTTCTTTGGGATTAAAAGCAAAATCATAAAAAACTTTAACCGGAGCAAATTTCTCATATAACTCGATAATCTGTTCCTCAAGCTGTTCCTTATTCAATTCTGCTAAATATTTTTTTAAATCGCGTTTACTCATAAATATTAAGTCAATTTTCAATTTTAAAATTCAAAATTCCAATTGGATTGCTCCATATAATTATCGAAATGTATCTCTCACTAAGTTAAGAAACACTGCCAAACTTAGCAATGTTAAAAACAATTTATTTTTTAGTTTCAGGTATCGAATTGACAACCATAATGCCTAATTTTGCTGGCATAAACTCAAAAAAACAATTACATGCTTAAGATTTTTAAAGTTACAGCAATTTTAGAAGGAATTTCATATTTAGTTTTATTTGCTAATATGCTTATAATCAAAACAAATAATCCAGAACTTTATAACACGCTATTACGTCCGTTAGGAATGACTCACGGAATTTTATTTATTGGATATATTATATTGGCTTTTTTACTTTTAAAATCTCAAAATTGGGATTTAAAAACTTTTGGAATTATTTTAATTGCTTCTCTTATTCCTTTTGGGACTTTCTATGTTGAAAAAAAATATCTAGAAAAGAATGCATAAGTTTTTGGATAAGGTATTCAATTTTTTATATCCGGTTTTCAGAGATTGGGGAATGAGCCGTAATTTTGCGTCTTACATCAGTCTCATTTTTAATATCATCATTCTTATCGCGTTGGCATATGTAATATACTATGCTGCAAAATTTATTTTAGTAACCCTGACGGCCATTTTTGCCCAAAGGACCAAAACAAAATTTGACGATTATTTAATTCAGAACAAAACAACACGGTATACAGCTTACTTAATTCCGTTTTTCTTTATATACAAAGCCGTTCCTGTAATTCTGGACCGATATGAATATTGGGAACTGGTTTTTGGAAAAATAGTTGGCGTCTATATTGTTTTGCTGGGATTATGGATCGTTCGTACTATTTTTAATTCGCTTCGTGACTACTTAAAACAAAAGCCTGAATATAGTGATAAACCTATCGACAGTTTTGTTCAGGTTATTATGATTGTTCTTTGGATTTTTGGTGTTGCTCTTATTATTTCAACTTTATTTGGAATTAAAAAAGGGGAACTTTTAACTATTTTAGGGACACTTTCGGCAATTATTATTTTAATTTTCAGAGATACAATTTTAGGTTTTGTCTCCAGCGTACAGGTAGCCATAAACGATATGGTTCGAATTGGTGACTGGATTACGATGGATAAATTTGGGGCAGACGGAGATGTAATTGAGATAAACCTGACAACGGTAAAAGTCAGAAATTTTGATAATACAATCACCACAATTCCGACTTACGCGCTGAGTTCAGACTCTTTTCAAAACTGGCGCGGAATGCAGAACTCTGAGGGAAGGCGAATTAAAAGACACGTTTTAATAAAAAGCAGCAGTATTCGTTTCCTGAACGATCAGGATCTGAACCACATGAAAAAGATTCAGTTGATATCTTCTTACATTGAAACCCGACAAGCTGAAATTATAAAATACAACGCGTTGCGCGGAATTGATAAATCGCTTGCTCTAAATGGCCGAAATATGACAAATTTGGGTTTATTTAGAAAATATATCATTCAATATTTGCTTGATCACCCTGGTTTAAATAAAAATATGCATATCATGTGCCGACAGCTGCAGTCAACGGAACATGGAGTTCCCTTAGAGATTTATGTGTTTTCGAGTGACAAACGCTGGGCAAATTACGAATATATTATGGCTGATATTTTTGATCACGTAATGGCTTCAGTTATTTATTTTGATCTTGATATATTCGAATTGCCATCTCAGATTGGGCGGTTTGATTAAGTTTTTGTTTCAAGTTTCATGTTATTGAGCGTAACTCAATAGACACCCAGATTGAACCTGAAACCTGAAACCTGAAACCTGAAACAAAAAAAACTCCCTTCCCCTACTCTTGAATTTCTTCAAAAATAAATTCGGGATCTTTATAGGTTAAAGTACCTTGAATAAAACAAGGCAGGTTCATGTAACTGCCTGTTATGCCTTTTCCCTGTATAAGTAATTTTTCTTTTTTTAATAATGCTAACGGAATTCTTTTCCAGCTTCCGCCATTTGAAATATAATGTATATCGCCTGTCAAAGTATCTCCTTTAATATCACCGCGAACATCACCCGAATCTTTTCCAATTTTATAATAAGATCGTTCGTAACGCCCATAAAAACGTTTGTCACTAATTTTTAATGCAAAAACTGCAGTATCTTTTCCGTTTACAGCTCTATATTGGACATCTTTATAATTGCTTTCTTTTGAATTGCAAGAGATTACCAATATCAAAATAGAAATAAGGAAAATAAGAGATAGTTTGTTCATTTGAAATAGTTGAGTTGCCTTATAGATTTAGTTAGAGTAAAACTAATTTATATTTAAGTTATTAGGTATAAAAAATAGTTTTTTTTCTGTTTGTTTTTTTCTTAAATTTAAAGAAAAAACATGACAGACAGAGACACTTTTTTAAAAGAATTCAGAGGCGAAACTTTAGGAACTATAAGTGCTCAGTCTTCGGCAGATGAATTGTTTCAAAATCAAACAATTAGACCTATCTTAAAACTACAAAACGATCTGTTTATAGCCGTTTTTACGAATTACGTAAAGAAAAACAAAGCCGATTTTTATTCTTACTCTGTTGAAAAGAAAATCCAGACAATCGAAAATTCTATTCAAAAAGATATTAAGTTTCGTAATTCATTAAAAGGAATGGTGATGGCACTTTTTACTGTTGAAGAATACAATACCTATATTCAAAATTCATCAAGTTTAAATAAAAGAATGATGAATTTATTAATTGAACGATTAAAAAGTCAGGTGCAGTTGTTTGAATTGGAAACGAAGTAATTTTTTCAATGGAAATAGTAATTCTTCAGGATAAAAAGCAAAGTTTGTATGTTTATAAAAACGATGAACTGTTGTTTTATTCTAAGGTAAAATTCAATTGGGCAAGCAGGATTATATCAATTTATAATCATAATGACATTTTACTTTTGGAGGTTAAATATAAAATGACTTTTATAAATGCATATTATAAGATTTTATTCCAGAATGAACTCGTTAAAGAGAATATATCTGAAATAACAAATACGAGAATAATCTTTGATTGTAATAAAAGATTATACATAAAGCAAGATTATTTTTTTAATATTATTGGGAATTTCTCATACTTTTTTAAAGAAATTAGAATTTCACAATTAAAACAAAAAAATTGGGTTTCAAAACCAATGATGTTGTTAAGTATAAACGATGAAAATTCAGAGTTTTTAAATCCAATAATCTTTCATATTTTGGCAATTAGAGCAGGATATAATTCTGATTAAAACAATATATAAAATTTAGAATAACTCAATGTTTAACCAATTCCAAAATAAATTCCATATCGAAGAAACAAAATGGATTGAATGGACCAATTATTTCAATCCCTTGAAGTTCCTGCCAAACCATTTTATTGAAAGAAGGTGAAATCTCAAAAAAGCTTTAATTATTGAAGGTTCTGAGATTTTAAAATAATTCAAAAACCTCAGAACCTTAGCCACTTAAATTAATATCTTAGAAGCTCAAGCAAAGCTTGCTCAAATCGATTTTTAGCTAAAAACTGATCTTCCAACGCTTTTGTAAATGGAATTGGAGAATCAAGACTTGCTACTCTTTTTACCGGAGCATCCAGATATTCAAAACATTGCTCCATTATTAATGCCGAAATATCGCTGGCAATTCCACCAAACAAAGTATCTTCCTGATAAATGATTGCTTTTCCTGTCTTTTTTACGGATGCAAAAATAGTTTCTGTATCCAAAGGCTGTAATGTTCTCAAATCAATTAAATCAGCACTTATTTCAGGATTTTTTGCCAAAGTTTCTAATGCCCAGTGTACAGGCGCTCCAAAAGTAATAATAGTAACATCATTTCCTTCTTTTAATAAGGCTGCTTTTCCTAACGGAATCGTGTAATAATCAGTCGGTACATCCTGATAAACGCTTCGGTACAATTGTTTATGCTCGAAAAACAAAACCGGATTCGGATCATTTATCGATGTGTTTAAAAGACCTTTTGCATCATATGGAAACGCAGGATACACAACTTTTAAGCCTGGTGTTTTGGTAAACCAGGCCTCATTTGTCTGTGAGTGAAACGGACCGGCCTGTGTTCCTCCGCCACAAGGCATACGAACAACGACATCGGCTTTTTCGCCCCAACGGTAATGAGTTTTTGCCAATAAATTGACAATTGGATTAAATCCTGTCGACACAAAATCAGCAAACTGCATTTCTACAATTGCTTTGTATCCATTAATAGATAATCCCATGGCGGCAGAAACAACAGCACTTTCACAAATTGGAGTATTACGAATGCGTTCTTTTCCAAATAAATCGACAAAACCATCTGTGATTTTAAAAGCTCCGCCATATTCTGCAATATCCTGTCCCATAATAACCAGGTTACTGTGACGCTCCATCGATTGTTTTAAACCGCTGCTTATTGCATCAATAAAACGAATATTTTCTGAAGATTCAGAAGCTTTAACTTCTTCATGTTCATAAGGTTTATAAACGTCATCTAATTCTCCGCTGTAAGTAGGTACTATTTCAGGTTCTAAATTTGCAAGCGCTAAATTTTGATCAATTTCGAGTTTTATTTCTTCGCGCAAAGCAATATCATACTCCTCAGTAAGAACTCCTTCTTCCAGTAAAAACATTCTGTAATTATCAACAGGATCTCTTGTCACCCATTGTTTCATTAAATCTTCCGGAACATATTTGGTTCCACTCGCCTCTTCGTGACCACGCATCCTGAAAGTTTTAAATTCTAATAAAACCGGATGAGGGTTTTCTTTCATTTCCTTCTTTAACTGTACTATTTTATTATAAACTTCTAAAATATTATTACCGTCAATAATGTAGCTTTCAATACCATAACCAATTCCCTTATCTGCCAGATTTTCACAATAATATTGTTCATTAGTAGGTGTAGAAAGTCCGTAGCCATTATTTTCTATAATAAACATTACAGGTAATTGCCAGACAGCGGCAATATTTAGGGCTTCATGAAAATCACCTTCACTTGTAGCGCCTTCACCAGTAAAAACGGCTGTAATTTTTTTATTATTTTTAAGTTTATCTGCCAATGCAATTCCGTCTGCGATCCCCAATTGCGGTCCGAGATGAGAAATCATTCCTATAATATTATATTTTTGAGTTCCAAAGTGAAAACTGCGATCCCTTCCTTTTGTAAAACCGCCTGCTTTTCCCTGCCATTGCGAAAAAAGTCTGTGCAAAGGAATGTTTCTGCTGGTAAATACTCCTAGATTTCGGTGCATTGGCAAGATGTATTCAAAATCTTCAAGAGCAGCGGTAACTCCTACAGATACAGCTTCCTGGCCTATGCCGGAAAACCATTTGGAAACTTTTCCCTGACGAATTAAGATTAGCATCTTTTCTTCTATCAATCGGGGTTTAAGTATTTTTTTGTATAAATCTAATAATTTGCTTTCTGGAAGGTCTTGTTTGTAAAAGATCATTGGTCGTTGTTTAATGTTTTCAAATATATAAAAATATAACAATTTTAACATTAATTGTTATAAAAATAAATTTCAATCTTTAATTTCCATTACGGGAAATTATAGCAATTCAGCTCAAATAATATAAATATAATTTTCTGCGAATATATAAGAGATTTCTTATTTAAAACTAATTATTTCGTCTAAATATTTCTTAATTCTTGAAATTTAGAAGATAAAATATTTGAAAGTAAATATAATCAAAAATAGGTGCTGGAAATTATTACTGAATGATATATAAATCAAATTTTTCTATTAAAAATTAAAATTCAAATATAAAATATTCTCTACCTTTGTTATTGAAAGGCTTCTGTGCCTTTTATCTTTTAATAAAAAATGTAAAGTATGCAAAACATTCCTAGTGTAGACTTACGTGATTTCCTTTCGGGCGACCCGGAACGTAAACAAAAATTTGTAAATGAAATCGGCAGTGCATTTGAGAACATTGGCTTCGTAGCCCTAAAAGGTCATTTTTTGGATGATCAGTTGGTAGACGAACTTTATGGCGAGATAAGAAAATTTTTCGCTTTGCCAGTAGAAACCAAGCATAATTATGAAATTCCCGGTATTGGCGGACAAAGAGGTTATGTTTCTTTTGGAAAAGAACATGCTAAAGGACGCAAAGAGGGAGATTTAAAAGAGTTTTGGCATTTTGGTCAATATGTTGACAAAGATTCCAAATACGCATCAGAATATCCTGACAACGTAGAAGTTAAAGAATTACCACGTTTTAACGCTGTAGGTAAAGAGGCTTATCAAATGCTTGAAAAAACAGGTGTATATGTATTAAGAGCTTTGGCTTTGCATTTGGGTCTGGATGAGTTTTATTTTGATGAGTATGTAAAAGAAGGAAATTCTATCCTGAGACCAATTCACTACCCGCCAATTACTTCTGAGCCGGAAAACGCCATTCGCGCTGCTGCTCACGGAGATATTAACCTTATCACACTTTTGATGGGAGCTCAGGGAAAAGGGTTACAAGTTCAAAATCATGATGGAGAATGGATTGATGCCATCGCTGCAGATGATGAATTGGTAATTAATGTTGGAGATATGTTGTCAAGACATACCAATAACAAACTAAAATCTACTATACATCAAGTAGTTAATCCACCTAGAGAGTTATGGGGAACATCCCGATATTCTATTCCGTTTTTTATGCACCCGGTAAGCGATATGCGCCTGGATTGTCTGGAAAACTGTATTGATGCTGAAAATCCTAAGAAATTTGAAGACATCACAGCAGGCGATTACTTATACGAACGTTTGGTAGATTTAGGTTTAATAAAAAAATAAACACTTTAAATCTCACTTTTTAAATTCCAAATTCCAAAAAAATAACAACTATTTGGAATTTGGAATTTAATTTTTACAAACTATAATTTTGGAATTTAATACATTATGGATTTTAAAGATCAACTAAAAAATTTATTTCCGGATCACGTCGAATCAAATGAACCTGAAGAAGTTCAGGAACAAGATCATGTGCTTTACGTTCAGAAAGAGCCAATGATTTGCAAATTCGAAAAACGAAAAGGAAAAGCAACTACTATAATCGAAGGTTATGAAGGATCTGACGAAGATTTTAAGATCCTTGCCAAAGAAATCAAAACCAAACTGAGCGTTGGCGGTACTTTTAAAGATGATGCTATAATAATTCAGGGAGATTATCGTGATAAAATTATGGCAATTTTAAAAGAAAAAGGCTTTAAAACAAAACGAGTGGGTGGATAATAAAAACTCCATTTTTTTAAATTTCAAATTCCAATGTTTAACCGTGAAAATTTAACCGCAAATTTCGCAAGGAATATTTCTAAGCTTTATCTTGAAGCATGATCAATTAGAATTTTTAGAAAAAACCTTAGAACCTTAGCCACTCAGAACCTTAGCACCTAAAAAAAAATGATACAAGCATCAGAATTAATACTTAACCCTGACGGAAGCGTTTATCACTTAAACCTTCGTCCGGAGCATATAGCCAACGATATTATTTTTGTTGGAGATCAAAACAGAGTAGAAAAAATCACTCAGTTTTTTGATTCAATTGAATTTTCTACTCAAAAAAGAGAATTTAAAACCCAAACGGGAACTTACAAAGGAAAAAGAATTACTGTAATGTCAACAGGAATTGGCCCTGATAATATTGATATTGTATTGAATGAGTTAGATGCCTTGGTTAATATCGATTTAAAAACCCGTCTGCCAAAAGAAAACCTCACTTCTTTGAATATTATCAGAATTGGTACTTCGGGATCTTTGCATGCAGATATTCCTGTAGATAGTTTTGTGATGTCAAAATTTGGTCTGGGATTAGACAATATGCTTCGCTCCTATTTAATTGATGATGTTTCGAATGCAGCGATTGAAGATGCGTTTGTTACACATACAAACTGGGATATCAAAAAAGGGAAACCTTATGCTATTGCCTGTTCAGAAAAATTAGAAAAAATAATAGAATCTGATCAGATATTTAAAGGAATTACCGCTACTGCCGGAGGTTTTTACGGGCCACAAGGCCGTGTTTTGCGTTTAAATATTCAGGATGCAGAACTAAATAATAAGATGGATAATTTTACTTTTAACGACAATAAAATTACTAATCTTGAAATGGAAACGGCTGCAATTTATGGTCTTTCGGCACTTTTAGGACATAATGCATTATCTTTAAATGCTATTATTGCCAATCGTGCTTCCGGAACTTTTAGTGAAGATCCGTATAAGGCAGTTGATCAGCTTATTTCTTATACACTGAATAAACTGGCTCAAAAATAATTAGATAAGCAGTCAATTTAAAATTAGATGATTTATGCAAGATAGTATTCTTAAATTTGAAAAGTTATTGAATGAAAACGTCAGTTATTTTCCAACAATTGATTCTTCTGTTTTAGAAGAAAAAAATCCGGGTAAATGGTCAAAAAAAGAAGTTATCGGGCATTTGGTTGATTCAGCTGTTCATAATTTAGTTCGTTTTACAGAAATCCATTATTTGGAAAAGCCTTATCATCACAGGTCTTATAACCAAACTGATTTGGTAAATTTAAATCAGTATCAGACGAAGGATATTAATGAGTTGACCCAATTGTGGTTTTCATTAAATCAACAAATCATGCAAATTATGAAATCTGTTGGTGAAGAAGCGTTAGATTATAAAATTATTTTAAGTGATAATTCTGTTATTGATTTAAGATTTATGATGACAGATTACGTAGAACATTTGGAACATCACATTAACCAAATCAGATCATAAAATTATGTTTTTAAGGGTAGCGAGACACACAGATAATCTTGAGAAAATTGAAAATTTTTACGTCAATATTTTGGGTTTTGAGCAGTTGGGCGGTTTTGAAAATCATAATAATTATGATGGTATTTTCATCGGAAAACCCGGTCTGGACTGGCATTTTGAGTTTACTCAATCCCATGAAAAAGCAGAACACCATTTTGATCAGGATGATGTTATAGTGCTTTATCCAAAAACAATTGAAGATTATAACCGATTAATAAATAGTTTATTAAAGAATAATATATCAAGTATAACTGCAAATAATCCTTTTTGGAATGAGAATGGTAAAATGTTTTTGGATCCTGATGGTTACCGAATCGTTATATCACCACTAAAAGCAGAAATAAGTGAAATTGATTAGAGAAAAATTAGATAATTAGATAAATTTCAATTAGTAATTTATCAATAATAATTATAAAATAAGTAATGACAGATACACATACAAAAATCCTGTTCAAGTATTATAGCGATTATCTGGATGAAATTGTTTCAGAAACGATGTGGGCAGAAATTATTGATGCAGAAAAAGGCCTTTATAAACTGGATAACATTCCATTTTTTGGACCTTTGATTGCCACTGATGATATTTTTTATGCCGAATATGATGAAACTGAACAAAAACTGATGCACAAGAAAACGATACAAAATTCAGGAAATTCTATTGTGCAGATTGCTGTTTTGGAGAAAGGTTTTGATAAAGAGGTTATTCGCGAAAAATTAAAATCTATAAACTGTATATCTGAAGAACTGAATGATACTTTTTTTGCTGCTGAAATCAGCAAAGATGTAGATTATTCGTTGGTAAGAAGTATATTGACTGAATATGACTCGCAGGAGATTATTGAATATGCAGAGCCCTGCCTTTCTGAAAAACACAGAACTGATTTATTAAAAAGCTAGAATACCGCATACCAAACTTAAACTTAAACTATAATGAAAACCGTAAAAATTGTTGGTGTTCCAGAACACTTCAATTTGCCATGGCAATTATGCATTGAAAATGGTGAATTTGAAGCGGAAAATATTGATTTGCAGTGGAAAGACATTCCCGAAGGTACTGGTAAAATGTGCCAGATGCTTCGAGAAGGAGAAGCCGATATAGCTGTAATTCTAACAGAAGGGATTGTTAAAGATATTGTTGCCGGAAATCCAAGTAAAATTGTTCAGATTTATGTGCAATCTCCTTTGATCTGGGGAATTCATGTGGCGGCAAAATCAGATTATCAAACGATAAAAGACCTGAAAAACAAAAAAGTAGCTATTTCAAGAATTGGCTCTGGTTCGCAGCTTATGGCTTATGTAAATGCAAATGAACAGGGCTGGGAAACCGATGATTTGAAATTTGAAATTATAAATACAATTGACGGCGCTGTTGAAGCTTTGACAAATGGGACTGCAGATTATTTTATGTGGGAACATTTTATGACCAAACCGCTTGTAGACAAAGGGATTTTCAGACGTGTTGGTGACTGCCCTACTCCATGGCCATCTTTTGTTATTACCGTTCGCGATGAGTTCCTGAAAAAGAACCCAAAAACGGTAGAAAAGATTCTCGAAATCATAAACAAAACGACTCACGATTTTACTCAGATTCCTAACATTGATAAAACGCTGGCAGAATTATTTAATCAAAAACTGGAAGATATTCAGGAGTGGTTAAAACTGACACAATGGTCTCAAAAACATTTAAGTGAAAAAGCTTTTATTAAAATCCAAAATCAATTATTTGATCTCGGAATTATTGATAAAAAAAGTACTTTTGTAGAAACGGTAAAAGCACTATAGAAACTGCTTTTTATTCTTATGATAAAATTCCCTAAAATCGACTTTCCGCAATTAAAATCCAGATTACAGGTCAAATCGCCCTGGGACAGGATTATTATTATGCTGTTGAGTCTTTTAATCACAATTCCGATTTTTATCATACTGCATCAAAATCTTATTGACTTAAAATGGCCATTTAATTTAGACAGGGTTTTTATTTTTATAGCTGTTTTTGCTGCTATTTTCTTTTTATTAATGTATCTCAGAACTATAATTTTGGTCTGTGTAGCCCTTTATTTATTGGTTTTGGTTTACGGTTCTGTTATAGGGAATTATGGTTTTACAGAAATATCAGAAGATTATAATTCTATGATATATACCATGTCTGATAATCCATATCCTCAGGATATTATCGTGGCTAAGCTTCTGCCATTTCCAAACAAATCTAAGATTATCAGTGCAATAGAATACCAAAATCCAAAAGTGCGAAACTTTGCTATTATGGCTACGACAAAGCATTTTAAAAAGATAAAAGGATATTCTGATTATAGAACAACGATTCAGTGTTTTGCTGTTTTTAAGGAAATAAACAGCCGTTGGAATTATGTAAATGATCCAAAAGAAGGCGACTATATTGCAACGGCGAGTGAATCACTGCAATATTTTTCGGGAGATTGTGATGACCACTCTATATTGATGGCAGCCGCCATACGTTCTATTGGAGGAACCCCAAGGCTGATTCATACAAAAGGGCATATTTATCCTGAAATGTTAATTGGATCGCTTATCGATCTTGAAAAAGTAAATTATCTGGTCAAAAATGTACTTTTTTTAAAAGAAAGCTATAAACAGAAATTGCATTATCATATTGATGAACGTGGCCAGGTATGGTTAAACATGGATTATACAGCCAAATATCCGGGAGGGCCATTCATGTATGAGGAGATTTTGGGGGCATTGACGCTTAATTAAATCCTTTAAAAACTTGCTGATTTTTTTGTTTTTATTTGAAAACGATGATAATCTTCAAATTTAATATCCTAAAACTTATCTTACATTTATCTTTGAGTAAATAGTTGATTACAAGTAATTTGAATTTCTTTTTTTTGTAAATTAGTTCCTGTTTAACTTTTAATCTAAAATCATGAAAAAATCTAAATTGTTAATTTTTGGGATTACACTGCTGGCAGTGGTAATGATTTCTTGTTCTGGTCGGAACAAATTAGTAAACTCCTGGAAAATTACTGCCGTTGAAGCTAAAATGCCTCTTTCTGATTCGGCGAAGGCTGTAATTCTTAAGGAAGGAAATTTGACCTTTACAAAAGACGGACATGTTACCGGATATTTACAAAGAGAGATAACAGATGGAACGTATGCCTTGACAAAAGGGGGAAAAAGCCTGGTTATTAAAGACGAAACCGGAACACCTTACCCTTGCGAAAGTACTATTACAAATGATGAACTGATATTAGACAGTAAAGAAATGAAGTTGACACTCAAAAAAATATAAGTTTTAAAAAAATGCAATACCACCAAAAAATAAAAACTTCTTAATTTTTAAGGAGTTTTTTTATGCCTTAAAAGTATGTTAGCTGTTTTTTAATATTTTAAAAACATATTCTTTGTAGCTCGCCCCTATTGGGATTTCTAGGTTTCCAAATTCTACATCGTAAGCTGTAAATGCAGTAATGTTTTTTAAATTGATTATAAAAGAACGATGAATCCTTAGGAAACCTTTATCCTGTAATTCTACTTCAATATCGCTGATTTTGTATTTGGCTGTAAATTTCACCCCTTCTTTTTTGTGTACAACTATATAGTCTTTTACGCTTTCAATATATAATATAGAACTGATGTCTATTTTATTAAATTTTGGACCGTTTTTTATATAAATAAAATCTTCTTGAGCCGGCGTAATTATTTTATCGTTGGCAGGACCGCTAATCCGCATGTATCGGTCGACCGCCTTAAAAAAACGATCGAAAGTAATTGGTTTTAAAAGGTAATCTATAATATCAAGCTCATAACTTTCTAACGCATATTCACGATAAGCGGTTGTGAAAATAACAGCAGGAGGATTTTTTAATGTTTTTAAAAAATCAATTCCGGTAATCTGGGGCATTTTAATATCCAGAAATAGAAGGTCAACAGTAGTAATTCTGAGCATTTCTGCCGCTTTTAAGGCATTTGGACAAGTTCCAACCACTTCAAAATAATCTAATTTACTGATATGATTTTGTATAAGGCTTATGGCCAGAGGCTCATCATCGACTAATAAACATTTAATTTTCATTTTCAGGCCAGATTATATGCAAGGTTTATTTTTAGAGAGGCTGTAAAATCTTTCTCTGTTTTAACAACATTAAAAGTATAATTTCCAGGATAAATTTTATCAAGCTGCTGAATAATATTATTCAGTCCTATTTTTCCGCTTTCGGATTCAGAATCAATATTATTAATGGTATTCTTTACCGTAAATTCAAAGCAATTGTTGACAAGTTTCAGATCTATTTGTATAGTGGGCGCACTTCCTATATCTTCTCCTGCCCCATGTTTAAAAGCATTTTCAACCAGTGAAAGTAAAATCAAAGGGGCTATAGAACCATTTTGATCTAAAGAGTGGTTGAAAATAACACTAAGACGTTCATCATAACGCAATTTTTCCAGCGAAATATAATTGTCCAGTAATGTTATTTCTTGTGAGATTGGCACATACATAGTACTGCATCTGTACAATATACAATCTAAAATTTCTGATAAAACAGCAATTGATTTTGATGTAATAGGTGAATTTACAAGAGAAAGCGAGTAAATATTATTAAGCGTATTAAACAGAAAATGTGGGTTTAATTGTGCTTTCAATATTTTTAATTCTGTCTCAGCTTTTTGTTTTTCCAGCAATAATGCCTTTTTGTGAATGATGTACTGATCCTTAATTAGTTTTATGAATACAAAAAATATGGATAATGAAAAAGTATGCAGAAAATAGGATTTAAACAACTTGGGAAGATCTGTTAGAATTTCTAAAACAGGTTCCTGCTCAAATGGCGGTGTACGGACTAATGGCTCATAAATGTGAACTATAAAAAGTCTTTCTGTAGCGCAAAGAATATAACATCCGATAAAAAATTCGATCCAGATACCGGTGTATTTTTTTGCAGCCATTAAACGGGGCAATATCCTGTAAGCAATAAAATAAGCGAGAAGAATAGAAAAGATTTCGTCTAATGCTATTTCCAGCATATTAGACTTTATTTCCATAGGATTTCCCGCAAAAACACTTTTGTTGGTAAACATGATATATATACATGTCCAGAAAAAGATGTGGGTAGCCACCCTGTGGGCTGTAGTATAGTTGATAAGTTTTTCGAATGTTGTCATAGAGGACCAAAGTTACTATTTATTTGTAAAGACAAATACTGCGTCGACAAATAGGTAAAAAAAAGGCATCAATAAGCAAAAAACGAATACGAATTGGTTTTATAGCGAATATTCCATTGTTTGTCTTCTATAATGGTCTCTATAGCATGTCCTTATTTTTTGCGGGTAATTAATTTGGAGTTTTGGTGAAAATTATAACCAATCAAAAAATGAAACAGTTAATCACATCAATCATCTTATTCATCGGAATAGCCTGTATGGCACAAAAACCAACCGAATTCATTCTCAAAGGGAAAATAGCAGATTCAAAAACAAAACAGCCCATCGCTTACGCTACAGTTTTGTTAGTATCAGCCTCTCAGGAAAAAAAAGCAGTTACATCAGATTTGGACGGGACATTCAGTATTAAAAATACGTCAGGAAATTATCAGTTAAAAGTTGAATTTTTATCTTATAAAACAGTTACAATTGATATTCAGTTGAATAAAGATATTGTGATGAATGATATTTTACTTGATGAAGACATAAATCAGTTAAATGAAGTAAATGTTGTTTCAGAAAAATCTACCGTAGATCTAAAACTGGACAAAAAAGTATTTAACGTTGGAAAAGATATTCTTTCTAAAGGAGGTTCAGCAAATGACATTCTAAACAATGTTCCTTCTGTAAATGTTGATGTTGCCGGTGTTATAAGCCTTAGAGGAAATAATGCTGTAACAGTTTTGATAAATGGAAAACCATCTATGTTAACTGGAAATAATGGCTTGTCGCAAATCGCTGCTGCCAATATTGAAAAAATCGAAGTAATAACAAATCCATCTGCAGCGTATGAAGCACAAGGAGGTGGAGGAATAATTAATATCGTTCTCAAAAAGAACAGTATGCAGGGATTTAACGGTTCGCTTCAGGCCGGAATCGCGAATCCAGCCAGAAATACCCTAAATGCCAATGTGAGTTACAAAACAGAAAAGATAAACCTTTTTTCAAATATTGGGTACCGTTACTTTGATATTAATGCATCAAACAAGCAGTTTCAGATCAATAAAAATGATGGAGAAACCACGTTTTTGAACCAATACAGTGAAATCAACCGTAATAGTACAACGTATAATATATATGTTGGCGGTGATTATTATATTAACGAAAAAAATACGCTTACAGGAAGTTATTACAGAAGTAAAAATACAAACAGCTATAAAACTCCAACTACTTATAATTATACTAATGCAGCGAATGCAACTGACAGTATTATCTCAAGATTTGAAAATTATAAAGAGCCTCAATATTATAATGCCTTAGAATTGAATTATGTAAAAACTTTTGATAAAAAAGACAAAAAGTGGACGACCAGTCTGCAATATGATTTCTGGAATGATGATGAAAATCAATACATTAGTCAACAAAAGACTTATCCTGCAAATCCTGAAATTTCAAATTTATATTCCAGAGACATCGAAAGCAGTAATGATATTTTTATCAAATCAGATTATGTGAATCCGATTAACGAAAATTCAAGAGTTGAAATGGGTATCAGAAGTGATTTGCGTGCACTTAGAAGCGATTACTATACGCTTATTGATGATGTTCTTGAGGAACAATATACCAATAAACTGAAATATGATGAGAATTTATACAGCGCCTATTTCCAGTTTGGAAGCAAAATTAAAAAGTTTAATTATTTAATTGGCCTACGATCAGAATTGTCAGATATACAGATTGCCGATACAAAAGGCACTTTTAACAAAAGCAAAAACTATATTAATTTATTTCCCACACTTCATTTTGTTTACAATTTAACCAGTAAAACAGATTTACAGCTAAGTTACAGCAAACGTATTAACAGACCAAGATTTTGGCAGTTAAATCCGTTTGCAGGACTTTCTGACCTAAGAAACCTAACAGTCGGAAATCCTGATCTAAACCCGATGTTTACGAATTCTTATGAGCTTACTCTTTTGGCAAAACCCGGAAAATTTAGCATCAATCCGTCTGTATATTACAAACACACAAAAGACTTTTTTGAATATATCGTAGAACGTACAGACGAAAATTATTTTGTGAATACACCCGTAAATCTGGGTACAGAAGACCGTTTTGGTACAGAAGTTTCTACCACTTATAATCCTGTACAATGGTTACGTCTGTCATTTGACTTTAATTATTATAAATTCAAACAAAAAGGAGTTTACAAAGATGTGGTTTATAACGTTGAAAATCAGACCTGGTTTGCAAACTTCCGTTCAGTTGTGAAGTTTCCTAAAATCATTTCGGGAGATTTCAGCTTTAGATATAGTGGGAAAAATCAGGGAGTTCAAACGCTTACAGAACCACAATACAGTGCAAATATTGGTGTTAGCAAAGACTTATTAGAAGATAAAATGTCTCTCACATTAAACGCAAACAATTTGTTTAATTCACAAATAACAAGAGAAAAAACGGCGACAGCTTCTTATTATATCGATTCTGAATACAAATCTCAGGGACGTTATATAAACCTGACTGTTACCTATCGTTTTAACCGCAAAAAAAATGAAGCAGACCGTTTACCTGACGGTATGTAATTTCACGTAACACAAAACGCAACAGCATGCTACTGTTGCGTTTTTTTTATTTTTAATTGCTATAAATAACTAAATCTATTTATAAATTGACTGTTGACATACAGTTGTCATGCATCCTGTTTACATTTGTAAAATAAACTTAAAAATAACTATATTTACACTTGATTATCTGATAGTTATAATTGTAAACAAATCGTAAAAACATGCAGGATATCGAAACTTTTTACCCCAAAAGCAAGCAGGATTGGAGAAAATGGCTAAAAAATAATCATCAAAAAAAACAATCTATTTGGCTAATTTGTTATAAAAAACAGGCAAACATACCCACTATTACCTGGAGTGAAGCCGTAGATGAAGCGCTCTGTTTTGGATGGATTGACAGCACGAGGAAATCTATTGATTCAGAAAAATTTATACAATTCTTTACCAAGCGTAAACCACGCAGCGCCTGGTCCAAAATAAATAAAGAAAAAATAGAACGATTAATGAGTGAAAACTTAATGAACCAGGCAGGTTTGGAAAGCGTTGAAATTGCCAAACAAAATGGTTCATGGACACTTTTGGATCAGGTCGAAGAACTCTATATTCCTGAGGATCTCGAACTGGCTTTTGAAACCAATCCCGGCTCAAAAGACTATTTTTTAAGTTTAAGCAAATCTGTAAAAAAGATTATTCTGCATTGGGTTACCATTGCCAAACGCCCTGAAACAAGACAAAGCAGAATCAATGAGACTGCTGTACTGGCAGCTCAAAAACTAAAACCCAAACAATTTAGATAGTTGTAATCTCAAAATTTATAAAATTATTTACCTAACAAATAACTTTATATCAACCTAATTAAAGTGCTTTATATTAATTAATTACAATAATTAGTTATGTATTTTTATTATTCTGCATTATAAAAAAAGTTAAAAAAAAATATTGCGCAGTCAAATGACTTCATTATATTTGCAGTCAAATAACTGCACAATGGAAATTAGAAGAGATGTTTTTCAGGCAATTGCCGACCCTACCCGCAGAGCAATTCTTAGCTTGGTTGCGTTGCAGGCAATGACTCCCGGTACGATAGCAGAAAATTTTGATTCGTCGAGACAAACGATCTCAAAACATATTCAGATACTAAATGAATGTGAATTGCTGCATCAGACACAAAACGGAAGGGAAATTTATTATCAATTAAATCCTCAGAAAATGAAAGAAATAGACAACTTTATAGAGCCTTTCAGGAAAATGTGGGACGATCGTTTCAATAAACTGGAAGCCATTATGAAAAATTATAAAAAGTAAACAGCATGGAAAGAAAAACGAAACTTAATGCCGAAGATAATAAACACGATATCTTAATTACAAGGGAATTTGACCTGCCTTTGGAATTACTTTTTAAAGCTTATGAAGAACCGGAAATTGTAGCACAATGGATGGGTACAAAAGTTCTGAAACTTGAAAATAAAAAGCACGGCGGCTGGCAATTCGAAACGAGTGACCCAAGCGGTAACGTGGTATTTCGGGCAAATGGCGTAATTCATGATTTTGTTCCAAACGAGAAAATTATCCGAACTTTTGAAATGGAGAACAGCCCCTTCCCTGCTCAGCTTGAGTTTTTGGAATTTGAAAAAATCACAGACGATTCCAGTAAACTTACAATGCATATTGTTTATAAATCTGTCGAATTAAGAAATGAGATGCTAAAATTACCTTTTGCTCAAGGTATTAACATGGCTCACAACAGATTAGAAGAAATTGTAAAAAACTTAAAATAAAAAATAATGACAAAACGAAATAAAATTATCTATTGGATCGCCACTCTGTGGCTGGCACTCGGAATGACAGCTACCGGAATTGTGCAGTTATTGCAAATAAAAGAAGAAGTCGATATGATGAGCCATTTGGGCTACCCACTTTATTTTTTGCCTTTGCTTGGTATCTGGAAACTTTTGGGAGTTATTGCAATACTTATTCCTAAATTTGGTTTACTAAAAGAATGGGCATACGCAGGATTTTTCTTTGCAATGTCTGGGGCCATTATTTCTCACCTGGCTTGTGGAGAATACAGAATAGAACTTTTTGGTCCAACCCTATTATTGGTTTTGACTATTATTTCATGGTATTTTAGACCGGCAGAGAGAAAAGTGATTTCTTAGTTAACTTAAATCAATGCGTATGAATCCTAAAGTTGATTTTTATTTTGATGAAGCCAAAAAATGGCAGAAAGAAATGGAGCAATTAAGATCAATTGCCCTGGATTGCCAATTAACCGAAGAGCTAAAATGGGGAACTCCGTGTTATACGTTCGGGAAAAGCAATATTGTTTTAATACATGCTTTTAAGGATTATTGTGCTTTTTTGTTTTTTAAAGGAGTATTATTAAAGGATACTGACCATATTTTAATTCAGCAATCAAAAAACGTTCAGGCTGCACGGCAAATCCGCTTTAAAAGTGTAAATGAGATAATTGAAATAAAAACAACTCTGAAAGCTTATATTTATGAAGCTATAGAAATAGAAAAAGCGGGTTTGCAGGTGAAACTTAAAAAGACAGAAGATTTTGAAGTTACAGAAGAATTCCAAACGAAACTTGCTAGTATTAGTGAACTAAAAACCGCTTTTGAAGCTTTGACTCCCGGCAGGCAGAAAGCGTATCTGCTACATTTTTCTCAACCCAAACAAGCTAAAACGAGAGAATCAAGAATAGAAAAAGCAATTCCGCAGATTTTGGACGGAAAAGGATTGAACGATTAAAACTATAAATTAAAATTATAAAAAATAAGATATGGCTAATGCAAAATTATCATCAGACCAGCAGGATGCATTATTAAAAGTATTACAAATACGTTTTGAAAAAAACATGCAACGGCATGCTGATCTTGACTGGAATAAAATTCAAAGTAGATTGGAAGCAAATCCGGAGAAACTTTGGTCTCTGGATGAAATGGAGCGTACTGAAGGCGAGCCTGATGTAATTGGTTTTGATAAGAAGACTAATGAATATCTTTTTGTTGACTGTTCTGCAGAAAGCCCAAAAGGACGCAGAAGCGTTTGCTACGATCATGAGGCTTTGGAAAAAAGAAAAGAACACAAGCCTCAAAACAGTGCCATAAATATGGCCGAAGAAATGGGAGTTGAAATTCTGAACGAAGAACAATATCGTCAATTGCAGCAATTAGGAAAGTTTGACGCCAAAACATCAAGCTGGATCAAAACACCTTCTGAAATAAGAAAACTGGGCGGAGCTGTTTTCTGTGATTTCCGTTACAATACTGTTTTTCTGTATCATAACGGTGCAGATTCTTATTATGCAGCAAGAGGGTTTAGAGGTATTTTGAAATTATAGAGTTTGATTTAAATAGCATCATTCTTCTATTGGATCATAATTACTAAACGTAATCATAAAATCATTCTCTCCATCATATTTCTTAGATTTAAGTAATATTTGTTTGTCGTTTTTCACCAAATAGCTTTGAACTTCGCCATCCACACAATCGACTTTGGCAAACTCTGCCAGACTATCTTTTTTGAGTTGAAGAAAATGAGTTGTAAATCCGCTGTAAACACTTAGAGCACAGATACAATTTAATTTATTGTTATAAAACAGATTAGGATATTGATCTGAATTTTTTACTTCGATAAATTTGTTTTTATTTTTTAAGAAAATAAATAGTTTTCTAATATCATTTGCTCCTCTCGCAGCTGTAGAATAATGTATTGTTAAATCATTATATCCATCATTATTAAAATCTTTTATTTCAGTGAGCATCGGTACAGAACAATCTTTTTTTAAATTAAAAATCTGAACATTATTCCAGTGATTTCCATTTTTCTGAAAAAGAGAAAATGTTACAGTGGTACTTGTGTCAATTGTTTTTTGAAGGATTTCAATCTTATAATTTCCTGGTTTTGCAATTTTTGTACTATCTGCAAAGGCTTCTTCCTGCTCTCCTGGTTCATCTTCTTTAAGGATTAAAGCAGAATTTACAGGTTTAATTTTTTTATTAGTTTTTAAACAATCAAGATTAATAACAGTATCTTCTTTTGTATCGTTGATTTTTGAATTACAGCTAATTACTATTAATAAAAGGCTTATAATTGCTATTTTAAGTTTCATTTTTTGTTTTAAAATTAGCTAATAAATTTTGAATATCTGTTAACTTATTTTTTAATTAAATGACTGTCTAAATTCTAATGGAGAAACACTCGATTTAGTTTTAAAAAATTTACTAAACGATTGCGGATGCTCAAAACCAAGCTGATAAGCCACCTCAGAGATTGTTAAACTGGTTGTCGATAATAATTCCTTTGCTTTTTCGATTAGTTTGGTATGAATATGCTGTTGAGCATTCTGCCCCGTAAGCGAGCGAAGCATATCACTTAAATAACTCGGAGATAAATTTAAAAGTTCGGCAAGATATTGTACTGTTGGAATTCCGTTGGTTAGTGATTTTTCATTCTTGAAATAATCCTCCAAAATTTCTTCTAACTTTTGCAATAAGTCATTATTGGCACCTTTGCGCGTAATAAACTGTCTTTTGTAAAATCGGTTGCTGTAATTGAGTAATAACTCGATTTGAGAAACAATTACATCCTGACTAAAATCATCTATTCTGCCTTCTAATTCTTCCTGAATAATTTTAAAAACAGAAACAATCGTTGTCTTTTCTTTATCTGATAAAAAGAGCGCTTCATTGGCAGCATAAGAAAAGAAGCCAAACTGTTTGATATTTTTTGCCAAAGGATACGTAAGAAATAAATCGGGATGAATGAGCAGTAAGAAACCTGTAGCACCATTTTCAGGAGGAGTTTCAAAGATTTGATTTGGTGCTGAAAAAACCAGGCCTCCTTCGCCAAAATCATAATAATGCTGTCCATATTTTGCTCTGCCGCAAACCGATGATTTTAAGGCAATTTTATAAAAATCAAGAATAAACGAGCTTCTTAATTCATTTGGGACAATATTGATATCTTTCATATCTATAAAACTTATCATTGGGTGCAAAGGCTTTGGCAACCCGAACACCCAATGAAAGTCAGATAAAGATTCAAATTTTCGAGGTAAATTCTCTTCCTTTTTCATCTTGTAAAGTTAAATTAATTTATCCGGTTTTACCATGGACATTCACCCGATTCCGGATTATGCTCTTCGCTGATAAATTTTCCTGTCGGTCCATCCTCTCCTATCAGAACATATTTAGAAATACGTTTGCCAGCTTCCTGAGCAGTCCCTGTCCCGCGATGATTATTAAAATCTGTTGCCACAAAACCGGGACAAACAGCATTAACCTTAAATTTTGTATCACGCAATTCATAAGCCAAATCTATGGTATACATGTTCATAGCGGCTTTAGACGCGGGATAAACTGCTGCTTTGTGTGTGTAATATTTCCATGAAGGATCACTGTGCAGCGTAAGGGAACAGCCGCTCGATGAAACATTTACAATACGCGGCTGTTCTGATTTTTCTAAAAGATCAAAAAAAGCCTGAGTAACTCTTGCTACGCCATAAACATTGGTTTCAAAAACCTCTTTAAACTGCTCCATAGTTGCATTTAAAGCAGATTGTGGCATTCCGCCATTAATACCAGCATTATTGATAAGCGCATCCAAAACTTCGGTTTTATTACCAATCAAAATACGGGCTTCTTTTACCGATTCAGAATTGCTTACATCTATTTGTATGGCTTCTACATTATTAAATCCTTCTATTTTAAGTTTTGTTACAGCTTCTTCTCCTCTTTTTAAGTCGCGGCTTCCAAGATAAACATAATATCCTTTTTCTAAAAGCTGACGTGCAGTTTCAAGTCCTATACTTTTATTTGCTCCTGTAATTAATACTTTTTTCATTTTTTTTAGTTTTGATCGTTATAAAATAAAGCGAATTCCTTAGCAAAATCTTCCAATTTTACTTTGCCAAAAGTGGGTTTATGAAGATAAAAGTCTTCGTATAATTCTCCCGTTCCCTGCGCGGCCTGCATTTCGACAAAACCCTTTGCAATTTGAGTGTTCATTCCGATAGAAAGCATGCCATTTAATAGTTCTTCATCTGGAATGGCTAACCATTTTAACGGATTTCCGATAGCTTCGCCAATAACTTTTGCAATTTCATTTGGAGAAACTTCATCGCTTGCTATATAATGTATTTCCCTTCCATCAAAGGGTTTTTCTATTTCTTCGGCAATCTTATCTGCAATGTCCAAAGGAGAAACCCATGGTTCTTTTTTATCTCCGCCATAATTAGAAATAATTTTCCCCTGCGATTTTATGGTTTGCAGTGACCTGAATATATTGGTAAAGAAACCTGCAGGACGCATAAATTTGATATCAACATCTCCTGGAAGTTCTTTTAGAATATTCTCAACATTATAATGCATCACAAGACTGCCATTTCCTTTGTTGGTGTGAGCACCAATACTGCTAAGAAGTACAACACGCTTAACACCGGAATTTTCTATGGCTTGTTTGTAGTTCATTCCAATTGCTGTGATATCGGCTAAAATATCAATATCAGGATCAAAAAATGTGCTGTGATCAAGCGTTTCCATAAGATAGACAGCATCTGCGCCTTCAAAGGTTTTGGAGAGAAAATTAACATCCTGCATGGTGCCAATAGCAGCTTTTGCTCCCAATGCTTCAATTGCTGGTTTTCTTTCTGGCTTACGGCTTATTACCGTCACATCATGCCCATGCTGAATTAATTTTTTGGTTAACGGTTTACTGATGTTTCCCAACGAACCTGTTACTATAATCTTCATTTTTAATAGTTTAAAATTATAAGACAAAGGTCAGCAGATGGTCTTGCCGGTACGTAGCCTAATTGAGGAAATCCGTAGTCAAAATGAGAAAATAAAACCGTTTGAGTCTACTCTATTTATATTTAAATAATTTGAGCCATTTCACCCTTCTTTTTGAAGAGTGAAACCAAAGCACTGGAGTATGTAGAATTAGTAAACAAAAACCTCCGCAAACAAAATGTGTGGGAGGTTTTTATTTTAATAAAAAACTTTTAATTACCAAGGGCTTTCTTCGCTTTCATCTTCAATATCATTGCTGAAGAATTTTCCTGTAGGCCCGTTTTGGTCAACGTACGTATGTTTAATGATAAAACTGGCTGCACTTTCTACACTTCCCGGTCCGCTAAAATGGTTGAAATCTGTTGCAGTATAACCTGGATCTATTGCATTTACTGTAAAAGGCAAATCTTTTAGTTCATAAGCCAGTGTAACGGTAAAAGCATTTAAAGCTGCTTTTGAAGAAACATACGAAACCGCTTTAATTGCATAATATTTCCAGGTTGGGTCGCTGTGCAAAGCAAGTGAACCAAGACCTGAAGTAATATTACTGATTCTTGGGCTGTCAGATTTTTTTAATAGATCAAGAAATACCTGAGTTACTCTGATAACACCAAAAAAGTTGGTATCGAATGTTTTTTGAATATTTTCAACAGAAGTTGTTGATGAATCTTGTGGTACATCTCCCAATACCCCGGCATTATTTATTAGAATATCTAATTTGCCCTGCTCTTTTTCTACAATATTTTTTGCTTCTAAAACACTTTCAGGATTTGTAACGTCAATCTGGATTGCTTTAATATTACTATACCCGTTTTGGGCTAAATCTTTTACGACTTCTTCTCCTTTTTGAAGGTCACGCGTTCCTAAATAAACAAACAAGCCTTTCTTTGAAAGTTGTTTTGCTGTTTCTAAACCAATGCTTCTATTAGCTCCTGTAATTAATACTGATTTCATTTTTAATCTTTTTAAATTTGTTGATACAAAGTTGCTGCTATAAAAAATGAAAACATTTGCCATTTGGCAAAAAGCGATTTAACGGATATTTTTTCTAATTCTGCTCAAAGAAGATTGTGTGATTCCAAGATACGATGCCAGATAAGAAAGCGGAATACGATTGAGTATTTTAGGATATTTTTCCATAAAAGACAAATAACGCGTTGTAGCATCTTCTGAAACCAGCGGACTTCTTCGGTCTATTTTCTGCATTAAAGCTCTTGCAATAATCTTATGCACAATGGCATCCCAACCTACAATAGTATGCAGAAGTTCTTCCCAATCAGGTTTAGAAAACACGATAAGTTTGCAATCTGTAACAGCCTGTACATAAGCAGATGAACAAATACTGTTTTGAAAGCTTTCCAAATCTACCACAAGATTGTTTTCATCAATAAAGTATTTGGTTATTTCCTCACCTTTATTGTCGTAATAACACACTCTGATAACGCCGTCCAGAACAAAACCTACTTGCGTAGAAATTTTACCTGCTTCAGAAAAATATTCATCTTTGCGAAGTTCTAATTCTGTTGCTTTTCCTGTAATTAACTCGATTTGCTGTTGGTTCAGATTGCCATACTGCAAAATAAAATTTACTAATTCTTTCATGCACGAAAGTTAGGAATAACTTTTTACTGAGTCTTTGCCAAATGGCAAAAAAGTATCTTGTTATTAAATTTCAAAATAGTTATATATTAGCTTAAGAAGAGTAGATTCAGAAGAAAAAATAATAAAAATGAGCAGACAAGTTTATGTGTTTACTGTAAACCCCGAAAAAGCAAGGAAAAATTTAATTAAAGAAATTCAAAATGACACAAAGTATCAAACTTCTTTTAAGGATTATATAGTAAAATATAATTTTGGATTGCTTGAATTTGAAAAATCAAATTATGAAAGCATTACACATAAGATTGTTAATGATTTTTATGCAATCAACCGTTACGAATTAGCGGCAATTTTCTATTGGTTTTTTAATGATTTTAATACAAATCTAAGTGATTCAGAGAATAACTATTATGAAAGGGAAGTTGATTTTTATAATATGCTGAAAGAGCTTGGAATTGAGCTTGTTTGTGAACTGGATCAAAAAGATAAATGCTGGGTTTTTATGTATCAGCTCGGGGAATATGAAGCTCTAAATAAACTGGGATTATATTCTGATGATGATAACTGGAAAGATTATGAAATGAATAACGAACAATTTAAAGAATACCTGGATTATCTTTTATTGCTTTTATGCAAGATTGAAATTGAGCAGGATCCTGAAAATAGAGAAGTTCAAAATCTTCTTAATGAATTTAAGGCTAATGATAAATTACATAAAATGGCAGATTATTCCTTGATTGAAGTCAGAGAAGAAAACGAAGCCGAAAATATTCTTGAAAGCGAAAACCCGGATCACAGACGTTCTTATCAGCGTACGTATTATGAAGTTGCTGAGATGATGATTTATTTTGCAAAAGAACTTCAGGGAAAAATAAAAGATTATAACGGAAAAATTCTAATAATTGATAGTCAGTAAAACCTCAGGATCAAATTGTTAAAAAGGTTATACTATATTATAAAATTACTCCAATTCAAGACATTCAAATTTATATTGGTTTAAAAAATCAATAATCTGTTTGGCTGTTACTTCCCTGCTCTCCACTCTTAAAATTTTGTCACAATCTTCAAGATCAAAATTCCATTTTGAGTTTGGAATAAATGTATTGAATTTGGCAGTTAATTTTTTAACTGCTTTTTCTGTCATTACCGAAGTTTTAAATACATAAATCATAACATCTATTTTTATGAATACTATTTATTACAATCCTTTTTTTCCTTCCATCCAATAACCGTGGGATACTATTTTTGCTGAGGAATTGTTTTTTGCAGCTTTTCTAAACGTTTGTACCGATTTTGCATTTCCGGTCAAAATAAAAACAGTATCCTTCCACTTTTCTTCTTGTATAACTGGTAAATTCTGAATCCATTTTTCGTTTCTAAAAGCCCCGTCTTTTTCAAATACAGTATAATTTTCCAGATGTAATAATTCAGGAACGTTTTTGTTTTCTTCAGCTAATTCAAAATAAAACTGAAATTCATCGTTATTTTCCTTAAAAACAGAAAATATCGAACAAGCAAGCGCCAACGATGTTTCATCGCCAAAAACAACATACTTTTTAGACGATTCATTATAACATTTATGTGGTTTTAAAATACTGGTACTAATTTTATCGCCTACATTTAGTTTTCTCATATACTCACTTCCCGGATGCGCGCCGTGCAAATGAACGATAAAATCCATAATTCCGTTTTTTGTATCAGAAAAAGCAGCAGAATATCGTCTTACTTCTGTATCGCTGACACGAATATCCATGTAAGATCCCGGTTTAAAATTTAGTTTTTTAAAATCTCCGTAAAATCGAATTCTCTTTACTGAAGGTGATAAAAGTTCTGTTTGGGCAACTTTCATCAAAGGTAGTTTTGGTATCAGTATTTTTTCTACAGCATCTAATACCCATTTTGGTGCATTTGGCATAATCTTAAAATTTATGCTGCAAAGGAACGCGATGAAGTTGATTACAAAACAGAATGAAAAAGGTGATAATTGGACTATTCACGGAATTTATTTCGAAACGAAAGAGGTGTTTCTCCCGAAATCTTTTTGAATAATCTGGAGAAATACGTATGATCTTCAAAACCCAAATCAAACGAAATCTCCTTTACATCATTATCGGTGTAATAAAGCTGACGTTTTGCTTCGGTCATCATTTTGTTTTGAATCCAGTACGTTACAGAATTTCCGGTTGTCTCTTTTACGCAATCATTTAGGTGAGATGTTGTAATATTTAGTTTTTCAGCAAAATAAGATGCAGATTCGAGCATAGAATCTGAAGTAATCATTCTTTGAAATTTCGATGTTATTAACTGTGACTGATTCAATTTTCCTTTTACTTTTTTTTCAGAATCAGCAAAGAGATTAGAGACTCTGTAAACAAAAGACATAAAAAGACCATTGATTATTTGCTGTTTATTGGGCAATTGCTGAGCAAATGTCTGAAAGAGAAGAAATGCAGTATCTATGATTTCTTTGTTCTGCTCATTTGAGATTTTAAGAACTTGTTCTGAAGCATGCAGATTCTGAAAAATTTCATTGCACGTATTCGGAATCAGAAACGGATTGACGGTAATAAAATAACCTTCTGATTTTGGGTCAAATTTCCTTGCTGCATGTACCTGATATGGCTTGAGAACCATTAGTGACATTTTACTCAAAGCAATATCTTCCATATCACAAACAAAATTTACATATCCTTTTGTCAGCAATGCAAAAATATAATACTCATCCCGATGGGTTTCAAACGGACTGTCTGACTTATCAAAATCTGTAGGTATTTGATGTGGATCAGTGAGAGGAAATCTTAAAAGATCAATTCCGCCAATAGCATTGCTATCTTGTGTGTGGGTATATATTTTGGTCTTTTTTTGCATTTTGTCTTTGTCCCGAAATTCTTCTAATTCCAAATACCATTCATCTCCGTCAATATAACAGGTTTTCCTTCTGTAACTACAATTGTATGTTCGTGCTGTGCCATAAAACCGCCCTTGTTTCCGACCATTGTCCAGCCATCCTGCAAAGTTTCAGCATAAGTAGAATTGGTTGCAATAAATGTTTCAATAGCAACCACAGCATTTTTTTTGAATCGGGTAAGATTAAATTTATCTCTGTAATTGGCTATTTCGTGTGGTGCTTCATGAAGGCTTCTTCCTATTCCGTGCCCTGTAAGGTTTTTAATAACCTTAAAACCTCTTTTTTTGGCCTCGGTTTCCATTATATGACCAATATCAGAAATACGGACTCCGCCTTTTATATTGTAGATTGCTTTTTTCAAAATTTCTTTAGAGGCCTCAATAAGTTTTTTATGCTGATTGATATCCTCTCCAATTACAAAAGAGCCTCCGTTATCTGACCAAAAACCATTTAATTCAGCAGAAACATCAATGTTAATTAAATCCCCTTCATTCAAAATTCTTTTTTCAGAAGGTATCCCGTGACAAAATTCGTTGTTTACACTAATACAAGTCCAGCCCGGAAACCCGTAGGTTTCATACGGAGCAGATTTAGCACCCATATCATTTAGGATTTTTCCGCCATAATTGTCCAATTCTTTAGTGGTCATTCCCGGTTTGGCAAAATTTCTCATTTCTTTTAAAGCAAAAGCAACGGCTTCACTCGCTTTTTGCATTCCAATTAATTCTGATTCGGTTGTAATGGACATAATTTTTGTTTTTACTAAATAGTGGTATTCGCAAGGAGATTTAAGCACAATAATACCACTTTTTTTAATCTACTAAAAATACTTTTTTTATTTAAAGCTAGTATTTGGCCAGACAGCAGGCTCTAATTATATTATAATCAAGATATTTCTTATCTTAGCCATAAAGAGTTAAAAATTTAAATATTCATTAAATGGCAGAAACAGCAAATCAATTCGAAGAAACGATACGCAAGGCATATAATGCTTTTAACGAAAGAAATATTGACAATGCATTGGCTACAATGCAGCCGGATATAAAATGGTCGAGAGCCTGGGAAGGCGGTTACATAAGCGGGCACGATGAAATTAAAAAATACTGGACAAGACAATGGACAGAAATAAACCCGAAAGTGGACCCTATTGGTTTTAATGAAAGAGAAAACGGAACTTTAGAGGTTACGGTACATCAGGTTGTAAAAGATTTACTTGATAATTTAATCTTTGACGGATTGGTTAAACATATTTATACTTTTACAGATGGCCTGATACAAACTATGGATATTGAGCTGGTTGAAGAGTAATTATAATTTAATTCCAGACAAAATTTATTCAGATCAAAATGATAAAAAAAAGAAGCTGTCTTATTGAAAACAGCTTCTTTTTTTGTTATTTAATTATTTTTAAATAGGCGCTATAAACGTTGTCTTTTATAGAGGTTCGCAGATAAACTTCGTTTTCATCTTTTGTTTTTAAGTCAAATTGAATTAATGCAGCATCAGAATAATAAAATAAAGAATCATCAACCGGAAATTCAAAATTTGAAATAGGTTGTGTTGTTAATTTTGTTTCTGCCGCTATTTCACCATTCGCCAAATCTATCTGAAAAAGTTTTGCTTTACGAGTATATCCCCAAATATTGTCACTTTCTTCGGTAATGTATTCGATAGTATCGTCTTTAAAGTCCGTTTTCCATAGTTGAGTTCCCGTTTTTGAATCTACGGCATATAGAGAAGAAATTTCTGGACCTTGTGACGCAAAGTATATTTTTTTGTCTTTGCAAAGAATACGCTCCTTTACGTTTTGTTGGTTTTCATCAAATTTAAATTGCCATAAAATATCTGGTTTATTCGGACCTAAAGCAAAAAGCACATTTTTTTCATTTGCTATAAATACATTTTCTCCATCTGTTACAGGTTTTCCGTGTATAGGTTCCTCGAAGGTTTTTTGATAAACAAGTTTTCCTGTATTTGCTTCAAAACTATAGAAAGAGGTTCCACTTTGGGTAAAAATTTTATTGTCAAAAAAGAGAACCGGAATATCATTATTTGGAGAATCTAATTTGTAGTTCCAGAGTAAACTTCCATCTTTTGTATTGAGCGCGTAAATGTTGCCATTTTGACTTGTTATATAAAGTTTTCCTTCATTAATGACCGGAAGTTGATCTTTTAGAACAATTTGATCAGTACTATTCCCTATCCTGGATTTCCAAAAAATAGCACCGGTTTGATTATCAATTGCGAAAATTTCACCATTAATAAACGGTACGTACAGAACTCCATCATGCAGTGTTACCTTATTTGCGCACATTTCGGCATGCGAATCTGTAGCTTTTACAGTCCAGGCAATGGTTTCAGATTCTAAATCAAATGTAAAAAGGATACCATCATAATCATAAATCAGGATTAAAGCTTTATCTAATGGAACTTTTTTAAGGGGAGTAATGGATTTGTTTGTTAGATTATCGGCAATTGTTATAACTTTATTACTAGTATCGTTAGTTTCGACAGGGGCTGACATAGTTGGCGTTTGCGCAACCACATTTATAGCAATAAATGTAAATAAAAGAGTTATTAGGTTTCTTTTCATTTTAAAATTTGGGTTTTGATAAAAATTGATTAATTATGAATTAATTCACTGATATTCAGTAAATTTTAATCTAAAAACAAACCAATCTCTTTGTCAAATATAGTAAAAAAATATTATAGCATTTTTAGGAGTTTAGTCTCGCGAGCATTCAACTAGAGATCAAAGCCTACGGTTGCAGCTAAAATAGAGTCCTATTTATCTGTTGTATCTGAATTGCTTTTTTTGATTTTTCTTCTATATGAAGATGGATTTTTTCCAGTATGAAGTTTAAAGATTCTTGTAAAATGACTTTGATCTGAAAAACCAGTCATATAAGCTATTTCGGTTAATGAATAAGAAGAATTTGAAATTAGGTTAATAGCTTTTTCAATGCGAAGTTTTCTAACATAATCTCCAAAATTTAAATCTTCAAAATACTTAGAAAATTCTCTTGACAAATAAGATGGATTTAAATCCAGCTCACTTGAAATTTTCTTTAAATCAAAAGCAAATTGGGTATCGATTTGATCCTGAATGATTTCTTTTAAATCTTTTACCCAGGAGGGAGTTTTATTAGTGGGCTTTTTATCCTTTAAGAATTTATTATAAACTTCATGCAGCAAATTTTCAAATGGGCTGTTTTGCAAATGATTTTGCTTGTATAAATGGCTAGCCCAACTATATAAGGCATCATAAAGAATGATTCCTTGTTCCAACAATTTATAATCATCCTGAATGTTATATGAAAGCCCTGCAGAAATTGCCCAAAGTCCTGCAGATTCTTTTGCTATATCGTGTCTGTCTGTGTCAGCACCGCGCACAATTCCGGCAATAATTGAAATGGCCGGATCATTGATTTGATATTTTTTTACAATGTAGTCAAAGGTACAGTATTCATCATAATGAGTAAACTCAACATTCGGGATATCAAAAGGAATAGCATTTAATTCCTTGGCTTTCTCCAAAACAATATCATAAGGAACATAAATAAACTCGGCTTCAGGATCAACAAATTTTCGAATAAGCCATGGACATGCAATTCGATCTATTTTTGGTCTTTCTCGGGTAATCCATTTCATTTGGAATAATATAAAAGAATTTATTTCTCAAATCTACATTTATTATATATGTTTTCAAAAAAATCTAAATCAATTATAAATACTTATAGAAAACTGGCCTGATAATAATTTGCTCCATAAAAAACCTCCAAAATCAAATAACTTTGGAGGTTTCAATTTTTTGTGGGAGTATTTATAAATTTATTACTTAACAACCGCCTTTTCGAGGGACACGTCTATAGATTACTTTACTATCTCTTTGTACATAGTCGCCAGATACTATTGGATATGAATACTTGGGTGCGTGTGATACACTATGGCTTTTTAAAATTATTTGGTCGTTAACTTTCAGGCTATGCAATTGCTGAAGTTGAGACTTCTCCGGTTCAAATCTAAGAATATAGTCTTCATCATTTATCCTAACCATTACTCCGAAACCTAATCTTGATCCTGGCGGAAGCGTAAGAGAGGTTACAACAGCCTCCATGTTGGTAAAGGTACTTACAGACTTACTTATTTTAGCAGTACTGGCAAGTACTTTTTTACCTCGGGGTGACACCTCCCAATTTTTGTACTTTATACCATCAGGGGTAGCTTTCCATTTTTTCAATTCGGCTTTCCTTTCAGAGAGTGTCTTTGGGATTGGCTTTTTAGGAGTTTCATTTTTAATTTCGCAATTTGCAAACAATAGTCCACTTGCCATAACCAGTGGGAAGATCAGCGCATGAATGATTTTTTTCATATTTTTAAAGGGTTAAATTTAAAATAGATCTATCTCCTGATAAATCTTGCTCAAGTAAGACATTCTTTTATTTTTTATATTCTTTTTAAACTTGGCCCAACAAAATTAACCGGATATTTTTCGGCTTGATAGATTTGATTTGTAAATAAAAATGTAAACTTTGTAAATAAAAACTTGACACTATGCATATTAGTCGAAATCTCCTGTCTAGCAAGGGCAAATACCACTTTGGATTAATATTGCTTTTGTTTTTATTTATATCTGTAATCTGCGCAGCTTTCAGTACGACAGATAGTGACGACTTTGATATTGCAAGAAGGGAAATTTTGCTCCGCAGAATTGGACATGAACTACTTTTACAGTCGGGTGATAGTACTTCAAGGGTTCTTCCCCTAAAAAAGATCGCTGAAAATGAGTATCAGATCAGTTTTGAAAATGAGCTAACTTTCCAAACTGACTCTTTGGTGCATACTACTCAGCGTTTATTAGCCAAAGATCCGCTAACAAGTGATTACGTTGTGAATGTCGTGAACTGCGGCAATACCAGTATTGCTTATGGGTATGCTATTTCAAAGAATACGAAAAATGATATTGTATCATGCATAGGAAGAAGGCAACCCAAAGCATGTTACATGATTAATATTAAATTTAAATCCACTGGAATAAATATTACAAAAAATGGATACCTTCTGGGGAGTTTGCCTTTTTTAGCATTTGTTGGATTTCTTTTCTTTAGATCTGCCAGGCCAAAAGCAACTTTACCAGATGAGAATCATACTAGTTTGTTTACTTTAGGTTCGGTAGTATTCGATGCTAAGATTAGAAAACTCATTATACATGGAAATGCAATAGACCTAACAGGAACGGAAACCCGTATATTGCTCATTTTCGCATTGTCTCCCAACGAAATCATAGAAAGAAGCCGACTGCAAAAAGAAATCTGGGAAGATGAAGGTGTTATTGTAGGGCGCAGTCTGGATATGTTCATATCAAAACTTAGAAAAAAACTGGAATGTGATCCGAATATCAAAATTGCCGTTATACGAGGCAAAGGATATAAACTTAACATTGTCTCTTAGTCAGAGGTTCTGTAATAGTTGCTTTGATTACGAATAAATTAACTTTAAATAAATGGTCAAGCCAAAGTATAATTTGGAAAAAGCTAGCTTTGTACAGTTTCTCTACTGATTTGCAAGATATATTTAAAAGAGGGTTTAAACCTTGAATTTGTATGATACAATATATAAAAAAAACTCCTTAATTTCTTAAGGAGTTTCTTGGTGGACTGTCAGGGAATACAATCGAACACCTGATCTCAGTTTTGACATTTTTTGATAACTTAAAATAGTTTTATTCAAAGTTAATATTCCATTTAAGTCAAAAAAAAATAAAAGTACTTTTCAAAGTGTTTTGCTTTTTTTAGATATTATCAAATCTAAATAGTTCCAAAAGCTATACGCTTTCTATTTTTTGTATTTTTATTCCCAAAATAAATTTTTAATATGCGATTCTACATCAATACAGAACATTTGAGGAATGAAATTGAATATCCTCAACGATATAAGTTTGAAAATCTTATCAAAAGCTCTATTGTTGTATTTCTTATCATTCTACTTTTTCTTTTAATGTTTAAACCATTTGGAGTTTATGATCCGGAACTGAAAATGCATTATTTCTTTATTTGTTTTTTACATGCTTTAGCTCCGGCAATAATTTTATTTGTTTATTTTGGAGTATTGAATTATTTCAGAAAAACGAAGAATCAAACTAAATGGACTTTACTTGAAGAATTCATTCAAATTGGAGCGCTATTAGTTTTAATTGGTACAGCAAGTTTCTTGATGCGAGATTTACTTTATAACAATCCAAACAACTGGTCATGGAATTATTTCTTTGAAGAAATCAGAAATTGTTTTGTTGCGGGTATATTTTTCTATTTTTTTCTACGATTATCAACTTTCTATTTTGAGTCAAAAAAAGGATCGCCATTTGTTCTGCAATTTACCCCGCTGACAGTTAAACCCGAAAAAACAGTTTTAAAGTCTAATATTTTTATCACCACACAGGTAAAACAAGATGATTTTTTACTGGATATGGACCAATTACTCTTTGCAAAAGCAGATGGCAATTACATTGAGTTAACAAAATCGAATGGCGATCAAATGACTACAGAAGTAAAAAGAATTTCTTTAACTCAATTTGAAACTCAAATAACAGATTACCCGCACTTATTTAGATGTCACAGAACCTATTTAGTAAATATGTATAAGATCAAACAAGTAGCTGGAAACTCCCAGGGTTATGTATTATCATTTAAAGAAACAGACATAAAAATACCTGTTTCAAGAAAGCAAATCGATAACTTTAATAGCTGTTATCAGCAGCTTCAAAATAAAAACATTGCCTAAGCTTGTTGCTTATCACAAAAGCTAGTTGCTAGTAACAACCCTTGCTCTGGCTGTATTTTCTTGTTGTACGTTTGCCATAAATAACGCAAAACCTATTTATTATGCCAACTGCAACAGCTGTTTCAAATGAAGATTCTGGCTCTTTAAACAAATTATTATATATAGATAATATCAAAGTTTTACTGACAATTTTAGTGGTACTTCATCACACTTTAATTGCTTACAGTTCTTCGGGAGGCTGGTATTATAATGAACCAAGCAGCTTTTTAGGTGCACGTGCTGTTATGACAATGTTCGTTAGTATCAATCAGTCTTTTTTTATGGGGTATTTTTTTCTATTGGCAGCCTATTTTACTGGTTCTTCGTATTCTAGAAAAGGAGCTTCAAAATTTATTAAAGACCGATTAACGAGATTAGGAATTCCTATAGTATTCTATTCTTTTATCCTTACACCATTCATGTGTTATCTGGTCTATTATTTTACAAAAAATCATATCACTTATTTTGAATATCTAAGCAGTTACGATAGTTGGATTGACTTAGGAGTTACATGGTTTGTGGCGACACTTTTGCTTTTTACATTACTTTATGCAGCAGTAAAAAAAATATTCAAAATTAACTTCGACAAACCTGTGGCAGCACCTAACACGCGTGCCATATTATTATTTGCATTAGCATTAGGAATTATTAGTTTCTTGGTTAGAATTATATTTCCTGTTGGATGGGTTCTTGAACCAGTTGGATTTCAGCTTGGGCATTTTTCACAATATATTGCACTATTCATTATCGGATTACTGGCTTCAAAAAACAATTGGTTCGATCAACTTTCAGAAAAAACAGGCAGACAGCTGAAAAGATCGGCAATGTTATGTTTATTGTTTTTTCCATTATTTTTTGTCATTAGTTTCAAGCTAAACACACCCTCTTCTTGGTTTTCCGGAGGTCTTCATTGGCAGGCATTATTATATGCAGTTTGGGAACAATGGATCGGTATATCGATAATAACAGCATTATTAATTAAAGGAAAAAGAAACTGGAATATTTATTCAAAACTACTTACTAAAGTATCACGCTGTAGTTTTGCTGTTTACATTTTTCATCCGTTTGTAATTGTAGTACTTACATTAGCGGTAAGAAGCTGGTCTATTGATCCTGCAATAAAACTTCTAGCTATTGCTCCATTAATAGTGCTAAGTAGTTTTGTACTGGGATCACTTATTTTATTAATTCCAGGAATAAAGAAAATCATTTAGTATTTTATTTTAAATGATGGGATTAAAATCTTTCGCTGCAATAAATCATTCCTTCGGGATTTTATAAAGAGTTCCGGACGAACGAGATATAAAATTTCTCTTCAGATTTTGAGATTGATCCATAAAAAAATTAAGGCAAGCAATTTGTGAAGTATAAAAAACAACGCCATTGGAATCCAATGGCGTTGTTTGTCTTTGTGTGGGCGATGAGGGGTTCGAACCCCCGACCCCCTCGGTGTAAACGAGGTGCTCTGAACCAGCTGAGCTAATCGCCCTATTTTATTAGTTTGCTATCGTTTGTGATTGCGAGTGCAAATATACAGCTAGAATTCGTAATCGCAAGCATTTTAAAAAAAAAATTGAATAATTTTTTAGAAGATAATTTAGAAGACTATTTCTCAATTAATTAGAAACACATAAAAATCTTCATTTCTTAATTGTTAGTTAAAAAAAGAGACATAAAAACTAATTCAGAATATTCTTTTTTGTATTCATTTGCTATATCATACCTTTGCGTACCTTAATTGTAAATAAACATGTCAAGATATCAAGAAAATGATTTGCCAAAAGCTAAATTAGACTCCAATTCACTTCAAAAAGCCCTACGAATTTTTAAATATGGAAAAAATCACAAATGGAAATTTTTTCTGGGCTTAATTTTCCTCTTATTAACCAGTGCCACTGCCCTTGCCTTTCCTAAATTAATGGGAATGTTAGTTGATTGTGTTACCAATAAAAACCTCAATAGAGCAAATGAAATAGCCGTTGCACTAATAGTAATATTGATGCTTCAGGCAATTTTTTCTTTTTTCAGAATTTCGCTTTTTGTAAACTTTACTGAAAATTCATTATCAAATATTCGGTTTGCCTTATACGAAAATCTGGTTAAGCTGCCAATGTCATTCTACTCACAAAAACGTGTTGGAGAGCTAAACAGCCGAATAAGCGCCGATATTTCTCAATTGCAGGATACTTTTACCACAACCATAGCAGAATTTTTGCGCCAGTTAATCTTAATCATTGGAGGTTTTATCATTTTGGGGAATATAAGTCCAAAATTAACTTTGATGATGTTGGCAATTGTTCCAATTGTGGCTGTTGCAGCAGTAATATTTGGAAGATTTATTCGCAAATATGGAAAAAAGACACAAGATAAAGTTGCCGAAAGCCAGGTTATAGTTGAAGAAACTTTACAGGGAATTAGCAATGTAAAAGCTTTTGCGAATGAATGGTACGAAATTCAGCGTTACAAAAACAAAATCAAAGAAATTGTAAAAATCGCGATAAAAGGAGGCCAATACAGAGGTTACTTTGCTTCGTTTATTATTTTATGCCTTTTTGGGTGTGTCGTAGCGGTAGTCTGGTACGGAATCACCTTAACTATAAAAGGAGAAGTTGAAGGTGTCGGAGATTTAATCTCTTTTGTCCTTTACACTACTTTTATTGGAGCTTCTTTTGGTGGAATAGCCGAAATGTATGCGCAAATTCAAAAAGCCGTCGGAGCTACAGAACGAGTTTTTGAATTATTAGAAGAAACTCCTGAAGATATTAAAGGAAATGAAAAAACAACGGCTATAGAAAAGATAAAAGGAAACGTTTCTTTTAAAAATGTTGCTTTTAGTTACCCTTCAAGAAAAGAAATTCAGGTATTAAAAAATGTAAATTTCACAGCAGAATTTGGCCAAAAAATCGCAATTGTCGGACCAAGCGGTGCGGGGAAATCTACTATTTCATCATTGTTATTGCGTTTCTATGATATAAACTCCGGAGAAATTAATGTTGACGGAAAAAATATTTATGATTACGATTTGGAAAGCCTTCGCGGCAATATGAGCATCGTTCCGCAGGATGTGATCCTATTTGGCGGAACAATTAGAGAGAATATTGCTTACGGGAAGCCAAATGCAACAAACGAAGAAATTATTGAAGCTGCAAAACAAGCAAATGCATTTAATTTTGTAGATGGTTTTCCTGAAAAATTTGAAACATTAGTGGGAGAACGCGGCGTAAAATTATCAGGCGGACAGCGTCAGCGTATTGCAATTGCCAGAGCATTGCTTAAAAATCCAAGTATTCTCATATTAGATGAAGCAACTTCATCACTAGACAGTGAAAGCGAAAAACTGGTTCAGGAAGCATTAGAAGTCTTAATGGAAGGAAGAACAAGTATTATTATTGCTCACCGTCTTTCTACCATTAGAAATGCTGATAAAATTCTGGTCTTAGATAACGGTGAAATAACTGAAGAAGGTACACATCAGGAATTAATAAACCTTGAAAATGGTATTTATAAAAACCTAAGTAACTTACAGTTTAGTAATTCATAAAAAAATTTCAAAAAGGAAATTCCAAATTCCAAATTCCAAAAAAAATCCATTTGCATCGCAAATGGATTTTTTTGTAAATCTAAAATCTAAAATCTAAAATCTAAAATCTAAAATCTAAAATCTAAAATCTAAAATCTAAAATCTAAAATCTAAAATCTAAAATCTAAAATCTAAAATCTAAAATCTAAAATCTAAAATCTAA
>Ga0307414_10000064_pt1 | contig 106601 bp, 83 predicted proteins | sample DK1Ometagenome_FD_203804 | JGI IMG/M metagenome (GOLD analysis project Ga0307414, IMG submission 203804) | Maize rhizosphere microbial communities from greenhouse at UC Davis, California, United States - DK15-O-3 | ecosystem: Host-associated > Plants > Roots > Rhizosphere > Soil | place: USA...
CGAGAGTTAAATTTAGCTGCTACAATTCCAAGAGCCGCAGATCCTGCAGCATAAGCTTTTGCCTGATCCTGATTAGTCTTGTCTGCATCTTTGACAACCGAAGTTCTCATTTTACCTTCAGAGTCACGGTAAGTCATTGTTATTTCTGCTCCTTTTACTGAACTTACAGCAGAACCAACACCTAAACCTATACTTCCAGCGATTGCTGCACTTTTTAGAAGACGTCTTGTACCTTCTCCAGGTTGAGAATAAACACGGTGGTATTTGATTGTTCCGTCCATATTAACACCCATTACTTCAACAGGACCAGAAAGCACAACTCCCCAAGGAAATTGTTCTATACTGTTTAATTCTTTTTCTTTCTTGATATTTACTTTTGCAAACGGCTCTGGCTTATCGCTAATGCTTGGATCAAACTTGTATAATTTTTCGTCATTATATACTACATAAGAATTTGTAGCTTCATCATAAGCAGGTAATACAGGACGGTCTTTATCAAACTGAATGTTACGTTTCCAAAGTTTAACTCCTGATTTATAGTCTACCATGTTTCCGTAAGTACCTGTAAGATACATTACTTTTTCACCAACTTTTCCTAAATAATAAATTGGATCTTCTTTATCATCAGAAATTTCGATGAACTTTTTCCAAAGTTTTTCTCCGTCTTTATTAATCAGCATCATTTCGTTTTCAGCAACGTATAAGAAATCCTGATCGATCGGAATAACTCTTTTCAAACCATCACCACGAGCATCTTTTTTCCAGATTTTTTCTCCTGAGGTTAGGTCATAAAAATTAAAGCCGCTATAGTGCGCCACTAATATTTTTGTTCCCCAGTCTTCCAGATAAACAACTCTTTTTGTTTTGATAGATTCTTTCCATATACTTTTTCCGTTCTCAGTATTTAATACATTTAAATATTGTTTTGTAGAAAAAGTTCCGGCATTATTAACTACAACAATATTTTTATCATTTTGAGTTAAAAAGAATTTTGAATAATCTTCTTCACCTTTCCAGTTTAATTTTCCTGAAGCTCTGTCAAACGAATACAATTTTCCGTAAAGTAAATAGTAAATAACCGATCCGTGCACTGTGGCAATATTTGTGTTTGCAGATTCTTTGAAAGAAAAACTAAATAATGATTTTGCTTTATCTACCGTTGTATTCCATTTTAATTCTCCTGTTTTCATATCCAACAAGGCAATTGCCATGTCGCCGTCTTTTTTCAAAGTAAGCAAATACTCGTTTGTTTCCGGAATAAAATCTGATTGTGTTACCCAAAAAGATTCTTTAGATGAATTGTAAACAACTTTTCCAGAATCTGTATTAATGATAATGTATTTGTTATTGATATAAGCCTCAACATAAGGGCTTCCCGGAACACTTGTTAAAGCGCTTTTATCTTTGAATACTTTTCCAAAGTCAGGATCGCTCAGGATATCTCCTGCAGATGTTGCACCAAAATCATCTTTGGTTAAAGTCCAGACAATTTTTTTAGTTTCAGGATCCAAACCTTTTACAGTTCCGCCTTCCTTAAAAACTACAACCCCTGTGATTTCGTTTTGTACGAGGTCCTGTACATTATTCTCAGTAGTTACGATCTCGTCATATTTTCTTTGAGAAAATGCCGAAATACAAACTACCAGAATCAAAATAATAGAAAAAGTAAATTTCTTCATAGTAAATTTTGTTTTGAATTGGTAAATTGGTATATTTTGATTAAAATATTTGTCTGCGAATATATAGAAATTAAATTCTATTTAAGAAAATATTTCTTTCAAAACATCTAATGATTTAGGCTTTTTAAACCCCTCTAAATGAGAAGCGTAATAGTCTATTAATATTTTTAACAAAATCTGTCTTTCGATTACGTGAAATATTTTCTCATTATTATCAAATTTCAATTCAATGAGCTTTTTAAAGAGTTTTGTTTCGTGGTCTGTAAGTGTATTAAAACCCTGAAAAAGAGAAAAAACACCATCATTTATTTCAAAATAAGGCAGATCTATTTCTGTTGTGTCCGGATAGAACCCTAAATATTTTGTGATTTCTAAAAGAAGTATTAAATGAAAATTAGAAATATCGTCATGATGGTCCAACCATGTCAAGGCGGTTTCTAAAAAAATAAAAAGTGATTCGTTTTTTTCTTCTTCCTGAATGGAATAATGGAGCATTTCTGACAGAAACATTACCATTGTACTTTTTATAATATCGGTATGAATGCTCTGAAAAGGAACGGCGGTTTTTATTTCCTTGAAATTTTCTAAAGTGCCCTTGTTTTTATGAACTGCCTCTATCTCAAGAATGGATAATGGCTGAAAATAAGCAATCTTCTGGCTTGCTTTTCGACTTGAAAAAGCATCACGAACGAAATATGATTTCAGGCCGTTTGAGAGCGTAAAACATTTTACGATCAGACTTTTTTCCTGAAATTTTAAAGATGAAATTACGATTGCTTTTGTTTTGACTATCATACAGCCGGAATTTGTATTGTTTTATTTTCTTTAAATCTGTCCAGAAAACGTTTTTCAACTATAAACCAAGATAAAACTGCAAAAAGCAACGAAACTAAAATCACAGCTAAAGCCATAATAAAAGGATTATATTTTTCGAACAAATTGTATTGTCTGAAGAGCTGAATAACCGGAAAATGGTAAATATAAAGGCCATAAGTAAAATCTCCATACTTACCGAAATTATTAAACCATTTAAAATTATAAGCAAAGATGATCACAATTGTTCCAAAAGCTGCCGGATAAAATAAGCTTGTGTGAGGAACTGAAAAATAATATGCCACTAAAAACAAAATGGATAAAATGAAAAGCTTGATTTTATGCAACATTATAAATTCAAAATTCAAAAAGATAAAAATTCCGGTTACAAAATACGAAAGATAGCCCGGAAGCTGCTTCGCCAAAACTGGCTTATTAAAGTAATCCATAACGAACCAATACAATAACGACAAAACATAAAGACTGATAAGGACCAAAAATGTTTTTTTTGTTTTTCTGATAATATAAAATATCAACGGTAAAATAAGATAAAAACCTTCTTCAATTTTTAAAGTCCATAAGGCTCCGTTTACGGCACAAATTAGATTATTTTCGAACAGACCCGGCAAGCAGGGCTGCATAAAATTCATAAAAATTAAATTCCAGCCTAAATATTTGTACGTAGCTGATGCTGAAAAATATTCTGAAAGGCTGTAAGAACTAAAATAAGCAAAAACAAAAACCGACAGCAAAATAACAACTACATACGCTGGTAAAATTCTTTTGGCTCTTTTAATAAAATATGTTTTTAGAGAAGGGGTATTGACATAACTCTTTGCAACCAAAAAACCACTAATAATAAAAAAACCTTTAATGCCTATAATTGCATTAGAGAAGTTAGATAAAAAATAAAGGCTTTTGTTTTGGGAAAGTTCACTAATATGTGCCAACAGAATATTTGCAGCAAAAAAGAATCTTAAAAAGTCAAAACAATTTTTATTATTCATAGTTGAACTGACAAGTGTCACATTACCTAACAATCATTACTTTTTTAACTTTTGTTTCGCCTCCATCCTGAGCCGAAATAAAAATCATGTAAACTCCCGATGCTACTTTATATTTACCAAAAGCTGTTGTATCCCATTCTATTGTTCCGCCTTGCGAAGTCGTTTCGTAAACAAGATTTCCTTCTATGTCTGTAATTTTTATATTTGCCTTATCGATTAAACCCGCAACTTTTACAGTTCCGCCATAATTGGGGCGTACCGGATTCGGATATACATATACATTATTTAAATCATCATTTGCTGCAGTAGATGTTCCTTTGAATGAAATCAATCCTTTGTCTGTCGCAATAAAAACTTCTCCTGTTGCGCTATTGATATCAATATCGTTTATCGTATTACTTGGCAGTGGCGAATTGTTTATTGTAAAATGATATTTGGTTTCCTGCCCATCCGGAGAAACTAAAAACACACCCGAATCTGCTGTTGCAATCCATTTGTTATTCGCTCCGTCTACAACAATGTCTGTAATAAATTGTTCATACAATAACTCCTGGGCCAGACCATCTTCAAGGATAATAATTGATTTTGTTGTGAGTTGGCCATCTGTTAAAAAAGTATTCACGTTAGATAAAATTCGTAATCCTTTTGTAGTTCCTATCCAAAGCTGATTGTTGTTGTCCGGTGTTGCCACACGTGCATCTATAGAGGGAAGATTACCGGCATCTGTACCAAAGGTGATTTTCTTTAAAAGATTTCCTTTTTCATTAAAACCTACAATACCGTTATTAAAAGTTGCCATCCATTTTGTTCCGTTTTTATCAATAGACATTCTGCCAAAAGGACAACTGGCTACATTGCTTATTATCGGTTTTGTCGGATAAACAACCCAGTCACCATTTGGCTTAAGCACTTTTAAACCATTATCTACCAAACTATTATTCATCCATAAATTTCCGGCATTGTCAAACACAGTTCCGTTTACCCATACATCGCTTGTATTTGGAACAGCATCTAACTCGCTATTTTCTGTACCATACAAATACGTCGGAACATTATTTTCTAATTTTAGCAAACCTGCATCGTAAGAACCGATATAAACTTTATTTTCGTTGTTGGGATCCACGGCAATACGAACTAAAGATTTTGCACCCAAAACTTCTTCATAAGGAATATTTGTCCATTTTGACTGACTAAATTTACTTATCCCGTAATTATCTTTTGGGTAGGGATTGTATAATCCTGAATAATCTCCAAAAACTGTCCAAAGCGAATTTGTTGTGGACTGAAGTGCAAAAACACTATTTCGTATAGGTCCGCTTGGCGTGCTACTCTCAAATGTTGAAACGGAGGCAAGGCTTGAAGAAAACATTCCATTTTCTTTTGTGCCAATAAAAATTAAATCACCTACTGCTGTTGTACTTGTAAAACTCAATTGATCATTGAGAACCTGAGTATTACTAATTTGGCGGCTTAGAACCATTTTATTCGTATAGATGAAAATAGTATTTGGTGTAGTCACCAACAAGCTATGATTTCTTGCACGCATATCTGTTGAAGGCTGCGGAAGCTGCAAAAGCCCAACAAAAACATTTGAATTATAGCGATGAATATAACCGGATGAGTTTATTGCTATTAATTCTGTATCGAGCGTTTCTACACTTGACCAATCACCGGAATTTACCTGACTCCATTGGTTGAAATCTATTAAATTAGCATTGGTTATGTCTGCTCTTCTGATTCCGTTTGATGTGGCGGCGTAAATAAATCCGTTAAAAAAAGCGGTTTGTTTTACACTGATTTCTGCTCCATTATCTCCTATAAAATAAGTATCGCCAAATTGTGATGTCTTTAGATTAAATTGTACAATTCCAAAATCACAGGAAACATAAACCAAATCATTATATTCCATAAAATGATTAATTTTTTTGAGATTTGGCGCTAACTGTTTATTGATGATGTCTACTTTTTTTACCAGACTTCCATCACTTTCATTAATAACTATCAATAAACCATTCTCATAACCGACTAAGGTTTTTTTGGATGTTTCACTGTGATAGATTGCAGAAATGGTCTGCCCGGAAAGCCCCTCAACCGTTGTCGTGGTTTTTAAGAAATTGGTAGCGGTATTTTTAGAAAACAATGCATTTTCTGAAGCGGCAAAAACAGTTGTAGGACTTTCTGAAATGTCTTTTATTTCATTAAAAGAAAAATATCCCTGCCAGGACAATCCATTCTGAGCAAAACTGAATTGCGTCAGTAATAAAAACAAAATATAGAAAAACCTTTTCTTCATTATAAATATGTTCAGATAGACAAATATACTACAAACGCCAGTATTTGAATTTTGTTCTCAAATAATTCGATAAAATTCTGCCCTGAATACACAAATTCTCTTCTTTTCATTATTTATAACGAACAAAAAAGCCTTCTATTCGGAATGAATGAAGGCTCTTTTTATTGTTTTGCAAAAAGATTACACTACACCCTGAGCAAGCATAGCGTCTGCAACTTTAACGAATCCGGCTATGTTAGCTCCCTTAACGTAGTTTACATATCCATCTTCATCTGCACCGTATTTTTTACATTGGTTATGAATTCCAACCATAATATCTTTTAATCTCAAATCTACTTCTTCACTTGTCCAGTTAAGACGAATTGAGTTTTGGGTCATTTCTAATCCTGATGCTGCAACACCTCCGGCATTAGCGGCTTTTCCAGGAGCAAATAATACTTTATTATCTAAGAAAAGTTTAATGGCATCTAATGTAGAAGGCATATTTGCAGCTTCGGTTACACACAATACTCCATTATCAATTAGTTTTTTAGCATCATCTCCGTTTAACTCATTTTGAGTAGCACAAGGAATAGCAATATCAACTTTTACTTCCCAGGGGCTTTTTCCTTTATGAAAAACAGCATTTGGATATCTCTCTAAATATCTTTCTGCTCTGTTATCTCCGGTTGCTCTCATTTCGACCATATAATCGATTTTCTCACCAGAAATTCCTTCTTCGTCATAAATATATCCATCTGGTCCAGAAATAGTAAGCACTTTACCACCAAGCTCATTGATTTTTAAAGCAACTCCCCAGGCAACATTTCCAAATCCGGAAATTGCAACTCTTTTACCTTTAATCTCATGCCCGATTGTACGCAGCATTTGATCTGTAAAATATACTACTCCGTATCCTGTAGCTTCAGGACGAATTAATGAACCTCCATAAGCTAAACCTTTACCGGTTAAAACTCCTGTAAATTCATTTCTGATTCTTTTGTACTGACCGAATAAATAACCAATTTCTCTGGCGCCCACACCAATATCTCCGGCAGGAACGTCTAAGTCCGGCCCGATATGACGACATAATTCTGTCATGAACGACTGGCAGAAACGCATTATTTCGCCATCAGATTTTCCTTCCGGGTCAAAATCAGAACCTCCTTTTCCACCTCCCATAGGAAGTGTTGTCAGACTATTTTTAAAAACCTGTTCAAAAGCCAAAAATTTCAATACAGATAAATTTACTGTATGGTGAAATCTAATTCCGCCTTTGTAAGGTCCTATCGCAGAGTTCATTTGAATTCTAAAACCTCTGTTTACAATTATTTCTCCTTTATCATCTACCCATGGAACTCTAAAAATTATTGAACGCTCTGGCTCAGCAATTCTAAGAAGTAAGTTTTTTCCATCATACTTTTTTCTTTCTGCAATAAATGGAATTACCGTTTCTGCAAATTCTCTAACGGCTTGAAGAAATTCTGGCTCGTTTGGATTTTTTGACTCAACAAGAGCCATAAATTCATTTATTTTTTGTTCCATTTTTTAAATAAATTATTCTAGTAAATTATTTTATTTTCACTCCCTTAACTCAGAAAACACGTTTAAGAAAACGTTTTCGTTTTGACACACAAAGATATAGTAAAATGATAATCGAATGTTATTTTTTTTCGTTTTCCTGACCGATTTGTATATTTTTCAAACAATCGGAAAAATAGTATTTTACACTTCTGATATAACATATAAACAACCGAATTAAAGTTAACAAATTAAGTATTTTGATACTTATTTTCTAATAGGTTAATTTTAAATTTTGAATCGTATATGTTTTTTATATATTTGCCAAGATTTGAAAGCCCAAACTCATGTTTAAACCTATAGTACTCACATTATTTGCCTTTTTAGGAATCACTTCAACCATGTCTGCCCAGTCAGACTTAGCACACGAAGTAGGAATAATATTCGGTCCCGTATCTTTTCAATCTGATTATGGTGAACGCCACGACATGAACAACAATGTCAAAAACACAGGTTTTGGCGTAGGACTAGTTCACTTTCTTAACTTTTCTGCCAATAATAACAGAGAAAGTTTCTTTACAGAACACTTTAAAGTTAGATCAGAATTGTCATTCAACAAAATCAATTTGCATCATTTTGGGGAATGGGTTGACAGAGAAAAACAAAAAGGAGTTGTCCGACACCTAAGAGCAATGAACGGAAAAACGACTTTAGTAAACTTCGGATCTCAATTGGAGTTTTCTTTTATCAAAATTCACGATTTCGAAAACTCTGTTGGCAGTTTTAGTCCTTATGTAAGCTTAGGATTTCAGGCAAGTTATTACTCAACAAAAGCAGAATCACAATTAGGACCATTAGGGCTTACGGAAACAACTTTTCCAAAATACCTTACTCCATCTGACGGTCGTGCACACGGCTTCTCAAACGAAAACGGTGTTGTATTATCTGTAGTTACAGGTGTTGGAGTTCACTATAAACTAACCGAAATGAGCGATTTAATGTTTGATATTCGTTATCAAGGCTTTAGTTCTGACTGGGTTGATGGTTTAAATCCAAACAAAGATATTTATAAAGAAAACAAATCAAACGATTCACAAGTTTGGTTCAACTTAGGATACATCATGTATTTAGAATTCTAAGGAAATCCTAAAATAAAAAAAATCCCAAATTCCATAATATAGATTGGAATTTGGGATTTTTTATTTTGATTTAATTTATGCTAAAGCCTGTTTTAAGTCGGCAATTAAGTCTTCTGCATCTTCAATACCTACACTTAATCGAACTAAGTCATCTGTAATACCAACTTCGGCTCTTTTATCTGCAGGAATAGAGGCGTGTGTCATTAAAGCAGGATGATTTGCAAGAGACTCTACTCCTCCTAACGATTCTGCCAAAGTAAAAACTTTTAGTTTTTCTAAAAAAGCAATTGAATCTTCTTTTTTTCCTGAATTAAAAGTAAAAGATACCATTCCTCCAAAAGCTTTCATTTGCTTTTTAGCAATTTCATGAAAAGGATGATCGGGCAATCCGGGATAATAAACTGTTTTTATTTTTGGGTGATTAATTAAAAAATCAACCACTTTTTCTCCATTTTCACAATGTCTCTGAACTCTCAACGAAAGTGTTTTAATTCCTCTCAAAACCAAAAAACTATCCATTGGGCCAAGTGTTGCTCCTGTTGCAAATTGCTGAAAGTGCAATTGTTCTCCCAAAGCTTCATCTTTTACAATTAAGGCACCTGCAATAACATCAGAATGTCCTCCTAAATATTTTGTAGCAGAATGCATAACAATATCTGCGCCTAAGTCTAAAGGTTTTTGCAAATAAGGCGTTGCAAAAGTATTATCTACAGCAAGCCAAATTTTGTGCTCTTTAGTGATTTTTGCAATTTCCTGTATATCGGCAAGTTTCATTAACGGGTTGGTTGGCGTTTCAACCCAGATTAATTTTGTGTTTTCATTAATTAATGATTTCAATTTATCGATATTTGTCATATCAACAAAATGAAATTTAATCCCTGAATCTTTATAAACTCTTGAAAACATTCTATATGTTCCTCCGTATAAATCATCCATTGCAATTACTTCATCTCCGGCTTTAAAAGATCTCAAGATACAATCTGTTGCTGCCAAACCAGAAGAAAAAGCCAGTCCGCGAGTACCGTTTTCAATACTAGCCAAAGCATTTTCTAAAGCTGTACGAGTAGGATTTGATGCACGGCTATATTCATAATCACCCAAAGGCTGACCAGGGCTTGTCTGAACATAAGTTGAAGTTTGATATACAGGAGGCATCACTGCTCCTGTACTTGGATCATGATGCTGACCGCCATGTATTACTTTTGTATCGAATTTCATATTGTTTTATATTTTAAAAATCGTAATTTTAGATTACAAATTTACCGTTTAATTTATTTTTCCTGCCCTTATACCTCACATTTTAATATAATTAACACTTCAGACATGAAACCATATATATTTTTATTCTCTTTACTTTTAACATTTGTCAGCTGCAACAAAGAGCTTTCGTTTGAGAATGAAACATTTAATAAAAAAACCTCCTTAGGCTGTGATAAAGATTGTCCTGAAATTTCTATTGACATTCCCATAGCAAAACAAAAAGGGATTATATCTGACAGCATCAATAAAAAAATCTTTTCTGTGGTAAAAGACATTGTTTATTTTGGAGAAAAACCGTTAAAATCTAGTGACTACAATGTGCTTGCGTCATCATTTATTGCTTCATACGAAGAAATGCATAAAAATTTTCCGAGTGAAACTTTTGGATGGGAAGCCAAAATTACCGGAAATGTAGAATTTCAATCTGATCAGATTTTAAATATAAAAATAGACCATTACACTTTTACCGGAGGAGCTCACGGTTATCAGGGTTTCCGTTCTTTATTATTTAACCCTAAAACAGGAAAAATAATTTTTAATGATCAGATCTTTAAGAACCCAAAAGATTTTAAGGCTTTCGCCGAAAAAGAATTCAGGACAAAATATAATATTCCTGAAAAAGCAAACATAAATGCCACCGGATTAATGTTTGAAAATGACAAATTTCAATTACCTCAAAATATTTTTTATACAGATGAAGGACTGCTTTTGTATTACAACGCATACGAAGCCGCTTCATACGCTGACGGCGCAAAAGAGATTTTATTTCCTTATGATGAAGTCAGTCAGTATTTATTATATCTGTAAAACCTTTGTTGCTCTGAGCCTCTTCTACTTTGCACCTTCCTGAAAATCATATTTCATTTTTCTCAAAACACGTAATGCTTCCTTAAATGATAAATATACTTGCCCAAAAGGCTTCAAAAGTAATTTAGAATCGATTAATTTTTGTTTTGCATCATCAAATCCATTCAGATAACAAATCATAAAAGTAGAGGGAAGATTTTCCAGATCTATCATTTCACGTTCAGAAAGCGTTAATCCTTTTTGCAGTTTTTGAAGTAAGGCTATGTTTGAATTGTAAATATGAAATAACATTCTTTTATTAAATTCCGGCGGCTGAAAAAGCATTTTTCGGTCAATTTTATAATAACCATTATCAAAAAAACGAATCGTTTGCTCTTCTAGAGGATAATAACTCGTCTTATCATTTAATCCCAGCGGAACATATTCTGTTATTATAAAACTATTGTCATCGTATGTAATGGTAACAACATCCTGAGCCGAATAAAAAAGCTTAATCTGTTCATTAATTAATTCAATATCAACACGGGACAAGAAAGTTTTATCTCTTGATTTTTTGGGAACACCTGCCCAGCAAATCACAAATAACTCTTTGAAAACATTGTATTTTGGCGACATATCTTTGTGACGAAAATTCATAAAATCAATAACGCCGTCAAGTGTATACTGAATACTGTTTCGGGAACTGTTTTCAATCCCGATAACTGTTTCGGTATTCTGATAATTCTTTTCAAATTCACCTTCAACCGGAATAGAGTTACTGCCGCGTCTCACAAAAACACTATTCGCGGGAATAGTATGAATGCCTTTTTTAAAATAAGATATTTTGTTTTTGGGTTTTATGGTAACCAATCCGATTACTTTGTCTTTTGGAAGATTCGGAAAAGGAACATTTTCATACTGAATTTTAGGGGGATTCTCTAAAAAGGCATTAACCAGATTCTGAATCCGGCTGTCATCAAAGAAATCATCTCCTACAATTTCATTATCCTGATCTTCTACTCCAACAACGATATACGAATTATTCGTCGGATTTGAATTTGACAATGCACAAATGTGTTTCAGGAATTTTCCTTTTCCTTCGCGTGTATGTAGATTCAGCTGTCTTTTTTTATCATAAAAACTGCTCTCGTCATTATGGGCGAGTAAGTTTTTGATTAAAAGACGTTTGTTGATCATTCTTTTAGATTTTAGACTGGCTTAGATTAGACTTCTTAGATTGTTGAATTTCAGATTTCTAAAATTAATCTAATTTTCTAAGAAGTCTAAAATTCAAGATTATTTTATTGACAATAAAAAGCTCCTGCGGAGCATTATATTTATAGCAAATTAACCAACACCTTCAAAAAGCTCCAGAGGAGCGATACTTTTTGACATTTTATAACATGTAAATATCCACCTCAATTGGGGTTCTATTAAATAAATTATAAATATCTATAAACATGATGTCCCTCCGGGACTTTATTTTACCACCCTAAAAAATCTAAATATTTTTCTTAACAATCGTAGATGATGCCTGCGCCGTACTCATCACGACCAAATCAGCAATATTTACATGATAAGGTCTGGTCACCACAAAATGAATAATATCTGCAATATCTTCTGCCTGCAATGGGTCAAATCCTTTGTAGACATTTGATGCTCTGTCTGCATCACCTTTAAAACGGACTTCACTAAACTCTGTCTCTACCATTCCCGGATGAATTGCGCCTACGCGAATACCAAACGGATTCAAGTCTATTCGCATTCCGGCAGTGATCGCATCTACGGCATGTTTGGTTCCACAATATACATTTCCATTCGGATAAACTTCCTTTGCAGCTGTTGAACCGATATTAATAATATGTCCGGATTCTTTTGCAGTCATCTTCGGAATAATTGCTTTAGAAACATACAAAAGTCCTTTTACATTAATATCAATCATCGCATCCCAATCTTCTACATCTCCCGTCTGAACAGGATCTAAACCGTGTGCATTTCCTGCATTATTTATCAAAACATCAACATCTGCAAACTCTTCTGGCAAAGAATTAATGCTTTCAAAAACACCCTGTTTATCACGAACGTCAAAACACAAGGCATGCACTTCTGTAAAAGCAGAAAGTTCTTTTTTGAGTTCGCTAAGACGGTCTGACCTTCTTCCGCAAATAATAACTTTAAAATTGTTTTGGGCTAATATTTGGGCTGTGGCTTTTCCGATTCCGCTTGTTGCTCCAGTAATTAAAACTGTTTTTTTCATGATTTTAAACTAATTATTTTAATAATTAATCAAATTTTTCGCTTAATATTTGATTAATATTTTTCAAAAATACATTTTTATGATACTATTATGAACTTAATCTGCGTTATTAATTTACTAATTTTAAAATTGAAAGATATGAAAAAAGTAAATCTCAATTTAAGAATGTTTCTTTTAATGTTCTCATTATGTTTATTGGCAACAAGTTGCAATAACAATGACGATAATGATCCTCAAACTTCCAAAATTAGCGTAAGAATGACGGATGCCCCTGGTGATTATGATGAGGTAAACGTTGAAGTATTAGACGTTAAAATTAAAAGCACTTTAGATACAGGCGAAGAAGGCTGGGTTAGTATCGGAAATATAAAACCAGGAATATATGATTTACTTGATTTGACTGGTGGAGTAAATGTACTTTTAGCTGACAACGACGTCCCTTCAGGAAATTTGGGTCAAATTCGATTAATTCTTGGAGAGCATAATACTGTTGTTAAGGATGGTGAAACGTATCCTTTAAAAACACCAAGCGCCCAACAATCAGGTTTAAAATTACAAGTTAACCAAACATTGACAGGTGGTGCAACATATGATTTTTTACTAGATTTTGACGTAGAGCATTCTGTAGTTGTTGAAACAGGGAATTCTGGCGGTTTCAATTTGCATCCGGTAATCAGAGTATCTACAAACGCTACATCAGGAATAATTAAAGGAATTGTAACGCCTTTCACATTTCAGTCTGTAGTATCAGTGCAGGTTGGAGACACAACTGTGTCTGCTTATACAGACGAGTCGGGAGTATTTCAGCTAAATGGGATACCGGCAGGAACTTATTCTGTTACAATTACACCAGCTGTAAGTTCAGAATTACCACCTTTGGTAGTTCCTAATGTAGTTGTTGTTAATGGACAAATCTCAAACATGAACACTCTTGTTTTACAACAAAACAATTAACCATAAAAAAACAGCTATTCTATTTTTAGTATAGCTGTTTTTCATTTTTATTTTAAATTATTTAAGGTACATCGTCACCCATGCTTTCTGTCCAGATTGCAAACCAGTCTTCCTTATCCATTTCTAATTCTACTGCTTTCATTAGAGACTGAATTCTTGCAATATTAACGGTTCCAGCAATAGGGATAACTTTGGCCGGATGCTTTAAAATCCAGGAAAGTAAAAGTGTATCTGATCCTAAATGATATTTTTCAACCAAAGCCGAAAGCAGTTTTTTCAGTCGGCGTGTTTTCTTAGTATCTTCTCTAAAAACAGTCCCAAGCGGATTCCATGACAATGGCCTGATGTTATGTGTCTGCATATAATCTAAACTTCCGTCTACCATTGGCTCAAAATGGGTTGCCGAAAATTGTACCTGATTGTAACTTACTTCTGTTTTGCTTCTGATTAATTCTGTTTGTGAGCTGGTAAAATTAGAAAGTCCAAAATCAATAATCTTTCCTTCTGATTTTAATTTTTCAACCGCTTCTGCAATTTCATCTGCCTGCATCAACGGACTTGGTCTGTGTAGTAAAAAAACATCAACATAATCTGTTTTTAATTTTTTTAATGATTCTTCAACAGACCAAACTATATATTCCTTAGAATATTCATAATGTTTGATTTTGTTTTCAGGACGTTTTTCAGCAATCATCTGAATGCCGCACTTGGTAATTAATTGTAATTTTTCGCGATCAATTTTACTGGCATGAAATGCTTTTCCAAAATCTGCTTCTGTGGTATAAGATCCGTAAATATCGGCGTGGTCAAAAGTGGTGATTTTATTTTCGATACAGACTTGTATCGTGTGTTCCATTTCTTTTGGTGTAAGATTTTTATCCCATACACCCCAATTCATAGTGCCCGAAATTATTGGCGATAATGTTGTTTTGCTCATGGCTGTATTATGTTATTTTTGGTATTAATTATGCTTTTGTAAAACATAATCACCAAAGTTCTTAAAAATATAAAAATAGATTCCCAATTCGTCCTTAAAATTAGGTCATTGGTCGAAGTTTTAACCATTCTTTAACATCTTACTTCTCAAAAAATATTCAATTTGCACTCTCAAAAGTTTGGCTTAAAAATCAACGTTTCAAAAAGGTTTTAAAAATATTTATATGGAAGAAAATACAACGACTTTAGACATTAGAGCGATAAATGAAAAAATTGAGAGAGAAAGCGCTTTTATAGACCTTCTTACAATGGAAATGAACAAAGTTATTGTGGGCCAAAAACACATGGTCGAACGTTTATTAATCGGGCTTTTAGGACAAGGACACATCTTATTGGAAGGAGTTCCGGGACTGGCCAAAACTTTAGCCATAAATACTTTATCACAGGCTGTACAGGGTTCTTTCAGTCGTATTCAGTTTACACCAGACTTATTACCTGCTGATGTTATAGGAACAATGATCTACAACATCAAAGCAAATGAATTTTCTATAAAAAAAGGGCCTGTTTTTGCCAACTTCGTACTTGCCGATGAGATTAACCGTGCTCCTGCAAAAGTACAATCTGCACTTTTGGAGGCGATGCAGGAAAAACAAGTTACGATTGGTGATACTACATTCAAGTTAGACCGTCCGTTTTTAGTACTGGCAACGCAAAACCCGGTTGAGCAGGAAGGTACATACCAACTTCCTGAGGCGCAGGTCGATCGTTTTATGTTGAAAACTGTTATTGATTATCCAAAAATTGATGAAGAGCGTTTTGTAATTCGTCAAAACCTGAAAGGAAGTTACGAAAAAGTAAATCCGGTTGTTTCTGTAGAACAAATTTTGCGTGCGCAGGAAGCTGTTCGCGAAGTTTACATGGACGAAAAAATTGAAAAATATATCTTAGATATCATCTTTGCTACCCGTTATCCGGAAAAATACAAACTTGCAGACTTAAAACCTCTTATCAGTTTTGGAGCATCACCACGTGGAAGTATCAATTTAGCAAATGCTGCAAAATGTTACGCTTTCATTAAACGCCGTGGATATGTAATCCCAGAAGATGTACGTGCTGTTGTACATGATGTTTTACGTCATAGAATCGGGATAACTTATGAGGCTGAAGCCGAAAACATTACTTCTGTAGACATCATCAACAAAATTGTAAACGAGATTGAAGTACCTTAAAAAATTTTAGATTTTAGATTGCTGATTTTAGATTAAGAATCAGCAATCTAAATTTCAATCTAAAATCTAAAAATCTAAAATCTGCAATCCTAAAAAATGGATACAAAAGAGCTTTTAAAAAAAGTACGAAAAATAGAAATCAAAACCAAAAGACTGAGCAATCATATCTTTTCGGGAGAATATCATTCTTCTTTTAAAGGGCGGGGTATGACATTTAGCGAAGTGCGCCAATACCAATATGGTGATGATATTCGTAATATCGATTGGAATGTTACGGCACGCTACAATGAAGCTCATGTAAAAGTTTTTGAGGAAGAACGCGAGTTGACGATGGTTTTAATGGTTGATATTTCGGGTTCTGAAAGTTTTGGTTCAAAAAGCCAGTTTAAAAAAGACATTGTAACCGAAATTGCGGCAACAATGGCTTTTTCGGCTACACAAAATAATGACAAAATTGGTTTGATATTATTTTCGGATAATGTCGAATTATACATTCCGCCAAAAAAAGGCCGTTCTCACGTTTTGAGAATCATTCGTGAATTGATTGAGTTTGAGCCTAAAAGCCAAAAAACTGATATTGGTCAGGCTTTGAAGTTTTTATCGGGAACACAAAAGAAAAAAGCTATCGTTTTTATGATTTCAGATTTTATGTCTGAAAACTATGAACAAACACTGAAAATTGCTTCTAAAAAACATGATCTTACCGGTGTTCGCGTGTATGACATTCGCGAAGAAAAAATTCCAAATTTAGGAATGGTAACGATGCTTGACGCCGAAACCGGAAAAACACAGTTAGTTGATACGGGCTCAAAAACAGTACGATTAAATTACGAAAAACATTATCAGGAAAGAGTAAATTATTTCAAGGAAACTTTTAGTAAATCCGGAGCAGGCGTTGTAAATACCAGAGTTGATGAAAATTATGTTACTAAATTATTAGGCTATTTCAAATCGAGATAAGAACAAATTTAGATTGCAGATTTTAAAGTTTAGATTTTTTTTAAATCAAAATTTAAGGTTTCTGCTTTACACAAATAAAACTCGCTTAGATATCAACTGCTTTCCTATTTAAGTATTCATTTTAGAATAAAATCTGAAATCAAAAAAATCAAATGAAATTAAAGTTTTACATATTTTTATTTTTGCTTTCTTCTGCTGTTTTTGCACAAAAACCAGTGGAGACAAGTATTGATACTACAAAAAATAAAATTGGAGCCGAATTTAAGTTAACGCTTAAAACGGTTGTAAGCTCAAAATCTAAGGTAGTTTTCCCTAATCCGAAAACCATTGGCTCATTAGAAGTTATTCAATCTTATCCTGTTGATACGATTAAGAAAAACGACACTTATGAACTTATCAAAAAATATGGTTTAACTCAATTTGATTCAGGCAGATATACGATCCCTCCGATTAAAATTTTGATTGACAAAAAACCTTTTTTATCCGATTTTATTACAGTTGAAGTTGCCAATATAAAAGTAGACACCTTACAACAGAAAATGTATGACATTAAAGACATTACGGCTGTTGAAAGCAGTACGGGTAATTGGTGGAAATATGTTTTGGCTATAGTTCTCATAATCGGTATAGGCGTTCTTGTTTACTGGTTTATTAAAAAAAATCAGAAGAAAAAAATCGAAGAAGAGGTTTATAAAACACCTATTGAAAAGGCGACAAGTTTATTAAACAATCTAGAGAAAAAAGAACTTTGGCAAAAAGGTGAGATAAAAGAATATTATAGCGAATTGACCGATATTGCAAGAAACTATATCGAAGAAGCTATTCATATTCCAGCCATGGAAAGCACTACTTCTGAGTTGATTCAGGCAATCAGAACAGCTTCTGCCAAAAAGAAAATGACACTTACTCCAGAAATTGTGGAGAACTTAGAGCGTGTTTTGCGTCAGGCCGATTTAGTGAAATTTGCAAAATCCAAACCTTTGGATTTCGAAATTACCGAAGACAGAAATAAAATTCAGAAAGTAATCTTAACGTTTGATAACGCAATTCCGACAGAAGTTCCTAACGAAGAAGACGAATTGCTGAACGAAGCACAAAAGCAAAAACAAATCAAACTCCAATTGCTTAAAAAACGCAACAAACGTATTGCAATTGCGGTTGGAACTGTTTTCCTTTTACTATTGGGAACAACAACTTTCTTTGTTATTACAAAAGGTTTCAACTACGTAAAAGACAATGTTATTGGCCATCCTACTAAAGAATTATTAGAAGGAGAATGGGTGAAAAGTGAGTACGGAAACCCGGGTGTTTTAATAGAAACACCAAAAGTATTGAAACGAATGGATACTCAAAAAGTACTGCCAAAAGAAACTATGGCTTTGATTAAGGAAATGCAGCTTTTTGTGTACGGAAGTATGATTGACGATTTTTATATCGCTGTTTCGACCAGTAAATTCAAAAATCCTGTTGAAATAGATTTAGCAAAAGCATTAGAAGGTTCATTAAAAATTATTGAAGTTCAGGGTGGGCAAAATTTAATTGTAAAACAAGAAGATTTTCAAACTAACGAAGGTGTTCAGGGACTAAAAGGTTACGGAACAATGACAGTTTTAAATCCTGTAGATAAAACAAGTAAAAAGGCTTATTATGAAATTCTGCTTTTTAAACAAGATCAGGGATTACAACAAATCGTAATCCTGCACGAAGAAGGTGATACTTATGCAAATGATATTACAACCCGAGTTTTAAATTCTGTTGAACTTAGAAAAGCTAGTAACTAATGAGTAAAATAACTTTTTTAAATCCGGAATTTTTTTGGCTGTTTTTGTTAATTCCAATTGCAATCATTTGGTTTTTACTAAAACGGAACCAACAGTCGGCTACCTTAAAAATGAGTTCTACGCAGGGTTTTAAAAATAGTGAATCACTGCTTGTAAAACTAAAACCATGTTTGTATGTTTTCAGGATTATTGCTTTGTCATCTTTAATCATTGCATTGGCAAGACCAAGGACTGTAGATATCAGCAATCAGACAAAAACGACAAAAGGTATTGATATTGTTATGGCAATTGACGTTTCGGGAAGTATGCTTGCAAAAGATTTAAAGCCAAACCGTATGGAAGCTTTAAAAAGAGTAGCAGCCGATTTCGTTGAAGAAAGACCAAACGACAGAATAGGATTGGTTTTGTATGCTTCTGAAGCTTATACAAAAACACCTGTTACTAGTGATAAAGCTATCATTCTTGAGGCTATAAAAGACATTAAGTATGACACCGCTTTACAGGACGGAACAGGAATCGGAATGGGATTGGCAACAGCTGTAAACCGCCTTAAAGACAGTAAAGCAAAAAGCCGTGTAATCATTTTGATGACAGATGGTGTTAACAATGCCGGTTTTATTGAGCCCGAAACGGCTGCAGATATTGCAAAACAATACGGTATAAAAGTATATACAATAGGAATTGGAACCAATGGAATGGCACCGTCTCCATATGCATACGCTCCAAACGGAGGTTTTTTATTCAAAATGCAGAAGGTTGAAATTGACGAACAATTAATGAAGAGTATTGCCCGTAAAACCGAAGGGACTTATTTTAGAGCGACGAGCAATGACAGGCTGGCTCAAATTTATAACGCAATCAATAAATTAGAAACAACAGAAATTCAGGAATTGAAATTCTATGATTATGACGAAAAATACAGAGGTTTTGTTTTACTGGCAGCCTTTTTATTATTGTTAGAAGTTGGTTTAAGAAATACAGTTTACAGAAGCTTTATTTGATTTTTCAAATCAAAAGAATTCAATTTTAAATCCAATTTGAATTGGGTTTAAAAATTGAAGACAAAGAAAAAAGTAGAATTGGAATTTATCCCCGCAGCGATCGGGATTGGAATTTTAAAAATTATATGGAATTAGACGAAAAAAAATATTTATACCTTTTATTCTTACTCCCGATTTTGGTGTGTATTTTCCTTTTCAATATGTATTGGAAAAGAAAAAAGCAACGTGAATTTGGTGACATCGAAATGGTTAAAAGACTGAGCCCTGAACGTTCTGTTTTTAAACCTGTATTAAAATTATCGGTAATTCTTCTTGCTCTTGCCTGCTTAATTATTGGGTTAGTAAATCCTAAGATTGGGACTAAAATGGAAACCGTAAAACGCGAAGGTATAGATATCGTTTTTGCTGTTGACGTTTCTAAAAGTATGCTTGCCGAAGATGTGGCACCAAGTCGATTAGATAAAAGTAAACAATTGGTTTCGCAAATCATCAATAATTTAGGAAGCGACAGAATCGGAATTGTTGCTTACGCGGGCAGTGCCTTTCCTGTTTTGCCAATTACTACAGATTATAGTGTTGCCAAAATGTTTCTGCAAAGCATGACTCCGGATATGGTTTCTTCACAGGGAACTTCGCTTGACGAAGCAATCAGATTGTCCTCTACTTACTTTGATGAAAAAAGCAAAACCAGTAAATTATTAATTCTGATTTCAGATGGAGAAGATCACTCTGAAGGTGCTCCTGCAGCTGCGGAAGAAGCCAATAAATTGGGGATGAAAATCATCACTATAGGTGTTGGAACTGAAAAAGGAGGAACAATTCCGTTAAAAGAAAATGGTGTTGTTAAAAATTATCAAAAAGACCAAAACGGTGAAACAGTAATTACAAAACTAAACCAGGATGGATTAAAAGCTATTGCAAAAGCTACTAAAGGTGGTTATGTATACGGTGGCAATACCAAAGAAGTTTTAGAATATGTAAAAAATGCACTCAATAACATTCAGAAAACAGAGTTTGAAGCAACACAAATGGCCGATTTTCAATCACAATTTCAATGGTTTATTGGCTTTGCTTTTCTGTTATTGTTTTTAGATATATTCCTTTTAGAAAGAAAAACAAACTGGATCAAAGAATTGAATTTATTTAACGAAAAGAAATAATAAGGTTCGCCACAAATTACACGAAAAAATTTAGTGCAATCATGGCAAAACAAAACATAAAAAATTAGAATGAAAAATTTACTTCTTTATATTTTACTAACGGTTTCTCTTGCGGTTTCTGCCCAGGAGAAAGACAAGACATTGCCTGATGCCAATGAAGAATATAAGCAGAATAAATTTGTTGATGCAGAGGCAAATTACAGAATTTCAGAATCTAAATTTCCAGGACGCGGTATTGCTTCTTATAATTTAGGAAATACTATTTACAGACAAAATCAGGCTTCGGAGGCTAAACTTGCTTACGCCAAAGCACTAAAAAATGCAAAAACAAGACCTGATAAGCATAAGGCTTACCACAACCTTGGCAATGTCTTTATGAAAGAGAAAGATTATACGCAGGCAGTTGAAGCTTACAAACAAGCATTGCGTAATGATCCCACAGATGATGAAACTCGTTACAATTATGCTTACGCAAAACAAAAACTAAAAGAGAATCCGCCGAAAAACGATAAAAACAAGGACAAAAATAAAGATAAGGACAAGGATAAAAACAAAGACAAAGATAAGGACAAGGATAAAAACAAGGATCAGGATAAAAAAGACGACAAAGGCGATAAGGACAAAGATCAGAAAGATGGTAAAAATGATCCGAAGAAGGATAATAAATCCGACAATAACGGGCAGCCAAAACCAATACCTGACGGAATATCAAAAGATCGTGTTCAAAATTTATTAGACGCCGTAAATAACGAGGAAAAGAAAGTTCAAGATAAAGTTAACGCTCAAAAAGTAAAAGGAAATCCTAGAAAAACAGAAAAAGACTGGTAGTTTTTAGTTAAACCTTTAAAACGATTAAACAATTAATGAAAAGATATTTAATTTTATTACTATTCACTTTTCAAGGGCTTTTGGCTCAAGTTCAATTTGAAGCCAGAGTAAGCAAAAACACGCTTGGCCTAAATGAAAGACTTAGAATTGACTTCATCATGAATGTTGACGGAGACAATTTTGACCAGCCTTCATTTGACGGATTCAGAGTTGTAGCCGGGCCTAGCCAGCAGGTAAGCCAATCCTGGATAAACGGGAGAAGCTCTTTTCAAAAAATATATTCTTATATTTTGCAGCCAGCTCAAAAGGGAACGGTTATTATTAAACAGGCATCGATAGAATTTAATGGCCAGATTTACAAAACCTCGCCAATAAAAATCGTTGTTACAAATGCAGTTGCGCAGGAAAGAGACCCTAATGACAGACCTCAGGGGTCAGGAAGCGAAACGCTTAATCTGGTTGCAGAAATTTCTAAAACCAATCCGTACCTAAACGAGCCGATTACAGTCGTTTATAAATTGTATTTCAATAATATTGGTGTTACCGGTTTTAAAGAATTGGCAAAACCAAAATACAATGATTTCTGGAACCAAAATATTGACATCAAACAATTGACCATTGAAGAAGGAAGTTATCAGGGTCAAAGATGTTATTATGTAGTCCTGAAAAAGACTATTTTATATCCACAGAAATCAGGAAGACTTACCATTGAGCCGCTTTCATTAGATATTGGCGTACAATTGCCAACAAATCGTCGTGATATGTTTGGTCAGATGATACTTTCTGATGACAATAAAATTGTTTCGGCAGGAGCTAAAACAATTAATGTAAGACCACTTCCAGAAGCAAGTAAACCGGAAGGTTTTAGCGGTGCTGTCGGAAAATTTACTTTTACAGTAACACCAACAAAAACAACGCTGAAAAATGGTGAGGGTCTGGACCTGATCGTAAGTGCTACCGGAGCCGGAAACATGAAATTATTTACTTTACCAAAACCCGTTGTACCAAATGCATTGGAAATGTACGATCCGGTTCATGATGAAAAAGTAACAACTTCACTGGCGGGAATGTCAGGAAGAATTTCAGATAAATATACCATCGTTCCGCAGTATAAAGGAAAGTATGCAATTAAGCCAATGCAATTTTCTTATTTTGATTTGAATAGCGGTTCTTATAAAACCATTACATCTCAGGAAATTATGATAGATGTTCTGGATGGGCCAATGCAAGCTGAAGCTAATAATACCACAGCAACTGCATCTAAAAATGTAATTTCAAAAACAGAACAATTCAAATACGTTAAGTTAAAAACAACACTAGTAAGTATTGACAAAAACGATTTTTACGGCTCTAACCTTTATTATGCTTTATTGTTTGCGCCTTTTATTATTCTGCCGATAATTATTTTGGCTAAAAAGAAAAAAGAAGCAATCGACAGTGATGTAACCGGCAATAGAATTAAAATGAACAACAAATTGGCTAAGAAATATTTATCTGAAGCCAAGAAACAACTTAATAACAAAGAACCGTTTTATATCGCGCTGGAAAAAGCAATGCACAATTTCCTAAAAGCAAAATTACATATTGAAACCTCAGAAATGAGTAAAGACAATATCAGGGAATTACTATTATCAAGAAACGCAAATCCAGAAGCTGTACAAAGTTTTATTACGCTGACAGAAAACTGTGAGTTTGCTAGATATGCCCCGGCATCAAGTGCATCTATTCAGCAGGATTATGATAAAGCTGTTGTAATTATTTCTGAATTAGAAAAACAAATTGTTTAAAATGAAAAATATAATATATCTCTTTCTATTAATCTCTCAGGTTTTCTTTGCTCAGAACAGCTTTGAAAAAGGAAATACGCTGTATAAAAATGGAGAATATCAGCAAGCTATTGATGTTTATGAAAATATTATAAAAGAAGACAAACAACAATCGGCAGAATTGTATTTTAATTTAGGAAACAGCTATTATAAATTAAATAAAGTTGCGCCTTCTATTTACAATTATGAGAAAGCTTTGGTTTTAAAACCTAATGATCCTGAAACATTAAATAATTTAAAGTTTGCCAAAAAACTAACTATTGATGAAATAAAAGAAGTTCCAAAAGTAGGTTTTGCAAAACTGATTCAGAACTTTACCGGGATTTTTAATTATAATACCTGGGCAAAGATTTCTGTTGCAATTGCTTTTGTTTTTTTACTGTGCTTTATTGGCTATTATTTTTCGCAGCTCACACTTTCAAAAAGAATCTATTTCATCGGAATGTTTATTCTTTTGGTTGCCTTGTTTTTAAGCGTTGCCGCCGGAATGTCTGAAAAGAATCATTTTGATAATGATCGCCCTGCAATTGTTTTTGCCGAAATAAGTGAAGTTCGAAGCGAACCCCAAAAAGCAGGATCTCCTATTTTCTTATTGCATGAAGGAGCAAAAGTCTATGTTAAAGAAACTTTGTTAAACTGGAAAAAAATAGAATTAACAGACGGAACAGAAGGTTGGATTAATTCTTCGACAATTAAAGAAGTAAAATAAAGACTTTTAAAAATTCAAAATATAAATCCCAAATTCCAATTTCAAAAATGGTATTTGGGATTTTCTTTTATAAAAACTCATCTTTAAAACAACATGTGATATAAATTTTTCTCATATGTTATATAAATTTATTTATATCACTGGCAATTTCTTCAATCAAAAGCTATAGATTTTTAAAGGGGTAACACAATAATCTAATTTTACATCAGATTCAAAAACATCTTCAATTTCATTTTCGGCTTCAAAAAACGAAAGTCCAATTTTTAGCGTTTCAGGTTTACATTCAGAGAGGAATTTATCATAGAATCCTTTTCCGTAACCCACGCGATTCCCAAAATTGTCAAAAGCCAAAAGCGGAACAAAAACAACTTCTATAACTTCTGGCGCAACAGGCAAACCATTTACGGGTTCGGGAATATTATATTCGTTTTTTTTAATTTTAGTATTATCCGTTAATAAAAAATGAGACATTCCGCGAGTTGCAAAATCACTTTTTGAAACTACAATTTCTTTATCTTTTCCGGATAGCAAATGAAGGACGTATTCTGTATTTACTTCTTTCTGTTCTTCTATCGGAAGAAAAACATGATAATACGTTTTATCCCAAATTGGCATTTGAATTAAATTATTGGCAATTGCCAGACTTTTATCTTCAATATCCTCAGGAGAAAATTCTTTTCTTAAACTTTTATATTGTAATCGTAATTCTTTTTTATTCTTCGGCATCTTCTTCTGGTGAATTTTTAGAAATATGATAAATGGCATCACCTTCATAAACGATTGGCGAATGATTGGCATTAATCACAAACCCGTCGTGAGGCGCTTTTACTTTTTGTTCAAATTTACCAAATGGGTCGGTTATTATCGCCAGAATTGTTCCTTTGGTAACAAATTTGCTCACCATATTAAAATCATGCAGCAAACCGGAACATTTGGCACGCAGCCAAACCGAATTTTTAATATAAATCGAAGGTTCTTTTGCTTCCTCTACAACCTGGTTGGGATCAAGCATATCCAGATAATTTAATAAACGCTTTACTCCCATTACTCCTTCATTGGCAATTTCATTATTTATATCTAATGATTTACCTCCTTCAAAAAGCAGCATCTTTACGTTTGCTTTTTCAGATGTATTTCTAAAAGAACCATTGATGTTTTTTGAATACAAAGTAAATGGAGCATTAAAAATATCGGATAAGATTTTGAGTTCAGGATTATTTTCTGTGATTCTAATCTGTGGCGCATTAAATCGGCTCGCTCCACCGGCATGGAAATCGACTGCATAATCTAAAATCGGTAAAATCTCTGCCACTATATGAAATGCAAAACGGCTTGCCAGCGAACCTTTTTTACTTCCGGGAAAAACGCGGTTTAAATCTCTCCCGTCAGGAAACTCTCGCGATTTATTTACAAATCCATAAATATTAATAATCGGAATACAAATAATAGTTCCTCGGGTTGGCCTGTTTATTTTTTTGCTGATAATCTGGCGTACAATTTCAATTCCGTTTATTTCATCTCCGTGTATGCCGGCTGAGAATAAAACCACCGGACCGTCAAGTTTTGAGCGGCGTACGATAACCGGAATATTAAGCTTTGTGGTTGTGTGTAACCTGGCAATTTCAACGTTTATTGTTCTATGTTCTCCTGGCAAAATCGATTCGCCAAAAATAATCATGGGTTTGTTATTTTTCATATAGAATTATAAAATCTAAATATAGAAATTATTCTTTTGATTTCGTAAATTTGGAACTAAATCACTGTAAAGCAAATTATCAAAATCGGAATAGTTTTTGAAAAATGCTTTTCAGCTATCTTCAGAAACAAAACAGAATGTCAAAACCGTCTTTAGATCTTCAAATTCAAACCTTGCCAGACAATCCGGGCGTGTATCAGTATTACGATAAGGACGATAAAATATTATATGTCGGAAAGGCAAAGAACTTAAAAAAAAGAGTCTCTTCCTATTTTAATAAAATTCATGATACCAGAAAAACAAATGTGCTGGTTAGAAAAATTGTAACCATAAAACATATTGTGGTTCCTACCGAAACCGATGCGCTTTTATTAGAAAATAATTTAATCAAAACACTGCAGCCACGCTATAATGTATTGCTGCGTGATGATAAAAGTTATCCTTGGATCTGTATCAAAAAAGAACCATTTTCGAGAATATTTTTAACGCGAAGAATGGTCAAAGACGGCTCTGAATATTATGGGCCGTATACCAATTTCAAAATGGTTTATACTATTCTTGATTTAATTAAGGAATTGTATCCCTTGCGAACCTGTACTTACGATTTAAGTGAATCCAATATCAATTCAGGAAAATTTAAGGTTTGTCTGGAATATCATATCGGAAACTGCAAAGGGCCGTGTGAAGGCCTGGAACCGCTGGAAGATTATCAAAGACAGGTTGATGCTATTCGCGAAATCCTGAAAGGAAATTTTAAGGAAAGCCTGAAAGACTTCAAACGCTTAATGACAAAATATGCGCAGGATTTACGTTTTGAAGAAGCTCAAAAAATCAAGGAAAAAATTGATATCCTCGAAAATTATCAATCGAGATCGACTATTGTAAATCCGAAAATAACCAACATTGACGTCTTTTCGATTGTGTCTGATGAAAGTGCCGCTTATGTCAACTTTCTTCAAATTTCACACGGATCGATTATTCGTTCGCATACTTTGGAAATAAAAAAGAAATTGGACGAAAGCGATGAAGAATTACTGGAACTTGCCATAATTGAACTTCGGGAACGTTTTCAGTTATTATCGAAAGAAATTATTGTTCCCTTCGAAATCAATTTGGGTGAAAATATCCGGACAACAGTTCCGCAGCTTGGAGATAAAAAACAGATTTTGGATTTATCCATCAGAAATGCAAAATTCTATCGAATCGAGCAACTCAAACAATTACAGATTGTAGATCCCGATCGTCATACCAACCGAATCATGGCGCAGATGCAGAAAGATTTGCGCCTTCCGGTTGAGCCCCGCCATATAGAATGTTTTGATAACTCTAATATTCAGGGAACAAATCCTGTTGCGGCCTGCGTTGTGTTTAAAGACGGTAAACCAAGCAAAAAAGATTATCGCCATTTTAACGTAAAAACGGTTGAAGGACCTGATGATTTTGCTTCGATGACCGAAATTGTAGGCCGTCGTTACAAAAGATTATTAGAAGAAAATGAACCTTTGCCACAATTGATTATTATTGATGGTGGAAAAGGACAACTTTCTGCAGCCCTAAAAAGTATAGACGAACTGGGATTACGTGGCAAAATTGCTATTATTGGAATTGCAAAACGCCTCGAAGAACTTTTTTATCCAGGAGATTCTATTCCGCTTTATTTAGATAAAAAATCAGAAACATTAAAAGTTATTCAGCAATTACGAAATGAGGCACATCGTTTTGGAATCACTTTTCATCGCAACAAACGAAGCAAGGCAGCACTTAATTCTTCGGTAGAAAGTATTCCCGGAATCGGCGAAAAAACAATGCTTACATTAATACAACATTTTAAAAGTGTTAAGAGATTAAAATTGGCTACAGAAAAAGAAATTTCTGATGTTGTCGGACTATCAAAAGCCAAAAAAATTGTCGACTTTTACAAAACCAACTAGTACTTTTTTTATGCGCCTAATCCAGCAGTTCATTTCTAAAACTCAGTCAAAAAGATTTTTTTCTTTTTCAAAAAAGGGAACTTATGTTTCTGCTCTTTCTTTGCAGGAAAAAATATCTTTTTACATCCAGCGGTTTTCTATTTCCATCTGGAGCTTACAGTTGGTTCTCTTTCTGCTTTTATTTATAAATCCGCAAAATTCTTTTTCACAGGAAAATGAAAAAAAAGTGGTGCAGGATAGTGTCAGAAGACCAAAAATAGGTTTGGTTTTGAGTGGTGGTGGTGCCAAAGGTTTTGCCCATATCGGGGTTTTGAAAGTTTTGGAAGAGGCCGGAATAAAAATAGATTATATTGGCGGCACGAGTATGGGGTCTGTAATTGGCGGACTTTATGCCTCTGGTTACAACGCTTCTCAAATTGATTCTATCTTCAAAAGAACAAATTTTGACGAATTGATAAACGATTATATTCCTCGTTCGTCTAAAAACTTTTATGGTAAAAAAAATGACGAATTATATGCCATAGCTTTGCCTTTTAATAAATTCAAGGTTGGTATTCCCGAAGCACTTTCAAAAGGAATGTACAATTATAATTTATTGAGCAGCCTTACCCGAAATGTTCGTCACGTTCGTGATTTTAATAAATTGCCAACACCTTTTTTATGTATCGCTACCAACATAGAAACTGGTGAAGAAGTATTGCTTAACAAAGGAAACCTGGTTCAGGCAATGGTGGCGAGTGCGGCTTTTCCTTCGTTATTTACGCCGGTAGAAATTGATGGAAAATTATTAGTCGATGGCGGAGTTGTAAATAATTATCCGATTAAGGAAGTTCGAAATCTTGGCGCTGATATTATCATTGGTGTCGATGTTCAGGACGATTTACTGAACAGAAAAGGGTTGAAAAATGCCACAAGAATATTGGTTCAGATTACCAATCTTCAGTCGATCGATAAAATGAAAAGCAAGGTAAAAGACACCGATGTTTATATAAAACCAGACATTCGTGATTATGGTGTAATTTCTTTTGACAAAGGCGAAGAAATAATCAGGAAAGGTGAAGAAGCTGCTTTTGCTGTTTTTGAAAAAATTAAATCTCTTACAGATGAAAATCATTTTTATAAAAAGCCAAAACTAAAAATAAGTACAGATACACTTGAAATAAAAAATATAAACAGTGACCGTCTGGAAAATTTTACGCGTGAATACATTCGCGGTAAACTCCGTTTTAAACCAGGAAGCACTATAACCTATGACGATCTGAAAACCGGAATAAATAATATTAATGCTACACAAAACTTCAGCACAATTTCTTATTGTTTGCAGCCTAATGGCAATAAAGATGATTTGGATCTCGTGCTTCGCGAAAATCCAACTCAAACGTATTTAAAGCTTGGACTGCATTATGACGGTCTTTATAAAAGTGGAATTTTATTAAATCTTACGCATAAAAAAACATTCTTAAAAAATGATGTCACCTCGGTAGATGTCATTTTGGGAGATAATTTCAGGTACGATTTAAACTATTATGTCGAAAATGGTTTTAACATTAGTTTCGGATTTCGTTCCAGATTAAATCAGTTTAACCGGAATGTGGCGAATAGTTTTAGCTCACTGATTTCTGAAACCCCAACCGGGAATCAGATTAATGTTGATTTTTTTGATTTGACAAACCAGGCTTACTTTCAGACCATATTTGTTCAAAAATTCTTAATGGGCGGTGGGTTGGAGCATAAATATTTAAAAATAAATTCACCTACACTCTCAGATGAAGATAATGTAATTGAGAAAAGCACTTATTATAGTGTTTTTGGATATTTAAAATATGACTCTTTTGACAATAAAAGTTTTCCTCATTCGGGATTATATTTCTCTACAGACGTGCAAACTTATTTAGCATCAACAGATTATACAAAAACATTTAAACCATTCTCAACAGCAAAAGCAGAAATCGCATTTGCAAATAGGCTTTTCAAAAAAGCGACTTTTAAAATTGAAGCAGAATCAGGGTTCAATATTGGCAGTGATAGTGTTCCGTTTTTTGATTACATTTTGGGTGGTTATGGCTATAACAAAATCAACAACTTCAATTATTTTTACGGATACGATTTTCTGAGTATCTCAGGAAACAGTTACATAAAAACGGGCCTGACACTGGATTATGAAATACTTAAAAAAAATCACGTCAACATTTCTGCAAATTATGCCAATCTGGGAGATGACATTTTTAGCACTGTTGACTGGATCTCAATGCCTAAATATTCTGGGTATGCTGTAGGTTACGGACTCGAAACTATAATTGGGCCAATCGAGATTAAACATTCATGGTCTCCTGAGATGTCAAAAAGTTTTACATGGTTTAGTATCGGATTTTTGTTTTAATTTGTAATTTAAATCAATAAAAATTACGACATTTGTTATAATGAAAACAAAATGGACAGGTTTATTGGAGTATCTTCAATTTCTTATTAAGAGAAATCCGGAGTAATGCTATCGAATTGAATAATTAGCCAATTTAGAAAATGGGCTGATTATCTGTTCACAATTCACATTTTCTAATTATCTAATTTATAAATTATCTAATTGAAAAAGCCATGCCATTATATCATAAACTTGGAGATTTTCCTCAAAAAAGACACACCCAGTTCGAGAAACCAAACGGAGGTTTTTACTACGAACAATTATTTGGAACAGAAGGTTTTCACGGACATTCGTCATTATCTTATCACGTTCACAGACCAACACAGGTAAAAGAAATTTTAAACTCTTATTCTGTTGAACCTAAAATTGCAATCGGAAAGAATATAAAATCATTATTGTTTAAAGGTTTTGAATTAAAGCCTGAAAACGATTTTCTTGACAGCCGAAAAGCAATGTTGGTCAACAAAGACTGCATTATTGGTCTGGCTGCGCCAAAAGAATCGCTTAGAAATTATTTTTACAAAAATGCCGATGCTGACGAAATGCTTTTCATTCATAAAGGAAAAGGAAAGCTTCGTACCATGCTTGGTAATATTCCTTTTGAATATGGAGATTATTTAATCATCCCAAGGGGAATTATTTATCAGATAGAATTTGAGACTACAGAAAACCGACTTTTTTATGTCGAGTCTTATTCTCCATTTTATACTCCAAAACGTTATAAAAACCAATCAGGTCAGCATTTAGAACATTCTCCGTTTTGCGAGCGTGATTTTATTTTGCCAAATGAATTAGAGACACACGACGAAAAAGGTGATTTTTTAATTAAAATCAAAAAAGAAGGAATGATTCACGAAGTGGTATACGCCACACATCCCTTTGATGTTGTTGGCTGGGACGGCTACAATTTTCCTTACGGATTCTCAATTCATAATTTTGAACCTATAACCGGACGTGTTCACCAACCGCCACCGGTACACCAAACTTTTGAAACGGCCACTTTTGTCGTTTGTTCATTCTGTCCGAGACTTTATGATTACCATCCAAAAGCAATTCCGGCACCTTACAATCACAGCAATATAGATTCAGACGAAGTTTTGTACTATGTTGATGGCGATTTTATGAGCCGTAATAATATTGAGCAGGGTCACATCACTTTACACCCAAAAGGAATTCCACATGGACCTGCACCAGGCGCCATGGAACGCAGTATTGGTCATAAAGAAACACAGGAATTAGCCGTTATGGTTGATACTTTCAGACCTTTAATGGTTACCGAGGAAGCAATGGGATTGGATGATGGTCAGTATTATAAGTCGTGGACAGAATAGTCATTGCGAGGAACGAAGCAATCTCATTTACAATATAATTTAGAAGCTATTCCTGCTGTGCACTATATCTTTTGTTGCGAACCCCGCCACAAAAGGATGACGTTCCCATCAGGGCTAAATCAAAATTCAAAACAACATTTCGGTTCATCAATTTAAGTATTAACCGATTAAACAAATAAACATCATGAGTAAACAAGTAAAATCAGTAGAATACGGATTAGAGAAAATATTTGAAGGAGCACAGGATTTCCTTCCTTTATTAGGAACCGATTATGTAGAATTCTACGTAGGAAATGCAAAACAATCTGCACACTATTATAAAACTGCATTCGGATATCAGTCATTGGCTTACGCCGGACTAGAAACCGGAGTAAAAGACAAAGCTTCTTATGTTTTAAAACAGGATAAAATAAGAATTGTTTTAACTACGCCATTAAATGCTGATTCTCCAATAAACGATCACTTAAAAAAACATGGTGATGGTGTAAAAGTGGCAGCACTTTGGGTAGAAGATGCAAGAAGCGCTTATGAAGAAACGATGAAACGCGGTGCCCGTTCTTTTATGGAGCCAACTGTGGAGTCTGATGAATTTGGAGAAGTAGTGCGTTCCGGAATTTACACTTATGGAGAAACCGTTCACATTTTTGTAGAAAGAAAAAACTACAAGGGAATTTTCCTGCCAGGCTACAAAGAATGGAAATCAGACTATAACCCTGAACCAACCGGATTGAAATATATTGATCATATGGTAGGAAACGTGGGTTGGAATGAAATGAATACCTGGGTAAAATTCTATGAAGAAGTAATGGGATTTGTTAATTTCTTATCTTTTGATGACAAACAAATTACCACAGAATATTCTGCATTAATGAGTAAGGTAATGTCAAACGGAAACGGAAGAATTAAATTCCCAATCAATGAACCGGCAGAAGGAAAGAAAAAATCGCAAATTGAAGAATATTTAGATTTTTATGGTGGTCCCGGAATTCAGCACATCGCCATTGCAACAGATGATATTATTAAAACAGTATCGCAGTTAAGAGCACGTGGTGTTGAATTTTTATCGGCTCCGCCTCATGCTTATTACGAAGCAATTCCGGAAAGGCTTGGAGTGCATATGGATATGATGAAGGAAGATATTAACGAAATTGAAAAATTAGCCATTATGGTAGATGCCGATGAAGATGGTTATTTATTACAAATATTTACTAAGCCAGTTCAGGACAGACCAACATTATTTTTCGAAATTATTCAAAGAATGGGTGCAAAAGGATTCGGTGCAGGAAACTTTAAAGCCCTTTTTGAGTCAATTGAAAGAGAACAGGAATTGAGAGGAACTTTATAAAATCGCAATATTTTTACATAATATAGAAAAATTCGCTATAAAACGATGCTTTTTATGCAAATGTTATGTTAAACTCACTTTTTGCTATTTATTTTTTGAACTTTGTATCTATCTTTGCACTCGCAAATCAGGAAGGGGTGGTTTCCTTCCGAATTGATATAAATTTCATAATTTATAGTTTTTTGGTTAGTTAATAGCATAAAAACTCAGTCATTTTTTGACTGAGTTTTTTTGTTTTAGTAACTTTTGGAATAAAATTTGTCATTATCTTTATATATATAACTGTCAAAATTGTCCTATGAAAAAAATTGCCCTATTCCTTATAATCCTCACAACCTTTAGTTTTGATACTTTTAAAGAAGATGCATTCGATGTAGGCGAGTATTTTAAATTTCGTATTCATTACGGAATTGTAAATGCCGGGTATGCAACATTGGAGGTAAAAGAGGCTACAATAAATAATAAAAAAGTCTTTCACGCAGTTGGTAAAGGCTACACTACTGGCATGTCAAAATTTTTCTTCAAAGTAGAAGATTTATATGAAAGTTACTTTGACAAAGAAAATGGAAACCCATACCGTTATATCAGAAAAATTAATGAAGGTGGTTACACCAAAAATCAGGAAGGTATTTTTAATCAGAATGAAAACAGAGTTTTGGTTAAGGATTACAAACGAAAATCAGAAAAAACAATTTTAGTAACCGAAAATGTTCAGGATATTGTTTCTTCTTTTTACTACTTACGAAACCATCCGAATATTGATAAACTTAAATCGGGAGAATCGATTACTATTGATATGTTTTTTGATGAGGAAATCACAAAATTTAAGTTAAAATATATAGGTCGTCAGGATATTACAACTAAATTTGGAACCGTTACAACAATGGTTTTTAAACCACTGGTGCAAACAGGCAGGGTTTTTAAAGAAAAAGAAAGCTTAACACTCTGGATAACAGATGACGACAATAAAATTCCTGTTAGAATAAAAGCAGATCTTGCCGTCGGATCGTTAAAAGCAGATTTGGATGAATACAAAGGATTGAAAAATCCATTTAAAGTAAAAAAATAATGAACACCACAGATAATTCTGAATCAATTTTAAAAGAAATTGACCTTAAATTTCAAGCTATAAATCAAAAAACAGATGTTCAGCTTGAAGGTTTGCTTTGGTCAAAACCAATTACTTATTGGGATTATATTCAGACCGATGCTCTTTTAAACCTTCAGATACAGCGTACTACTCTTCCAGACGAAATGGTATTTATTATGTACCATCAGGTAAATGAGTTGATCTTTAAAATGATTTTATGGGAAATTGATCAGATTGCTGACACCGAAAATATTCAGGTTGATTTTTTTAGTGAAAGACTTTCCAGAATAACACGCTATTTTGATATGCTGACCAATTCGTTCAGTATTATGGAAAACGGTATGGAAATAGATCAATATATGAAATTCAGAAATACGCTTACTCCTGCAAGTGGATTTCAGAGTGCTCAATACAGACTGATTGAATTTGCATCTACTGATGTAATCAATTTGACCGATCATAGATATAAGGCAGATTTTGATGCAAACACAGATCTAGAAACCAGTTTTGAACATTTATATTGGCAGGCGGCCGGAAAAGATTATCAAACAGGACAAAAATCATATTTGCTCAACGAGTTTGAAAAAAAATATAAAGATCAGTTTTTAAGACAAATGTCATCGTTTAAAACGAAAAACATCTGGCAAAAATTTACACAGCTACCAATTGAAGACCAGCAAAATGAAGAATTAATTTCTGCAATGCGCCATTATGACAAAACGGTAAACATAACATGGGTAATGCAGCACCTTAATACGGCTAGAAAATACATATTGGAAAGCGGAAAAGGGAATGGTGAAGCGACCGGAGGAAGTGACTGGCAAAAATATATGCATCCAAAATACCAAAGACGCATCTTTTTTCCTAAATTGTGGACCGAAGAAGAATTGTCCAATTGGGGAAACGAGACCAATATATAATTTCCCAACAAAAATTTTAAGAGTTTGAAAAGAGCAGTTGTAATTTTTATAATATTGTTTTCAATATTTTCATGTAAAAAAACAGAAGAAAAAGTAGAAACCAAAATTACCAAACCAAAAACTAAAAAAGTAGAATTTGGTTTTAATTATGCTGATTTTAATGTTGTTCAGGACACTATAAAAAAAGGTGATTCTTTTGGATCAATCTTTCAAAGCCAAAATATCGGAAACAAAAAAGTTTACGATATTGTAGAAGAGGTAAAAGATTCTTTTGATGTAAGATCTATTCGATATAATAAGCCTTATACATTACTTCGCTCAAAAAACAAAACCAACAAACTTGAAGTTTTTATTTACCAGCCCGATGCATTAACTTATTATGTTGTTGATTTCAGGGACAGTATTGCAAAAGCTTACAAAAAAATAAAACCCGTTACATTTAAACGTAAAATTATTGGCGGAGTTTTAAAAAGCTCATTATCTGAAACTTTAGGAAACGAAAGTGTTGAAACTGCACTTGCCAACAGAATTACTAAAGTATTTTCGTGGTCAATTGACTTCTTTAAACTTAAAAAAGGAGATCGTTATGGTCTTATCTTCACTGAACGTTTTATAAACAACAAAGTTTATGACGGAGTTGAAGATCTACAGGGTGCTTTTTTTGAATACAAAGGCAAAATTATCTATGCTTTTCCTTTTGAAAAAGATACTCTTTCCGGAAAAATAGAATATTATGACGATCAGGGAAAAACTTTGAAAAACTTCTTTCTAAAGACACCAATCAAATTCAGCCGAATCACCTCAAGATTTACGATGAACAGATTCCATCCTGTACAACACACCTGGAAAGCACATAAAGGAACAGATTATGCCGCACCAACAGGAACTCCAATCTCAACAACTGCTTCTGGAGTTGTAGAAGCGACAGGCTACACTGCCGGAAACGGAAACTTTGTAAAAGTAAAGCACAATGGCACCTACTCTACACAATATTTACATATGTCCAGAATTCTTGTTCGCCGTGGTCAGCGTGTAACACAGGGACAAACTATTGGTTTAGTCGGAAGCACAGGATTAGCTTCTGGTCCTCACGTTTGTTATCGTTTCTGGAAAAATGGTGTTCAGGTAGACGCACTTCGCCTTAATTTACCAACCGGAGAATCTTTGACTGGAAATGACAGAAACCGTTTCATGAACCAAATAGAACCTTTGAAAAGAGAATTGGATAGCATTGGAAATTTATAAGATTTAGTTATAAATCTTTTTCATAAATTCTGACGGATAATGCCTTTGTGTTTTCTGAAAACTTCTATTCAAATGACTTTCGTCTAAAACATTTCATTGAAAATCACATGTACAATAATAGCATTTGCACCTAAAAAGCTTCGCAAACGTTTCCGTCACTTTTTGTTATATAATTGTGAACCGGGAGCCTATTAAAACTAATTTCAGTATTTTTGCTTTTCATAACCACTTTTATAATTTAACAAACAAATGGCTTTAAACACAACAAACCCAACCGGGACTGAAGCGTGGAAAAATCTGCAAAATCACTATAACGCAATTCACGAAACAACAATACAGCAATTATTTCAGCAGGATTCTGCACGTGTTGAAAAATTCAATTTACACTGGAATGATTTTTTATTAGATTATTCTAAAAACAATATCAGTCAGGAAACTATTTCTCTTTTATTGGAATTGGCTAATTCTATCGGATTAAAAGATGCAATATCTCAATATTTTGGCGGAGAAATCATTAACCAAACAGAAAACAGAGCAGTTTTGCATACTGCTTTGCGTGCGCCTGAATCTGCAACTATAAAAGTTGATGGCGAAAATGTAATTCCTGAGGTATATGAGGTAAAAAACAAAATTAAAAACTTTACGCAAGAAGTTATTTCCGGAGAAAGAAAAGGTTATACCGGAAAGGCTTTTACCGATATTGTGAATATTGGTATTGGAGGTTCTGATCTTGGACCTGTTATGGCAGTTGAAGCTCTTCAGTTTTATAAAAATCATTTAAATATACATTTTGTTTCGAATGTTGATGGTGATCATGTAAATGAAGTAATTAAGAAATTAAATCCGGAAACGACACTTTTCCTTATTGTATCAAAAACATTTACAACACAAGAAACTTTAACCAATTCTGAAACTATCAGAGCATGGTTTTTAAAATCTGCAAAGCAGGAAGATGTAGCAAAACATTTTGTGGCTGTTTCTACCAATATCCAAAAAGTTACTGAATTTGGAATTAATCCTGACAATGTTTTCCCTATGTGGGACTGGGTTGGAGGAAGATTTTCTTTATGGAGTGCCGTTGGTTTGAGTATTGCATTGGCAATTGGTTTTGACAATTATAATGATTTATTGAATGGGGCTTATGAAACAGACGAACATTTTAAATCGGCAGAATTTGATAAAAATATGCCTGTTATTCTGGCTTTATTAAGTGTTTGGTACAATAATTTTTTCGGAGCAGAAAGTGAAGCTTTGATTCCATACACACAATATTTGCAAAAATTGGCTCCTTACCTGCAACAGGCAACAATGGAAAGTAACGGAAAAAGTGTTGGCCGTGACGGAAAACCAGTCAACTACCAAACGGGAACCATTATCTGGGGAGAACCAGGAACAAATTCTCAACATGCTTTTTTCCAATTGATTCATCAGGGAACAAAAGTAATTCCGACCGATTTCATCGGATTTGTAAAACCTTTATATGGAAATGACGATCATCATGATAAGTTAATGTCAAACTTTTTTGCCCAGACAGAAGCTTTGATGACCGGAAAAACAGAAGCTCAGGTTCAGGCAGAATTTGACAAACAAGGATTATCTGAAGAAAAAGCATCTTATTTACGTCCTTTCAAAGTTTTTACAGGAAACAAACCAACTAATACTATTTTGATTCAGAAACTTACGCCAAAAAGTTTAGGATCATTAATTGCCTTATATGAGCATAAAATTTTTGTACAGGGTGTGATTTGGAATATTTTTAGTTTTGATCAATGGGGAGTAGAATTAGGAAAACAATTGGCAAATTCTATTTTAGAAGAGATAAATACTAAAACAGTTAAAACTCATGACAGTTCAACTTCATTTTTATTGAATCATTTTTTGAAGAATAAATAAATTATATCCTCCTAACTTACTCAAACCGCCTTAATTTAACAGAAATTAAGGCGGTTTTTCGTATAAACAACTATCTTTTTAACCTAAATTAATTAGTTTTTGCACGTTTAAGATTACAAGCCTGTTCATATTATTATGATTTTAACAAAAAACATGCGCTAAAATTTAAAAAAAAGATGTTTTATATAATACAAAAAAGGAAAATCATTTTAATGTTTAACAGATTAGGCAAAACTGCCTTTTCTTAACATTTTGATAACATTATCTGATTTTAATGTTATAATTTTGCCAAAAACAATAAACTAAATAACAAATGAAGACAATGAAAAATTGGTTACTAACTGGACTATTGTTCATGATAGTTTCAACCGCATTTTCTCAAGGTAAAGTTACTGGTATGATTACCGATGGCGCTGGTGCAACGTTACCAGGTGCAAACGTAGCTGTTAAAGGTTCTACAGGTGGGACTTCAACAGATTTCGATGGTAAATTTACTATTGACGCTAAAACTAGCGTTGGAGAATTGGTTATTACTTATCTTGGATTTGATTCCAAAACAGTAAAATTTTCAGTTTCAAACGGTGCAACAACAAATTTAGGTGCAATCGTTTTGGTTAGTAACTCTAACGAATTGAGCGAAATCGTAGTAAAAAGTACGGTAGTTGATATCGCTAAAGATAGAAAAACTCCTGTTGCTGTTTCTACAATTAAAGCAGCAGAAATTAGAGAAAAACTTGGTACTCAGGAATTTCCAGAGATCTTAAGAAATACACCTTCAGTATATGTTACTAAATCAGGTGGTGGATTTGGAGATTCAAGAATTAATATTCGTGGTTTTAATCAAAACAATATTGCTGTTATGATTAACGGTATGCCAGTTAACGACATGGAAAATGGTTCTGTTTACTGGAGTAACTGGGCTGGATTGTCAGATGTAACATCTGCTATGCAGGTTCAAAGAGGTTTAGGTTCTTCAAAACTTGCTACACCTTCTGTTGGAGGTACTATCAACATTGTAACTAAATCTTCTGACATGAAAGAAGGCGGATCATTCTCATCTGGTTTTGGAAATGCAAGAAACTTTAAAATTCAAGGTTCATACAATACTGGAAAATTAGAAAATGGATTTTCTGCTTCTGTATTATTATCTCAAACAATGGGAGATGGATATGTAAATGGAACTCCATTTGAAGGATCAAACTATTATTTAGCTTTAGGATACGGAACTAAGGATGATAAACATAATTTTCAACTTACTGTAACTGGTGCTCCACAATGGCACAATCAAAGATCTACAGTATCTACAATTGCAACTTACCAAAAATATGGTTCTCTTGATGAGCCAAATATTAGATATAATGCTGATGCAGGATATTTAAATGGTGAAGAATATAATATCAGAAAAAACTACTACCACAAACCAGTAGCTTCTTTTAACTGGGATTACAAAATCAACGAAACCACTAAATTATCTTCTGTACTTTACGCATCTATGGGTAGAGGAGCCGGAGCAAGTGGAACAGGTGGTGTAGGAGGAAATACATATAATGGTGCTGCTTTCCTATTACCAAACGGAATGGTTGATTATGATAAAATCCAAGCTTGGAACTCTGGACAAGGAAGTGTATTCTTTAATGGAGCTGACAGAACAAGAACAATGATTGGTGGTGTTTACCAAAACAGTTCTAATACAGGTAGATCAGGAGCAGGAACTACAGCTTCTCCTTATGTATATAACACAACATCAGGAATCTCACAAACTTCATCTATCAACTCTCATGACTGGTTTGGTGCTGTGATCAATTTAAACAAAAAATTGAGCAACACATTAACATTAGACTTTGGTCTTGATGCAAGAACATACACAGGATATCATTTTACAGTTGTAAATGATTTACTAGGTGCAAGTGAGTTTTTTGATAACAATGTTGCAAGTTTAAAGCCAGCCGGAAGACATATTACAGAAACTTACGCTACTGATGTTCAATGGAATGTTTTTGACAAAAAAGATTACGAAAAAATCTCATTTAACAGTACTGGAAAAGTTAGATGGTATGGTGCATTTACTCAATTAGAATATTCTAAAGATAATTTAACCGCTTTTGTTCAGGGAGCAATATCTCAACAAGGATTCAAAAGAGAAGATAATTTCGTTTATGCTCCAACAGACCCATTAAGTTCTACTGACTACGAAAACATCCTGGGTGGTAACGTTAAAGGTGGTGCAAACTACAACCTTAACGAAAAAAACAATGTGTATGTTAATGCAGGATACTATTCTAGACAACCATTCTTTAATTCAGTATATCCAAATAACAAATCTACAGTAAACCCTAACCTTACTAACGAGAAAATTATTGGATTTGAAGCTGGATATGGTTTCCGTTCAAGATTATTTAATGCTACTGTAAATGTTTACAATACAACTTGGAACGACAGATATTTAAAAGGTAATGCATTACCAACTGACAACAATACTTATACAGAATATGTTGGTCTTAACGAAGTACACTCTGGAGTTGAAGTAGAAGCAAATTCTAACATTACAGAAAAGTTAAAAGTTAATGCTATGTTCTCTTACGGTATTTGGGAATACAAAGGAAATGCAACTGTAAACGCTTACTACCAGGCAGACAATACGCCTGTAGCAGGATATACTGCAACTCCAGTTTACATGGATAAAGTAAAAGTAGGTGATGCTGCTCAGATGACAGCTTCATTAGGAGCTTCTTATGAAGTTTTGACAAGAGTAATTGTTGATGCTAACTACAACTTTAATGATAAATTGTATGCAGGATTAAGCCCAATTAACTTCTCTGATCCAAACAACAAAGGAGCATTAGAATTACCTTCTTACGGTTTAGTTGATGCTGGTTTCTCTTATAAAATGTTAGTAGGAAAAGACAAAGACAAATCTGTTAACTTCAGATTAAACGTAAATAACTTATTTGACAAGATTTATATTGCAGAATCAAGAACAAATATTTTTGCGGATGACAATGTAAGTTCAAATGCTGCTGCAGGAACATATGCTTCTAACAACAGACTTTATAAAGGAATAGCTAACGCAAATCAGGTATTCTTCGGTTTCGGTAGAACTTGGAACTTTAGCTTACGTTACGATTTCTAATATTTAGAATCTAAATAAATACCAAAAACGGCATTGACTTTTAAGTTCAATGCCGTTTTTTTATACCCTTTTTTGCTATATTTGTTTCAAACAAAATAATAATTTATGTACCATTTTATACAAAAACTCCACTCGGGCTGGGCATATTTAGCATTGCTGCTTTTATTAATTGCGGTTGTAAATGCCATCATCGGATTAACTTCAAAAAAAGAATTTACTGCAAAAGACCGTAAACTTGGTTTATTTGCTTTGATCGGAACACACACGCAACTTTTAATCGGGATAATACTTTATTTTTTATCTCCACTAGGAAAAGCTGCATTCGGACAAATGTCAAATGCAGAATTGAGATTAACTTCCTTAGAGCATCCTCTTATTAACCTTATTGCTATAGTTTTAATTACTATAGGATGGTCAAAACATAAAAAGCTAATTAATAGCGAAGCTAAATTTAAAACATTCGCTATTTTCTATGGTTTGGGATTATTATTAATCTTGAGCAGAATACCGTGGAACCTGTGGTTTCAATAAAAACAAAGTCCTAAAATTGTAGGACTTTTTTTATCTCGGCATATTATTTGTACAAACTCCCCAAGTCTGAAAAAAATAAACTATGAGAATTAAAAAAAGCATTTCAACCAACCTATTTACATTGATCTTTTTAAGTTGTTTTACTTATGTAAGCAGTCAGAACAAACAAACAGCAGAAGCACCTAAAATTATTCAGGATACTGTAAAAGGTATTAAGCCAAACATTATTGAGATTCCAATTGATTCTGTTTTTACAGACAACGGCTTAAAATTAAAACCTTACAAAAAAAATGCGCATGCTTCTTATTACGCTGATAAATTTACCGGAAGAAAAACAGCAAACGGAAGCAGGTTTGACAATAACAAATACACAGCAGCCCACAAAAAGCTTCCATTTGGCACCAGAATAAAAGTAACCAATGAAGCAAACGGGAAATTTGTAATTGTAAAGATTACTGATCGTGGTCCGTTTGTAAAAACGCGTGAATTAGATCTCTCAAAAAGAGCGTTTATGGAAATAACAAAAAGCAAAGGTGCAGGCGCGATGAAAGTGACGATAGAAAGAATAATAGAATAATAAAAAAGTCCCAATTAAGGGACTTTTTTATTTACACAAACTTTCGAATACTCATTATAATTCCGGTATGAATTCCTTCATGGTAATTCACAAAGTCCAACGCATCCTGAACATTTGTGAGTTCAAACCCCATACTTGTCAAGTACGTTGTATAGTTGAGAAAAATGCCATCATTAACATCTTTTTCAGTTTTATCTAAAGTTGAAAAAAGCAATCCTCTGATTTCATCAACTTCTGCCTGCGAAACATCACCTTCCGGTTTTGTTCCTTTTTTATATTTATCAATAAATTCATCAGAAACCAGTATTGGCAAACCTGATAATTTATATACTAAAACTTGTTGTGCGGAAATGCAATGCGCCACGTTCCAAATTAAATTATTACTAAATCCTGCCGGAATTTTATTCAATTGTTCTAACGAATGATTATCCAAAATCTTCAGAAGAATTTCGCGAATGGTTTTCTGTACTTTAAAAACTGAACTCATATTTATATTTTTTATAAAATTAGTCATTTTTATATTTCAAATGGATTTTCTTTGTATTCTAAAATTTCAAAAATCATGAACAAAATATATTATTTAGCATCTTGCGATACCTGCCGAAAAATTATAAAAAATTTGCCTGAAAACGATTTGGTTTTTCAGGATATTCGTCAGAATCCAATAACAGAAGAAGAATTGGAAGAGATGCATAAACTTTCCGGAAGTTATGAAGCTTTGTTTAGCAAAAAAGCACAATTATATAAATCAATGGATTTGAAAAATAAATCATTGACAGAGGCTGATTTTAAAAAGTATATTCTGGAACATTATACCTTTTTGAGCCGTCCGGTTTTTATTATTGATGGTGAAATTTATATTGGCAACAGCCAGCAAAATATTCTTCAGGTTACAAAAGCATTACAAAAATAAATCCTAAGTTCTAAGGAACCTGCTTGCGTTAGGGATTACTTCACTACAATTTTATTTTATTTTAGTGTTCAGTGAACTTCGTTTGAAGTGGAAACCTTTTTTTGAGCTTTTTCTGCTCAAAAAAAGATTGTAACAGATAGCTCGACCGAAGGGAACGCCCAAAAGTTTTTTAAAAATCGAGCGCTGCAAAACTAGAAACCTTCACTGTTAAGTTTTTTAGTATCTTTGCGCCTTTATATTCATTATATGATACAATCTATGACAGGGTTTGGTAAAGCTTCTTTGCAATTGCCAACAAAAAAAATTACAGTTGAAGTAAAATCTTTAAATAGTAAGGGCTTAGATTTGAATGTCAGGATGCCGTCTGTTTATCGCGAAATGGAATTGGGATTAAGAACTCAGATTTCGACCAAATTAGAGAGGGGAAAGATTGATTTTGGGATTTACATTGAAAGCACGGCCGAGCAGACCTCAACGAAAGTGAATGTTCCTGTTGTAAAAAATTACATTGCACAGCTTAAGGAAGTTTATCCTGATGCTGATGAAACTGAATTGATGAAAATGGCCGTTCGTATGCCTGATACGCTAAAAACTGAGCGTGAGGAAATTGACGAAAATGATTGGGAACAGATTCAGGTAATAATAGAGGAAGCTCTTCAAAATATCTTAAGTTTTAGAAAAGACGAAGGTGAATCTCTTGAAAAAGAATTTAATCTTAGAATTGGTAATATTAGACAGTATATGAATGACGCTTTGGCATTGGACCCAGAACGCGTTCAGGCTATAAAAGATCGTCTGCAAACTGCAATTTCGGAATTACAGGTTAATGTTGACGAAAATCGTTTTGAGCAGGAATTGATTTATTATCTTGAAAAGCTGGATATTACTGAAGAAAAAGTTCGTTTGACAAATCACTTAGATTATTTTTTGGAAACTATTAAGGGAACTGAGGCTAATGGTAGAAAACTAGGTTTCATTACTCAGGAAATGGGCCGTGAGATCAACACAATGGGTTCTAAATCTAATCATGCCCAAATGCAAAAATTGGTGGTGATGATGAAAGATGAATTGGAAAAGATTAAAGAACAGGTTTTGAATGTTTTGTAATGAAAACAAATCGAATAAAAGCTTAAAGCATTTTGCTTAGAGCCTAAAGCATAAAGAATGAATAAAGGAAAATTAATTGTTTTTTCGGCACCGTCAGGATCAGGAAAAACAACTATAGTAAAACATTTACTTGGGAAAGAAGATTTAAATTTAGAATTTTCGATCTCTGCGGCTTCTCGTGATCCGCGTGGTGAAGAAGTACATGGGAAAGATTATTATTTTATAAATCTTGAACAGTTTAAAAAACATATTAAAGCCGAAGATTTCCTGGAATGGGAAGAAGTTTACCGCGATAATTTTTACGGTACTTTAAAATCTGAAATTGAACGTATCTGGGCTCTTGGGAAAAATGTTATTTTTGACATTGATGTGGCTGGCGGATTGCGTATCAAACATAAATTCCCTGAACAGACTCTGGCTGTTTTTGTAAAACCACCAAGTGTTGACGAACTGAAACGCAGATTGAAAGAACGCTCTACAGAAAGTGATGACAAAATCAATATGCGAATCGCAAAAGCTTCTGTAGAACTGGCAACTGCTCCGCAATTTGATACGATTATCAAAAACTACGATTTAGACACTGCAAAAGAAGAGGCTTATCAATTGGTAAAAGACTTTGTAAACAAGTAGTTATACGCAAGGATTCACAAAGAAAACACAATATTCACAAAGCTTTAATATATTACTTTGTGAATCTTTTAGAAAACTCAGCGAATCTCTGCGAAACAAAACACAAAAATGAAAATAGGTCTTTATTTCGGAACATATAATCCCATTCATGTTGGCCATATGATTATTGCCAATCACATGGCAGAATTTGCCGATTTAGATCAGATTTGGATGGTTGTTACGCCTCATAATCCGCTAAAAAAGAAAGCCACTTTGCTTGACGACCATCAACGTTTAGAAATGGTTTATCTGGCTACAAAAGATTTTCCGAAAATAAAACCGTCTGATATTGAATTTAAACTGCCTCAGCCTAATTATACTGTAAATACTTTGGTGCATTTACATGAAAAGTATCCTAATCACGAATTTTCTTTGATTATGGGCGAAGACAATCTTAAGACGCTTCATAAATGGAAAAACTACGAGGTGTTGTTAGATCATTATGAAATTTATGTGTATCCAAGAATTTCATCTGAAGAGGAAAACACGGAATTAAAATCTCACCCGAAAATTCATATCATTGATGCACCGATTGTAGAAATCTCTTCTACCTTTATTCGTAACAACATCAAGGAAGGAAAAAACATTCAGCCTTTATTGCCTCCAAAAGTCTGGGAGTATATTGACCACAATAATTTTTATAAAAAATAGAAATTATTACAAATAAAAAAAGCCTAAATGCAATAAACATTTAGGCTTTACTTTTTTAAGCTATTGTAAGCTCTTTTTTGACATTATTTCTAATTTCAGAAAGAGATTGATCGATTAATAGTTTTCCGTCCCTGAAAACTTCCTTAAGCTCTCCTTTCTTTTCTTCATCCCAGGAAACATTATCTGTTAAATGATAGACGCCGTCGACCAGATCAATTTTCATTAATCCTTTTGCTGATTTTTTTGTACCGTCATCAGTAATCGGATCTTTGAAAATCGCTCTTCCTTCTCCGTTTACTTCTCCATAAGTCGCTTTCATCGCAAAACCAAACGTATCTCTTGTATTGTATTGGTATGTAAAAGAACCTATTCCTAAGACAACATTCGTAGAAGCAAAACCTTTTAATTTCAATCTTTCGCAGATTTGAGTGGCTCTTGCTACAGTAATACTGTCTCCATAAATAGCACCAATCTGAGGCACTAATTCTTTAAATCCTTTATCATTTGTACTTCCTCCAAAAACAGCCCAAAGCAATTCAATAACACCTTTCTTTTCCTGTTCTGTTTTTCCGTTCGGATTACCGCAGATAATATCTATTGGGTCACCACTGTCAGGACGAATTACCACTTTACCATCTCTTGAAATGATTTCATCTTTTAATCTCGGAAGATAATCGGTTAACACCTTCCATAAATCCCAGGTATCAGAAACGATAGAAACAATTCCTTTTGGATAAACATCAGAAATTAATCTTTTAAAAGTTTCATATTCTCCTTCTGTCGTTCCCATACACATTACAGAATGTTCTGTAGCAGCAACTGAACCCGCGATTAATTCTTTATCTGAATCTGCTTTGTAATATTCCTCCATAAAATCAATTGCAGGGATTGTATCAGAACCTGTAAAACTCAATAAATGCCCTGCAGAAGAAGTCAAAGAAGCTTCGATTCCGCCCATTCCTCTCATTGAAAAATCATGTGCCTGCCAATCTACGAATTCCGGAACTGATGACGTTTCGTCTGCGTATTTGTCAAGAACTTTTCTGTACTCTTTAGCAATTGTAGCAGAATTACAAGGAAGCCAAACTACAGCAGAAAGCAATGTTTCAAAATAATTGGTCAGCCAGAAAAACTCCGGAAGCGTATTGTACATCGTAAACATCGGTACTCGGATTGGCACGCTTGTTCCTTCTGGCAAAGCTTTAAAAACCATCGGAATATATCCTAAATCATGTAGATCTTCGATATGTTTAGTTCCGACAAGATTTTCGCCCAAATAATTATTGATTCTTCGGGCATATTTTTTTACTACTTCTTCTTTTGGCTGTTTAAAAAAATGCAGTTCAAAATCCTGAATAATATATTTTTTAATGAAATACTGTAATCCGAAAAATACAACTTCATTTACTCCTTCGATTCTTGATTTTCTTGGTGTCCAGTTTGAGTACACTAATGTTGTTCCGTCTGGATATTGTCTCCTGTGGTCAACTTTGTAACCGTCTGTTAATAATAATGGATTCATAATTTTAATGGCTTTTAGTTCTTTTACTACTTTGGAGAAATATCCAGTTTTTAGTATTTGTAATATATTTTAATTATAATGAGCTAAGTAATTTGCTACCTATAGATGGTCAATTCTTCAATTTTAAATACAATCGCTTACACAAATCATCGATATCATTTTTTCTTGCTAAAGTTGAAATCCATTTTTGAGAAATATTTTCGATTCCGTAATAAAGACCAGCCAAGCCTCCTGCAATGGCTGCCGTTGTATCTGTATCTTCGCCTAAATTGACTGCTTTTAAAACTGTACCCTCATAAGAATTCCAGTTTAAAAAACACCACAAACTAGCTTGTAAACTGTCTAGGACATAACCTGATGAAAGAATTTTTTCTTCAGGATATTCTGCTATATTATTTTTTAAAATCCTATCAAACAATTCAATTTCTGCAGGATTAAATTTCTTATCGCTCAAAAATCCAGCAATAATATGCTGCATACTTCTATAAGCTTCATGCTTATTATTGCCATTTAAAATTTCTAAACAGTATACAACATAAATAAAACAAGCAAATACAGATCTAAAATGAGCATGAGTGATTGAGGAAACTTCTTTTACTTTTTTGTAAATTACTTCGATATCTTTTTCATTTTTAAGATAAAATGCCAATGGCAGAATTCTCATTAAAGAACCGTTTCCATTATCTTTTTCCTCAAAACCACCGCATAGTTCCGGTACGTGGCCTCTGCCAATATTATGAATTGCATTTCTAGTAGCAATTCCGACATCGAAGACTTTACCATGTGGTGTCCATAATTCTGCACTGTACCATTTTACAAAGCTTTTAGCCATATCATTTAAATCGTAATCTTTGCACAAGCTCTCCGCTAAACAAAAAGTTAAAGAACTATCGTCGCTCCAAGTTCCTATTGGTTGATAATGCGTTCCGTAACCTATCATATCAATAACAGGATTCTGTTTTAGATATTCTCTTGATTTAAATTCAACCGGAACTCCCAAAGCATCGCCAACCGCGACTCCAAATAAGCCTGATTTAATTTTATACTCAAAATCATTCTGTATTATATCATTGTAAATTTTGAAATTCTCTTCGTCAAAACAAACAAAAATAATTTTTTCGAACTGATTTTTCTCTTCATAATTGTGGATAATATTTAGAGCAGTTTCTGCTGCCAGCTCTTTCGGAAACTTATATATCCCTGTACTTATATTAGGGAAGGCAATTGTTTTTACATTATTTTCCAACGCAAGATCCAAAACACTCAAATAACAATTTTGCAGCAATTCAACTTCAAGATTTTTACCGTTATTCCAGACAGGACCAACTGTATGAATAACAAATTTTGAAGGTAAATTTCCAGCCGTCGTAATTACAGCATCCCCAGTGTTACAATTGCCTTGCTTATTTCTGATGGCAATACAATCCTCTAAAATTGCTTTTCCTCCTTTTCTGTGAATCGCTCCATCAACACCACCTCCACCAAGTAGAGATGTATTTGCCGCATTTACAATCGCATCTGCTTGTATTTCTGTTATATCGCCCTTTATAATCTCTATTTCCATGCTTTCTTATTGATTCTTCAATTCATCCCTAACCTCCATCAAAGCAAAACCCAAAAGGTTTAACCCTTGCCATTTTTTGGGATTGTTTACCTCTTTATGATCTGCCGCCATTCCGATTCCCCAAATAGGATCTACAGGACTTGCTTCTACCAAAATTCTCTCATTTGTGTTTAGTAAAAATTCTTTTAAATCTTTGTTTTGGCCGAATTTATGCAGATTTCCTTCTTTTACAATCTCAAAACGATTTGCAAGCCAAACCGTATCGACATAATTTTTAACTTCTCGTCCTAACTTTTTGGCTTCGGCCGGAGATTTTGTCTGAATAATTTTTTCGAAAATTTCCTTGTCATTAAATAATAATGCTTTTTTGGCCATCATCCAGTGTTCTGCTGTTTTATAAGTTATCCCGTCAACATCAAAAGAACTTAACCACCACTGACTGAAACAAGTTTTGGAAATACTTCCGTCTTTGTTGGGCTGATGTCCCCAAAAGAACAGAAATTTATTTTCCTGTTTTTCAGTTGTGAGTTTTTCTATACTATATTTCATATCAATTGATTTAAACCAATAACTTCAACTTTTTCATTATCAAAATCTTTAAAAGAATTCGTAGTAAATATTTTATCAAAACAGTCTAAAACTTCAAAACCTTTATTAAAAATTCCATGGCTTACGGCCAAAAATAATTTCCCGGCATTTTTGTTTTTCAATTCTTCGGCTAAGCCAACAAAAGTGCCGCCTCCGTCGCAGATGTCATCTACAATTAAACAATCCATTCCGTTTAGATCTTCTTCATAAACTTTAAATCCAGATAATTTTCCAGTTTTTACATCACGGCTTTTACTGCATTCCACTACTTCTACTCCTCCTAAAAATTCAGAAACTTTGTATATTTTCTTTAAAGCACCACCATCGGGAGAAATCAGTTTTACATCATTGCCAATGCTTTTTATTACTTGCTCAATAAAAGTATGATTAGGAACGATTTCGCAATTATTTACCAAAGCCGGCGTCACTTCAGAATGCGCGTCAAAAACATAAACTTTGTTTAACTGCATCGCATTTAGAATATCTGCATAAACTTTTACAGACAAAGGCTCTCCTTTTATCATAACTCTGTCCTGGCGCGCTGCCGGAAAGTACGGAATGAAAAGATCAATAATCTTAACATCCATTCGTCTTAAAGCATCTACTGCAAGACACAACAATCCGAAATCGTTAAAAGAATTTAATCTGTGTGTAATGGTGATTTTCTGATTAACATTAAAATCAGGATTAATTTTGATGTGTGGTTCTCCTCCTGAAAAAGTAAAATTTTTGAATTCTATCTCTTTTTGATTTGGAAATGGTCTGAAATTTTGGTCTAAATTAAGTATCATAGTTTTTTAGTTTGCGTTAATTATACGCAAATATAGGTCAATATTTTTATTAAACAATTTATTTTGTGTAAAAATTACGCAAACTTTATTTCGAAGTGAAAACCTTCTTTGGATAAATCATTGTATTTCTGCTTATTAAACCTAAATAATTTAGCTGGGCGCCCGGTTTTTATCGGCGAATAATTTTCAGTTTCTTCTACAATTCCGAAACTCAGGATTTTTTTTCTGAAATTTCTACGCTCAATTTCCTTATCCAAAATGGTACAGTACAGGTTTTCCAGTTCCGAAAAAAGAAACTCTTTTGGGAGCAAATCAAAACCAATTGGTTCATAAGTTAATTTTGCTTTTATACGTTCTATTGCTTTATTGAGAATTAAATTATGATCAAATGCCATTGCCGGAACCTCGCTGATCTTAAACCATTGCACATTTTCTGCATCAGAATCTGCTTTGATCTCTAATTTTGAAGGATTTACCAAAGCAAAATAGGCAACTGAAACTACTCGGTTGCGAGGATCCCGAAAGATATCATCGCCAAACGTAAATAATTGTTCAAAATAATCTACCGAGACGTTGGTTTCTTCTCTTAATTCTCTTTGTACGGCATCTTTTAAAGATTCATCATTTTTTACAAGTCCGCCTGGTAAAGCCCAGTATGAATCACTTGTGCCGAATTTCTGCTGAATCAAAAGCACATATAATTGACTGTTTTTATATCCAAAAACAATTGCATCAACTGCGATTCTAATATTTTGTAATTTTTCCATATCCTTAAATTATTTTCAAATCACAACATAATTGAAAAATAAATTAGAAGTTCCTGTTTAAACTTCGATTAATTAAACCCGAAAAGCCTGTCTTAATTCTTCAGACATAATTTTAAAAACGGAACTTAAGTTGTTATGTTTTCCCGTCAATAAATACACACTTTCTTCCGGAACATAAAAACTGTTCCAAACCAATTGCAATTTATTCTTCTGGATAAACCTTCTTGCGTTACAATTCCACGTTACCGCAATTCCTGAATTTTGAGAAAGTATTTCCAGCATTTCATATTCTGAGGGAATAATATAATTAGGAATCATTGAAGGTCTTTTTTTATTAAAAGCATGCAGCCAGAAAAGTTTTATATGCGGAATACGGGCTTCGTGACTATACCATTTTTGTTCATTCAGCCATTGTTCTGCTTCTGTAAAATTATCCGATTTTATTTTTTGACGAAATTCTGTTATATCCAAATCTACTGGCGCAACCATAACTAATTTAATTTTCGCCACCATTTCCTGAATCGTATCAAAAGTGTCATATCTTTTGGTCACAATAGCAAAATCTAATTTCTTCGAATCGACTAAACTAAAAAGTGCATCGTTTTCAGCAAAAGTAAAATCAATTAGTGCATACTTGGAAATTAATGCATTGCCAATACTGCTAAAAAGATCTTTTGAAATCCCTACTGAAATTAAACGATTGGCATCCTGAGCTTTTGCTCTAAATCCAACTTCCACATTTTCAAGCCTTTCAAGAGCATCAATGATTAAATTATTCAGTAACTTAGCATATTCTGTTGGTTCAACACCTTTTGATTTTCGATTGAACAACTTATTTCCTACATGCGCCTCTAACATAGATATTTGTTGACTCACAGCAGGCTGGCTCATAAATAGCTCTTTTGCAGCTAGTGAAAAACTTCCGTTTTTATAAACCGATTTAAAAGTTCTGTACCATTCTAAATTTACCATGATATAAATTATTTTATAACAAACATAGTTTATTTTATTTTTACTAATATCACTTAAGGTGTAAATTTGTTAAAAATTTTAAACGATGAAAAAAATAAAATTACTTGGAATTACATTATTAACGGCAATTAGCTTTTCGGCTACTGCCCAAAAAAAATCAAATAAAAAGATGAAAAAAGTATTATTTGTTGTAACGAGCAACGATAAACTGGGCAACACTGGAGAAAAAACCGGTTTCTGGTCAGAAGAACTTGCTGCACCCTATTATGAATTGTTAGATAAAGGAGTAGAAATCACGATTGCATCTCCACTTGGAGGTCAGCCGCCAATTGATCCTAAAAGTTCTGATCCGTCGTCTGCAACAGAAGACACAAAAAGATTTGATTCTGATAAAGCCTTACAGGAAAAATTAAAACATACACAAAAGCTTTCGACAATCAATCAGGCAGATTATGATGCAGTATTTTATCCAGGAGGACATGGTCCGCTTTGGGACTTGGTAGAAGATAAAAATTCAATTGCCTTGATTGAATCATTTTATAATCATAAAAAACCAGTTGCCTTTGTTTGTCACGCCCCAGCTGTTTTGAAAAATGTAAAGTTAAAAGGCGAATATTTGGTAAAAGGTAAAAAAGTTACCGGGTTTACAAATGACGAAGAAGAAGCGGTTGGTTTGACAAAAGTAGTTCCATTTTTATTGGAAGATGCTTTATCATCAAACGGAGGGATTTTTTCTAAAGGTCCAAATTGGCAGCCTTATGCGGTTGAAGACGGACTTTTAATTACAGGTCAAAATCCGGCTTCATCTAAATTAGTTGCCGGGAAATTATTAGCACAATTAAATAAATAAAAAAGATGCTAAGTTTCTAAGGAAATAAGATTCTAAGATTTGAAACTTAGTAAAAAACCTTAGAATCTCAGAAACTTAGCATCTTAGAACCTAATAACAAAAACATGTTAAACTTTGAATTATATAATCCTACGAATTTGATATTCGGAAAAGGACAAATAAAAAAACTTTCAACTTTAGTTCCAAAAGAGGCTAAAATATTATTGGCTTATGGCGGTGGAAGTATTTTTAAAAATGGCATTTACGATCAGGTAATCAAAACTCTGGAAGGTTTTAATATTGTAGAGTTTGGAGGAATTGAACCAAATCCAAGATTCGAGACTTTGATGAAGGCTGTTGACGTAATAAAAGCTGAAAAAATTGATTTTATTCTTGCTGTAGGCGGCGGATCTGTAATTGACGGGGTAAAATTTATTTCGGCTGCGGTTCATTTTGAGGGAAATCCGATTGATATTCTTCAAAAAAAGATTCTAATTAAAGAAAACGCTGTACCGTTTGGAACTGTTTTGACACTGCCGGCAACCGGAAGTGAAATGAATTCGGGATCTGTTGTTACTATTAATGCAACTCAGGAAAAACTGGCTTTTGGCGGAAGTGCATTGTTTCCTAAGTTTTCAATTTGCGATCCTGCGGTTATTGCTTCTCTACCAAAAAGACAAATTCAAAATGGTGTCGTAGATGCTTATACGCACGTTATGGAACAATATTTAACGTATCCGCACGAAGGATTTCTACAAGACAGAATTGCCGAAGGAATTTTGCAGACTTTAATTGAAGTTGGCCCGGGCGTTGTAGAAAATCCGACAGATTATACTTTGGCCTCTAATTTTATGTGGAGCTGTACAATGGCGCTTAATGGATTGATTCAAAAAGGTGTTCCTACAGACTGGGCCACACATATGATTGGTCATGAACTAACTGCTTTATATGAAATTGACCATGCCAGAACTTTGGCAATTATCGGACCTAGTTTATACAGCGTAATGTTTGAAACCAAAAAAGGGAAATTAGCACAATACGGAAGAAGAATTTTCAATTTATCCGGTTCTGATGATGAAGTTGCTAAAGAAGCAATTAACCAGACTGTTGCATTTTTCCATAAAATGGGAATGGACACTAAGCTCTCACAATACACAAATGACTATGATAAAACTGCAGATTTTATTGTCAAGCGTTTTGATGAAAGAGGCTGGAAAGGGCTTGGAGAAAATCAACTTGTAACTTTAGATAAAGTAAAAGCAATTGTTGAGATGAGTTACTAGTAAGTATCAGAAAAAATTAAACGAAAAGGCGTTCTTAAAATGATTTTAGGAACGCCTTTTCAAAATACTAAAACAAAACTAACTAACTCAATTTTTGCTAAACTCATTAAAATTCTAATTTACAAATACTTATAACGTAAGGTTTACAACTTTATTGTATTTCTGCTAAATATTTTTATATTTTTTTGGAACTACCTGAAAACCATTATAATTCAAGGCCGCTTTTAAATTTCTTAAATCAGATTTTGTGTTATTACTACATTATTAAGTACTTTTGTTTTAAATTATTAAAATAATGAGCGAAAATTTAAAATTTGCAGTAATTGGAGGAGGGAGCTGGGCAACGGCAATTGCAAAAATGCTTTGTGTAAATCTTTCTGAAATTTCGTGGTATATGCGCAATGATGCTGCTATAGAACATCTTGAAAAATACAAACACAATCCAAATTATTTGAGTTCGGTAGAATTTGATACCAGGAAACTTAAATTAACGAATAATATTAATGAAGCTGTTGAATATGCAGATTATATAATTTTTGCTATTCCTTCTGCTTTTTTAAATACAGAGTTACAAAACTTAACGGTTTCTCTGGCTGATAAAATTATTTTTTCTGCTATTAAAGGAATTGTTCCGGAAACAAGTTTAATTGTTGGAGAGCATTTTCATATTCAATACGATATTCCTTATTACAACATAGGGGTTATTACTGGTCCCTGTCACGCAGAAGAAGTAGCGTTAGAAAGGCTTTCCTATTTAACTATTGCCTGTGGAGATCCTGACAAAGCTTGTGTTGTTGCCAAATCACTTTCCGGAAATTACATTAAGGCCAAAATTTCAGACGATATTATCGGAACAGAATATGCTGCAATGCTTAAAAACATTTATGCAATCGCAGCCGGAATTGCACATGGTTTAGGTTACGGGGATAACTTTCAATCTGTTATGATGAGTAACGGAATTCGTGAGATGAAAAAATTCATTAGAAAAGTCCATAAAATGAAACGTAATATTAATGATTCGGCTTATTTAGGCGATTTGTTAGTTACAGGATATTCCGTTTTTTCGAGAAACAGAATGTTCGGAAACATGATTGGAAAAGGATATACCGTAAAAAGTGCCATGATGGAAATGAGTATGGTTGCTGAAGGTTATTATGCTACAAAAAGTGCTTATAAACTAAATCAGGGCTACGGAGCAAAAACGCCAATTATTGATGCGGTATATGCCATATTATATGAAGGAAAAGATGCCAAATCTGTATTTAAGAAGTTGACAGAGTCTTTGGATTAGTTTTTTTATTAGAGTATAGAAAATAGAGCAAAGAGAATAGAATAAAGAAAATAGATTCTTTTCTTTTACACATAAAAAGAAGAAAGAGCCAAGACGGAATTAATTAGTCTTGACTCTTTCTTCTTTTATCTATTCTCTTTACTCTATTCTCTTTACTCTATTCTCTTTATTCTATTCTCTTTACTCTATTCTCTTTACTCTATTCTCTTTACTCTATTCTCTTTACTCTATTCTTACTTCACCATAATTCCTTCAATAAACAGAATCGGCACTTCTTCTGTGTTACTCTCGTTGATTAGGTTTGATTTGAAGATAAATTTCTTGTCATAAAGTGTATTTCCAATGAAGAACGTTACCATAAATTCGTTATTCATAACCAAAAGACTCTTTTCAATCATTTCGATCTTTACCACAGAAACAGCAGGAACTTCGACAAAAGCATGACGAAGAACCGACGTTTTTTTCATTTCTCCATCAATCGTACCAAATGCCTTTGAAACAACCATTACACTGTCTAAATTGAAGTCACTATCGTTTACTAAATAGGCATACCACACTTTTTCCATAAAATCGTCACTCCATTCCTGAACTGCGGCAAGAAATACATTTTCGACTTCTGGAATTACTATATCTTTTTTCATTTTTATTAAAAGCTTTAAAACCTTTGTCAAAGCCAAAACTTCAACAAAGGTTTATTATATTATAATTAATAATTAAAACTTTAGATCATTCTTAAACCTAAAATCTTCAATCTAAAAATTAGTTTATATATTAGATTTAAATTGCTCTAAGAAACGAACATCGTTTTCATAAAACATACGAATATCACCAATTTGGTATAAAAGCATTGCAATACGCTCCACTCCCATTCCGAAAGCAAAACCGTTATATTCATCAGGATTGATGTCGCAATTTTTAAGAACGTTAGGGTCAACCATTCCGCATCCTCCGATTTCTAACCATCCCGTTCCTTTAGTGATACGGTAATCCGTTTCGGTTTTTAAGCCCCAATAAATGTCAATTTCGGCACTTGGCTCTGTAAATGGAAAGTAAGAAGGACGAAGACGGATTTTTGATTTTCCGAACATTTCTTTAGTGAAATAAAGCAATGTTTGTTTTAAATCTGCAAACGAAACATCTTTGTCAATATACAATCCTTCTACCTGATGGAAAATACAGTGAGAACGTGATGAAATTGCTTCATTACGAAAAACACGCCCCGGAGAAATAGTACGAATTGGCGGTTTATGGTTTTCCATATAACGAACCTGTACTGATGATGTATGCGTACGCAACAAAACATCAGGATTTGTCTGAATGAAAAATGTATCCTGCATATCACGCGCCGGATGGTATTCTGGTAGGTTTAATGCTGTAAAGTTATGCCAGTCATCTTCGATTTCCGGACCTTCAGAAACATTAAAACCAATATTAGCAAAAATATCAATAATCTGATTTTTAACTATTGAAATAGGATGACGAGAACCAATAATTACCGGTTCTGCCGCACGTGTTAAATCTCCAAAAATACCTTTAGATTCTTCTTTACTTTCTAAAGCCTCAACAGTTGCTTTAACTTTTTCTTCTGCAGCATTTTTTAAAGCATTTATAACTTGTCCAAATTCTTTTTTCTGATCATTTGGTACGTTTTTAAATTCTGCAAAAAAGTCATTCAAAACTCCTTTTTTACCTAAGAATTTAATACGGAATGCTTCTAGTTCAGCTGCATTTTCTGTTGAAAAAGCTTCTGCTTCACTAATATAATCTTTTATCTTATCTATCATTTTCCTTCAATAATTGAGAGTACAAATTTAAGTAAAAAAGTGAGACGTTAGATGTGAGATATAAGAAGTATTTCTAAACTTCTGTTATATTTTTAATCCAAAATCTAAAATCTGCTCACGCTCTCTAAAAATTATTCTATGAGCTTTCTGTCTAAAAAATAATTTACAATTGCTTCTTTCATTAAAACTGATTGTTCCCCAGCTCTCAAAGGCGGCAGCTCTTCTTTTACTTTGTAATGCGGCCAACCGTCTTCATCAAAATATTCGAATTCATAAAACCCGTATGGTTCTAATAATCTGCAAATAGCAATATGCATTAAATTTAATTTTTCGTCTTTTTTGTATTCGCGGTGTATTTTACCATATTCCTGAACTCCGATTAAGTAAATAATGGCATCTAAATCAAGATCTTCTCCTTGCGAAAATTGATTTGAAAGTATATCGACAAGCTTTTCCCAACGCTCTTTTAATTGTGTATCTCTGGACATTTTTATATATGATTTTAGATTTAGATTTTAGACTGTGTATGATTTAAAGATTATTTAATTTAAATCTGTAATCTGAAGTCTAAAATTAGATTTGCAAAGATACGGAGTTCAAATACAATCAAACCCAAAATAAATGATAATGAAACTTCTTGAATGTGAATATGATTAAAATTCAGAACTAGTTATTGATATTCAATAACTGTTTTTGAAATCAAACTATTATTTTGTTTAGCAATCTTTTTTATCTCTATCGGAAAGTTATCATCGTTATAAAGTATTTCGTATGTGAAATAAGTAGGTGTTTCTGCTGTGACAGGATAATAGTTTTCTCTGGAAATTACATTATTTGCAGATTTTCCATCAAAACCTTCAAGTTCAAAAACCAATCGATAATATTTATTCATAAATTTCATCGGATGATGTTTAGTATCATAAAAATATTTGTTTTTTGAAGTTGTTGGAGAGCCAAACAAAGATGATGTCTTTATTTCTTCCGTAATATTTTTAGCCTGATCAAAAGTATATGATGTTTCGTTCTGAACTATATAAGTATCGTTATCAAAGTAACCTGATATTTCTGAAACAAGATTTCCGTTACTATAGAAATATTCTGTTTTTTCATCCTGATCTGCTCCTGACAATGTTGAGCTTAAAAGGTCTCCGGTATAATTAAATGTCATAAAACCAGAAGCGATACCGTTTTTAAAATAATTTATTTTAGTTATTTTGTCTCCATTATATTCAAATTCAGATTTATTACCAGTCCCTGAAGTAACGCTCTTTAGGATATTTTTTTCATACGCAAACTCTGATGTACTCGTTTCTGATTCTGTAGAATAATAAACAGTTTCGGTTATTTTTTTTATTAGAATTGATTTTTGATCTGGTATTGTATCTTTGCTCTCATTATCATTAGAACAAGAAGCTAGAAGTAGAATACAAAAGGCACAAACGCTCTTGATTGATAGGTTTTTTCTCATTTTTATATTTTTGGCCAAAAATAGAGATATATATTCATTTAAGTTAAACAAACATGAGTTTTTTAGATATTATTTTGGGAGCGCTTTTGGCTTTCAGTTTATACAAAGGGTTTAAAAACGGCCTTTTTGTAGAAGTTGCTTCTTTTATTTCATTACTATTGGGAATTTATTTAGCGATAAAATTTTCTTCCTTAATGAAAGATATTATTGCAAAGCATGTAAGTTGGAATCCTACTAATATTCAGGTTACTGCTTTTATCCTGACTTTTATTCTGGTGGTGGTTGCAGTTTATTTGCTGGCGAAATTTTTAACCGGAGTAGCTGATTTTGCACAACTTGGTTTGATTAATAAACTGGGCGGTGCTTTTTTCAGGATTTTAAAAACAATCTTAATCGTGAGCATTTTTATTGCACTTTTTGAAAAAATAAATTTCGATAATACTTTCGCCAAAAAAGAAACTTTAGACCGATCCATTTTTTACAATCCGATTAAGAAAGTGGCTGCTTTTGTATATCCTTCTATTGAAAAATGGTATGAGACTTTTAAGGAAAGCCAAAAGGAAAAGAATAAAGAGGAAGCCAAAGATTCTGAAAAACCCGAAGAGGTCTCTAAAAAACAATAATACACATAAAAAAACCTAACAGGTTTTTAAAACCTGTTAGGTTTGATATTTAATCTCGATTTGTTTTACCAGTTTATCTCTAATTTCTGTCCTTTTTTCAAAACAACTTCTTGCTTTTTATCTCCAAAAATCAAGATTGTTTTACCTTCTTTTTTAGCAGAGATAATTACTTTCTCTGGTTTTTTATTGTTCCAATTCATTTCTATTTCAAAGCCGCCCCGTGCGCAAAGACCTTTTACAGATCCATTTTCCCAGGCATCTGGCAAGGCTGGAAGTAATCTTATTTCATTTTCATCCGATTGTAATAACATTTCGGCAACGGCAGCAGCACCTCCGAAATTACCGTCAATTTGAAATGGCGGATGCGCATCGAACAAATTAGGGTATGTTCCTCCTCCTCTTCTTGGTGTTTCTGTTTTTTTGCCATCCGGATCGACATAACGCAGTAATTCGCGGAACATTTTATAAGAACGATTTCCGTCCCAAAGTCTTGCCCAGAGATTTATTCGCCAGCCTTTTGACCAGCCAGTGGTTTCATCCCCCTTAATCTCTAGTGTTTTTTTTGATGCCTGGGCCAAATCAGGCGTTTTTAAAGGTGTAATATGATTGCCGGGAAAGAGCCCGAATAATTGTGATTGATGACGATGTTTAGGATCTTTATCTTCCCAATCGAAATACCATTCCTGCAGATTTCCTTTTTTACCAATTTGATATGAATGAAGTTTAGCAAGTGCTTTTTTAAGTTTATCTCTAAATTCAGAATCAATATTTAAAACTTCAGATGCTTTTATTGTTTTTTCAAAGCACTCCCGAATCATGGCCAAATCTGCTGTTCCTCCATACATAGTTGCACCGACAAAACCGTCGGGGGTGATATATTGATTTTCCGGTGAAGTCGATGGCGATGTTATTAAATTTCCTTTTTTATCGGTTACCATCCAGTTCAGGCAAAACTCGGCCGCGCCTTTCATTAATGGATATCCTTCTTTTTTTAAATATGCTGCATCCTGTGTAAACACATAATGTTCCCAAATGTGTGTACTTAGCCAGGCGCCTGCCATTGGCCAGCAAGCCCACATAGGATCTTCTTTTCCAAATTGACCTACGGGATTCGTCATCGCCCAAATATCAGAATTGTGAGCTGCTGCCCAGCCCTGGTTTACATCATAAAAAGTTTTGGCGGTTATTTTCCCGGTTACTGATAGGTTTTTTATAAAACTTAATAACGGCAAATGCATTTCTGAAAGGTTGGTATTTTCTGCCAGCCAGTAATTTTCCTCAACATTAATATTCATGGTATAATTACTGCTCCATGGCGGACTAAGATGTGGATTCCAGATTCCTTGCAAATTTGCGGGAACCCCTAATGTTCTTGAACTGCTTATGAGTAAATATCGTCCGTAATTAAAATATAAAATTTCTAAGTTTTTATCTTCTTTTCCTTCGGAATAACGGAGCAAACGTTCATCTGTTGCCAGATCCGGTGCTGTTGTTTTTCCTAAATCCAGACTTACTCTGTTGTAGAATTTTTGATAGTCGGCAACGTGATTTTCTTTTATTTTATCGAAGGTTTTTGCAAATACTTTGTTTAAATTTTGCAATGTCAATGCGACATCATCTACACCTTCGGTCGCAGGATTTTTGTCAAAACCATTAAAACTTGTGGCAACAGAAACATAAATAAAAACTTCTGATGCATTTCTTAAAGTCATCGTAGCGTTTGAGCTTGTCACTTTTCCGTCTGTGCTTTTGACTTGAAGTAAAGTCGTAAATCTTGTTCCTCTTTCTTTTATTTCCAAATATTTTGGTACAACTTTATAACCTGCATTTTCATGAATTGGTGCAACGCCATTCATCATCATTGTGTTGTTTCTGACTTCGACATTTGATTTTAACAGACTTCTCAAATTAATATCAAAGTTTAAAGCTCCTTTTTGACTGCTCGTTAGTTTGATTACCATGATTTGGTCTGGTGATGAAACAAAATATTCACGCGTATACTTTACGCCGTCCATTTCGTAACTTATTTTTGATGTTGCATTAGAAATATCAAGTTCTCTATAGTAATTGGTCGCTTTGCCTTTTTCGTAATTACTGATTTCTAATGTTCCCAATGGCGCGTAGGATTCTGAGTTTTTGCCCTGAATTTTTTTGTTTAATTCTTCTGCGAGTTTGTAATTTTCGTTTTGTAAAGCTTCGCGGATTGCTGGAATGTTTTTGTAGGCTTCGGGATTCATATTTGGGTTTACGGGTTCTCCTGACCAAAGCGTGGCATCGTTCAGATAAATTTTATCTGAGTTAACGCCGCCAAAAACGGTAGCTCCCAATTTTCCGTTTCCTAAAACTAAACTTTCCTCAAAAAATTCTGCCGGTTTATTGTACCATAGCTTTTGTGTGGATTGAGCAGTTACTTTGATACAGAAAGAAGTAAAAAGTAAAATGAGAAATATTTTTTTTATGACGTTTGAATTCATCTTCCGGTGTTCTAATTAATGAATTGATTGTTTTCTGAAACTTTGAAAATCTTTGGCTCTGATTATTCTCCGTATCCTAACAGGTTTTTTAAACCTGTTAGGTTTGTATATCTTTTTCTTCTTTTCATTTCTGAAAACTATACCTAACAGGTTTAAAAAACCTGTTAGGAAAAAGAAAACCTAATATACTTTTGCTTGCGTGAGGGATAGGAGCTAACTACCGAAGTAGTGCGGATAGCCCGACCCCATCCTGATAAGAGGGCGTATAAGCGCAATGTCAATTTGCCCTCTTATCGGGATGTGGTCACGCCCAGATGATCTTATTTACTTACTTTGTATTTTTCATTTGCTGTCATCATTTCCCAATTGTCTGTTCTGAATGGCGATGCTGGAAATTTTTCTTTGTTGTAAAGATTGATATTCGTGTCATCGTCTGCCCAACCGTAACGAACAGCCACAGGATTTTGAACCTGATCGCTTGAAACGATTATTTTATTTTCTTTGATTATCGCTTTGGCAGAATGAAAAACTTTGTCTGTCCCGGCAATTTCGAAACCTTTTAACTCTGTATTGTTAGGTGTTGATAATCCGCTGCCGATATGGTCAAAAGTTAGAATAATCTGATTTCCTTTTATTTCCTGAGATTTATAAGCGGGACCGCTAAAAACTTGTTTTTTGTTGTAAACATTATGCAACGCAATTGCTGCTAAACGTAAACCTATGTCTTGTTTGTTTGTGGGATGAATGTCTTTTGCGTTCCCGATATCGGTTGTTACGGCCATTCCGGTATTTGGTACTTTTAAGGTTTCTGATTGTGCTTCGCGCAGTTCTGCCCAACGGCTTCCTTTTGCACTGTTTCCGCCAAACTCATCAAAAGTAGACAATTGTACAAAGTAGAAGGGAAAATCTCCTTGTTTCCATTTTGTTCGCCAGTCTGTAATCATAAGCGGAAATGCTTTTTTGTATTCTTTTGCTCTCGAAACATTGGCTTCGCCCTGATACCATAAAACGCCCTGAAATGCATATGGAACTAATGGATTTACCATCGCGTTGTACAATAAAGACGGGTAACTGTTTGGCGAAACTTCTATTCTTACTTTTATTACATTAAATTTCCAAAGTCCTTCAAGAGGAAGATTTGAATCCTTAAAGTCGATTTTTAAATCGGCCGGATCACCGTAAATTCCGCCTCCACCGCTATAATCTGTAATTCTGACTGCAATTGTGTTTACTCCTTCTTTTAGAACATTTGCAGGAATTTTGTAGATTCTTTGTTTGTCCCACAGCTTGTTCGTCCCCACTTCAATTCCGTTTACAAAAGTCTGATCTTCATCGTCGATTTTTGATAAATATAAAACGGCTTCTTTTTTGGCCTGGTCTGCTGTTAAAACAATTGTTTTTCGCATCCAGACAATTCCATCCATATTTCCAAGTTGTTGATTTTCCCAAAGTGAAGGAACTTTTATTTCTGGCCAGTTTTTATCATTGAAATCCGGATTTTTAAACTGGACTTCGTTTTCCATTGAAACATCAAAACCCTGAACTTTTCTAACATTTTCTAAAACTGATTTTTTATAGATTTCAAAAACCTCGTCCATGTCAACAACCTGAACATCGGCAATCATTGCCTTAAAATCTTCACTGTTTTGAAATGCTTCACGGCTTGTCCAGGTTTCTACATTTGTTCCTCCCCAGGATGTGTTTATTATTCCGATCGGAACTTTTATTTCGGCGTATAATTTTTTAGCAAAATAATACCCTACTGCTGTAAAATTACCAACGTTTTCTTTGTTTGAAACTTCCCATTTTGCAGATTTCAAATCGTCTTTTGGTTTTCCGCTTAAATCCTGTGCCACACCAAAATGACGAATCATAGGATAATTTGAATCTTCAATTTCTTTTTCGGCATTCATCGTTTTGTAAACCTGAAATTCCATATTTGATTGTCCGCTGCAAATCCATACTTCGCCAACCAAAACATTTTTGATGGTGATTGTATTTTTTCCGGTAATGGATAATTCAAAAGGTCCTCCGGCTTTTTCTGCAGTTAGATTTGTACTCCATTTTCCGTTTTGGTCGGCTATGATCGTTTTGGTTTGTTTATTGAAGCGAATTTCTACCTTTTCATTTGCGTCTGCCCAACCCCAAACCGGAATTGGTTTATTGCGCTGTAGCACCATTCCGTCAGAAAAAACTAAAGGCATTTTTACATTTGCCGTTGCAGCTATACTGCATAATAGAAAAAGAAAGGCTGTATATTTTTTCATTTATTTTAAATTTAAATAGCTAAAACCAGATAAGTGATATAAGTAAAATTAAGCTAAAAAATTAATTCAAACTTAAAATACTTATATCACTTATGCTTTTTTTTTTAATGAAGTTCTTACTTTAATCCGTCATTTAAGGCTTTTAAAGCTTCTGCATCGTAAACTGTATTGTTGCTTCTGTCAAATAAGGACATTGTGTTGACTCCTAAATTTCCTGCATCCCAATAAAAGGGAACGAGGCCGTTTGCTGTAGCTTGTTTCACAACATATTTTAGAAAATAAGCTCTTGATTCTAAATGCAGTGCCAAATCTGCTCCTGTTAGATTGGAACGTTTTATTGCTCCAAATTCGCCCAATATTACCGGAATTCCGTTATTAACAAATTTAGTTTTCATCGAAAGGAAAAAGTTATCTAAATCTGTTTCTTCACCCCAACTAGAATTGCGTGTTGGATCTGTTGTTGAATGATAATTTGCTCCCCAATAGTAAAACATTTTACCCCAGTCTTCATCTTTGTTCATAAGACAAAATTGGTAAGGTGTGTAATAATGAACCTCTGCCATCATTCTGTTTGCTACTTTGTCTGTTGGTAAGGTAGTCATCAGGTTTTTTGTTTTTTCGATATCTGTTGATGGCCCCTGAATGATTAAATTACGATAAGCGTTTTTTCCTCCTGTAGAACGAACTGCGTCAATAAAAGTTTGGTGATAAGAGGTTAAAACTGCCATTTGTGTTGCATTTTCAACATTCGGTTCGTTGGCACTTGCAAAAAGTAAGTGTTCGTCAAAACCTCGCAAATGTGTTGCAATCTGCTCCCAGAATGCTTTTTGTTTGGCGTTGTTCTCGTCTTTTTTTGCTTCTGTAACATTATTTTCCAACCATCCGTTGTCCCAGTGAATGTTGACAATTACATACATATCATTGTCTACACAATATTGCACCACTTCTTTTACTCTGTCCAGCCAAACTGTTTGAATTTGGGCTTTTTCAGCATTTGCTAAATACTGGTTCCATGAGCATGGAATTCTTATGGCATTAAATCCGTTTGCTTTTACCAAATCTATTAATTGTTTTGTCACTTTTGGATTTCCCCAGGCCGTTTCTCCTCCTGTTGCTTCCATTGTGTTTCCTATATTCCAGCCCAGCTTCATTTTTGCTGCCAGTTGTACTGCTGTGCTGCTCATTCCTGTAGCGTCTGCTGCGATGGGATTTGTATTATAACTTGGATACGTCCCGTCTACAGCTACAGCTGCTGCCTGAGTAACTGTAATTTGTAATGATTTGGCTTCGTTTGAAGTTAAGGTTATAACCGCTGTTCTTGGAGTTGTTTTTGTATTTTGTAATGCTGTTACTTTTACAACTGTTGTTCCTGTTGTTCCGCCCGCTTTACTGATTTTTACCCAGCTTGCGTCTGAACTTTGTAAAAGCCAGGCTGTCACTTCACTGTTGATGGTCAAATCAGCATTGCTTTCAGTGTTTGGAAAATCTATTTTATTTGTGCTTATTGCTAATCCTTTTACGGTTAGGTTTTGCGAAGTTTCTTTTTCTGCACTACAGGCTAAAAATCCTCCAAAAGCAATAAAAAGCACAGCTGTAACCAGGCAATTTTTTATTCTCTTTTTCATGTTTATAAAAATTAAGGTTAGTTAGTATTTAACCGCAACCTGCAGGGATTTTATGCCAGGCTGAAGAATTTTACCATATAAGTTGTTTGAGAAAATATAAACGTGGCTAAAAACAACTTATATGGTTTAAAAAATTTATTTGATTGTTACTGAAACTTCTTTTTTGATATCTCTGGACGAGTTTCCTATTTTCAAAGTATATTTTCCGGGTTCAACTGTCCATTTTTTTGCTGCAACGTCATAGTAGGCCAATTCTTTTACAGGAACTTTTATTGTAACTGTATTTGAGCTTCCTGCTTTTACATCTGTTTTTTTGAATCCTTTTAGTTCCTGTGCCGCGCGCGTAATTTTAGAATCTGGTTTTGAAGTGTATAATTGGACTACTTCTTTTCCGTCTGTTTTTCCTGTGTTTTTTACCTCAACAGACACTTCTATAACGTCGCTTTGAGCATAAGATGTTTTATTGGTTTTTGCATTGTCAAAAGTAAAAGTGGTATAGGATAATCCATATCCGAAAGGGTATAATGGTGCTATATTTTTAGTATCAAACCAACGGTATCCTATTAAAATTCCTTCTGCATAATTAACTGTTTTTCCGCCCGGGAAGCTGTTTGTAGCGTGTGCAGGAGAATCCATAATGTTTTTAGGCATTGTCCATGGTAATTTTCCTGACGGATTTACTTTTCCTAACAAGACGTCTGCCAAAGCATTTCCTCCTTCAGAACCATTAAACCAACTCCATACTAAAGCTGACGTTTTTTTGCTTACTTCATTAACATCAAAAGGTGCTCCTGCAATCATAACCACAATTGTTCTTGGGTTAACGGCTACTACTTTTTTGATTAATTCTTCCTGACCAAATGGTAAGTGTAAATCTCTACGGTCTGAAGCTTCTGTTTCGTAATCGCGGTTTGAGCCTGCAAAAATGATGGCAACATCAGAACTCTTTGCTGCTTCTACTGCTTCGTCAACTTTTGCAGGATCCAATTGATCGATAGTTACCGGACCCGTTGAAGTAATATTTCCTAAGTTTCCTTTATTTTTTTCTTCGTAACGTTCCAAATAGCCTTCTGCATAATTAATTTTGATTGAGGATGGAAGTCTGTTTTTTAAACCTTCAAGAGGTGTAACTTCTCTTTTGGTTTTGACACCAGCACCAAATCCGCCTAATGCATTTTTCTTAGTGGCATTGTTTCCGATTACGGCAATTGATTTTACTCCATCCAGTTTTAACGGAAGTGCATTATTATCGTTTTTCAACAATACAATTGCTTCTGCTGCAATTTTATAAGCATCCTGATAATGTGCTTCTGTCGCAATACTTCCTTTGGCACGTGTTCCGCCGCCCATTGCTTTTACCTGATATAAAACTCGCAAAATTCGTTTAACATGCAGATCAATTTCTTTTTCTGAAACTTCACCAGATTTAACTGCCGCAATCAATTTATCTGCTAAGAAAAATTCGTTGAACGGTTTTGGAGTTCCCATTTCAATATCTAAACCATTTTTTAAAGATTTTCCTGTTGAATGAACCGCAGCCCAATCTGATACTACAATTCCTTTAAATCCCCATTCGTCACGAAGAATTTTATTCAGCATATAATCATTCTCACATAAATATTCACCTCTGAATTTATTATAGGCCCCCATAATCGAATATGATTTTGCTTCTTTTACTGATGCTTCAAAAGCCGGTAAATAAATTTCACGAAGTGCACGCTCGTCTATCTGAACGTCTACAAAATCACGATTTGTTTCCTGATTGTTTGCTGCGAAATGTTTTACGCAGGCCATAACATCTTTTTCCTGTAAACCAACAATCAAAGGCACTGCAATTTTTTTGTTCAAAAACGGATCCTCAGACATGTATTCGTAAGTTCTTCCTCCAAGTGGGGTTCTTACCATATTGATGGCTGGCGAAAGCAACATGTCTTTATCTCTTGCGCGTAATTCTTCTCCTAAACTATTTCCAAAAGTATGCGCCATTTCGGTATTCCAGGTTGCTGCCAAACCGCCTCCGGCTGGATAATAAGTCGCAAAATCATTTGTTAGTCCGGCAGGTGCCCAGTTGTCACGCGAAATTTCTTCACGAACTCCCAATGGCCCATCTGCCATTTTTAGTTCCGGAATCCCAAGACGTTTTACACCTCCGTTGCTAAACATACTATTACCGTGTAACATTCCTATTTTTTCCTCAATTGTCATTTGAGAAATTAATTTATCAATCTCAGCATCATGTTCAGTGCTAATTTCTTTTCCCTGGTATTCTTCTGTCTGAGCCGAATCTGTACCTGAGCTCTGGGTTTCGTTTTTACATGAAGTAAAAAACACAAAAGCCATAGCTACTGAAAGGTATATCATTTTGTTTTTCATAGATAAATAGTAGTTTTAGAATTAAAGATTTTTATCCTCACAGCAATCTTGTATTCTGGTTATTAAATTGTTTATGGTTATTCTGTATGTTTAAAGTTATTGTCTGATAAGATTTACCAGGATAACATCATTTTCATTGATTTTAAACTCCCTGTTAAAAGTTCCTTTAGCATCAACTGTAATTTTTTCTGTTATAATTGGCGATCCGTTATTTTTTGTTTTGATTGTATTTACTTGCTGAATTGTTAACTGACTTGGCTTGTTCAAGGCTAGATAATCTGCATATGCATCATTTACTTTATAACCCACTTTATAAATTTCTACAACATATTTTCCTTTTTGCAATCCGTCAACTTCAATTTTTACTTTTCCTTTTTCTTTGGATGGAAGATCCTGAACATAATAGGTCTGGTTCCAGACTTTTTCTCCCGGATGCGTATTGGTAAAGTCCCAGAATAATAATTGGACATCTCCATTTTTATTCTTGGCCGCCCACGAAGAAGTGTCTTTATTTTGAAGTTCTGTGTCGCCTAATTTGTTCATGAATGCATAAGAAAAATAAGCCGGTTTTTTGATTCCTTGCGTGTTTAATAAACCAAATCCGCCATGAAACGGTGTAAATCTTGGTCCCGGTTCCTCAAAAATATCTGTAAAAACCCAATAAGACATTGAGTTGGCTGCGTTCCCGCTTTGTTTTAATTTATACAATATATAAGCTGCTGAATGGTAACTGTCATGAATTGGGTCTGCAGGTGTATAAGATGAACTCCATTCTGTATAATGCAGTTCAAGGTTTGGCATCGCCGAATTGGCTATTTGCTTACGCGAATTAAGAACATCACCGCTTACACTATTTTCATCCGAACTCAATACGGTTCCTGAAATTCCGAATTCGTCTAAATATCCTTGATTTACTCCATAAGTATGTGTCGAAATAAAATCCAAAGGCACTTTGTTTTTGGCACAAAACTCAATTGTTTCGGGTACCCAGGCTGCTCCTGCAGTTGCGGGGCCTCCTACTTTATAGGCTGGATTTACACTTTTTATACCACGCGCTGCATATTCATATAATTTAAAATATTCTGTCTGCGTTCCTGTCCAGAAGCCAGGTGATAAATTTGGTTCGTTCCAAACTTCAAAATACCAGGTTTTTACTTCATCGGCGCCGTAACGTTCTGTAAAATGCTGTGTAAGGTTTCGAATTAAATCTTCCCATTTTTTATAATCTTTTGGAGGCGTAACATTTCCTTTCCACCAAAAAATGGTTTCTTTTCCACTGGCCATTGCCGATGGCATAAAACCCAATTCAACAAAAGGTTTTACTTTGATGCTCAGAAGAAAATCATACAAAACATCGATATATTGATAATTATATTCCGGGTTGCCTTTTGCGTCTTCTCTGTAAACAGCCATGTCGTCTGACAATAAACCGTGCATTCTGATGTATTTAAAATCACATTCTTTTTTGGTCATTGCCAGCTGTTGCTGCCAGTCGGCCCGCAGGCCTTCATTTGCTCTTCCGGCTCCAACACATTCTTTGAACATTGTATTGAGTTTCCCGGCAGTTTTGTTATAATCAACTTTAATAATCCTGGTATCAATAGCATTTTGCGCAAACAAATTGCCATTGACCAGAATTAATAAAACAAAAAGTGGTTTTAAATTTTTTTTCATAATAAAACTTCATTTACTGAGAGCAGATTATTCTGTTGTAATTACAATTGTAGAGGGTTTTAACCCGTTTGCCTTGGCAGTTAATTCTAATCTTCCACTTTTATTGCCAGACTGAATAACAACCAGACATTTTCCGTTAAGTGCGGTGTGTTTTGTTCCTTTAAAGGATTCGTGACTTACCGGATCTCCACTTGAGACTCCAACAATTTTTCCGTTTCCTTTTAATGAAAAACTAATTTCATTATTGGCGTTTGGTGCCAGAGTTCCTTTTTGGTCCAAAATATCTACTGTTACAAAAGACAAATCATTTTCATCTGCTTTTATGGTACTTCTGTCTGCTGTCAGTTTTAATTGTGATGGATTTTCGGCTGTTTTGATTTCGGTTTCTAAAACTGTTTTTCCATTTTTACGGGAAACTGCTTTTAAAATTCCGGGCTGAAAAGGAATTCTCCACATTACGTGTAAATCTTCTCCTTTTTTACTGCGAACTCCAACTGATTTTCCGTTAAGGAAAAGTTCAACTTCATCTGCATTATTATAATAAGCCCAAACATCTACGGTTTGACCCGCTTTCCAGTTCCAGTGCGGAAAAATGTGCAGTACGGTTTTGTCTGTCCATTCACTTTGGTACATATAGTATACGTCTTTCGGAAAACCGGCTAAATCTACAATTCCGAAATAGGAACTTACGGATGGCCATTCGTATGGAGTTGGTTCTCCGATATAATCGAAGCCTGTCCAAATGTACATTCCGGAAAGGAAATCATGTTTTTTAATTACTTTCCATGTTGCTTCGTGAGTTGAACCCCATGGTGCCTGTACCTGATCATAAGCAGAAACGGTATTGCCGGGATTTCCTCCTGTAAATTTAAGGTCCCATCTTACCGGCCATTTTTTTATGGTATCTGAAACGGCATCATAATAACCACGTGTTTGTAAACCTGAGGTAGTTTCTGTTGCGATAAATGGTTTGTCAGGGAAATTTTTTTGATGATGCTCATAAGTCTGATGAGCATAATTGTACCCGATAAGATCTAAAACTCCCGATTTTGCAATAGCATTAAACTGAACATTCTTTTTTTCGAATTGTAATGTTACCTCATCAATATTCATGTTTACCGGTGGGTTCATTCCTGCAGTTAGTGGTCGTGTTTTATCATTGAGGCGTACAATTGCAGCCAATTCTTTTGCGATTTCAACACCTGTTTCATTCCATTGTTCCGGAATTTCGTTTCCTATACTCCATATAAAAATACTTGGGTGATTACGGTCACGACGCAATTGATCTATTAAATCTTTTTTATGCCATTTGTCCCAATCGTTTGCATAATCGTATTTGGTTTTGTTTTGTTTCCACATGTCAAAAGCTTCATCCATAACAATGAAACCCATTTTATCACAAAGGTCAAGAAGTTCCGGAACAGGCGGGTTATGAGAAGTTCTGATTCCGTTTACGCCCATTTCTTTCAGTATTTCCAACTGGCGCTCGATGGCGCGCGTATTGATTGCAGAACCTAACGGCCCTAAATCGTGGTGCATGCAAACTCCTTTTATTTTGACTTGTTTTCCATTCAAAATAAAACCTTTATTCAAATCAAACTTAAAATCTCTGATTCCGAAATTGGTTTTGTATTGATCTACAATTTTATCATCTGTCGAAATTTCTGTAACTGCTGTATACAATTCAGGTTTTTCTACTGACCATAAAATTGGCGATTCAACTTGTGCTTTTACATTTAATAATGTACCGCTTTTTGGAGTAAGCGTTATATAGTGAGTGGCAGATGTTACCTTTGTATCTTCTTTATAAATAGTGGTTACTAATTTTAATTTTCTTGATTCTGTATATTCGTTTTGAATACGAGTTTCAATATTCACTAAAGCACTTTCAGTTGTAACCTTTGGGGTTGTAACATAAGTTCCCCAATTTTCAACGTGTAATTTATCTGTGGTTTCTATCCAGACATTTCTAAAAATTCCTGAACCTGAATACCAGCGAGAATTGGGTTGTTTTGAATTGTCAACCTTAACAATTATTTCGTTGTTTTTATCCCCATAATTCAAATATCGTGACATATCATATTGAAAACCTATGTATCCGTTTGGACGTTTTCCTAAATAATGTCCGTTTATCCAGACTTCGCTGTTTTTGTAAACACCGTCAAAAGTTATTGACGTAATTTTTGTACTGTCTTCTGCAGCTACTTTAAATGTTTTTTTGTACCATCCAAGACCTCCGTTAAGTGATCCTCCTCCATATCCGGCAGGACTTTTTTCATCAAATTTACCTTCTACTCCCCAATCGTGCGGTACGTTTAGCGTTCTCCATTTTGTTGAAGTTCCTATTGTGTCTTTATCTGCAATACTGTCGTTTAGGTGAAAACTCCAATTTGCATTAAAAGAAACTTTTCGGTTAGTAAAAGCCTCTTCTTTTTTGCAAGAGCTAAAAAGAATTATTATTACTAATGTTACTAAGGAAAATGGTCTGCTTAAATTCTTTCTTTTACGCATTGGTACTTTTTTTTTGGAAATTGAATCAGAAAAATATTTATAAGTCTCAGTTTAAAAAACAAATAAAATGTTTAGAAAACTGAGACTTTAAAAAAACTAACTTAACCTATTGTTTTACTACTAAATGATAAATCAAATTGTCGCCATCTGCTCTAATGGCTATAAATGCCAGAGTTGTTTCTGTAAGCTCTACAATCTGAATATTTGTAAAACTAAATGAAGAACTAAAATGGCTTGCTTCGTTTGGATGCAACATTTCTGTTCCTCCGTTAAAAACAATTCTGTCATTGGTTTGCCCGACAGTAAGTCCAAAATTAAAAGTTCCAGTTTTAGTTGTTTTTACTGTACTTCCTAAAGTTGGATTTGTTTGGGTCACCGAAACATTGTATCCTCCGTTAAGGTCAAAAGTAACTTCTCCCCAATCTTTGTTTTCTAATCCTGCCCATGAAATATCTGAAAGGTTTGGCCACCAACCATGACCGCTCACAGCAATATTTTGGTAAGGAGTTGCTGGTTTTCCAATAAATTCAAGAGGTGCTGTCATATACAAAACCCATGTTTTTCCTGCTGCTCCATTAGTAAGTAAGTTCCATCTTTCATCAGCAAACTGGCTTTCATCATTTTGAGCTATATTAATAGTTACCGGAGCCGCATCTACAGAACCGCCTCTTGTATAGGCAGTGAAATAAACAGTGTATTTCCCTGCAAATGGGAAACTTATTTGATCATTGCTTTTATTTGAATTTCCTATTTCATTACCATTTGCGTCAACATATTTCCAATATGGAATTACGGTTGGATCTTCATTTTTTAAGGCTATAACATTTGGATTTTCAGCAGTTGGTTTTACCGAAAACTTAATTGTTTCAGCGGTTAAATTCACCGCAGGCAGGGTTTCGCGATCTTCTACAGGCTCACATGAAAATAATGATAAACCTACTGTTATTGCAGCTATTACTATATATAATATACGTTTCATAATCATTAATTTTTTAGTTAATTCCAACCTGGATTTTGTTTGATAGTTCCATTAGAAAGTACAATCTGAGATTGCGGTAACGGGAACCAACCCTGTGTTTCGGTTCTAAAAGTTACATTAAACTGTGTCGTTCCGGTTTTATCTATTGCGGCTTTAGCAGTTACCATATCTTGTCTGATTAAATCGAAATAACGCTGTCCTTCAAGAGCTAATTCTAAACGGCGTTCTTCCATGATTACTTTCTTATCAAAATCACTAGCTAAAACTCTGTGTGCCGTATCTTTAAAAGCTCTGTCGCGAACTCTGTTTAAATCAGCTAAAGCCAAAGTAGGATTTGTATCTAAATTTAATTCGGCAGCCATAAGTAACACATCGGCAAAACGAATTACTGCATAATCCTGATAGTTATCAATTTGGAAATTTCCTCCATTTGCTTCTACTATAGCAACTCCTGCCTCATTAGTAATTGGGCAATATTTTTTCCATGAATACCCTGTGTATTGACGTTGATCTCTTTCCTCCGGATCAAAATTTAAAGGATTTCCTTTATAAGTCTCAGTATTATAACTAATGATTGTTGCATCTCTGCGTGTATCACCAGCTTTATACGCGCCATACAAATCAGGATTCACAGTTGCTCCTCCCCAACCGGTAGCATATGGCCCGATATTACCTCCACGTGGCGCAATATTTACCTGAAAACGGTTACCTTCATTTAAACCCCAATCTCCTTTTCCTGAACCGTTAAAACGAACAGCCCATACCATTTCTGTATTATCTTCTCCTGCAAATTTTTCAAAAGAAGCCGCTAACCAAAGATTAGCAAAATCAGCCACTAATCCGTGTCCGCTATTTGATACTGCATCGTTGATGTAAGTAATAGCTTGTGCTTTGTTTACAACACCTGCTAAATCAGGTTTTTCATAATAATCAGTATAAAACAAAAATGTTCTTGCCAAATAAGCTTCTGCAGCCCATTTTGTAATACGTCCGTAATTTGCGTTTCCTGTTTGTGAGTAGTTTTCAGGCCCTAAATTGTCTGCTGCAAATTTCAAATCGTTTGCAATTAAAGCATAAGTAACTTCTGCCGGTTGTCTTGGTAATAAAAATTCGCTTGTTTTTACTGTATGATCTAACGGAACAATATCTCCAAACATTTTTGCGGCCATAAAGTGAAAGTGCGCTCTCAAAAAACGAGCTTCTGCTTCGTATCTTGTTTTTAAAGCTGTATTAGCTCCCCAGTTTATTTTGTCAAGATTCTGAAGTAAAATATTAGCTCTGTAAATTCCTAAGTATGCAAATTTCCATACATCAGAATTCATGTCTTTATTGGTTACATATAAAAAGCGGTCCCATTCAATGTCTGACTGTGCATCGGCAGTTCCATATCCTCCAAAACAATCATCAGATGCCTGTTCACTTATTAATAAAGGTCCTCCGTAAGCTTCGCGCTGTAAGACGTCATAAATCGCTACTAATCCTTGATAAGCATCATTCGGCGTTTTGTAAAAATTACTTTCGTCCTTGTTTGTAGAAGATTCAGTATCCAGAAAATCATCAGAACAAGCTCCTAAAATAAGCAAGCTTGAAACTGCTAATAATTTTATATATTTTTTCATCGTTTTCATAATTTAAAAGTTAACATTAAGCCCCATCATGTATGTTCTTGGCTGTGGATAATATCCAACATCAATTCCTCTGGCCCATGGCTGAGTCAAATTACCGCTGCTATCTCTGTTACTGTTTCCAAATCCAATTTCAGGATCCATTCCTTTGTATTTAGTAAATGTAAATAAGTTATTAGCTGCTACGTACAATCTGAATTTACTGAAGAAATTCAATTTGTTCGTTAATTTGGTAATATCGCATCCTATTGTAGCACTTTTAATTCTGTAGAAATCTGCATTTTGAACATATAAATCAGAGAATTTAGTATAATTCCCATTTGTATCAGCTCCATAAGTAACTCTTGGTACAGTGTTAGAACTTCCTTCTGTCGTCCATCTGTTTAGTACTTGTGTTGTATTATTTGTGTAAGGACGTGTTGGATCATGAACTCCAAAAACGTTTTGGTTTCCAGCTACTCCGTAAGTGTAAACAGAAAGATCGAATGCTTTGTATGAAAGGTCAAAATTCAAACCATATGTAAAATCAGGATTTGGGTTTCCGATTTTAGTTTTATCATTGGCGTCAATTTTTCCATCATTATTTAAGTCAACAAAACGAACATCTCCCGGCATTGCATTTGGCTGAACACCGGCCTGAACTTCTGCAGCATTTTGAAAAATTCCGGCGGTTTTTAATCCATAGAAATAACCTATTGGCTGTCCAACCTCAACACGGTTCATCTCATCTGTTCCCTGAAACAATAGGTTTGTTTCACCATGAATAATTCCTTCGCTGTTAGCAACTCTTAGTACTTTATTTTCATTGTGAGAAATGTTTCCGTTTACAGAAAAATTCCAGTCTTTTCCAAATTTAGTACGGTACGCAAGAGAAAATTCAAAACCTTTATTTTGAATATCACCTCCGTTAATATAAGGAGCTGTTGCTCCTGCATAAACAGGAATAGAAGACAGTACTAACCAGTCTTTTGTTTTTTTATCGTAGTAATCAAACGTTAAAGTAAAATTAGTAAACAATGTCGCATCAAAACCTAAATCTGTTTGTTCTGAAGTTTCCCATTTTAAATCAGGATTAGAAAGCTGGTCCGGGCTCGCACCTGTTTGTAAAGTTCCTGCTCCAAAATGGTAGCTTTTATTGTATGTGCTGATTGTAGACAAATAAGAAAAAGCAGGAATTTGGTCGTTACCATTTTGTCCCCAGCTTGCTCTAATTTTAAGATTGTTTAATACTCTGTTTTCCGGGAAGAAACTTTCTTTATCAACATTCCAACCCGCAGAAACTGAAGGGAAATTTCCATATCTGCTAGAAGATGCAAAATTTGAAGAACCATCTCTTCTGATTGTCGCTGTAAATAAATATTTGTTATTGTAGTCATACAACAAGCGTCCGAAGTAAGATTGAATAGCATAATCTCCACGGTTTCCTTTTACAGTATTTGATGTCTGATCTGTAGCATTGCTTAAATAAGCGTGATCAAAATCATCAAAAGTTAAGTTTTTACCAATGCCTTCCATAAAATCGGATGTATTCTTTTTAGCAGAAGTACCTGCTAATACATCAAAATTATGAACTCCGGCAAGTGTTCCTTTGTATTGTACTGTGTTTTCAAAAATCCATCCTAATGATTTGGTTGCATTTTGTGTAACACTCGATACTGTATTGTTATCTGTTGTTGAAAGAGAATAAACCGGTCTGAAAGAACGGTAGTTACTGTCTGTCATATCAACACCAAAACTAGTTCTGTATGTAAAGTTTTTAAGGAATTTTAATTCTGCAAAAATGTTTCCTACGTAACGGTTTGTTTTAGTTTCATTAAAATTATTGTAGTATAATGATCCAACCGGATTACTGACATCCGGAGCAACAACTGAATGTGCAAAACTTCCGTCGGCATTATAAGTAGCATCAATTGGAGCTGCGTTTAAGAAGCTTCTGATCGCGTTACTGTAAATTCCCTGATCTGCAACTCCTGAACTTTTAATATTAGCAAACGAGAAATTTTCTCCAATTTTTAAGTGGTTTTCAATAACTTCTGAAGTAGAGTTTACATTGAATGTAATACGGTCATATTGTGATTGACTTGTAGCGCCACCAATCATACCTTCTTGTCCGTAGTAAGATAATCCTGTAGCGATTGTAGATTTTTTATCTCCTCCACTAATAGTAAGCGAGTGATTTTGTTTAATTGCACCTTCTTTAAACAAATCATCCTGCCAGTCATGATTTGGCATTGCTGCTACTTGTGCCTGTGTATATAAAGGTGTCAAACCAGAATTTACACGAGCTTCATTCATAATCGTAGTATATTCTTGTGTGTTCAATAAATCAAGTTTTTTAGCTACATGCTGAAAACCAGTATATGAGTTAAAAGACACGTTCATTTTACCGTCTTTTCCTTTTTTGGTTGTTACCAAAATAACACCGTTTGCTGCTCTTGCACCATAAATAGATCCTGCAGAAGCATCTTTAAGAACGTCCATTCTTTCAATAGAAGACGGGTCAAGATAGCCAATTCCGTTATCAACAACCACACCATCAACTACATAAAGCGGTGTACTGTTTCCAGCTGTACCAACTCCACGAATATTTACTGCCATTCCGGCTCCGGGCTGACCTGAAGTAGAAGTAACATTTACCCCTGATGCCTGACCTTGTAAAGCGTTTACAACATCAAGGCTCGAAACATTTTGAATATCTTTTCCTGATACTAATGATGTTGCGGCAGTATTTACCTTTTTCTTTTGAGTACCGTAACCAATCACTACAATTTCCTTAAGTTCTGCAGTTTCGGACTGAAGTGTTACATTAATTTTTGTCTGCGTTCCAACGGTGATTTTTTGAGTTTTATAACCCATAAAACTGAATATCAGTACATCTCCTGCTTTTGCTTCGATTTTGTATAATCCATCAAAATCAGTTGCAGTACTTGTCTTTGTTCCCTGTACCAGGACTGTAGCACCCGGAACTCCCATGTTATCATCTGCTGATGTGACATTTCCGCTTACAAACCTGGATTGCTCCTGTGCAAAACCAGATTGCAATGTAAAGACGCTTAGCAGCAGCGCCATACAAAACGGAAGCATTGTTTTAATACAATATTTGCTTTTCATAATAATTAAGAATTGGTTTAAATTTATAGTTAGTTACCTGTAATTATTTAATACGCATTCGAAATAATCTGTTCGAATAATTCTTGTCTGCCGCTTAATGGCTGAGGTTCTCCGTTTGCACGGGCAATTTTGCTTAAATCTTCAAGAGATAATTCTCCTTTTTCAAACTTAGCTCCGTTACCTCCGTCAAATGAACTGTAACGCTGTGTGCGTAATTTTCTGTAATCTGTATTTTGTAAAATGTGATCTGCGCAGATTAATCCTCTTGCAAAAACATCCATTCCTGAGATATGAGCAATAAATTTATCTTCAAGATCTATAGAGTTTCTTCTTACTTTGGCATCAAAATTTACTCCACCACCCTGAATTCCACCGCCTTCAAGGATAACCAACATAGCTTGTGTAACTTCCTGAAGATTAATCGGAAACTGATCGGTATCCCAGCCATTTTGGTAATCTCCGCGGTTGGCGTCAATACTACCTAACATTCCGGCGTCAACAGCAACTTGCAGTTCATGTTCAAAAGAGTGTCCGGCAAGTGTTGCGTGGTTTACTTCAAGGTTTAATTTGAAATCATCCTGAAGCCCGTATTTATTAATAAAACCTAGTGAAGTTGCAGCATCAAAATCATATTGATGTTTGGTTGGTTCCATTGGTTTTGGTTCTATAAGGAAGTTTCCTTTAAAACCTTCTTTACGTGCATAATCTTTACAAGTATTTAAGAATCTTCCCAAATGGTCTAATTCTCTTTTCATGTCTGTGTTCAACAAACTCATGTATCCTTCACGACCTCCCCAAAAAACATAATTTTCACCACCAAGCGCAATAGTCGCATCAATAGCAATTTTTGCCTGAGCTCCGGCGTAAGCCAAAACATCAAAATTCGGGTTCGTTGCAGCACCATTCATATAGCGTGGATTGCTGAACAAGTTTGAAGTTCCCCACAATAATTTAATTCCCGATTCCTGTTGTTTTTGTTTTGCGTATTCTACCATAGTCTGAATACGGGTTTCAAATTCTGCCAAAGTCGGTGCATCATCAACCACATCAACATCATGAAAACAATAATATGGCAAACCTAATTTTGTCATGAATTCAAAAGCCGCATCCATTTTATCTTTAGCTCTTAAAATCGCATTTTCATTTTTATCCCATGCAAAAGTTTCAGTCGAGGCTCCAAACGGGTCGCCTCCCGTGTTACATAGCGTATGCCAGTAAGCCATCGAAAAACGTAAATGCTCTTTTAGTGTTTTTCCTGCAACGACACGATTTTCATCATACCATTTAAAAGCTAATGGGTTATCACTTTCTCTGCCTTCGAATTTAATCGTGTCTATGTTTTTAAAATAAGATTGTTTTGTTGTGCTCATTGTTATTGTTCTATTTTAATGTGATTCTTCCATTCGTTATACAAATCCTGATATTGATTCGTAAGGATTTTATTCGGTTCAATTCGTTCTAAACATTGCAATCCTGAGAAAGCTTCTTCAAGTGAATTGTAATATCCGTAACCAAAAGCAGCGCCTCTTGCAGCACCTTCTGCTCCTGATGTGTTGTATAATTCTAAAGTTGTCTGTGTAGTATTGGTAAAAATTTCTCTAAAAACAGGGCTTAAAAACAAGTTTGAATTTCCTGCTCTTACGACAGTTCCGGAAACGCCAACTTCTTTCATAACATCAAAACCGTAATTCATGGCAAACACAATTCCTTCGCAGGCAGCGCGTACTAAATGTGAGGGCTGATGAATATTGAAATTTAAATTCTGAATTCCTGATGTTGCATTTTTATTATTAAAAATGCGTTCTACTCCATTTCCAAAAGGATAAAAACGAAGTCCGTTGCTTCCCGCTTCAACTTTTGCAGCTTCGGCATTTAGCTTTTCGTAAGCAATTAAATCAGTTCTGTCGACCGACATAATTTTACGCAGCCATTGGTATAAAATTCCGGAACCGTTAATACATAACATTACTCCGTTATGTTTTTCGGTTTCTGTATTGTTTACGTGTAAAAAAGTATTGATTCTGTTTTGTTTGTCGTAAGCATCCTGATCGCTTACAGCATAAACAACTGCTGAAGTTCCGGCGGTTGTAGCAATTTCACCAGGTTTTAAAACATTCAATGACAAGGCATTGTTAGGCTGATCTCCTGCTCGGTATGTTATTTTTACATCAGGATTTAAACCTAATTCCTGAGCTATATCGGAATGAATTGTAGACTGAATTCCAAAGTTTGAAACAATTTCGGGAACGATATCCGATGACAATCCCATTTGAGAAAGGATTTCTGTAGCCAGTTTTCCTTCCGAGAAATTCCATAAAGCGGCTTCTGATAATCCTGAAGTACTGATTTGCGCTATTTTAGAAAGTTTTGCAGCAATAAAATCACCCGGCAGCATCATATATTTTGCTTTCGCAAAAATTTCAGGCTGGTTCTCTTTTACCCATTTTAGTTTTGAGGCCGTAAAATTTCCCGGGCTTCCCAAAATTTGTTTCTGAGAATTTTCAGCACCTATCTTATTGTAAATTTCATCTCCGATAATCGCAGCTCGGCTATCACACCAAATAATTGAGGAACGAACCGGATTTAAATTTTCATCGGTCAAAACCAAACCATGCATTTGGTAAGCAATTCCAATTCCAACAATTTTTTTTAAATCAATATCTGATTTTGAACCCAATTGTCTTATACCATCTTTTACATATTCCCACCATGATTCCGGATCTTGTTCTGCCCAGCCAAATTTTGGGGCAATAATTGGCATTTCAAAATCAGGAACACTAACCGCACCAGTTGTTGAACCTTTTTCGGGATCAAAAACCGATAATTTAATCGAAGAGCTTCCTAAATCAATTCCTAAAAATAACATAGTGGTATTTTATTTAATTAAAGAATTATTGTTGTTTTGCAAATCTTATAGTCAAAATGAATTTATCTTATGGTAAATTTGACTACAAGTGTAAAACATTTTTTCTATATTAACAAAATATTAGGGATATTTTTTTGCAATTACGAGTTATGCTCGTCGATTTTTATCAATACTTTAAAAATCAATGTTAAATTGAAATAAAAATTGTTGAAAAAATATCGAATTAGCGATTTGGCAATCAGACATTTAAGAATAAAAAAAATAAAATGAATAAATTAGCAGTTTAACAAACCGCTGATTATCAGAAATTTGTTACGTTAAAAAAAATATAAAATATTTAAGACGCCTACTATTCATTTTATTTATTTAATTTGTCAAAATTTAGAGGAGGATATGGTTAAAAATGTAGATGAGGATTCACTTTTGAAAAGCGAACAAGCCGCAATGAATGCAATCACAATTGACTGTGTCATATTTGGTTTTGATAAAGGAAGTCTTGAAGTACTTTTGGTACAACACGGAGAAGGAATCAGCAAAGGAAAATGGGGTCTTCCGGGAGGTTGGATATATAAAAGAGAAAGTACTGATAATGCTGCACATCGTTTATTAAATGAACTGACCGGTCTTGATAATATTTATCTTGAGCAATTAAAAGCATTTGGCGACCCTGACCGTTTCCCGCTTCGACGCGTTATTACGATTGGTTATTATGCTTTGGTAAAACGCGAAGATTATAATATTAAGGCAGGTTTTACAGCTTCTGATGCCAAATGGTACAAAATCAATAACATTCCTGATTTAATTTACGACCATAACGAAATTCTATCTTACAGCCTGAAACATCTTCGTAACCGAGTTCGTCAGGCGCCTCTTGGATTCAATCTTTTACCTGAAAAATTTACTTTATTGCAGTTAATGCACTTATATGAGGAAATTTTGGGAATCGAAATGGATAAATCCAATTTTCGCAGAAAAATTCTTCACATGAAATTGTTAGTTGCTTTAGATGAAAAACAGCAGGATGTATCACACAGAGCTGCAAAATTGTATAAGTTTGATCCGGATATTTATAAAAAACTGACGGAAAAAGGATTTAACTTTGAGTTTTAATGGCATCTTCATCTTCTCAAAATACTTCTAAAAAGAATACCATTATAACTACAGATAAGAAAACAGTTATACCTGGTATTACAATTGACTGCGTTATTTTTTCTTTTGATAAAAAAAACCTGGAAGTTCTTTTAGTACAGCATGCCGGAGGACAAAGCGCTGGTAAATGGGGACTTCTTGGGGGCGATTTATATCTAGACGAAAGCGTTGATAATGCTGCGCTTCGAATAGTATATGAACTGACCAGCCTTGACAACATTTATCTGGAACAGTTAAAAGCTTTTACTGATCCTGATCGTGTAAAAAACACAAGAGTTATAACGGTTGGCTATTATACTTTGGTCAATCGTGAAGATTATAATATTAAAGCGAGTATTTCTGTAATTGAAGCAAAATGGTATAAAATCAAAGATATTCCCGATTTGATTTTTGACCATAATGAAATTCTCGAATTTAGTTTGACGCAATTGCGTAACCGCGTTCGCCAGGCACCGATAGGTTTTAATCTTTTGCCGGAGAAATTCACTCTTTTACAGTTAATGCATCTTTACGAAGAAATATTAGGAGTTGAATTGGACAAATCCAATTTTCGCAGAAAAATTTTGCACATGAAATTATTGGTTGCACTCGATGAAAAACAAAAAGATGTTTCGCACAGAGCTGCAAAACTCTATAAATTTGATCCCGAAATCTATAAAAAACTCACTGAAAAAGGCTTTAATTTTGAGTTTTAAAACTGATTTTAAATTACAGAATCTAACAATCAGTGATCAGCATTCCAGAATCCAAAACTTTGCGCTATCTTTGCGCCTTAATAACACTCTGTAAAGCAATTGTTACAGGGCAAATTTATACCCGAAAATTACTAAAACTCGTATAGAGAATTGATATTATATAAATGAAGAAGATACGTAACTTTTGCATTATTGCACACATTGACCACGGTAAAAGTACATTGGCAGACCGATTATTGGGCGCTACACAAACCGTTACAGCTCGTGAAGAAAAAGCACAATTGCTTGACAACATGGATCTGGAGCGTGAGCGTGGAATTACCATAAAAAGTCACGCCATTCAAATGGAATATACTTATAAAGGAGAAGAATATATCTTAAACTTAATTGATACTCCGGGTCACGTTGACTTTTCATACGAAGTTTCACGATCTATTGCGGCCTGCGAAGGCGCGCTTTTGATTGTTGATGCTGCACAAAGTATTCAGGCACAAACGATTTCTAACTTATATTTAGCTCTTGAGAATGATCTTGAAATTATTCCGGTTTTAAATAAAGTGGATTTACCAAGTGCTAATCCTGAAGAGGTTAGTGATGATATCATTGACTTGTTAGGTTGTAAATTAGAAGATATCATTCATGCTTCCGGAAAAACAGGTTTTGGTGTTGAAAATATTTTGGCAGCCATTATCGAAAAAATTCCTGCTCCAAAAGGAAATAAAGACGAACCGTTACAGGCTTTGATTTTTGACTCGGTTTACAATCCGTTTCGTGGAATCGAAGTAATCTTTAGAGTTGTAAACGGTGAAATCAAAAAAGGTCAGAAAATTAAATTCATGGCCACCGGAAATGAATATTTTGCTGACGAAATTGGAACTTTAAAATTAAATCAGGTTCCGAAAAATGTGATTTCTGCAGGAGATGTTGGCTATTTGATTTCCGGAATTAAGGAAGCAAAAGAAGTAAAAGTTGGTGATACCTTAACGGATGCAAAAACACCAACAACCAATATGATTACAGGTTTTGAGGATGTAAAACCAATGGTTTTTGCCGGAATTTATCCTGTTGATACAGAAGATTATGAAGATTTGCGTTCTTCTATGGAAAAATTGCAATTGAATGATGCTTCACTGGTTTTTACACCTGAAAGTTCTGCAGCGTTAGGATTTGGTTTCCGTTGTGGATTCTTAGGAATGCTTCACATGGAAATTATCCAGGAACGTTTAGAGCGTGAGTTTGATATGACTGTAATTACTACAGTTCCCAACGTTTCTTATCTGGCTTATACCAAAAAAGATCCTGAAACTCCTTTTATTGTAAACAATCCTTCAGATTTGCCTGAACCTTCTCGTTTAGACAGAGTTGAAGAACCTTATATTAAAGCTACTATCATTACAAAAGCTGATTTCGTAGGAAACGTAATGAGTTTATGTATTGAAAAACGTGGTCAGATTACCAATCAAACTTATTTAACGACCGAAAGAGTTGAATTGAATTTTGATATGCCATTGGCCGAAATCGTATTTGATTTTTACGATCGTCTGAAAACAGTTTCTAAAGGTTATGCTTCTTTTGATTATTCTCCTATCGGAATGAAAACTTCAAAACTGGTAAAACTGGATGTGCTTTTAAATGCGCAGACTGTTGATGCACTTTCTGCATTAATCCACGAAGATAATGCGTATAACATCGGTAAAAAAATGACTGAGAAATTACGTGAGTTAATTCCAAGACAGCAATTTGATATTCCGATTCAGGCTGCGATTGGAGCAAAAATTATCGCTCGTGAAACGATCAAAGCACTTCGTAAGGACGTTACCGCAAAATGTTACGGTGGAGATATTTCGCGTAAGCGTAAACTTTTGGAAAAACAGAAAAAAGGTAAAAAACGTATGAGACAAGTTGGAAACGTTGAAATTCCGCAAGAAGCTTTTATGGCTGTTTTGAAGCTTAACGACTAGTCTTTTAGAAAAAAGAATAAAGAGTAAAGAATATAGATTAAACCCGATGACTTTGTTATCGGGTTTTTTGTTTATTTTATTTAACGAATCATTTTAAAATCTCTCAACCTTTGTAACTTTGAACCTCTGAACTTATAAAAAAAATCATGCTCGACGAATCTCCAAAACGCTTTGACCGAATTGTTGCAATTCTTATTCAATTGCAATCTAAAAAAATTGTAAAAGCACAGGAATTGGCAGATCGTTTTGACTGTAGTCTGAGAACTATTTACAGAGATATTCGAACTCTGGAAGCTTCCGGAGTTCCAATTTATAGTGAAGCCGGGGTTGGTTATGCTTTGATGGAAGGCTACAGATTACCGCCCGTTATGTTTACGCGTGAAGAAGTGAGCAGTTTTATTGCTGCAGAAAAACTAATGCAGAAATTTACTGATCCTTCTTTGGGAACGCATTATGCATCGGCAATGTATAAACTAAAATCGGTTTTGAGGAGCGGTGATAAAGATTACCTTTCGAATATTGAATCCAGGGTTGTCATGCAGACTACTGAACCCTTGTTCAATGATAATTCTCCAAATACACTGTCGATTCTTTTTGAAGCAATTGCCGAAAAGAAACAGATTCTTTTGACTTATAAAACTTTTGACAAAGAAGAAACTACGCAGCGAAATCTAGAGCCTGTGGGTGTATTTCACGATCATAACAATTGGTATTTTCTGGGGTATTGTCATTTGAGAAAAGATTATCGCCAGTTTCGTACTGACCGAATTCAGGAAATTAAAAAGACAGATCTTGATTTTACCATAGAACATGATTCTCTTGAAACATATTTAACCAAAACAGAAACTATTCCGACCACCAAAGTCCGAATCTTAATTGAGAAAAAAATTGCGCGCTATTTGACTCACGAAAAAAAATATCATGGGTATGTTTCTGAAAAAGAAATTGACGGACAAATCGAAATGACGTTTATGTGCCGAGATATCGACAATGGTTTTCCGCGTTGGTTTTTAATGTTTGGCGATTATGCCACAATTTTAGAGCCTGAAACACTTAAGACCAGAACTTTGGAACTGCTGGAAGTAAACAGAAAAAGACTTTCATAAAAAAACTCCTCAACTGATTTTAGGTCAATTGAGGAGTTTTTGTTTTACTGTACTTTTACTACATTATAAAAATTATAATCTGTATTTGAGGCATCTGTAATTCCAATATTTCTGCCAATTGTTACAATCTGACCTCTGTGATATGTGCCGTGATTGACAACCTGGAGTAAATATTCACTTAACGGAAGTTCACACTGAAACCATGGGTTTTCGATTTTAATTTCTTTAGATAATGCTTCTTCTGACAATGACTTTATGTATCCGGCCAGTTTTGCAGAACTCTGTAGTAATCCTTCAAATATTTCTTTTGTGCTTAAAGTAACATTTTCCTTTCTTTCAAATGGAGCGGTTTCTGCAATCACCGAATACCAGTATTCTTCTGTTTCCAAAATATGGCGAAGCGTTTTGGCAATACTCGAATAGCTCGACGGAACTTCCTGATTTAGTAATTCATCAGATTTTGCAGAAAGCCAGTTTACAAATTGCTGGTTTACCCATACATTGTAGTCTGCATAGTTGGTCATTAATTTTTGTAAGCTCATAATGTTAATTTTAAGTTGAATGAAATATTTAAAGAATCATATTTATCTTTCCCAGAAGAATGGAGGTTCAATATTTAAAGCTCTTAAATATACATAACCTTGTCCTCGGTGATGTACTTCATTGTCAATAAAATACAAAATATTTTGAATAACAGGAAATTCATACTGACCAAAAAGATTAAAGGTTTCATTAAAATCTTCAATCGATAATTTTTCCCAGTATTTATTGATTTCTTCTGTTGCCTGATCCCATTTTTCAAGATATTGCGCTTTAAAAACCATTTTTTCTTCTCCTTCGTTAAATGGTTTGGTTTCTTTAGTCACAATTCCTTTCAGCCCCGGAACCGCAATAGCCAAAAGTTCGTCGGTTAATTTTGCAAATGTTCTCATTCCTCCAATTGAAAATTCGAAAAAATCTTTTTCAGGAAAAAGCTCAATTACACGTCTTGTAAGGGCGCGGTGACCTTGCCAGTGTTTCAATAAATCTTCGGGAGTAATTACTTGTGCAGCTAATGTTTTCATGATTTTAAATTTTTAAATTTTTAATACTTCAAAAGTAAAACGGGCCGGTGACAACAGTTTGTCAGCAGGAAAATAAAAAATGTGATTTATTTTAAATATTATTCTCAACACCTTGTTATTACTGTGATTGACAAAACCCCGTTCATAAAAAAAACCTTTGTACCTTTGTGCCTTACAAACTTTGGAACTTAAAAAAATGATCGAAGATAAAAATCCGCAACGTACCAGTATTGCTCAATTAGGCGAATTTGGTTTAATAGAACATTTAACCAAAAATTTTGATGTCACTCAGGAGTCTACTTTAAAAAGTATAGGTGATGATGCTGCTGTCCTTGATTTCAAAGATAAAAAAGTAGTGATTTCTACCGATTTACTTATTGAAGGGGTACATTTTGACCTGGCTTATATGCCATTAAAACATTTAGGTTATAAATCTGTTGTTGTCAATGTTTCTGACATTTGTGCCATGAATGCCAAACCAACGCAAATAACCGTTTCTGTGGCCGTTTCTAACCGTTTCCCTCTGGAAGCCTTAGAAGAGTTATTTGAAGGGATTACACACGCCGCAAAAGAATATAAGGTTGATGTTGTTGGCGGGGATACTACCTCATCTCAAAAAGGATTAATTATCAGTATTACTGCAATTGGTGAGGCCGATGAGGATGAAATCGTTTACAGAAACGGCGCCAAAAAAACGGATTTGTTGGTTGTAACCGGAGATATTGGTGCTGCTTATATGGGTCTGCAGGTTTTGGAACGTGAGAAACAGGTTTTTCAGGTTAATCCAAACAATCAGCCGGATTTAGATCTTTATACCTATTTGGTAGAAAGACAATTAAAACCAGAAGCAAGAAAGGATGTCCGCACGCTTTTACACGCTCTTGAAATAAAACCAACTTCAATGATTGATATTTCTGATGGACTTTCTTCAGAAATTATTCATTTGTGCAAACAGTCAAAAGTGGGCTGTAATTTATATGAAGACAAACTTCCGCTCGATCCACAGTTCATTTCGACTTGCGAAGAATTTAATATCGATAGTACAACTGTTGCTATTAACGGTGGTGAAGATTATGAACTGCTATTCACCATTGACATTAATGATTTTGACAAAATAAAAGGCAATCCGAATTTCTCTGTTATTGGCCATATGGCAGACGAAAGTGAAGGAATTCATTTGATAACCCGTGCAAATACCAAAATTGCCTTAAAAGCACGTGGCTGGGATGCTTTGAGTGAGTAAATTTTAAAAATTTAAATATAAAAAATTCCAAATTCCAATGGCATGAACTGCATGTGCTGGAATTTGGATTTTTTATTTGGAAATTTATTTTTAAAAAAGTCCTTTACTTTTGGCTTCTTTAACTAAATCTTCATCAAGGCCTGATCTTATTTTTAGTAATTCTTTCAAATTGGATCTTCTCTTTTCTATGGCATTCAAAGATATCGGAATATATTGGGGCATTTCTGCTACCGGAGTTCCTTTTGATAAATGAAATAAAATCTGTTTGTCAAATTCATCTACTTCGATTGAGTGATGAGTTGACTGATTTAGCATTTTCTGTACTGACTGACTATAATATTTCTCATTTTTCATCACTCTGTCAAATGCAAAAAGCAGTTCATCAAAGGTTAAATCGTTTTTTATAATCAAACCATTGGGCTGTATCGTTCTGATGATTGTTTTTATTTTCAGCAATTCGGTGTACATGGTTAGTAAAACAATCTTGCAAAAAGGCATTTTTTTTGAAAGCAATTTTGCCAGGTCTTCTCCCGAAAAGATATCTTTTTCTTCATAAGACGGCATACTGATATCCAAAAAAGCAACATCAAAATTGGGCGCAGCTTCATCTTCTATTAAATCAAAGGCTGATCTGCAGTCATAAGCCTGAGAAATCTCAAACTCATATTGCTGAGGATTATAGCGTGTTATAGCATTTTTGTATCCTTCGATTATAAACGGATGATCATCAACAATTAATACATTTCGTTTAATTAATTGTGAACCTGAGTTTTTTGGGTCAACTGTCATTTCTTTTGCAGGTTAATTTTTTGGTCAATTGGTATTTTTACAAGAAGCATGGTTCCTTCTCCGCGGGCCGATTTTATGATTACGCTTCCCTTACATTCTGCCACTCTGTACTCGATATTGTGCAATCCGATACCGTTTTTGGTTTTCTTTGGGTTAAAACCTATTCCGTCATCAAAAACAGACAATATTAAGTGATTTACTTCATTTTTAAATTCAACTGTAATTGTTTTTGCTTTCGCATATTTATTACAATTCTGAAGTGCTTCCTGAATAATCCTGTACAAATTAATTTTAACTGCATTGCTGACCAGTTCCCATTTGATTTGAGAATCAAAAGAAGTAATCAGTTTTGAAGGATATGTATTTTGTTGATTTTCAAATAATTTATTCAAAATCAAAACAAAATTATTAATTAATTCCGATTTTTCGCGGTTTAAATCATGCGAAATTTCCCGTATATCTTCTTCTATATTTTTAAGTTCGGTCAGGTATTTTTTTCTTTTTGCCGCTGCTTCCTCTTCATTAATTTTATCAAGACTGTCCAGGCTTATTCTCACACCGAACATTCTTCCCAAAACACCGTCATGCAGTTCCTGTGCCACTTTTTTCTTTTCTCTGATACGTGTCATCTCAATATCATTTTGCTGCGAAATCATTAGGTTATAAATGTCCTCATTGGCAATTTGCTGCTGCTGTTTAAAAAGTAATTCCCTGTTTTTGGCCTGTTGGGTTTTATAAACATAAAAAAACAAACCTATCAGTGTACAAATACTAAAAACATATACTAATGTTTTATTCTTTTCCTGCAAATTAGAGTTTTGATTTTTTATTTCATTTGTTTCATATTCTATTCGGGAAAATTTTTCTCCCATGTTACGCTCTGCCTTCAACATTTTATCGTTAAGGCGAATGTACTCTCTGGAATATTGAGATGCATTTCGGGGATCTACAACTGCAATTTGTTTAAGAGCCAGTAAAGTATTAGTGAGTTTATCAGACGAACGGGAAAGCAATAACGCTTGTTTTGAAAACTGAATGGCCTTAAAGGTATCTTTTTTAAAGGCATAATACTCAGACAAATGTATTTGATTTGATATTTTAGCCATTTTAAGGCCCAGACTGTCCCGAATTTTTAATGACCTGTAAAACTGATCCGGAAGCCCGTCCATTCTTTTCGACTTTAACTTAGAATAGGCCAGGTTATCTAACAACATGGCATATAAAAATGTTTTCTCTTCAAAGAGATTTTTTTCTTTTAGTCCTTCTTCAAAATAACCTATTGCCTGTTTATATTTTCGCATTCGCATATAAACGAAACCAATATTGTTCAGCGATGTAGCTTTTAGCTGCAGGTCTGGCGGTATGGTCTTATCATTTAATGTAATTAAAGCTTTATTTTGAAACTCTAAGGCACGGGCATATTCTTCTTTTTCATTATAAAGAATTCCCAATAGATTATAGCATTCATAAAGCTGGTCGTTTACATTTTTTTGCTGTTTCAGTATGCTCAAAGCCTTAAAAACAGATATTTCACTCTCAAAAAAATCTCCTTCGTTATATTGTAAACTTGCCTTGCTTAATAATGTTTTGGATAAATTATACTTATCGTCAATTTGAAGGTAAATTTTCTGGGCTTTAAAATAATTCCGGAACGCACTGTCTGAAACTATATGAGCACTATAGTAATCTCCAAGATAGGTGTATGCTTTTGCTATACTTGAGGAATCTTTAGCACTTACAGATTTGTCCAGCACTAACTCAGATATTTCACGATACGATTTGAGATCGTTCATATTATAATATCGATTAGCCACTTTAAACAAATTTGCTCTGCTGAGCGAGTCGTTTTTTTGATTTATTATAATTGAGAACGCCTTTTGATTGTATTTTTGTTTTAGATAATAATCTAAATTAATATCGTTTGCCAAAGATAAATAAACAGGAAGGCTATCTTCTGGAGATATGCTTTTATTCAGGTTGTTTTTCTTAGTACAACTAAGGGAAAACAAAAGCAGACACAATATTATTTGAGAATATTTTTTCAATGGAAATTTTGAATTTCATCAAAAATATAAAAAAAGGCTGTCAAAAATTTGACAGCCTAAAATATTTTGTAATTATTTTCTATTGAATTAATCTACTTTTTTATTTCCTCCTAAAGATTGATTAATATTAGCAAAACCAAATTCATTGTTTTTTGCTTCCATTTCATCTTTTACTATACGATCTTGTTTTCTTCCACCGCCTGTAGCTCCATCAACAGGTAATTCAATACTTGATCTGTGATTTGAAAAAAGGGCTTGATTTGTAGGAGTCGCAGAAGAAGTTGCAACCATTGCTAAAGAGAATAATCCGAATGTTAGAGCTGTTTTTTTCATGATCTTAGATTTTTTGTTTATGATTTATTTGGGGCTGTAATTGTTCTTTCAATTACGGTGTAAAACTAAGTCGGGAATGAAAAAAAATTTATATAAAAAAATTGGTTTGTGGTAGAACATGCCCAATTGATAGTAGATGAGCGTGAATTTTACGTAAATACCTAATTTTTAGACTTCTAAGTAATTTCCTATAATAAAATCAGTAATTATGAGATCTATATTTGATTTATAGGTTTTGGAAAAAGGTATTTTTTTGGTTGAATTTTTAAGGTAGCAGATTGAATTCCCACTATGAATTCGGGCAATATAATTGCGATTAATTATGTAGCTGTTGTGGATCCTGAAAAAAGGATAAGCCAACACGTTTTCAAAATGTTTAAGTGTTTTAAAAGCGGTTACCATTTCGCCGGAATTGAGGTATATATCGGTCGAATTATTGTCTGCCTGAAAATAACTAATATCAGCAGCATTCAAGTATCGATAATCTCCATATGACTTTATACAAATAGTCAGGGGCTGTTCTGCAATCTGAGGTTTCTGCAGCACTGGAATAACAGCATTTATTTCATTTCTAATTTTAATAGATTCCATTTCCAAAGTCGCCTTATCCAATTTCAAAACTGTTTTGAGCATATCAATTTGCAAAATGGGTTTTAGCAAATAATCAAAAACCCCATATTGAATAGCTTCGTAAGCAAGTTCTTTTTTTAAGGTAGTCACTATTATTTTTGGCATAACCGATAAATACCGGTACAATTCATTGATGAAATAAAGTGATAAATCACTGGATAAATCCTGCGGATCTATTTCAATAAAAATAAGTGATGGTTTGTGTTTCAGAACTAATTGCAATGCTTTTGGGTAATTCGTAGCCGAAGCCAAAAAAGTTAACTCCGGAAAACCTTCTGCAATGGTTTTGGTTTCCAGAATACTTTCAGCATCATCATCAATGATAATATACGAGTACTTTTTCAATAGTAGTTTGTCTTAATTTTCGATGAAATCTAAGAAACTATTTGATTAGTTTTCTTATGAATTGCCTATTTTTTTTATGATTTAATAAAAATACAAATTTTAAGAATGCAAATATTTCATTGTTAATATATTATAAACAATTGTTAAAATTCAGAAATGGGAATAAAAAAAATCCCAAACTTCGATTAAATCGAAATTTGGGATTTCATAAAGTTATTTGCAGAAACTTACATCTTCATTAACCAGTTTTTCATTGAAACTTCGTTCTCGATAATGTCTTTTAATTCAGCAATTTTTACACGATCCTGTTTCATTGTATCTCTATGTCGAATCGTTACTGTTTCATCTTCCAAAGTTTGATGATCTACTGTAATACAGAACGGAGTTCCAAGAGCATCCTGTCTTCTGTAACGACGCCCTACAGCATCTTTTTCATCATAAGAAACATTGAAATCCCATTTTAAATCTTCGATGATTTTTTTAGAGATTTCAGGTAATCCGTCTTTTTTAACTAATGGTAAAACGGCTGCTTTAGTTGGCGCAAGAACTGCAGGCAATTTTAGTACTGTTCTTGTAGAACCGTCTTCTAAAGTTTCTTCCTGCAATGATGTTGCAAAAACCGCTAAAAACATACGATCCAAACCTACAGAGGTTTCTACTACATACGGCACATAGTTTTCATTAAGTTCAGGATCAAAATATTGTAATTTTCTACCTGAATATTGTTCGTGTGCCTTTAAGTCAAAATCGGTACGAGAGTGAATTCCCTCCAATTCTTTGAATCCGAATGGGAAATTGAACTCAATATCTGCCGCTGCATTTGCGTAATGCGCTAATTTTTCGTGATCATGAAAACGGTAGTTCTCTTTACCTAACCCTAAAGATAAGTGCCAGTTTAAACGTGTTTTTTTCCAGTGTTCGTACCATTGCATTTCTTCTCCCGGACGTACAAAAAACTGCATTTCCATTTGTTCGAACTCACGCATACGGAAAATAAATTGTCTTGCAACAATTTCGTTTCTAAATGCTTTACCAGTTTGTGCAATTCCAAAAGGAACTTTCATACGGCCCGATTTCTGAACATTTAAAAAGTTTACAAAAATACCCTGTGCCGTTTCCGGACGCAAGTATAAATCCATTGCAGAATCTGCAGAAGCACCCAATTTGGTTCCGAACATTAAGTTAAACTGCTTAACATCTGTCCAGTTTCTTGAACCGGTTTCAGGATCTGCAATTTCTAATTCTTCGATTAAAGCTTTTACATCCTGAAGATCTTCGCTCATTCCTTTTGCCAGTCTTGATAAAATCTCTTTGTATTTTGAAAGATATTCTATAACGCGGGCATTTGTTGAAACAAATTCTTCTTCATTAAAAGCATCACCAAAACGAGCTCTTGCTTTTTCGATTTCTTTTTGAGCTTTTTGATTGATTTTTTCAGCATAATCTTCAACCAAAACGTCTGCTCTATATCTTTTTTTCGAATCTTTATTATCAATCAACGGGTCATTGAAGGCATCAACGTGACCTGAAGCTTTCCAGGTTGTCGGGTGCATTAATATTGCAGCATCAAGGCCGACAATATTCTCATTCATCTGAACCATTGATTTCCACCAATATTCACGTATATTCTTTTTTAACTCGACACCATTTTGTGCATAATCATAGACAGCACTTAATCCGTCGTAAACTTCGCTTGACGGAAAAATAAATCCGTACTCTTTTGCGTGCGAAACCACATTCTTAAATAAATCTTCTTGTTTTGCCATAGTGATGCAAAAATATAAAAAGTACTTTTAAAAAAAAGAAAAATAATTAAGATTGAAGAATTCATTTTGTTATTTTTGTAACTAAATTCTTTCTATTTGTGTTTAATTATATTATTGACCTCTTTTTTCCTAAAATTTGCTCTGGATGCCGTTCGCTTCTGGTTACTAACGAAACTGTTATATGCACCAAATGCCGACATGAAATGCCTCTGACACAATATCATCTTGATGACAAAAATGAAGCCGTTAAAAAGTTTTATGAAAAGTAGATATTGAATACATTTCGGCATTATTATACTTCAATAAAAAAGGAATTGTCCAGGAACTTATTCATAATCTAAAATATAAAGGTCAGGAAGAAATCGGAACTCTTTTGGGGAGTTGGTATGTGAATGATTTGAAAAATTTAAATTTAAAAATACCTTTTGATGTTATAATTCCCGTTCCGCTTCATAAAAGAAAATTTAAAGAACGAGGATATAATCAGGTTGCTACTTTTGGAAAAGCTTTATCTGAAGGTTTAAAGATTCCTTACGATGATTCTGTTTTATTTAGGAAAATATATTCTAAAACACAATCAAAAAAGAATCTTTCGGGCAGATCTGAAAACATCAATAATATGTTTGACGTTATTATATCAGAAGAAAATCACAATAAGCATTTTGTAATTATTGATGATGTCCTAACAACCGGCGCAACACTCGAAGCCTGTTCTCGTGCCTTATTAAAAATTCCGGGTGCAAAAATCAGCATTGTCTGTATGGCAATGGCGCATTGATTTTTGTTTTAATTTGAAAAGATTAGTTAACTACTAATTTCTTAACTGTTTTTCTGTCGCCATCTATAATAGTTACAAGATATATTCCTGATGAAACATTTAGAAGCTGAATGTTTTGACTAAAACTGTCTGTACGTGAAAAAGAGTTAGAATACACTGCTTTTCCTAAAATATCATGTACATAAATCTTAACTCCTTCTGCTGATTGTGGCGCGAATTGAACCGTAAAATTCCCTTTATTCGGATTTGGATAAAGAACGAAATCTATGTCTTCAAAATCATCTGTACCCAAAGTATATTTTTGACTCTGAATTGTAATCGATGCACTATTGATTGTTCCTGTTTTTCCTCCATCAATATCGCGTACCATTAATGTCCAGTTTCCATAAGGACTTTGATTATTAAAATCACTTAGTCTTCCTGCAGGAATAACTATTTGAAGTGTTGTTAGTCCACAGTCAATTGTAGTTCCTGAATCGTCATATTTTAAAGACAATGTATTCGAAGCACTGCCACAGCTTCCGTCAAACAACGGTACAATTGTTCCGGTCGGGCTCATAATACTTATCTGAACATCGGACAAATAGGTATGTGTAAAATTAATATTCAAATCTACATCTATAATCGCTGCCGGATCTGCAGCAACCGGAGCCGGAACGCTTATTATTCTTGTGGTATAAGTCATATTACCATCAGGAATTATAACCGGTGCAGCAAAAGTATAAGTATTGGTATCTGAGGTAACATCGTAACCAATCGCAAATTGTTTTGAGTTTACAGCATAATAAATATTGTCTGTAGGCTCAATTAGTAATCTGCAGTTTGTGTTTTTTATATCTGCCGGAACAGTAATGGTTTGTGAACCATCATTTGGTGTATTTAGAGCAAGGCTTACGGGATATGTCAAACCTCCGTCGGTAGAAAGTTTAATATTTACATTTGTAGAACCTGCTAATGTATTTGTACTATTAACACTCCAGGTAATGGTTTGCTGAGTTCCATTTGTCCAGCCAATATTATCTGTATTTTGAGAAGTTACGGCAAAAGGTCCAACATTTTCATTTACAGTAACAACCATTGCATCTGTATTTGTCTGTGCTGTTCCCTGAGCGGCATTATCACGGCCTGTCAATGTAAAATTCAAAGTTCTTGCCACAGAAGAAACTGACTCCCAGGTAGAGGATAAATTATTTTGCAGCACTGCACTCAGTTGTGGCATATATCTAACGGGTGAAGTATTTGGCAAAAATGAACGAAACAAAGGTCCATCGGGTTTCGTTGGATATGCTCTACTGTTTGCCCCGGATGTTGTTATATAACTGTCGTTTTGTTCCCAGCAGTACGTTATCGTACCTCCTTCAGGATCAGAGCCTGTTCCTTTTAAGATAAATGCTGTTCCTTTTGGAATTGTATAATCTTGTCCCGCATCAATAGCTGGTGGATTATTTGTAAGTGTTGTACTAACCGGACAACTTACTCCGGAAAGTATTGTTTGAATCTGACGAATGCTTACGTATGCAAAATAATCGTCTGAATTGTTCTGCACATCATAGCCCTCAGAAACTCCTGCGTAACCCATGATAGTAGATCCGCTTCCCGGCTCAACATTTACTCCTGTATTTTCGCCTGAATCGAATGAAAAAGTATGATTAGCTCCTAACTGATGTCCAAATTCGTGAATTACAAAATCAATGTCAAAAGTATCTCCTTCGGGTTTATCATTAGATGGAGAAGTATAAGCACTTCCTTTTCCTAATGGTTCTGCAGCAGTAGGATTGGCACAAATACAGCCAATGCAACCGGCATTTCCTCCTCCTCCCGAAGCGCCAAATAAGTGCCCGATATCATAATTGCTATTTCCAATAACATTGGTAAGGGTTGTCTGAACTTCCTGATTCCATGCTCCATCTGCACCTTCTTTAGCATTTGAGTACGGATCTGTAACTGCATCAGTATAAATAACTGCATCATTATTGGCAATCAAAATCAGTTTAATAGCCAAATCACGATTAAAAATTCCGTTTACCCTTGTCAAGGTAGCATTCATTCCTTCAAGTGCCCCAGTTTTTGTTCCGCCAAAATAATTAGTGTATTCACTTGTACAGGACAAAGCCAATCGGAGCGTTTTAAAAACTTTATTATTTGAAGCTTCTTTTGCCGTTGAAGCATTTTTTGACAATTTGCTCCCCGAAAATTCTTTTGTAGAACAAACCAATGTTGATTTTGCAAGAGTACTTTTTGATCCAAACACTACATATTGTGCTTTATCATCAGGATTGGCTTCTATAAATTCCGGGTTTTTATTTGTGCGAAGCACCATAGATTGTAATCCTGCCGGAGAAACACTAAAATGAATTTTTGCAGATTTATCATCAATACCAATTCCTTCATATGCCCTGATATCTGGATATTTTGCCTGTAATTCAGGGTCAAAGTTTGAAGATTCCCAAACATTATATCTTTCTAAAACTCCATCCGGATTTGGAAAAGTAATCTCCGAAGTATTCTTTTTTGATTTATCTGTAATCGGGGAAAGCTTTGATTTTAGAAAATCTGAGTTTAATGTAAAATATAAATTACCTGAATCCTGATCATTTACTTTTTTCTTCAATACTGAAGCTGAGCTTGCTTTTTGCCACAATCCATCTGACTGAGCGTTCATATTTATACAGCAAAAAATAACCAATACGAAAAGTAAATGTTTTTTCATAAATCCAGAATTGTTTTTAAGCAATCAAAAATAAAGCAATTAAATCAAATTCTTACGAATAAAAGACGATTAATCATTTTTCATCGACAAGTTGCCACTTTTTTCTAAAAAGAAAATCAATTTTAGTTAAAAAATCAATTGTGCTGAGTATCAAATTTAAAATAGATAGTATAAATTTGCACCATCTTAAATAATTTGCTTTGAAGCTCTTTCATTCTATAAACGATTTTCGGACAACCAAGAAAACTATTTTAACTCTTGGCACCTTTGATGGTGTACATATTGGTCATAAAAAAATTCTGGAACGAATTACTCAAAACACAGAAAACGGAAAATACGAGAGTTTGGTGCTCACTTTTTTTCCACACCCAAGAATGGTTCTTCAGGAAAAATCAGAAATAAAACTTTTAAATACGATTTCTGAAAAAACCAAACTTTTAGAACAAACCGGGATTGAAAATCTTGTTATTCATCCGTTTAACGAAAGTTTTTCAAGACTGACAGCAGAAGAATTTGTTCATACCATTTTAGTAGATCAATTTCATATTCATAAAATAATTATTGGTCACGATCATCGTTTTGGTCGAAACAGAACAGCAAATATTGATGATTTAATTGCTTTTGGAAAGGAATATGGTTTTGAAGTGGAGCAAATTTCTGCTCAGGAAATCCAGGATGTTTCTGTAAGTTCTACCAAAATCAGAAAAGCGCTTGACGAAGGAAATATAGCTCTTGCCAATGATTATCTTGGTTATTCTTATTTCCTGACTGGTGAAGTGGTAAAAGGCAAACAACTTGGAAGAACAATTGGTTTTCCGACAGCCAATATCAATATTGAGGAAGAGTATAAAAAAATTCCAAAAAATGGTGTTTATGTTGTTAGAACATTCATCAACGAAAAAGAAGTTTTTGGAATGATGAATATTGGTTTTAACCCAACTGTCAATGGAGAAAAGAAAACTATTGAAGTAAATCTTTTTGATTTTGATAGTGATATTTATGGCCATAAAATTGAGGTTTCCCTATTAGAATATCTTCGCGAAGAACAAAAATTCGGGTCTGTTGAGTTGCTCAAAGAGCAGTTGAATCAGGATAAAAAAACAGCTTTGGCTTTTATCGACCGACTTTAGGACTTATAGTTTTCCTTTATTTTTAAATCATTATAGTTATTTTTTAGTAAATTTGATAGAGCACTGTTTATCAAATGCTTACTATTAACTTCTAAAAAATAACCATTATGAAACTACCTAAAGAAATAACCAACGGTTTTTTGATATTCCTCGGAATAGGCATTTATTTTTTATTGATGAACGTATTAGGTTTAGCTGATTTATTTTACCTGCGTACTCTAAATGTATTTTTTATATTTTATGGAGTGAATAAAACAATGCGAATGAACCTGCAGGAAGGCGAAACCAATTTTGTATCAAACGCAGTTTCTGCAATGACAACTTCGGTAGTTGGTGTAGCAATGAGTGTTTTCGGGTTATTGGTTTATAGTTATGTCAGAGGAGGCGATGCTTATGTAAAAACGCTATCAGAAGCATTTATGTTCGGAGGGAATCCATCAGTACCGACATATTGCATTTGTTTACTATTTGAAGGACTTGCTTCTTCGGTAATTGTAACTTTGATGATGATGCTTTATTGGAATAATAGATATATAGCTGATTAACATTTCAAAATAAAACAAACATTTTGGCACTCTAAAATCATAAAAAAATATAATTCTATGATTTTAGAGTGTTTCTTTTTTGAAAAAAAACAATCAAATATTCATTTACGGAAGACATCATTGGTTGATTAGAACAATTTAACTACTTTTGAAGCTTCAAAAACAATGTATCAATGAGCATTACAAAACACAACTGGACAAAAGACGAAATAATCGCCATATATAACAAACCTATGATGGATTTGCTTTACGAAGCAGCAACAATCCACAGACAAAATCACGATCCGAATGTAGTACAGGTTTCTACATTATTATCTATTAAAACGGGAGGATGCCCTGAAGATTGCGGTTATTGTCCGCAGGCCGCACGTTACAACACGGGGGTTGAAGGAAATGACTTAATGAGCGTGAGCCAGGTAAAAGCACAGGCATTACGTGCAAAATCAAGCGGATCATCACGTGTGTGTATGGGAGCTGCCTGGAGAAATGTAAAAGATGGTGAAGAGTTTGACCAGGTTTTAGAAATGGTGCGTACCATTAATAAACTAGACATGGAGGTATGTTGTACTTTGGGTATGATTACCGAAAATCAGGCACAACGTTTGGCAGAAGCAGGTTTATATGCCTACAACCACAACTTAGACACTTCTGAAGATTATTATAAAGATGTTATTTCGACACGTGCTTTTGAAGACCGTTTAGAAACTATTGAGAATGTCCGTAAAACAAATGTTACGGTTTGCAGTGGCGGAATTATCGGAATGGGAGAAAGTATTGAGGACAGAGCCGGAATGCTTGTAGCTCTTTCTACATTGAACCCACAACCGGAGTCTGTGCCTATTAATGCTTTAGTAGCGGTTGAAGGCACTCCGATGGAAGATGAAAAACCAGTTGAAATCTGGGAAATGATCAGAATGGTTGCTACAACAAGAATTGTAATGCCGGATACACAAGTGCGTTTATCTGCAGGAAGAACAAATATGAGCCGCGAAGGCCAGGCAATGTGCTTTTTTGCAGGAGCAAATTCTATATTTGCAGGAGATAAATTACTGACAACTCCAAACCCAGATGTTCAGGAAGACATGAAAATGTTTGAATTATTAGGATTGAATCCACAAAAACCATTTACTAAAGTTTCACAGCCAAAAACCGTTGAAGCTGCCGATTCTCAATTTGCTCCTTTGGGAGAAAAACCAAAATGGTCAAGACCGGGACATACAATTGAAAGAAACCTTGAAGCTTCGATTAAATCAAAAATTTAATCAATAGAGCTCACATTTCTCGATAAATTTTTTTAAATTGCTTATAACACACTGATTATAAGCAATTTTTTTTATTTAGAAATGAATTTAAAACAAATCGAAAGGGTAAAAAAAATCTCAAAAGATGATTTTGTAAACCAATATGTAAAAAAACAAATTCCGGTTGTCATCGAACAACTCACCGAAGATTGGCCTGCATACAAAAAATGGAAGCTGGCCTATATGAAAGAAATTGCCGGTGATGCAATTGTACCGTTATACGATAACAGACCAGTAAATCATGAAGACGGATTTAATGAGGCGCATACTACAATGAAAATGAGTGACTACATTGATCTTCTGGAACAAAAGCCAACCAATTATCGTATTTTTCTTTATAATCTAATGAAAGAAATTCCGACTTTAAAAAATGACTTTTTATGGCCGGATATTGGGTTAAAGTTAGTCAAGCAATTGCCAATGTTGTTTTTTGGAGGTCAAAGCTCGAGGGTCTTTATGCATTATGATATAGATTACTCTAATATTCTGCATTTTCATTTTCATGGAGAAAAACAATGTATGTTGTTTGCACCCGATCAGTCAAAATATATGTATAAAGTTCCGCATGCCTTAATTTCAAGAGAAGACATCGATTTTGATAATCCTGATTATGAAAAATGGCCTGCCCTTAAAAACGCAGAAGGTTATATCACGAATTTAAAACACGGCGAAATGCTGTACATGCCAGAAGGTTATTGGCATTACATGAAATACTTAACACCGGGATTTTCTATGAGTTTACGCTCATTCCCTAAAAACATTACCAATCTTTCAAAGGCAGCTTATAATGTTTTAATTATGCGCCATTTTGATATTTTAATGAGAAAAATTAAAGGACAGAAATGGATTGATTATAAAAATGAGCAGGCCATCCGGAATACGCATCAGGGCTTATATAAAAGTCTTTAAACAAAAAAAGCAGCTGCAAAACTTACTATGCAACTGCTTTTTTTTGTTTGAACTTAATCTTAAAATACTATTTTCTGTGTAGTTATATTATTATTCTCTAATATGACTCTTACTAAAAGAATCTGATTTTGAAATTCTAAGTTTTCTATCTGAAATACTGCATCATTTAGATTGCTTCTTTTATAGATTTCTTTTCCTGTTATATCATAAACGTCAATTTCATTAATTAAATTATCAATAGCATTAATCGTGATTATTTTATTTTTTACACTAATAAAAACTTTCTTATCTGTGTTTTTAAAATTATCTGTTCCTAATGTATTGTTTGTATAACGTAATATGAAACGATCGTCGAAAGTGCCAATAACGGTATAAAATTTATAACCACCTGTTTTTAGATTATGTGTTACACCAGTTACTTTATCATGTATATAAATATCCTGATTAATTAAATTTCCATCTACCTGATCTATTGAAATAGTAAAATAGCTGACAAGTGCCGAACGATATCCCAACGGAACTAAATCGGTATCTGAAAAAGGAAGTGCACGCCCCTGAATTACATATTTTCTGTCATTAATCATACTATAAAAATCAAGATAAGGATTTGCATCCTGAGTCTCACCATCAAACATATTGTCATGAGCGTTAGTAGCTCCTTCTATATAGCCAATCAATAATTGTTTAAAGGCACCTTGGGGATTAGCCATATTAAGCCAGACGCGATGGCGTTCTAAATCATCTGCATTTTTTGATGCAATTATTCCTGCAGGAATAACCATTGGACCATTACTTGTAAATTGGGAATGTTGTGCCAAAAGCGAAAACCAAACAAATGAAAACAAAAAGGAAAGTTTAACCTTTACATATTGACCATTTTTAGAATAATGACCAGAGAAGGAAAAACAACGAAATAAGAATTGAGGCAAGGCCCGGAAGAAAAGTATTTTTTTTTTCATCAGTTATTTTTTAAAATCAAAATCAGACTAAACTGATCAAGCTCTAAATACCTTAATAATTTAAGAACAGAAAAATAGTAATAGTACAAATACTGTAATACTTTTCGTTGTGGTATTTAGTAAGTAATAATAATTTTGAGATAGTAAGTTTATAATTTTGCGATGTACGAGTATCACAACAATATACGGTTTTATCTGAAGGAGTCACAATGTTTAAAGCTAAAATGTAAGGATTTAACATTTCAGCACATTTTTTAATGTATTTAAAACAAAACTTACCAGTAAAACAAAGGCTTTTAATGTAGGAAGCCAAAACCTAAATGAAGAATAAAAAATTAAAAAAGCAGCTATTTTTTAAAGTTTTTGAAGTAAATGTTAAAGCTGTTTCCATTTTATTACAAAAATAAAATGGACAAACAGGCTTTTAAAAGTTGTTATATCTCTTATTGAAATACATTTTTCTGAGTGAATATGTAATCAGTCAAAGTTATTTTTATTATCAAAACCTGATTGCTAAATGGTAAATTTGATATCTCATATTCTGCTGCATCGATTTTGTTTTTAGTATAAATAACTTTTCCTGAGACATCATAAATATCAATTTTCTGAATGTTTTCTTTAGTGGACATTATTTTTATTGATTTGTTTTTGACGCCTATCAAAATAGTTTTTTCAATTGCTTCTACATTTTTCGTATTTAGTGTCTTGTCTTTATAATGCAAAACAAAACGATCATTAAATGTTCCTTTTGTAGTTGAAAATAAATATGGGTTCTCTTTTAAATTCTGTGTTTTATTTAAAACCCGATCTTCAATATAAATATTCTGATTTGCGAACAGCCCATCCTGATGATCTAATTTTAAAATAAAATTTCCATCAACACTGGTCTGATATCCGATCAAAACTGAATCAGTTTCAGAAAACGGCATGCTTGTTCCCTGAATTACCAGCTTTTTATTTTCTAAAATACTATAAAAATCCACAAACTGGTTCGCATTAAAAGTTTCAGCATCGTAATCTAATCCCTCTTGCATTCCGTGAATATAACCAATCAGTATCTGTTTAAAAACACCTTCTGAATTTTCTAAATTTAGCCAGAGACGGTGTTTTTTTATACTGGGTTCATTTGCGTTTTTATTATTCTTTCCCGGTTTAAAAAAAGCAGCATTTTGGCCTTCTATTCTCATACTATTATTAAACGCAACCGCGCCTGGATTTTTGCTCATAACAAAAAAGGCTTGTCCGGATGCAATCTTCCCATCAGGAACTATTACATTTAATCCGGATGAAATTGAACTTCTGGTGCCCACTCCACCCAATAAATTGTACACAGCATAATCATCTGATGCATATATATTGTTTTTGAATGGTGTATTGTGTGTCCAGAAATAAAGCGTGCCATTGATGTTTTCACTGTTTTTTTCTATTAATAAATCAGCATCAATAGCAGACGGATAAGGGTTTCCAATTAAATTGAAAGTGCGTGCATTTCCTAATGCTAAATTAATAGCTCCGTTGTTTGGTGTTCCCTTAAATATTGCCTCATATCTGGCAGTAGACGTTGTTGAAAAATCCTGAGGACCACGGATGATATATCCTTTTCCCAGTATCATACTGTCTGATGTTTTTTCAGAATTCCAGTAACCCGATATATAATTAAATGAAAAAAATTTATCTGATGATGTATTAGGAGAAACGTCAATCAGTTTTTGATTTTGCACCGGTGAGGACCAATAGGTATAATCGAATCTTAAAATTGGCGATGATTTCCTTTTTACATGAACAATGCCAGTATTTATAATTTCATCATCGTCCTGATATAAACTGGCCATATCATTTAAAACTAAAGTTCCCGAACCATTATAATCAAATTCAATCTTTAGCGTATTTCCTTCCAAAAGGGTTACCGTTTTTCCGCTATCAATTGTACAACTGCAAATACTTGCAGAAGTTAAGTTTGGGTAATCTGCCTTGAAAGTAACTTCTTTCCCTCCAGACGGCAAACCATTTGTCCAAGCTGTCCCATTCCAGGCTGTCGATTCTAAACAAATTTTTAAACGTGCAATCCTGTGTTTTGAATTTCCTGATACAGAGTTAAAACTACCGCCAATTATTAACTTTTGGTCAGAAGTAAAATTCATAGTGTATAATTTTCCGTTTAAATTAGCCTGAAAGTTGGGGTCATATTCTCCTGATTTTAAAAGACGTATTAGTCTTAATGCCGGTTTGGTTTTATAAGTTCCTGAAAAACTTCCTCCAACCAAAATTTTATCGTCGGGTTGCACAAGAATAGTGAGAACGTCTCCTTTATTAAAACCAGAACCGGATTCAAAAGTAGTATCCAGGCTTCCATTGATATCTAATCTTAGAATCTTTTGTTGAGAAATTCTATTATAATTCAAAAAAGATCCGCCTATAATTATTTTCTGATCAGACTGGAGTGCAATTGCATATACATTCTTATCTACACCAGTTCCTGTATTAAAACCAGAATCGATACTTCCGTTTGCATTTAACCGTACTAAACCTGAAAATAAATTATTATCAAAAGTAAAAAACCTGCCTCCTACCAAAATTTTGCCATCGGGCTGAACGAAAACAACATCGATGATAGCGTTTGCTCCCAAACCAGGATTAAAACTGGAATCTCTTGAGCCGTCTGGCAATAATCTAATTATTCTGGCGGCCGGTGAACCATTATATGAAGTAAAATTTCCTCCAACAATAATTTTCTGATCAGGCTGAATTGCTATTGAATATATCTGATTATTAAAACCTGTACCGGTATTAAATGTTGCATCTATTCCGCCATCGGGCAGAATGCGAGCAATTCGGTTACAAGCTGATCCGTTGTATTTTGTAAAACTTCCTCCAAAAACAATTTTGCCATCTGTTTGTAAAACTGCTGATTTTATAAGATAATTGGCGCCAGACTGGCCCGTATTAAAAGTATTGTCTAAAGTTCCTGTTTCTGAAACTCTGGCAATTTTTGAAGAAAAAACTCCATTGAATTTATTGAAATTACCAAATACCATTGTCTGCCTATTTTCTAAAGTAAGAACTTTTAAAACAGAATTATCAAATCCAACTCCGGCAGACAAATATTCTGTATCGTATTCGCCATCAGCATATATCTTTGCCAGTCTTCCCTGATTCGTACCATCAAAAACCGAAAAAGATCCACCAATAAACCAAGATCCCTCAGCACTATGTTCTAAAGCCATAACAGATGCAGAACCCGGGCCTGAGCCAATATCAAAATCATTTTTAAGAATTCCATTTGCGTCTAAAAGAACAACCCGATTAACGCTGTTATTATTATAAGTTCCCGTAAAAGATCCTCCAACCATTATGTTACCAAAAGTATCTGTTTTAATAACCTGAACAGCTTCTTTACTGAATCCTAAACCCGAAGAAAAATCAGCATCAGGAGTTCCGTCTGGATTTAATCTGATAATTCGATTAGCAGCAATACTGTTATAGCTTGTAAATTTTCCACCTAAAATAATTTTGCCATCAGGTTGTAAAACTGTTGCACTTACATCATCATTAAAAGCTATACCTGTGTTAAAACTCGTATCAATTCTACCATCTGCAAATAAGCGAACAATTCTATTTACAGTAACTCCGTTAAAGGATATAAAGTTGCCCGCCAGTAAAATTTTTCCATCATAGAAAACTTCAACATTAGTAATATTTAATGCTGACCCTGTTCCTGTATTAAAAGTAGTATCGAGTTGACCATCAGGCAGGAGACGTGCAACCCTGTTCACCGTTACATTATTATATTTTGCAAAACTTCCAACAATAATTATTTTTCCGTCAGATTGTGGACAAATCTTATAAATAATCCCAGTTATAGCCCCTATTGAAGTATTGAATGACGTGTCTTGCGATCCATCTGTATTAAGCCTGATTAATTTTCCTGCAGGTATTCCGTTAAAAGCTGTAAAGTTTCCGCCAATAATTATCTTACCATCTGGCTGAATATAGGAACAATAAACTTTTCCGTTTAAACCAGTTCCTGTGTCAAAGCTCTCGTCAATAGAGCCGTCTGGGTTTAGTCTTGTTAAGTATGATGAAGGGATTCCGTTGAGATTTAAATAATCTCCACCTACAATTAATTTTTCGTCTGATTGTATAGATAATGTTCTGACTGTGTTATCAAAGCCATCGCCAATTGATCCGTCATCAAGTGTATTAAAAGTACGATCGATTTTGCCTTGCTGTGAATATATTTTGGATTTGTTACAAAGACCAATAAAAATGACGAGCAGTATTATTTTTTTTATCAAAATCTAAATTAATTTGTGTAAGATTAAACTGCTAATTTAGATCTTGAATATAAATAATACAATACCCACTTTAGGTGAAATTTTACTCAATAAAAAATCCATTTGTCTTTCGGCAAATGGATTTTTTATTGGGTTAAAGCTAAGAGATTTCTCTGTTATTGAAAGATGATCTTTTTGGCTGTAGTATAATTGTTGTCTAAGGTTACCTTTACCAGAAGGACCTGATTTGCTGCCTGCAGGTTTGGAATCTGTAATTCTGTTGTTCCGGCTTTCTTTTTATTGTAAAGAAGTTTTC